>Ga0315290_10000141_pt1 | contig 43351 bp, 44 predicted proteins | sample YL17G12_0_MG_FD_203627 | JGI IMG/M metagenome (GOLD analysis project Ga0315290, IMG submission 203627) | Sediment microbial communities from Yellowstone Lake, YNP, Wyoming, USA - YL17G12_0 | ecosystem: Environmental > Aquatic > Freshwater > Lake > Sediment | place: USA: Wyoming | collected... | reverse complement strand
TGTTTGTAATCAACTATTGTTTGTAATCAACTATTGTTTGTAATCAACTATTGTTTGTAATCAACTATTGTTTGTAATCAACTATTGTTTGTAATCAACTATTGTTTGTAATCAACTATTGTTTGTAATCAACTATTGTTTGTATTGTCGACAATATTGTTAACAGAGTCATTAAATTTACAAAAATATAAAACTACATTATTTATAATATTCAAAAATATATTTTCAAAATCTCTTTGAATATCTAAAAACAATACAACTCTGGTTTCATCAGTGTTATTTTCAACGCTATGAATAAAAGTGTCATCGAATATAACATCTTTACCAGTTTGCCAATAATATTCTATTTTATTTACCTTTATTTTACATTCATCACTCTTTTTTGGAGTTATTAATGCTAAATGATATCTTAATACTCCTTTAAATGGTCCGGTATGTGGTGGTATGATTTTACCAGGATGTAACACGCTAAACATTGCTAAACTGCATCCTGGGATTTTTGAAATTAAGTCGTAAGTCTTTGGGAAATACTTGATTTTTGATGTATCTTTATTATATATTCTTAAAAACAAAACATCCCATGGGATATCAGATATATCATAATCAGTTTGTACTGTATCTATATCTTTAAAACGCCGTAATTTTCCATGGTTTGTAGTATAATTTATATACTCTTGTTTTATTTTTTTATAATCGTTTCGCAAATTTTTACACCAATCGTGATCAGTTTCATAAAACTCCCTATCATTTATAAAAAATGCGTAAAATTTATTAACATAATGTAATAATTTATATCCAGATATACTTTTTAGGGTTAAAAGAACCAAAAGGATTGTAAGCAACAACTTGGTTAAAAATACAATTTCCATTAAATTAATGTAATAAAATAGTTTTAATTTTACACCTTTTAATTTTATACCTTTTAATTTTACACCTTTTAATTTTATACCTTTTAATTTTACACCTTTTAATTTTATACCTTTTAATTTTACACCTTTTAATTTTATACCTTTTAATTTTACACCTTTTAATAAAAAATTGATAAATTTCAAGATATTAAAAAAAAGTAAGATGGATAAAATTTGTATTATCGGTGTTGGTTTTGTCGGAGAACACTTGTTAACTAATTTTAATAGACATTATAATGTAGTAGGAGTAGATCTTTCGTCAAAACGTGTATTCTTTTTAAAGTCTAAATATAAAACTAAAACAAAAAATAAAACAAACATTAGTTTTCAGTCATCATATGATAATTTACAAGATTGTAATGTATTTTTGGTATCGGTTCCTACATTAGTTACAAAAGAACGTGAGATAGATGTTTCTTGTTTACATTCTGTTAGAGATAGTTTACGTAGTATTGTAAAACCAGGGTCGTTAATTATGATTGAAAGTTCCGTTTATGTTGGTGCAACAAGAGAACTTTTTGGTGAATTTTTAGAACGTAGTGTTTACGTTGGCTTTTCACCAGAAAGAGTAGATCCAGGAAGAGTAGAACCTCTAATGCATCAGATTCCAAAGATTATTTCTGGTTTAAATGAAAGTAGTTTACAGGTATGTAAAAATATATATGAAAAGGTATTTGATAAAGTGGTACCTGTTAGTTCTTGTGAATGTGCAGAAATGTGCAAATTGTATGAAAATTGTTTTAGGATGATTAATATATCATATGTCAATGAAATTTCTGATATGTGTGAAAATATTGGTATTAATACTTATGAAATGATTAATGCATCAAGTTCAAAGCCATTTGGATTTATGCCATTTTATCCAGGTATTGGAGTTGGTGGTCATTGTATTCCTGTAAATCCATATTATTTATTTAAAACTGGAAATTTACCTGTATTAGAATATGCAACAGAATTGATGAATAGGCGTCCAGAACAAAAAGCTGATGAAATTGCTGCAAAATATGATTGTAAAAATATTCTTTTGACGGGTATTGGATTTAAAAAGGGTGAGAGTTTACTTACTAATTCACCTGGGTACGAATTATATAAACAATTAATAAGTCTTGGTAAAGTTGTTACTGTATATGATCCAATTGTACAAGACTGTTATATGAAAAATGATATTGTATTTTGTTCAAGAAACCAATTTACTTTGGAAAATTTACACGATAAATATGATTTAATCCTTGTGAATTTAAAAATAGATTCCGATGAAGAATTTATATTAAATACGTATGAAAAACTTGGAGGCAAGGTTCATATATTTTAATTTGTTTGTAAAGTTAATTTTGAGTTAAAGTTAATGTAAATTTAACTTTACTTTTTTTATTGTGTAATTATAATGATCATTATATTATTGGTTTTGTTAGTATTATTTATATATTCCCTTTTACCTATTGAAGGTAAGGTACCAATTGAAGGTTTTAATGTAACTTGGTATAATAATTCTCGAGTTCCATTGAATAAACAAGATACTTTATACGAAACTGAAATTAAAACATTAAATGAAATTTTTGAACAAACTAATTTACAAGGAATTCCGGAATTAGATTCCTTTCAAAAACTTCCAAATTATTTAAAATTCCCTATGCAAAGTTCATTTTCAGAAATTGTATTGCAAAGATTAAATGACATTTTTTCAAAAAGTAAGGATTACAAACGATCAAAGATTGCAATAATAAAGGATATGTATGATATAAAATGGAAAGATATAGAAACTTCTCGACATTTTGTATTTAATATAGATGTACAAAACAAGACATTTAATTGGGCAAAAAGGTTAAAGGTGTATGTTATTGTAAATGATATAAAATCATTTTTGACAGATACTGGTGAATATTTTGAAAGATTAGATAAAAATTTATTACCGAATATAATAGTAAATACCGTTGCATTAGAAGAATCTACAGCACGACTTTTAATTGGAGGTATAGATGATCCAATTGGTAAGGAAAGTTATTATAATAATTATAATATTAAAAATGTGTTGTATTTAATGGATCCTTTTATAACAAGTGGTAAGGATATGGTGATAACAGAAAAGATGAAAGTTGATTTTAAAAATGATTTAGAAATTAAAAAACGTATACAAGAAGAAAAAATGAAATCAAAGGGTGGATTTTGTTATAATACTAGTAATTTACTTGCTAAAACAAAGGAAGAATGTATTGATTCTGGTGGTATTTGGGATTATGTACCTGAAAATTCGTATGAATGTCCATATTATAAATCAAATGAGAGTTATCCAAATGATTTTGGTGGATTATCTGGTGACAAGTGTGAATTGCCTAGAAATATGCAAATAATAGGTAATAGAAATTTTTCAAATGATCCGAGTTATAGGTCATTATGTTATAATTGCAAAGACAATTTATTTGGAGAAGGAAGTTTAGGTTTTTGTTGTGATGATCAAAATGATAAGGAGAAATATCCTGAATTAATAACACCAGATTATGCATTTATAGGAGACAATGTATTAAGAGAAAAATATGCGGATAGTTTGGCTCAAAAAGGATTAAATGTTAAATAAAAATAAGATAAAAAGTAAATATGCGGATAGTTTGGCTCAAAAAGGATTAAATGTTAAATAAAAATAAGATAAAAAGTAAAAAAAAAATTTATTTTGTTATAGTATAATATAAACAATGGTACATTCTGCTAAAAAGTATGATTCTAGAAAACGTCACTCTGCTAAACGTCACTCTGTAAAAAAACATTCCGTTAAACGTCACTCTGTAAAAAAACATTCCGTTAAACGTCATTCTGCAAAGAAACATTCCGTTAAACGTCATTCCGTTAAACATTCTTCGCCAAAAAATACAAAAGTAAGAACTGTTCGTAAGACTAGAGTAAAATCTCATTATAGAATGAGAGGTATGGGTGTTCTTCTTAATATGTATGGTGGAGCTAGTGAAGCATTAGAACAAGAAGTTGCTGCAAAACGAAAGGAACTTGCTGATTTAAATTCTCAGCTCTCTGCTGAAAAAAGTGAAGCTAGACGTCAACAAATCAAGGCTGCTATGGCTAGAGCTCAAGCTGGTATGGATGCTGCCAAAGAGAAAATGAAACAACTCTTACGTGGAGCAGCTGAAACTGCTGGAAAAGCAGCTGCTGCTTTAAGTGCTGGTGCAAAGTTTGCTGGTGCTAAATTAAGTGCTGGATTATCATCACTTGGATCTAAATTAAGCACTGGATTATCATCTATTGGTGCATCTGTTAAGGGCAAAATTGAAGATTATAAAGACAGAAAAGCTATTGAAAGATATTATGGTGAAAAGGCAAAAGAAGCAACTGCGCAAATGAAGTCATCAAAATTTGAACAAGAAATGCAACAACGTCTAAGTCGTAGATCTTCAAGTGCTTCTGGATCAACTACACCTACTTCTGATAGTATGACTGGAGGATCATATAGTGACGACGATGACGACGATGACGACGATGATATGTCTGGTGGATCAGCTACATCTACATTTGAATTTTAATTTAACTATTTTTATTATTTTATCAGAATAATGAAAATGTTTTTTATATACGTGGTTGTTATATTAATTATTGTAAGTTCTATAATTTCTTATTTCCTAATGTCATCTGGACAAGCAGTTGAACAACAAGCAGTTGAACAACAAGTGGTTGGACAACAAACGGTTAAACAACAAGCGCTAACACCTGTTATTAGTATTAGTGGGTGTGTTAATTAAAATGTGACACAAACATACAATTCATAAATTTTATATATATATATATATAGTATAAACATAAAAAGAATGGAAACAAACATCATCATTATTATTGTTGTTGTCATATTGTGTTGTTGTTGTTCCAGTAGTATTGGTTTATTTTTCATGATGTCCTCTGGTGATACAAAGACATCGGGAGAGGAAGATGAAAAAACAACCACACCTGCTGTTACCACACCTGTAACAACCACACCTGCTGTTACCACACCTGTAACAACCAGACCTGCTGTTACCACACCTGTAACAACCACACCTGCTGTTACCACACCTGTAACAACCACACCTGCTGTTACCACACCTGTAACAACCACACCTGCTGTTACCACACTTGTAACAACCACACCTATCATACAGATACTACCTTATTCTAATGCTAACAATGTATTACATTATCAAGGTGATGGTAATAGAATTAATAATATATTAGAATTAATGATTGGAAGCGAAGATGATTGTAAAAATAAATGTACAAGTAGAACTGATTGTACTCATTTTGATAGATATTCTAATAGTTGTACATTATATAAAGGTGGTATTTGGCTTGGCTCTGCTGGTCCTGCTAATGCCGTATTTTGTAAAGGACCAGGACCTTGCGGTAATGGTTATACATACAAACCTTAACAAATATAATTTTTTATTTTTAAAGAATATACTTTATCAGATGCAATAGGACAATCAAGTTATTCAATTCAAGATAAGAATTCGCATACGAATATTAAAGAAGATATATTACCTGGAGTTTAGATTATACATGTGAATAAAATATTTATTTAGCAATTTACATATTTTGTTTTAATACTAGAAAACATTCCTGGATATTTAGGTAATTCGTATCTATAATGAATGTGTTTTTCTAAAATTCTATCAAAACCAAATTTAGAAATTTTGTAATCGGAAGGGCAATTTACTTTAATAGTAACATTACCTGCATCGTCTGTTTTTGCTAAACCACTATTACTATATCCTCGATATGCATCATTTGGATTAGACCAAGTTTTATCGGAAGTATTTGCTGACCAGAATAGTACTCTTGTATTTGCTGGCATATCAGATAATGATACTTGTATTAATTGTCCAGATCCTTCGTTTACAGAATCGGATATAGGTATAATTGTTGGTCCTAAAAATGGTAAATAATAATCTCTTTGGAATACATGATAAATAACTGATCCTAAAATTAATACTGTCAAGGTATTAGCGAATGTTTGATTAAATGAAAATAAATCTTTATCAAAAATTTTAGAATATGAATAAGCAAATGCACCAACGATTAATAATATTTTTGCAAATAATAAAATATACATTGTTTTATTATCAGTATAGAATTTTTATTTACATATCAGTATAGAATTTTTATTTACATATTATAATAGAATTTTTATTTACATATTATAATAGAATGTATCGGTTAAATGTTTGATTAAATAAATCTTTACCTTTACGGAATATGAAATATTATAATAAACAAATACACGACACATGTTATAGACATGTTATCAAGATGTTATAGACATATTATAGACATATTATAGACATGTTATCAAGATGTTGTATACGTGTTATCTACATGTTATCGAGATATTATAACATAACCTAAAATCAATAAGATTACTGTATTAGCGAATGCTTGATTAAATAAATCTTTATAAAATATTTTAGAATATGAATAAGCAAATGCACCAATTAATAATATCTTAAGAAACCCATAAGGTACTTTTTCAAATAATAACATATACATTGTTTTATTATTCGTATAGAAATTTTATTTACATATTATAAAATGGTCGACGAAAGAACATATACATCCGAAACGTCTAATGAAAACAGTATACGTGATTATCTTCAAACAAGATTTGATACAACTTCCAAACCATTTTTAAAAGAAATTGTTTTATTAGTTGCAATATATTTATTTTATGTAAATGTGGAATCTAATGTATTAATTACGGCTTGTAAATATGCAATTGTTTTATTTGTAATAAGATATATCTTGGCTATTCTTACAGATATAAGAACAATTACAAGAACAATTACAAGAACAAATGAAATAACAAATGAAATAACAAATGAAATAACAAATGCAAGAACAAATGAAAGAACAAATGAAAGAACAAATGAAATAACAAAAATAAATAAAAGTAGTCGTTATTTTCAAATTAATGGGCACTTGATTTTATTTTGTATTATACTATTTTTATTAAACTTTAAAGATTATATGATGTGGATATTAATTATAAGTTATAGTTTACTTGTAATTAGTAGCCAAGAACATTATACGTCTGATATAATTATGACCATATTTTTAGTTCATTATGTATATAAATTAGACTTTGTCAAATGGATTACTTTGCCACAGTGATTTTGTAGTTTTTAGAATTGTATAATACAAAACTAGATAATACTTTAACTCCTTGGTAAATAGATAAGATACCATTAATCTTATTAAATTCTTCTTCTACGAGACTTTGAAAGTCAACGTCTTTATCTGGAACTTGAGAGTTTGTAATTACGGAGGCGTCAAATGTAGTTGTAAAGGTTAGTTCGTGATCAAATTCGAATGTTGACATTTATAATATAATTGAATATAATAATTTTTTATATATAATAATTTTTTAATTTTTAAATTCAATTGTTTAAATTAATTAATTTGTACATAAAATCCATTAATTACATTATAAATTAAACCAGAAATTGGTGTTTTTTTAAACACTTTTTATTTCTTGGTTTACTGTAGTAGATTCTGCGATTGTGCGTTTAAAATGGATTTTTTGAATAGAATAGATAAAGACATAACATTGTTACTAGATAATCTTCCTGTAGGAATTATAAGATTCAATGAAAAACGACATTGTATATACGCTAATAAATTTATAATAAACATATTTGGATTAGAACTATCCCGACCATTAAATGATATATTAGATTTGTATGCTAATTCTATTCATAAAGATGATAAACAATCTGAAATTGATATTTGTTCTAGATTCATAATCGATTATAAAGAAACAAGTAGTACTATAAGAATATTTAATAAAAGTCTAAATGAATATAGATGGATGACCAACAAAAGAACATTTATAAAATCCGAAGACAATACGGTTTCTTTCATGTATACATTACAGGACGTTAATGAAAATAAATTACTTGAAATACAATTACGTAACGAAACACTTAGAGCAGAACAAGCTTATAATCATAAATCAATATTTTTGGCTAATATGAGTCATGAAATTAGAACACCTCTTAACGGTATTATAGGTATGTTAACTTTGTTGGAAGATACAAAATTGACAAATGAGCAACAGGATTATATTTCAATGGTAAAAGAATGCTCTTTTAATTTGATGACAATAATAAATGATATCTTGGATTATTCTAAATTAGAAGTTGGTAAAATATCATTGGATATTAAACCAATGAATTTACAAGAATGTATTGAATCGACAAATGATATTGTATTGTCAAAAATTTATGAAAAATCATTAGAATATACTCATAATATAGACAATACACTTCCTCAATTAATTTACGGGGATTCAAATAGAATTAAACAGATTCTTTTAAATTTATTAAGTAATTCTATAAAATTTACAGACAAAGGTACTGTATTTATAAATGTAGAATCAATTAGTTACAATGATTACAACTTGTTAAAAAATAAATATTCAGAATGCACTATTACAAATAATATTTTAGAAAATAGTATTGGTAGTGATAATTTGTGCGTTAATAAAATATATCTACGTTTTGATATAGCGGATACTGGTTGTGGAATAGATCCATCAGATATGCAAAAATTATTTAAATCATTTAGTCAAGTTGATAATCATATCACTTCAAAAATATATCAAGGAACTGGATTGGGATTGGCTATAAGTAAAGAACTTGTAGAATTAATGGGAGGGTTTATTTGGTTAGATTCTAGTAAAGTAAACACTGGTTCAAGATTTTCATTTGTGTTACCCACAATAGAATGTTCTGATAAAATTATTTCAGATGAAATATCTGATAAAGTATTAAATAATGCCAATGTAATTATCGTAGATGATAATTTACATAACAGAATTAGTTTAACAGGAATGGTTACAAAATGGGGTATGAATCCATATGTTTTTAGCAATGGTGAAGAAGCTTTGCATTTTACACGTTTAACAAAGTTTGATATAGGTTTAATTGATATATGTATGCCTAAAATGAATGGGATTTCATTTGCAGCAAAATTGCGTGAACAAGTCGAATTCGCTAATAAAGAATTTCCATTAATTGCATTGAGTAGTTTAGGTGACAAAATTGCAAGTAAATCAAAAAATTTCAAAACACATATAATTAAACCAATAAAGGAAACAAAATTAAAACGTATATGTATAGATTTATTACAAACAAGAAATATTCAAATACAAAATCAATCAGTGATATCAACACCATTACCTTTAGATAAATATCTAATTCAAAATGATTTGTCAGAATTAAAATGTAATGTTAGAATTTTATTAGCAGAAGATGTATATATTAATCAAAAAGTAGTTGTTAGTTTTCTTAATAAAATAGGTTATGATAATATTCAAATTGTTGATAATGGTCAACAATGTATAGATATGGCAGTAAATAATCCATTTGACGTAATCCTTCTAGATATACGTATGCCAATAAAAAACGGAGAAGTAGTTTTGCAAGAATTAAATAAATTCTATTACGATAAAAGACGACCTTATATTGTAGCTGTAACAGCATATTGTCTTAGAGAAGACAAAGAACGCTATTTAAATATGGGTTTTGATGATTATATACCAAAACCAATAACAATAGATGAATTGTCAAAATGTCTGAATAAATTTATTGAAACTATACTTTACAATTAAAATTTACAATTAAAATTTACAATTTACAATTAAAATTTACAATTTGTAATTAAAACTGGTGGTTCGTCTGAATTTAATTTGTAAATTTTATTTGCCAAGAATTTACATCATATTTTGATAGTAATATTTTTAAATTGTTTATACAAAAATCAATGTAATATTACCATATAATGTTTTGACTGTACCATAACCAGATCCTGTACTAAAAAAATAATCTATTTGACATTGGTAAACTTTTGTAGTTGTCATTTGGTAAACTTTTGTGGTTGTCATTTGGTTATTTTTAAATTAAAATTTATTGTACAATTCTAACAATTCGGGATAATAATCTAAAATATTTACTCCTGGATTATTTTTGATAATTAAATCAAACCATTCGTCTGTTAAAGTATCTAAATCACATTCTGATCTATGTGTTTTTAAAGTTTCTAAAATATTAGAGTCACCACGTGATTCTGACAAAAGACGTTCGATATTTCTTTTTGGTGCATCTATTCGTAATACAATACCGCCACGGTCCTTTATATAATCAAATTCATTTTTAAAACGAACATCTGTGCAAATAAAGTTTTTAATTCCTCTTGACTCGTGTACTTTGATCCAATTTTCTAAATAACGTATCCATATATCCGTTCCTAAAATGTCTCTACCATTTTCTGTACCTTCTAATTGTAAAAGACGTCTTGTATGTTCGTTTTTATTAATATAAACATCATCAAATGATATTTGGTTTTTAGTCATTGTATTTATCTTTATTTGATCAGCAAATGATACTTGTAAAAATGTATGATTGTAATATTTTAATATGGGTATTACAAGATTATTACAAGTATAATCCTTACCACACCCCATTTTACCAGCAATCCCAATGATCATTATTAATTAAAAAAATAATTGTTTAAATTCATTTTTTTAAGTAAAAGGCAAATCTATACTTTCTTCTAAAATATCTCGTGTCGTAATTAACTCCATTTCTATTTGTTTTATATCTTGATTATACAATGTTCTATTTAATTTTTTTATAGTTTTTAATACGTGATCAATTAATACAGAACATCCTGAAAAATACCTTATCAATCTTGAATATTTGTCATAAATTAAGGTGTATTTATGTTTAGGAACAGTTGATTGCATTAATCTATCATATCTTTGTTTCATATCATTCATACTTTCTATTATTATATTTTCACTGTACTCCGTTTTTAACGTCGTGTGCTCTACTTTTAACGTCGTGTACTCTGTTTTTAATTTAGAGTATTCTTCTTGCAAACTTGTGTATTCTTCTTTTTTATATGTATTTTCCATTAAATGTATTAAAGAAATTATTTATCCCATTCCAACTTGTCATTTTTATAATCTCTGGATTTATATAAATTTGTAAACATCTTTTTCAGAGCAGAATAGTGAGGTTTTTCGTCAAAATCCAAGTTACGGACGTATTTTAAAAAAACAACAAATTCTCTAGACATTCCTTCGCACAATTCTTCTGGTTTTAAGCTTGCTTTCTTTTCACCAATTAATATATATCTTTCCTTTTTATCCTTGTGTTTTATACCTTGCCACGGTAATTTACCCTTGTACATGTAAATAAGAATATACGCTATAGATTCTAAATCATCTTTGCGAGACTGTTCTTGGTTTCTGTGGGAAGCTATGCTACTATAGCGAGCCGTCCCCACAAACTTTTTTTTATCTGAAAAATCTATATGATTACCATTACGTTTTAAATACCTTTTTGCTAATCCAAAGTCAATACAGTATAATTTACCCTTGTCATCGTATGACATTGCAAAATTATCAGGTTTAATATCTCTATGTATAAATCCATAACTATGTATATGTTTGATAATATCCAACATTGATATTGCAAGAAGTATTATAGTTTTCATACCGAAACGTTTATGTTTTGTTAACAAACATTCTAAACTTGCCCCTAAAAGATCCATAACTATAATCTTTGTATCCTTGCATTTTACAATTTTCATATTAGCTATACCACGTTCAGGATTTGATATATGTTTGTATACTTTTGCTTCTTCTAATAAAGAATGTAAACCATCTCGTTCGTCGTTTTTTATTGGTATTTTTAATGCAACTAATTCACCTGTTGTTTTATGTTTTCCCTCAAAAACATCGCCAAAAGATCCAGAGCTTATATATTTTGTAATGGTATACTTGTTAATTGTAGTTCCGACTAATTTTTTTAATTTATCCAAGTCTGTCATTAAAATTATTGAATAATAATAATGTGTAAAATAAACACAATATAAATTATTTAATCTAATTTTTAAATTAAATAGGATCTTAAATAGGATCTTAAATAGGATCTTAAATAGGATCTTAAATAGGATCTTAAATAGGATCTTAAATAGGATCTTAAATAGGATCTTAAATAGGATCTTAAATAGGATCTTAAATAGGATCTTAAATAGGATCTTAAATGCTACCTTAACGGAACTTTAAAAAGTTGAATTTAATTTATAAAAGTACTAAATTAATATGCTCGCTACATCTGAAACAATTTTTAACGATCTTATTTATCCTTATGGTAAAAAAGATACGATTAACAATGCAAAAATAATTATTGAAAATATAAAAACCCAAAAACACTTTGAAACTGTAATTATTAAATGTGTAAATTACAATAGTAAAGTAATTCTTAAATCAGTTTTACAAGAAATTCCTTTTGAAAAATTTAAAAATACAATGAAAAATGATACAATACTAAAAATACGTTTAATTAATAATAGTTTAAGTAACCAAGAAACCCAAGGTACTTTTGAATTGATTTGCAAGTTGTTTGATACAATTGTCCCGCAATACACAAAGTTATCTGACATAATCTTTTGTCCAGACCGTTATGATGAAGAATTTATCAATACTAAAACTAATGTAAATTATCTAACTGACATTGAAAAAAATATTACTCATTTTGAAAATTATATAACTGATATGTGTAGTGTATATGTGTAGTGTATATGCTGCTGGAGAAGAGTTGACTAATCAATCACAAAATAAACTTTGCAAATACGAATGTGAAAATGCATTTAATTATTTACTTGAACAATTTAACTTTACTTTAGATCAAGAATCAATTGACCTTATTAAAGAATTTGCGATTGAATATTACAACTTTATTAAAAATGATTTTGATAATATCATTCAAGATATCAAAAATAATGAAGAAAAACCTGATTCTAAAACAGATACCTATGGTCTTTTATATTCATATTTAGGACGCGATCCTAGTCATTGGGAACGTAATATTCTTTGGGACCATACTTGTGATACTTGGGCTTACGAAAATGAAAGTGAAAGTGAAAATGAAAATTAAAATACATATAATAAAAGAATATACAAGTTAACTTTACATTAGACAGGGGGTTAATTAAAATTTTTAGGATAACATCTACTATTACTTGGACCTATAACTGAATTATCGAATGGAAAATTTGTTCTGGGTGGGAAATAAGATTCGCCTCTTAAATCATAAGACATATTTCTTGTAGGACATTCTGATCGAGAATAACAACGTCCACAATTACATGTTGACTGGAATGTTTCTTTAGCTGTCAAGTAGTAAAATGTAAATAATATTAATACTATAAAGATTAAGATCTCCATTATTTTATAAAGTTTATATATAAAATAATTTAGTTAAATAAAAGATATTTTACTTTATTTAAAAATAATACAAGATACAAGATACAAGATACAAGATACAAGATACAAGATACAAGATACAAGATACAAGATACAAGATACAAGATACATAATATGTTGGATACTATATGCGATGTTTTAAAAAGGGCGTATGAAAAAAATTGGATTTCTACAAGAGATGGAAATGCATCATTCAAACGTCAAAATGAAAATTATTTATATGTTACACCTAGCGGAGTTCGTAAATATCATATGAATGCAGAAATGATGATTAAACTGGAATTACGTCCAGATAATAATAGAAAAACTGGTATAAACCCAGTTAGAATATTAGATAGTTATCAGCAAAAGATTATTGGGTTAGATCCAACTGGCGAATTACCATTACATATTTTATTACAAAAAAATTTACCAAGAAATCGTGTTGTTTTACATTTGCATCCTACTTATATTATTTCAGCAATGTATTCTGGTTTAGATTTACAAGAATTAGCAAATACGTTTCCTGAAATTAATAGATATACTAGAGTTGGACCAATGGTACCAGAAGTTCCACCTATAAGTGAAGAATTAGCATATGCTACAATAAGTGCATTGGGACTTGACTCGGAAACTGGAAATGTTGATTTTGATATAGTTGGGTTAAAACAGCACGGTATAGTGGTTATAGCAGAAGATGCTTGGTCAGCGTTTGAACATGTTGAGAGATTAGAACATATATGTCAAATTGCATTGGCTGCAGGTAAAGTTAACTAGTTAAGAAGTTAAGTATATCTGGAGTTCTTATAATACCATTTTTATTTGATCCAACTAATGTAGGAGGTCCAGTAGGACTTGGCCATGGTTTTGGGGGGTAATACAATGCCCATTTTGTAAAACAATCAGAAAAATCAAATGAAAATTCGCTAATATATTTTCCAAATATATTATTTTTGGGGAAATAATCTACATCATGTATCATTATATAATCAGAATCCATTTTGAAATGTTCTAATGTCATATGCCTTGCTTCCCAAGGTGATTGGTCAATAAAAACTAATGAAAAATCAGATGGGTTAAAACTTTTTATAGTAGTTTTCCAATCATCTTTTACAAATACATATTGATGTTTATCAGTTTCAGGATATTCTAATTTTATGTTATCAAACCAACTACTATTATTTTCAACGGATACTAATTTTCTATTACTATCTTTTATTAGATTTAAAATAAAGCCAGTACTACCGTGACCTATTCCAAATTCGATAATATCACCGGTTGTATTTTCAATATAATATTTTAAAAATTGTTGATGAGTTGCAAATGGATCTTCTGATCTAAACATTATATTATATAATATTTTATTTTTCTTTTAAATTAAGCGCAACACTTATTAGATCAAAAATTGTAATTAACCGTCATGATCAACTGATTTACACGAATATCTGTTGGCGTTAAATAAACCCAATCTTGTTTGGCATTTTTATACACCTTTACACTACCATATATTTTAGCTATTTACTTTGAATGACTTGACTTTGACATATATTTATATTTTGTCTAATATATACCGATATATTTATATTTTGTCTAATATATACCGATATATTTAATTTTTAAAATTATATTAAAAATTAAAACCAAAAAACTATATGTTATTTATATAGTTATAGTATTTATTATTTGTATTTATTATTTATTACTTATTATAAATTATTGCTGCAAATAAAATTAAACGCGTTTATGTTTATTATATAAAGATGTCAACATTTCTTGTAAATTATTCATATGTTCGTTTTTATTATAAACTAGACCATTTGTAAATTTACTCTTTGTTTCATTTTTTAAAACTTTCCAGAAATCATCATCTTTTTGTGTTAATAGTGTAATTTTGTCAAAAATTTCTTGATTATCATTGCAAACATAAAAATCTAAATCTGAATTTTTAAGAATACTTACAGATACATTCATTGGGTGAAACCAATTTTCACGATCCCATAAACTAAATACCGGCACACCCATATACAATGCCTCACATGTTGTTGTTGTTCCAGAATATGGGAATGTATCTATTGCAACATCAACTTGGTTATATGTTAATAAATGATCATCGTGTGATATAGTACAATCTAATACACGAATTCTATTCCTAACACCCTTGTCAAATTTATTAATAAAAGTTTTTTGAACATTTGTATTAATTAATGCCTTTGTTTTGAAAACTAAACGCGTTTGGGGAAATTTAACAAGTATATCAGACATTAATTTAACAACAGATTCTGTAATTTTATTAACACGATTAAAACATCCAATATTGATAAATCCATCTTTGTTTCTAGGTATAATCTTGTGTACTTTTTGTTCTTGATCTAAACCATTTTTATTAACATTTGGATCATAACACAAAAAACAATTTTTTAAAGGTAATAATTTTTCCGTGTAAAATTTTTGAGAAACACTAAGATCACCGTCACAAATATTATCAGTTATACGATAATCCATTTCGTCAAGACCAGTTGAAAATGGATATCCTATATAACTAATTTGTATAGGACTAGGTTTTAATGCAAAAATATCAATTCTATTATATGCAGTATGACCAGCTAAATCAAACAATATATGAATACGATCTGACCAAATTAAATTACCAGCATTTTCTGCCGATAAATTTTTAATAGTTTTAAATTGTAACTTTGGATTGAATAATGCTGTATTAATAATACATTCTGAATAACATGTAACATTGAATCGTTGTGAATCAAAATTTTTCAAAAATGTACTAATAAAAAAACTAACAGGATGATCAACAAAATCGCCTGAAATAATACCTATATTGATTTTTTCAGAATTGAAAAAAGATTTATCAAATTTATACATGCCATTACCCTTTTTATAAAGTTTATTAACAAGCTTGTGTTGATGAGTAATATACATTTTATCATCTAATTGATCAAATAAGTAACTAAGATTCATTATTTTGTTTTGAAATGGTAATGCAAACTTGGGGCATATTTGTAAGGCTCGATTATAAGCATTTACGGATTTTTCATTGTCACCATTATAAGAATGCATATGACCTAAATTTAAATGCAATTCTGATAGGAAAAATGTCTTGTCGGTAGATATAAATGCCCGTTCGTAATTTTTAATTGCTGTATTATATGCCCGTTCTGCTAAATCTGTTCTACGCATTTCTGTATACACAACACCTAATTGATTTTGAATATCAGGATCTGTTTTATCAATCTTTTCTGCACGTAATAAATAATGGAGAGCTTCTGGCCATTGTTTTATAGATCTGTAAATGCACGAAATACCATTGTAATTATTTAATGTTAATTGTCTACATTCATCTTTTGATTCCTGAGTTTCTTTTATTGTAGATAAACTAATTTTATAATGGATAAGACTTAATTCTAAACGATTCATCTTTTGATATATATATCCTAAATTATAATGTATTGTAGGATTGTCTGGTGTGTATAACAATGCTTCTTGCATATATTGTAAACAATTTTGTGTGTTATTTTGTGCAAAAAAACATATTTGTGTATAAATACTCGTAATCTGTTTTAAAGCAAGATCATTCTCAAAACGCACTCTTAAAATCATATTGAAACAATCTATTGCTCGTCGAAATAAAGCTTCGTTTTTTTGTGACAATACGATTGTCTCATTTGATCTATTAACAGCATTTTGACGTAGTAAATTAATTTCATTTTGTATTTCAGTTTCTACAAATGATTTGTATAATGTTCCTAATGTAAAATAACTATCAAAAAATATTTGTTCAGATATTTTTGGTTTGGAATCTATCAACAGATAGTCTGTAATCTCCAAACAATCAACAAATGTACTTAATAAATTAATCGCATTATTGCGGTATTCTTGAATTTTATTTATATCATTACATTCAATTGATTTAGATATATTATCATTGACCTCTTTGAGAATACTATTATGATTTTTTAAAATTTCCGTCTTATTTGACATTAAGTTTAATTTTAATAATATAACTAATATTACTTTTAAACTTAATTTCCGTGTTAATTACAAATACAAATTATAAATTATAAAATGAAAGACGTTCAACACCAACGAGATGATTTTTCAAAATATGATATAAAAACCCCAGAATTTACATTAAACGGAACGTGTACAAATGGTAGATTAGTAGACATAATAGATGGTGATAGTTTAAGTATTATTTTACCAGTATTTGATAATTATTATCGTTACAGTGTGCGTATAAATGGTATTGATACATGTGAACTAAAAAGTAAAAATCAAGAAAATAAAACACTTGCTTTACAGGCACGATCTTGTTTATTAAAGCTTGTAACCGGTAAAGACCACCCTACAACTTTGTCACGTCAAGAAATTAAACAAATTTTAAATGAAAATGTTTTTGTAGTGTATTTAAAATGTCTAGATTTTGATAAATATGGTAGGTTACTTGCAGAAATATACACTACCGGTTCAGAAGTTTGCTTTTCACAACATTTATTAGATAATAAATTAGCATACAAATATACTGGGCAAACAAAATTAACTGAAACACAACAATTGGATGTTATGGAATAAAAAAATGAAATTAAACTTTTTTGGCAAGTAAAAGTAAAATAAACATTAACGGTAAAATATGCTTTTAGAAAAAGACCTAGAAAAAGTGTGCACTAATTTGAATTTTTCTGAAAAACAAATACAAGAATTTAAAATTGAATTGGTTCGTCGTAATGTATTACGTAGTTTTAAGGGAATGCCCCCAAATTTGATATTTAGCATATGTAGACACGATATAAATCACATTCGGGATTATGGAAAATTAGACTAAGTTAGTGGGGAAAAATTGAATTTTTTTTAATTATTTAAAATAAATTAAATGATTAATTCGCAAGTTTTCGAGACTTTGTATGGTTATGATGTAAAGGGAAAAATGAAAAGTTGGAGTATTATTGTTACAGACAATGGTGATCATTCTGTTATTAAAACGGATTTTGGTTATGTAAATGGCAAAATGACTACTAGTTTGCAAACAATTAATACTGGAAAAAATATTGGTAAAAAAAATGAAACTACTCATTATGAACAAGCCATTTCCGAAGCCAAATCAAAATGGAAAAAAAAAAGCGAACAAGGATACTCTACAAATGCAACAAACAACAATGCAACAAACAACAATGCAACAAACAACAATGCAACAAACAACAATGCAACAAACAACAATGCAACAAACACTGAAAACGATACCGACAATACAAACATTGTTACATTTCCAATGTTGGCGCAAGATTATCATAAACAGAAAAGCAAGTTGGTATATCCAACTTATATTCAGCCGAAATTGGACGGTTATAGGATGTTGTACAATAGTAAAACACAATATTGTAATTCCAGACAAGGAAAAGAATTTGGAATTATTCGTCAAACAGATCTTTACAAAGAATTAACTAAAATCACTGGAGAATTCGTTTTAGATGGAGAGCTTTATCTTCATAATGGTATATTTGAACATTTAGGAATTCTTAGAAAAAAAAAGTTGTCAAAAGATGACATTCAAAAGATTAATCAAATAGAATATCACGTATACGATATTGTTTTACCAGAAACCTGTTATGAACAAAGATATCAAATTTTGATCGGTTTATTTGAAAAGCTCGATTCACAAAAGATCAAGTTGGTTCTAACAAAAGTGATCTTTTCTGAACAAGAATTGAAAAATTCTCATCTTGAATTTATAAAGGATAATTATGAAGGAAGTATTGTTAGAAACAAAGCAGGAAAATATAGATGCAAGGCAAGATCATCAGATCTTTTAAAATACAAGGACTTTGAGGATGCAGAATTCAAAATTGTTGATTTTACTTTTGAAAAGGATACATCAAAGGATAATGAAAATTTAGTTGTTTGGATTTGCGAAATAGAATCTGGTACCCGTTTTAATATTAGGCCAAAGGGTACAAGACAAGAGCGTCAAGAATTGTATAAGCGAGGATCTGAATTTATTGGGAAATTGTTGCAAGTGAAATATTTTGAATTAACTGAAAATCAAGTTCCAAGATTTCCAACAACAAAATCTGAATCTTATACTACTTATATTAGAAATATTGTTGAATAATATATATACGTTTACGAGTTTTGTTAATTTTTATGTATGATTTTTATGTATGATTTTTATGTATGATTTTTATATATGATTTTTATATATGATTTTTATGTATGATTTTTATGTATGATTTTTATGTATGATTTTTATATATGATTTTTATGTATGATTTTTATATATGATTTTTATGTATGATTTTTATGTATGATTTGACGTGGTGAAAATGTAATTTATTTTTATTTACGAATATTAGAGTAAATAAAATGAGTAATCAATATTCGATGAAACCATCCGCAAAACCTTTAAAAGGTTTGACAGTTAGTTCTAATTTTGGTACTTTTGAAACATTAAATGTGACAAATTTGCAAATAGAAGCTGTTAATATAGCAGGTCTTTTTGAAGATGGTATTTTCCAAAGTGTACTTATTAAAGATTCAGAAATTACAAATACAGTTATTGGAGTGGGTGGTCCTAATATAGGGTATTTTACTGATTTAAGAACAAGTCAAACTGTTAACTTTATGAGTGATCAATTTGATTCTTATGTAACTTGGGATCCTAGTACATCGGTATTTAATATAAATAATTCTATATTACGTGTTAATGCGTGTTCTTTTTTGGGTAATCTTGAAATTTGTGAAAATTATATACGAGCTACTAATCCAGATGGTAATATAGGGTTATACCCAAGAGATTCTGGTAGTATTTACATGTATGGGCCAATTTATACAAGTACATCATTGGGTAGTTATTATAGTGAATTAACACAAGGTGGTATTACATATTTGGCTAAAAACGATTTGTTTTTCAAGTCAAGTGAAGGATCAAGTACAATATCGACTTTTGATAAACAGACACTTGTAACAACAAATGGAGATATAGAATTGCGTACAGAAAGACCTATAGACGTATCTATAAATTATATTAATAGTAGTAGTGGGTCAACGCGTGTAAATACATATAATTATCATAATGTTAAAAGCGGTGATGTTGTAACCATTTCAAGTGCAGGTTCATTAAATGGAACATATACTGTAGGTAGTTTAATTACCGATCAAAGTTTTGTATTATTACCAAATTTTACAACAGAGACGTCTGTTACTGGTGGTGTATTTACTAAATCACCAAATACAAATATCATATTAAATACAGAATCGTTAGTAAAAATTCCAACAAACACTGAATTGACATTTGGTGTTACAAGTAATGCTATTTCTGGAAACAATAACAACTTATTAATAAGTAGTTATGGTGATACTGTATTTTCTGTACCTACATCAAATTCTATATTAATTCCACAAAATACTTCTGTAAATTTTTCAAATGTGTATAATACAAATGGCAATTATTCCACAAATGGCAATTATATAAATTACGATGGGACTTTTATAAATGTAGTCGCGTCAGATAAGATAAAACTTCAGGGATCGTTAACTCAAATTGATTCTACAAATATTAGATTTAAAGATCCCGTTTTAACAATAGCTGATTATTCGTTAAATGAATCAGATTCAAAAGATAGAGGTATAGAATTTCGTTATTATGATGTATCAAGTGGTTCTATGAAATTGGGTTGGTTTGGTTATAAAGTTACAAGTAATAAATTTACACTTATACCAGATGCTGTAAACGTTGATGAAACTATATACGGTGATGCAGGTACATTTGAAATTGGTAATATTAGTGCAACAAATATTTCAATAGGAACAGGTGGTAATTTTAATATGAATTGTGGTTATATTACAAATGTAAATACTATTACTGGTTGTTCTGGTACAATTAATTTAAATGCTACATCAAATTTAAATATTACTAGCGGTAATAGAATATCGCTTATAGCTAACGGTGATATTTATATTCCAAACAATATACCAATTCGTTTAGGTACTAGTAGTGTTATCGAGGAAACATCAGGAAATATCTGTATAACTTCGTCAAAAAATATTAGATTATTAAATCAAAGTGGTGGATCAATTAGTATTCCAGTTAACAGTTTTGTTTCATTTGATGGTACTTCAATTGGTTCTCAAAGAATTTCATCTAATACGTCAGGTGACTTGATTGTTACAACAAATAGAAATTTATACCTAACAACAACATCTGGTAATGTTGTAATTAATTCTAATAATAATGTTGGTTCTACTGGGTCAAATTTACAATTTGGGAACAATACGTCAAGTGAAATAATATGGGGGAGTACTGCTGGTATGTTTTTATTAACAAATAGTCAATATGGTAGTTTTAATGGAATTGCATCAAGTAATGTAAATTTGTCAAGTTCTGTAGGTAATATCGTTCTTAGATCATATACAGGAGATGTAAACTTGTTTTCAACGTTTGGAAATGTTCGATTATTACCAACTACAAGACTTGTCTTTGGTGTATCTGGAACAGGAAATAGTATACGATCAGATAGTATAGGTAATTTAGTTATAAATGGATCTACAACTAACGCGATTGATATCTCAAATGCTAGTGTTTTAAATTTAGGTGCTACATCTAGTATTAATATAACAACTGGTACGTTTGTTAATTTTTCAAGTGATAGTACAAGATATATAGTAAGTGATACTAGTAATAATTTACGGATTGTAAATGCGAGTAATAATGGTAGTATAAATATTTCATCTGCTTCAACTATTATTGCTGGTGGGTCATTAAATGCAATTAATAGTTTTACTAATATATCAACAAGTACTTTGGTAGTTACAGGTACAAATGTTGTTTTAAACGTCTCAAATGTCAAGATTCAAGATCCTATTGTATCACTTGCTAACTATTCCATTTATGATAATAAAGATAGAGGTATAGATTATAATTATTTATTAACAAGTAGTGGTTCTTTAAAGACGGGATGGTTTGGTTGGAAAAATACAACAAATAAATTTACGTTTTATTCAGATGCCGTAAATAATACCGAAGTCATAACAGGAACTTTAGGTAATGCAGAGTTTGATAGTATATATTTAAAAAACGGTATATCATTTTCTAATCCTGGTCAAATCGATATGAGTTGTGGTGCAATTACTAATTTAAGAAATGTTGTTGGTTGTTCGGGAATAGTTAATATAATAGGTACAGATAATGTTAATATAAGTGGTAACAATTTAATGTTGTCTGCAGGTAATCGTGTACAAATACCATATAACATACCATTATCATTTGGGTCAACGAATAATTCTATATTTTCTGATACAAATGGTAATATGACTATAACTGCATTAGGTGGTTCTGGTACGTTGGTATTAAATTCAAATGTACAAATAAATGGTACTACAGAAAATGTATATAGTACGGTTACTAATATACAAGATCCTATATTTTCATTAGGTGGAGTGACAGGTCCTGTACTGAATGATTTTAAAGATCGTGGTATAGAATTTAAATGGAATAACAATGTGGGTCCTCGTACAGGTTTTTTTGGATATAAAAACAATCTTGGTAGATTTGTATTTATACAAAGTGGTACAAACGTAGATGAAGTATATTCTGGTGAATATGGTGATGTTCAATTTGGGAGGGGGTTTTTTACAAATTTAGATTTAGCAAATGGTACAATTTCAAATGTGAACACTATTTCTGGTGGGAAAATAAATATAATTTCAACTGGAAGTGAGATTAGTTTAAGTAGTGGCAATATAATATTACCATATGATAGCAAGTTAAATTTTGGTTCTACAGGTAATGCTATATCGGCAAATACGTTGGGTAATTTAGAAATAAAGTCTGTAGATGATATTTCATTTATAACACCGACAACAGGAAATGGATCTATTCGTATACCAGAAAATACACCATTATATATTGGTTCAAATACTAGTATTATACAAAATACGTCTAGTAATTTACAAATAACAAATTCGGTTGGGAATATTAATTTAACACCAAAAGTATCGTTGGGTAATATACTAATTCCTACAAATACATTTTTAGGTTTTGGTTCTACGGAAAATAGTATTCTTAGTAATGGTCAGGAATTGTTATTAAATGGATATAAAGGTATTAGTATTAATACAACAAATTTTACTATTTCTGGAAATGTAAATATTATTGGTTCAATTTCTGCAGCTGTAAATAAAGAGTTTGATTTAAATACATATATTTTACCATTAGGTACATCCCAATTTTTAGATATAAACTCTATTATAAATTACAGTACAGTGGGAAATCTTAAAGTGACAGTAGCAAGCAATCATAATTTGTCAATAGGAGATCAAGTCATATTAAAAAATACAAATAGTATTCCTTCTTCAGATGGAACATATAATATTACAGGTATTACTGGTATACAAGAATTTATTATAGTGAAAATTAGTGATAATGGTAGTGGTGGAACAGTTGGTGTAACTATAACTACTGATGGAACAGTTGGTGGTACAGTAAAAAGTAATTTGACTACTTATCAAGGTAAAGATGTAGGTATTCAAGTAAATTATTGGACAACTACTGGTAATGTAAATTTAACATCTGGAACTCTTGGTTATAAAACAGGATTTTTTGGTTTTAAAAATTCATCTGAAAGATGGACGTATTACAAAAATACTACTATAAGTAATAGTGTAGTTACAGGGGATCTTAGTGATATTGAAGTAAATAAAGTATTTGCGAGTAGATTAAGTGGGTTTGTATTAGATGGTAATGTAACAACTGGATCAAACGCTGTAATTGGTAGTAATTTTCAAATAGCAGGTGGTAGTATTAATTCTACGCCTATTGGTGTAAATTCTGCTCAATCAGGTAGATTTACAAATTTAAGTAATACTGTATCTGCTAGTTTTTCAAATGTGACATTAAATTCTTCTTTAGCATATACTTTTGAAAGATATACATTGTCATCTAGTGGTTTGCAAACAAGAAATCCAAGTACTAGTTTTGTAATATCATTGTTTTCTGTATCTGGGCCAAGTTACACTAGTTCGTCTGGTACAATGCCATCAAGTAGTGCAAATATAACAGATGGAACATTTAAAATATTAGTATGCAACTCAATGGGTGTTGGATCATCACATACTGTGTTTTTTGGTACAAATAAATTAATAACTCCTAATCCACTTAACTCTGCTGCACAAGCTACGAGGATTACATTTAAACGTCAAGGTCAAAGTGCTCAACTTGTATTTGATGCGCAAGGTAATAATAATCAAGGTTCTTGGATATTATTATCAAATGGTGTGTATGTATCATAAAGTAAAAATAGACCAAGGATTTTTTATATCCTTTGATTTTGATTCTATTTCTTGTGTTATTTTTAATAATTGATTTTTACAATGAGATTCTAATTTAACAACATTTTCTATTCTTTGTTCATGACCATAGTCTCTTAGATCAGGTGGTATACATTTTTTTTGAAATTCACTTCTTCTTAGAATACATCCATTTACAACTACAATAATATCTCTTATTCGTTTAGCATATAAATTTAGTTCTGATAATGACATTTTGTTTAATTGTTTATTTTGAAACTGGGGTAATGATAATTCACAAATTGATGAATCATCGAATTGTTTTTTAGAAATATTTCCCAAATCTTTTTTCCAAGTGTTACATACTTCTTTATAATCCCTTACGCGTTTTATACAATCTTTTTCATATTCTTTAAAATTTGTATTAGTATTACGTGCTTGTGTAGTAAAATAATTTTTGTACATACTGATTTCATCACTGTTCTTACCAAAAGGATATCCTTTACTCATTATATATGACAAATAAAAAAAAAATCGAATTAAAAAAGATGTTTAAAAAAATTACTACGATTTTAAAACATATGTCATTATATAGTAAAACAAAAGAAGAAACTGACGCAGCATTTGCAGATAATATGTTGGATAAAATTCGTGATCTTTTAGTTGATCATAATACTAAAACTGGATCAAATATTCCGATTGAATATTCTTTAGAATTATCAAAATCACAACAGCAAGCTTTTGAAAAATTTAGATCTGGAGAATCAATGTTAATATTAGGTTCTGCTGGTACTGGAAAATCTAAATTGGTAAAAGAATTTTTAAAACACAACAAGCGGAACAATGATGAGAAAACAATGTATATTACATCAACTACTGGTATTTCTGCATATAATATTGGTGGAATTACAATTAATAGTTTTATGGGTATTGGAACAGCAGAAGCGCCGGTTGATGTTTTATTAAAAAGATTGCGATATAAAACGTCTATTAAAGATAGGATTCGTAAAACTGATATACTAGTTATAGATGAAATTAGTATGATGTCAGCTTCTACTTTTCAAAAGATCCATGTAATTTTCCAAACACTTCGTAAATCAAGACGACCATTTGGTGGTATTCAGTTAATTTTAACAGGGGATTTTTTACAATTGGAAACAGTTTTTAAAAATCCATCAAGTGACAATCGTCTTATTGTCGAGAGTGAACTTTTTATGAATATGTTTAAAAATTCAACAATTGTATTACGAGAAAATTTTCGTCAACGTTCTGATAACGAATATGTTGATATTTTAATGAGAATTCGTAAAGGTGAACATACTGAAAAGGATATTTCTATTTTAAATACACGTTTAGTAAAACAAACAGATAGTAATATGATTCATTTAGTTAGTAGTAACAGGCGAGCACAAGAAATTAATAACAAGCAGTTAAATACTATAGATTCACAAGATCATCATTTTGAAACAATATATATAAAATCCGGAGATCAGGAAACTTGCGAATTATTAAAACGAGAATTTCAATATCAATTTGTTCAAAAAGGAATGGATATTCTTTCTTTAAGATCTGGTTGTCGTGTAATTTTGATAAAAAATTTAGATGTTGAAAATGGTTTAGTAAATGGGTTGACTGGTACAGTAAAAGAGATATTATCAGATGGTGTTCAAGTACAATTTGATAATGATATAATTCAAATAATTAATAGATCAGAATGGGAATTGGATATGGATAATTGTAAAGTTGTATGTCAACAAATACCATTGATGTTGGCATATAGTATTACTATTCACAAGTCTCAAAGTTTATCTTTAGATTGTGCAGTATTAGATTTATCTGATTGTTTTTGTAATCATATGGTTTATGTTGCATTAAGTAGGGTTAGATCATTGTCTGGGTTGTATTTGAAATCATTAAATCCTAAAAAAATAACAGTTAATCAACAATTGTTGGAATTTATAAATTCTGTAGAAAACAAGAAATAATAATAGTAATAATAAAATAATAAAATATTTGCACATGTCATATGGAAGATATAAACTATCAAGTACGTCACGTAAAATCCTATAATAGTTTATATGATGTACCTTGGAAAACTAATCTTGAACGTAAAGTAACAGTGTCAAAACGATTAGGTGGTAAATTACGTATAGCTTTAGTCTGTCATCCTTGTTATGGTTTTGGCGATATTGTTTTTGCATTAAAAATGTATAATTTTATGAAAGAGTGGTATAATATTGATTGTACTATGATAACTACTAAACCAGAACCATTTCTTAAAAATGGATTAAAAAATGTTTATTGTTTAAAGACTCCTGGTAGTAAAACATACATTGAATGTGAAAATTTAAAAACAATGAAAATATACAACATTGATCGTAAGGGACGCCCAACAGTTCGTGCTAATTTAAAACACGAATTTGATTTAATTATGGTAACTCCTTGGATAGGAACTGATTATGAACCAAATAAAAATATTGTAAAAAATTTCTTACCATATGCAAATAAATTTAACACAATACTTTTTTCAGAATATAATGCTCCAGAACCTAGTAAATATGATTTTCCAACTGGAATAGGCAAGGGTTTAGTTGGATTATTAGTAACACGTTTTAAATTTGAAAAAACTATATCTATAAAAAATCCTTATTTAATGGTACATTTAACGAATGATGATCGTGTAGATGTTACACGATGTTTTGCAAACTTTATTAAATTAATGTGTAAAAAATATCATAAACGTTATAATAAGTTGGATGTAATTATACCAAAACACATTTTAAATGACTCTGATGGCTTACAACGTTTGTTTGCATATATTAAAAAACGAGGATATTATGAAAACGTTGTAATCAAAACAGATTCTACCTTAAAAATTTCATCGGTTCGGCAAGGTAGTACATTAACTTTAAGAGCAGATATTGGTCCTTTACCTTATGCTAAATATACTGGTTTGTTTAAAAATTGTTTACCAGATGTATTAATTACGGGAGATCAAAGTGTTACTGATATTATTAGTTGTTGTAAAAACTATAATATTTATTATCAAATTATGCCTTGGAAAACTAACTTTGCTAAAAACTTGGCAATTGCTTTAGGTAAAGATTTTATTAGAAAGGTATCTAGTTCTTGTGGTTTGGAAAAATTTTCAATTAGAACAAAATTAAATTTAAAAAATGTAGCTAAAAACTACAGTTTTGAAAAACTTGGCAAACCAAAATTAGATGCAATTTTAGCATTCGCATTAGAATTACGACGAAATAAAGGTTTACAACGATTCATTGACATTGTTATGTCATCTAGAAAACGTCAAAGTGTCATTTCAAAATTAAAACAATGATTTTTAGGTAAAGAAGAGTACGTTAAGGGCAGATTAATTTAAAATTGATATATAAAACATTATTTTATATACTAATAGTAATAAGGTACATATATATAATATGGAAAATAATGTGACACGAAGAAAAGTTTTATTTAATAAATTTGTAAAAGGATTGACTGATAATAAGAAAATCAATTTAATAAAAACAAGTTTATTAGGGCGAGGATTTCAAGGTGTAGTTTATCTTTATTGCGATAAAGAATTATGTACCGCGGTTAAAAAAATGTATTTGGAAAATCGTCAAGCTAGATATTTAAAAAAACCTTATACTATACAAGCATTGAAATATGAAAATTTTATTGAACTTGCTTCCATGAAATTAACAAATGAATTAGTTTTACAAAAAATTTGCCCACATTTTATTTTAAATTATCATTCTGAATCTACACCAAGGAGTGGTGTTTGTAACGATATTTACCCATATGCAAGTAAATATTATAATGAGTATATCGATAATGTACAATTGTATACGGAATGGGTAAAAAAACAACATACGATTTCCCAATGGTATAATGCGTATTTCCAAATAACAGTTGCTATTTTTTGTTTACAACGTCACCTGAATATGATACATCTTGATCTTCATTCTGACAACGTTTTAGTTAGTACTGTTAAACCTGGTGGTTATTGGAAATATACTATAAACAAAGTTGATTATTATGTTCCAAATTTAGGTTATATTTTTTACATTAATGATTTTGGTCACGCCTGGATACCATCTAATTTCCAAAGTTGGATTGTTAGAAGGAAATATAAAACAAAACGTGTTCATAAAAATTTTGATATAGTAAAATTGTTTACATCTACTCTTGAATTTTCAAAATCTCCAAGTGATTTTAAAAATAAAATTAGATACATGATAAAACAATTAGAAGGTGATTCGAATTTTATAAATATAATTGATGAAATTTGGGAAAATTACAAAAAAAAAAGTAAATCTAAAAAGATTGAAACATACAATCTAGATAACCAAGTAGATGTTAAAAATATTCCAAAGGATTTAAGACATCTTGTATTACGAGCAAAAACTATGGATTTTACGTAAAAACAAACTCAAATATAAAACTCAAATATAAAATTGAATTATAAATGTAAATGTAATGTTATTGTATTAAAATGACATTAAATAATCTTGATAACCTTGACAATCTTGGTAAACTTGACAATCTTGATAACCGACTAAATAATTTGAATATGGGATATTGTTGTATAAACACTGATCTTAGAGCTCTTGGTATATTTACATCAAGAACTTGTCGCCTAGATACTGTTCGTCAACGAGGAATTGAATATATTTATGAACTTGCTGAACAAAATATAAATGATTTGCCTGCTATTTTTAGATGGAATTATCGCAATAAGATCTATTTATATAGAATGTCAAGTGAAATGTTTCCATTTGCAAGTCATCCTGACTTTTACAAAATTTATGATTGGGAAAGATTTAGATTACGTTTACAAAATTTAGGTGAATTAGCTAAACATTATAATCAAACCATTACATTTCATCCTGGACAATATAATCAATTGACGTCTAGTAGAGAATCTGTTGTAGAGAAAAGTATAATTGATATTGATATACACGCAAAAATACTTGATACAATGAATTGTGGAAATGATAGTGTAATTGTTATACACGGCGGGTCAAAAGCTGATGGAAAACAAGTTTGTTTAGATAGATTATGTAAAAATTTTCTAGAACTTTCAGAAAGTTCTAGAAAAAGACTAGTTTTAGAGAATTGTGAAATGGCATATTCTATACAAGATTTATTACCAGTTTCTAGGAAATTACAAGTTCCAATTGTACTTGATTATCATCATCATAATATTAATCCTGGGTCTATTACTACAGAATCTGATTTGATAAATATAACAAATGAAGTTTTAGATATATGGAAATCAAGGGATATTACACCATTATTTCATTTATCCGAATCACGACCTGGTATTACACTTTCGGATTCTATTACAGCTCGTCGAGCTCATTCTGATTACGTACAGACTTTACCATTGGCATTAATTCAAACATTGGAAATATCAAAGATTAATTTGGATATTGAAGCTAAAATGAAAGAACAGGCTGTTTTACTCATTTTCAAAAATTACAAAATATAAAAAAAATTACAAAATATAAAAAAAATTACAAAATAATAAAGTTTAAAACTAATTTTACTATTTTAGACAATTTATGGTAATATCTAGTGTCAACAATTATTATACTTGTAAAACTTTACATATTGGAGAATTGTATTATTTATTAGATACAAAATTTAACGAATGTAATAATAATAAACGTAGTTTATATATTACTTATCACAAATCAAATAATAAATCAAATTACTATACAGGTACTTTTGAAAATTTAATAGTTCCTAGATCCTTGTTTTTAGATGATGAAAAAAATGGAGGTATTTATGCAGTGCCAATTGTTATTTTGGTAAACGGTGATATTTCCATTTGTCATTATAATATTCTAATAATAAATTTTAGTAAACGTACAGTTGAGCGTTTTGAGCCTGTAAATTCGTATCATTATCAAAATTTAGATAAATTATTACAAATGTGTTTTTGCGAACGTAATTACAAATATAAAATGACACAAGATGATGGTCCACAATATTTTGAAATGTCGGAAATAGGAAAAAAAACATTTAATTGTGGTTATTGGGCATTGTATTTTTTGGATTTTAGATTAAAAAATAAAACATTATCATTTGATAAAGTTATGGAAAAATGTCGATTAATGTTATTGGAAAATGGTGCTCATAATACTATGAGGAAATACAAAGATATTTTAACAAACTATTTAAAACTAGATAATAAAACTGTTAATTGTTACGAATCAAGAATCAATTATGAATTTTATAATAGACGTTTATTAGATTACTATATCTATAAATGTTAAATTTTTAAATGTTAAATTTTTAAATGTTAAATTTTTAAATGTTAAATTTTTAAATGTTAAATTTTAAAAAATTATTATATCTATTATTATTATATAATGAGTTTTACGAAGAATAAATATGATTCGTGTTTTTTAAAACAATATCAGCAAAGTAACAGAAGTATTTTTGATTATATGGTTGACAATTCTAAATTTGTTAATAAAAATGAATGTAATAATTATACAGTACCATTTTTAACATATATTCCATCAGGAACACCAAATCTTAACGTTGATATTGAAAACGAATTAAAAGGAATGTCTAGACCTATAACAAAATGCACAAGTTGTAAATATCACCCAGAAGATGAAACCTTACCACAAACATCTAATTTAAAGTATAAAATGTATGACCAATATCCACATAATAAACAAGAGTGTAAACCAGAATATGATATATTACCTAATGGTTATATACAAAGAAAATAAGGTACTTTCCTAAAAATACCAGGGAAATTAAGGTACTTTTCATGGAAATTTCAAAAAAAAATTGAAATTTAATAGATCCTTATTTAATATTTAATAGATCATCATTTAATAGATCATCATTTAATAGATCATCATTTAATATTTAATAGATCAAATAAGGCCTGGGCGGTGACCTCCATATGGTACTAGGTTTGTGTAATTATAATGGTAAATTTAAAATATTATACAATACAAAATTATACAATACAAAATTATACAATACAAAATTATACAATATAATAATAGATAACCATCTTATACAACAATATAAATTGGAATATAATCAATGTGAATGTTCTATATGCATTGAAGAGTTTTTAAAAAAAAATATATTATCCTCATTAGTAATAATTTTAAAATGCAAACACGTATTTCATATAAATTGCTTTTATAAGTATCTTAAAACAGTAATTTTAAATGAAAACATACATGAATTATATATAAGATGTCCATTGTGTAATGATAATATTAATAAATTAGATTTTCTTTGTTGTTATAAAAAAATGTTTAAAAAAATGTTTAAAAAAATATTGGAAAAGAATAAATGTGTAATATTATTCACCAAAAGTATCAAAAGTATCAAAAGTATCAAAAGTATCAAAAGTATCAAAAGTATCAAAAGTATCAAAAGTATCAAAAGTACCAAAAGTATCAAAAGTACTCGAATTACCAAAAGTATCAAAAGGGTTAAAAGGGTTAAATTTAGAAAAAAAATGAATAAATAAATAGAACAAGATTGACCATATGTATGATCAGACTGAATGTATTTTTTGTTTTGAAAAGTTTTCGCAAGAAAATTTACTATTAAACAATATTGATTTCAACGAATATATTATACATTTTTTAAATAAGATTTTAGAACTAGATTGTGGTCACATTTTCCATTTAGGTTGTTTTACCAAATATATTAAAAAAAAAATTAAAAACAAAACAGATCAAATAGAATGTCCTTTTTGTAGAAAAGAAATTGACAGTGTACAATTAATTAAAATATTACACGGTTTAAATAAAATTTCATATATCAAGTATGAAATTCAAAGTAAGTTAATTAAATTAAATGTACAAATAGGTTTACAAAAGTTTTATTTGTATTCTAAAAACATTTTAAATTTATCAAATAATTTACGACAATCTTTTGAATATCATAAAATGGTAGAATACTATGAAGAATTATCATTTACGTATAAAAAGATTGAATATATATTAAAAGATGTAAACAAAACATATTTGTATTTACATAATTAGTTAATTTGATTGTTATTCGTGTGATATTTTAATAAAAAATAAATACAAGGAATAAAGAATAAAGATGACTGTAGAACTTGATACATTTTACAAATATATAACAAACAACACTTCTGATAATATAACAAGATTCATAACAAAGTTTAATTATAAAATAGATGAATTACCAGATAAAGTAGTTTCATCAAAATATTTAATTAAACATTTAGGTATATTGTCTTGTGTAGAATTTAAAATTTTTCAAAATGTATATTTAGATTATTTTAGGTTTAAATTTGATAGAACGTATACTTAGATTATTTTAGAGTTAAATTGTAAGTCTCTGTGGTTATTAAAAATTGAATAATACTAATACTAAAATATTTATATGAATATTTCAGTAAATAGGGTTCGTCATTTGCAAGGTACTAGATTTTTTTCTTTAATAAAAAATTGCTACCTTTTGCCATCGGTAAGATATTCTTCTACCAACCAACCGAAGATCGCAGATCGCAGATCGCAGATCGCAGACAGTGACATGACTTTAACTAAAAATGAATATAAACCTAAATTACAAAATGCAGAGCAAGCAGTAAATAATATATTATCTAATGTAAATTTACAAAGCACTCTGCCTGTTTTGACTAAACATATAATTAATTGTATGGTTGTTAATGAAATAGGCGTTATTTCTCGTGTTTCTGGAGCCTTGTCGGGAATGGGAATTAATATAAATTCTTTAGTTGTTGCTCAAACAGAATTACACAATCTTTCTCGGATAACTATCACAATAAACGGTCAAGATGAAAAAATTAATAGAGCTAAAAAACAATTAGAAGAATTAGTTCCTGTTTGGGCAGTAATAAATTATATTAAAACTAGTACTATTTATCGCGAAATTCTTTTAATAAAAGTGTCTAGAACTGACCTTGAACCAACTAATTTGTCATGTTGTAAAAAACAATCTATAACTGAACTTGTAAAATTTTTTAATGCAAAAGTAGTAGATATAAATCATGACTGTATGATGATTGAATTAACTGCTAAATCAGATAGAATAGATGCTTTTATGGAATTACTTAGACCTTTTGGAATTTTAGAAGCTATTCGTTCAGGTGTTATAGCAATGCCTAGAAGTTATATTAAAGTTGAAATGCAGGTATCGTTAGAGGAAAAACAAGAAATAATTGATTCTACACTTCTTCCTCCTGGATAAAAAGCAAAATGTTTTTTTTAGAAATAAATATTATAAATACATAATACAAATGTCTATTGCTGGAACATCTACGATTGTAGCTGGTATAATTATATTTTTAGTTGGGTATTGGTTTTTAGGTAAAAGTATTGGTCAAAATGAATGTAAAGATAAATCAGAAAGTACAAGATCGAATTACGGTGGTGGTATTGCGGGAATTGTTATAGGTATTATATTAATGATAGTTGGTTTAGTTCTTAATTTTATGCCACCAAAAGAAGTACCTTTGCAAGTTGAGTATGCTGACACATCTGTTTCGAGTTAATTGTAATATTCACATTCACAAGCAGAAGTTTCAGCAGATGTTGATTTCCAATTTCCAGTCCATTTAGGATAAGAATCTGGTAAAAATTTATTACACATTGTTTGACAAACGTTGTCAGCTTCTGCGTTATTCCATATAAAGCATTTTTTATCATCTAACGATTTTTCACTAGGGCAACCTACATATTTTTTTTGTAATGTTCCTTGGAATGAACATTCGCAAAAAATGTCGTTTTCATTTACTTTACTCCAATTTCCTGTAAAAGAAATATTTTGATCTGGATATTTTGTTTTACAAATACGATTACATTTTGAATGAGCATCTCTATTGTTCCAACTTTTACAATTTTTACAAATAACAAAGTTATTAATGCTTTTTTGTTCTTTTTGTTCTGTTGGTTCTGTTGGTAAGGTATTTTGTAAATTTTCGCGAAAGTTTAGGAATAAAATTATTATAATAATTCCTGCTATTAAAATATATTCTACTTGCATTGTTTTAATATATGTATATAAAAAAATAGTTGATAAATGTAAAAAAATAGTTGATAAATGTAAAAAAATACTTGGTAAATGTAAAAAAATAGTTGGTAAATGTAAAAAAAGAACATTATCGATGACGAACTCGTTTGTTTGACAAGCTTGCTCTACAACAATCATAGTTTTTATTAAAACATGACAGGTCAACATTTTTTTGATATTCTATATTTTTAAAAGAATTAACAGTCCACGGTGGTGGAAAGTAAAGTGATTGTGATAAATAAAAATAAGGATTGGTAAATTCGCAAATATCACTTGCTACAGCTACGCAATCGATACTTTTTTGTTTATCCTTTTCTTTTTGTAAATTTGTAAAAGCAAAACCTTTAATATACGATTCTTTTAGATTTCCAAGCAAATCTAAATGTTTTTGGCGTTTTAGTCCAGAAACTTTTAAATGATTTGGTACATGTTCTTTTTTAAGATCGAGTGGCGAAAACCTTGTCGAATTGTCATCGGTAAGGTTTAAGTCATTGTAATCATAATTTGTAAACATTTCAGTTTTTATATTTATAAAGTAAAATACCAATACCAGTAAAAAATATATTATAGTGTACATTAAAGTTATACAATAAAAAAATTTATATTTTAATTTTTTTTTATATGTATTATTATAAATGAAATTGTTTCATAATCCGGATAAACAGTTTGTTGAAGGTAAATTTAAACAATCAGCAAGACCCAAAACTCCATCTCCTAAACGTAAAGATTTTGCAAAAGTTGCTAATACAAAATCTGATAATCATAGTAGGTGTACATATATACATCCTGAAACAAATAAAAGATGTGTATTGAAATTAGGTTTATATCCTAGATATTGTGAATTACACACAATGTTGATAGATAACGTTTATATAGCGAAATCTAATATAAAGGGTGCTGGGAATGGATTGCATGTAGGTCCATATGGATTTAAAAAAGGTGATGTTATAGGAATATATAGTCATTCTTGGAACAGAGTAGATTTAGGTACGTTAGAAAAAAGATGCAAAGATGATAAATGTTGGAGTTATATTTTCTGCGACGAAGGTGATAGTAAAAAGACAAAATGTTGGGATGGGTTGGATATTAAAAGTACGGTTATAAGAAATATTAATGATGCTCACGGATCGAAATTCAGAAATAATAGTTATTTTGATGTAATAAAGGGAAAGGTTTACGCTATAGCTTCTAGAGATATTAAACCTCATAGAGAAATTTTTATTAATTATGGACAAAGTTATTGGTAAACTTAATTTATGTGAATTTCTTGTTTTTTATTTTCTGTAATTAAATTTGTTTTTCAAAAAATAAAAATATTGTATTATAGTATAATAAAAATGATTGAGCAGTTTATTTCAAACTTATTAGGAGGTGCTAAAAGACGATCAAGCAAAAGACGATCTCCAAAAAAATCTATTTCTACACCTAAACAATCACCAACTTCCCTTGCATTAGGAACCAAGAGAAAGGGACGTAATGGAAAAATGTACCAAGTTAACTACAAGGGAACTAAACTTGTATGGGAACGATGTATTAAAGGTCATTGTTCTGGACAAGGTAAAGTACAACAAGGACCATCTCCTCAAAAAGGTGGAGCCAAGCGAAAGTCTTCCAAGAGAAAGTCTTCCAAGAAGGTTAAATCTCCTAAACGTAAGTCCAAGAAAGTAAAATCTCCTAAAAGAAAGTCTTCCAAGAGAAAGTCTTCCAAAAAGGTTAAATCTCCTAAAAGAAAGTCCAAGAAAGTAAAATCTCCTAAAAGAAAGTCCAAGAAAGTTAAATCTCCTAAAAGAAAGTCTTCCAAGAGAAAGTCTTCCAAAAAGGTTAAATCTCCAAAAAGAAAGTCTTCCAAGAGAAAGTCTTCCAAAAAGGTTAAATCTCCTAAACGTAAGTCCAAGAAAGTTAAATCTCCTAAAAGAAAGTCTTCCAAGAGAAAGTCTTCCAAAAAGGTAAAATCTCCTAAAAGAAAGTCTTCTAAACGTAAGTCCAAGAAAGTTAAATCTCCTAAAAGAAAGTCTTCCAAAAGAAAGTCTTCCAAGAGAAAGTCTTCCAAGAGAAAGTCTTCCAAGAAAGTTAAATCTCCTAAAAGAAAGTCTTCCAAGAGAAAGTCTTCCAAAAAGGTTAAATCTCCTAAACGTAAGTCCAAGAAAGTTAAATCTCCTAAAAGAAAGTCTTCCAAGAGAAAGTCTTCCAAAAAGGTTAAATCTCCTAAACGTAAGTCTTCCAAGAAAGTTAAATCTCCTAAGAGAAAGTCTTCCAAGAGAAAGTCTTCCAAAAAGGTAAAATCTCCTAAACGTAAGTCTTCCAAGAGAAAGTCCAAGAAATCAATGCCTAGTTCATCTGGATCATCTAAATCCGAGTCTCCTAAACGCAAGTCCAAGAAATCAAAGAGTCCTAAACGCAAGTCCAAGAAATCAAAGAGTCCTAAACGCAAGTCCAAGAAATCAAAGAGTCCTAAACGCAAGTCCAAGAAATCAAAGAGTGTTAAACGCAAGTCCAAGAAATCAAAGAGTCCTAAATATTAAATAGTTTAATTTAATTTATGTTATTATTTCTATTTTAAAGATACAGAAACTTTAAAATAAAGAATGAAGGTTTTTGCTAAAAAAGTAACTGCTTTAAAATATTTAAAAGCGGGTTCTATATTATGCAATGATAATATTAAAAAATATTTTATATTAAAAGACTACAATGCTTTTCAAAATTTAATAGAACAAAGGGTGTTATTAGGCTCTTATTATGAATTTATAAATGAACATGCAGTACTAAAATATTTTTTAGATATAGAAATATACAAAGATAAAGATAAAGAATCGTATGATAATGATATTTCTATAATTAATGAAGTTTGTAAGAGTATAAGTGATATATTTATGGTAAAATTGAATATAACTACAATACAATTTGTAATATTAGAATCTCATAATCAAGAAAAACGTTCGTATCATATTATAGTTAATTTAAAAAGGGATAACGAACCAGTATATTTTAAAAATGTAAAGGGATTTAAAAAATTTACATGTAATTTGTTTACAGAATTGACATCAAAAAAAATCATAGATGTGTCTGTTTATAGAGAAGGTTTGTTTCGTACATATTGTAGTACAAAATTCCAAGAAAATCGTCCATTGGTAAAATCAGAATTAAGTGATGACTTTGATTTTTTAGATACATTTGTATGTCATTGTCCTGGTGGTAATGACGATTCGATTATAGATACAGAATCAAAGTTATTTAAAAAATGTTTCAAGAAGAATATACAATCCGATGTAAACAACAACGTAAACAACAACGTAAACAACAACGTAAACAACGCGGACAACAACGTAAACAACGCGGACGCAATACAAGAAGTTGTTCCTACTTTTTTACCGATTCAAAAGGAATTAACAGAAAAGGATTGTGATATAATAAAACGTTTTGTTAGAAAATTTTATAAACATAAATTGCGAGATATAAGAGAAATAATTATAGATGAGAAATTAAATTGTATTGTAGTGGCTTTAAATGATACTTTTTGTTATAATATTGATAGGGAACACAAGACAAATCATCAATATATAGTAATTGATACATATAGTTCAAAACAAAAGTGTCACGATACAGATTGTTGTAATTTTAAATATGAAGAAATAAAAATAAAGGACTTTCCAAAAGAGTTAAATGAGATAATATTGAAATGTTTGCGAGTAAATAAAATTGAACAAGAATTGATTCAAAAAGCTATCAAAGAATGTAAGGATTATATTACAGAAAATTTTGATACGACTATTAATGAAATTCAATTTGATAAAACAGAGATGGTATTTAGGGGTGATGTGAGTCAAAATTCGTTAATGAAAATGAGTGGTAAATGTCCAGAATGTCACGTTGAACATCAAATTAGTGATAACGGGTATTGTTTAAAATGCAAGGTGTGTAAGAGTATATTTCCAAAAAATACGTTAATTCCTATAGCAGATAAATATAAACATCTTAATAATTTCTTTTTAAATTACAACCAATTAGTTAATAATGGCACGGTAAATATTAATATTCAGAATAATTATTATGCTGGTGAAGAAGATTTTAGTTGTGATGTACAATTAGATAATAGTATTTTTCGTAATAAAGAAATGACAAAATTGTATAATCAGGTGTTAGATGGTCATAAAGTTATAAAGCTGAGTGAACTTTTACACAAATTGGAAATAGATTTTATATATACAAATGGGATGTGGTATTATTTCAATGGTTGTATATGGCGTTCAGACAAAGAATCTTTAGAATTAAGAAAACGTATAGTTAAATTATCAAATCAATTTAATACAATAAAGGCGCATTATGAAAAACAAGGTGGAGATACAAGTAATAGTTTAGTAAAAAATATAAAAAGTTTAACAAATAAATTATACAAGCCTGGGTTTGAAGAAGAAATTATAAAAGGTGCAAAAATGTATTATAATGATGATGTATTTATAAAGAATTTGAATAGTAAGAAACATTTAGTTCCATTTTCAAATGGTGTTTTTGATTTAATTCAAAATAAATTTAGAAAGACGCGAAAGGATGATTATGTAAACTTGATAGTGGGGTATAATTACGATGAAGGTAGTAACAATAAAGAAGTATATGTATTTTTACAACAAGTTTTACCAAATAGTGGTGTTCGTGACTATGTTTTAAAAAAGATGAGTGAATGTTTAAATGGTGATATACCAAATACTAATTTCTTGATGTTTATAGGAGATTCTGGTGCAAATGGTAAAAGTCAATTGTTGAATTTAATGAAATTAACAATGGGTGAATTTGGAGAAAAGGTAGAAGTTACACTTTTAACACGTAAACGTAATAATGCGAATGAAGCAAATTCTGAAAAAATAAAATTAATGTATAAGCGATTTGCTTTTTTAAGTGAACCAGAAGATGGTGAAAAGATAAACATTGGTTTACTCAAGGAACTTACAGGTAGTGAAGAAATAGTAGCACGTGGGTTATATCAAGAAGCTGTTAGTTTTGTTTTAGAGGCCAAGTTATTTTTAGCTTGTAATGAACTTCCAGAAATTAAAGGTGAAGATACTGCATTATGGAGACGTATTCGAGTTATAGATTTTCCTTCACGTTTTCTAGATGATCCAAAGGTGAACGGTGAATATAAAATAGATCGTACTTTACCATCAAGAATGCGTGAAGATGTTACTTGGCGTCAAACATTTATGAAAATATTATTAGATTATTATTTCCGAGATATAAAAGAACCATTGGAAGTACAATTAAAAACAAATGAATATCGTCAAGAAAACAATGATTTTTACAATTGGTTAGAAGAAAATATTATGTACAAGGAAAATGAATTATTACAACTTCGAGAAACATGTCAAATTTATTTAGGAAGAGTTAAAGTTCATTCTAGTGTATCAAGTAAATATAAAAAAGAAATGGAGAAATATATCAAAGAAAAATACAAACAAGTCAAATCTGAATATGGTGTAGTAAAGATCAATGACATTACTTATAACGGTTGGAAACACTTGTGTATCAAAAACTAAAAAGTATGTTTTTTTCATTTATGGTCTTGTGTATTTTTAGATATTTTATAAAAATACACTTTTATGGATTTATTTTTTAAAAAAGGACAGTGTCAAAAAGTTATAGCAAGTTATAACAAGGTTATATCAAAGTTATAGCTATTATGGTTTGGTTATATCAGTTATATCTATTTTTAAACTTTTTCTTAGAAAAAAAATATTAAAATAAATAAATAATAAAATCCCCATTTTGCTATAACTGATATAACCCCTCCATATTTGCTATAACTTTGCTATAACCGATATATAACTGATATAACCCCTCCATAAATTTAATACTTTTTTTAACATTCTTTAAAAAAGTATTAAAAATTGTCAAAAAAATTGTCAAAAAAAATGTCAAAAAGTCAAAAATTTATTAAAAAAAAGTTAAAAATTGTCAAAACGAGTTAAAAAGTCAAAAATTTATTAAAAAAAAAGTTAAAAATTGTCAAAACGAGTTAAAAAAGTTAAAAATGACAATAAAATTGTTAAAAATTTTATTTAAAAAGTTAAAAATTGTCAAAACGAGTTAAAAAAGTTAAAAATGACAAAAAAATTGTTAAAAATTTTATTTAAAAAGTTAAAAATTGTCAAAACTAGTTAAAAAAGTTAAAAATGACAAAAAAATTGTTAAAAATTTTATTTAAAAAGTTAAAAATTGTCAAAACTAGTTAAAAAAGTTAAAAATTTTATTTAAAAAGTTAAAATTGGTGAATTAAAAACAATTCCAATATTGTCATCGACTTTAATAGATTTGACTCCAAAGTTTTCAACTTTGTTAATATTATAATCTGCATCATCGTAAAAAATAATTTCTTCTTTTTTGCATTTAGTTTTATCAATGATTTCTTGAATCATTTCGTCTTTACCAGTATATTCTCGAATAGAGTTCTCATATGGATTTACATTTCTTTTTTCATATATAATATGATCAAACAAATGTGAAATTTCCATTTTATCGAGATAATTATTCGGATTTTTATTATGTGTGGCTATACATAATATTTTGTTTTTAGTTTTTAGATTTTGTAAAAATACTTTAACATCTTTATGATAACGATCGGAATAAAAAGAGTTTACGTTATGAAGATACAGTGTATTATCTAAATCAAATACAAAAACTTTATATGTATCATCATTTTGTTTATATGTATCATCATTTTGTTTATATGTATCATCATTTTGTTTATATGTATCATCATTTTGTTTATATGTATCATCATTTTGTTTATATGTATCATCATTTTGTTTATATGTATCATCATTTTGTTTATATTCCGATGATAGATTTAATTTTATTAGTTTATCAATGACTTGTTGATTAGTTTTTTTAAATATGTTTTTTTTAGTTTTTTTAATTTTTTTAGATTTAATATTAGATCTTTTCCTTTTATTTGACATATTACGATAAAGAGTATGTTGTTTTTGTATTTATTCAATTTTTTGCATTTATGTATTTTTATTTTATTTGTAATTAATAAGTGTAATTAATATGTATGGTGGTAGAAGTGATGATTTAGAATATATGCAAGAAGTTTTAAAGACAGCTGAACGTGTTGGTGACAAAGCATATATACAAAGATTAAAAAATCAAATAGAAGAAATAAAAAAGCGTCAAACACAACCTACAAAATCTACAAAACCTACATTAGCAACATCAAAAAAAATTGCTAAAAAGGAGGAACCTTTAAAAACGAGTGAAGCCAAGACAGTTGGTAAATTAGGAGATCGTTGTACACCTATAGTTAATAGAGGTGTTCCAGGTAGTTGTGAAACTGGTACTGTATGTTGGTCTGGTGTTAATAGATGCTGTAGTCGTCATGCAAGTGGTGAATTTTATGATTGTGGTGAGACCGGTATATCACCTATAAAAGGTTCACCTACAAAAGTTTCACCAGTACCTTTGGGACCAAGAGCACCACTTAGTTCACCAGTACCGGCTTCCCCATCTACACCTATACATATAACAGATGGAAAAATGACAGCGTCACCTACAACAATGTCGGTTATGTCACCTACGACAACACCTATATTACCTACGACAGCGTCAGCTACAACAACAACGTCGGTTATGTCACCAACACCTATATTACCTACCACAGCGTTGGCTACAACAACAACGTCAGCTAAAACAACAGCGTCGGCTACAGATTCTGATAAAAAGGTAATTGGTGATTATTTTAATTTAAAGATGAGTATTTTAAAAAATATACAAGAATTGCAAAAATTAAAAATACAAAAGGACAAATTATTAAATGTAGTAGGTTATACGCCACAATTAGTATTTCATAATAAACAGACTGTGATGGATGATTGTATTCGTGATGAAAGTGGAAAAGTATTACAATGTTAATTAAATTAATTTTTGATATTTATTTTCCAAGGTAATTATAATTATAATGAAACAAAAAAAACGTGTAAAATCGGTATATGATATGCGTAGTCCTTCAATACGTTCTCAATTAGGTGGATCATTACAGGAAGATATTGAAAAGAAGAAAGGGGAGATTCGTGATTTAGAATCTCAATTATCAGCAGAGAAAAATGCAGAAAAAAGAAAAAGGATAGAAACTGCTTTAGCAGATGCAAAAGATAAAATGACACAAATACAGAATCGTATGAAAGAAATGTTGAAAAATGTAGGTAGTAAATTAAGTAGTGGAATTTCTAGTATATCAAGTAAATTAAGTAGTGGAATGTCGAGTATATCGAGTAATTTGTCTAGTATATCAAGTAATTTGTCGAGTAAATTAAGTAGTACTTTATCAAAACTGTTTGAAAAAAATAAAAATGAAAGGGCAATTAAAGATTATTACTCTATGAAAGCAAAAGTGGTTATGCAAATAGAAATGTTAAAGCGTCAAAAACCTAAAAAGGATGATATTTGTAAGAGGGTATCTGAAAAAACATGTAATGAAATAGTTGGTAAAAATTATCCTTCCCCGGGTGATTTGTTTACAAATGAACAACTTGGTGGTATACCCAGATTATTTTATTATTAAATTTGGGTAATGTATCTTTTGCTAAATATAATTTATTTAATATATTTATATTAAATAGATGTCAAAGAAGTTTAACAAATCCTTAAATTTTAATTACTTGAATAGTAATGTTAGTTTTGGATCAATTTCGGCTAATACATTTACAGGTAGTAATTTAAGTTTGTCTGGCAATATAACTTCTAGTACATTAAATGCTAGTAATGGTATAACGGCAGGTAATATTAATTTTACAGGTGATTTATATAAAAATGGAAGTTTGTATGTTTCAAG
>Ga0315290_10000140_pt1 | contig 43423 bp, 31 predicted proteins | sample YL17G12_0_MG_FD_203627 | JGI IMG/M metagenome (GOLD analysis project Ga0315290, IMG submission 203627) | Sediment microbial communities from Yellowstone Lake, YNP, Wyoming, USA - YL17G12_0 | ecosystem: Environmental > Aquatic > Freshwater > Lake > Sediment | place: USA: Wyoming | collected... | reverse complement strand
CGTGAGCAGGGCCTGGTATTGCAAGATCGGCCTGGTTGTACCCAAGTGTTGGGGGGGAATGCAGGGACCGTTCGCTTCGGCGGGCGGTCCCTGCGGTGTTTTCCGCGGGAATTGACACCTCCCGCTCTGGGCGGGTAGAATGCCGGGCATCGGCGGTCGATCGCCGTCTGGGGCACCCGAGGATTCGCCTACCAAAGCACCTGGGAGGTAGGCAGGATGGTCGACAGGCCCGCAAGTGTCGACGCGCGGGAAGGGACGGCTGGGCCTGCGCACGTTGGGTCCGGGCGGGGGTCGAGCGTTCTGGGGGCCTCGGCCCGTGGGACCTCCTGGCTGGTGCTCGCGGCCGTGATGCTGACCTTGGCCTCGGCCTACCCGGTCCTGGCCCGGTCGACGTACCGCGGCGGGGGCGACGTCCACGCCGTGCTCGAGGTCAGCGGTGCCCTGATGGGGCTGATCGCCGGGATCGCCCTGGTCGCGTGCTTCTATGCACTGGGCGACCGGTTTCACCTCCTGGTCGGACTGGCGTTCTTCATCAACGGGGGTGAGGACCTCGTCCACGGACTGCTGGCGTTTCGGAACCTCTTCGGGCTCGATCTGGAGGTCCTGGCGCATTCCATCCCGGCCACGTACACCGCGGGCCGGATCATGCTGGCGCTCTTGCTGTTGGCGGCGCCGCTGGCCTCGCGCCGGCTGGGCCCCAGCCGTCAGCCCGGGCGCGAGATGCTCTGGGTCACCTCCGCGGTCCTGGCCGTCACGATGGCGCTGACGGCCGCGGCGTTCCTGGTTCCGCTGCCCGCACTGGTGTTTCCCGAGCGGATCGTCTCGCGGCCCGTCGACGGCTTCTCCGCCTTGCTGCTGGCGGCGGGCCTGGCCGTGCTGTTGGGCAAGTACCGCCGCGATCACGAGATGCTGACCTGGTGTGTGGCGCTTTCCGCCGGCGTTCACCTGGTGGGGCAGGCGGTGATGTCGTTCTCCAGGACCCCGGCCGAGCCGTTCGACGCCCCGTTCTTCGCCGCCCACGCCTACAAAGGGCTCGGCTACCTGATCCCGCTCCTGGGATTCTCCCTGTACCAGACCGCGGCGGTTGCGCGGCGGAAGCGGGCCGAGGAGGCCCTCCAGCTCGACGAATCCCGCCTGGAGAAACTGCTCGAGCTCGGGCAGATGTCCGAGGCCTCGATGCAGCAGATCACCGAATTCGCCCTGGAAGAGGCGGTCCGGCTGACCCGAAGCCGCATCGGCTACCTGGCCTTCATGAACGACGATGAAAGCGTGCTGACGATGTACGCCTGGTCGCGCAGTGCCATGGCCCAATGCGCAATCGCCGACAAGCCGATCGTTTACCCCGTGGCGAAGACCGGCCTGTGGGGAGAAGCGGTCCGCCAGCGGAGGCCGGTGTTCACGAACGATTACGCCGCCCCCAACCCGTTGAAGAAAGGCTGTCCCGAAGGGCACGTCCCCGTCGTGCGGCACATGAACGTCCCGGTCTTCGACGGGAAGCGGATCGTGCTGGTGGCCGGAGTGGGGAACAAGGACGAGCCCTACGACTCCTCGGACGTGCGCCAATTGACGCTTCTCATGCAGGGCATGTGGCGGCTCATCCAGCGCCGCCGTGCGGAGGAAGCCATCCAGGCCAACGAGGCCCGGCTCCGGCAGATCATCGACCTGGTCCCCCATTTCATCTTCGCCAAGGACCGCGACGGGCGGTTCCTGCTGGTCAACCGCGCCCTGGCCGACGCCTACGGGACCACGGTCGAGGAGCTGGCCGGGCACCGCGACGCCGACTTCCACGCCTCCGGCGAGGAGCTGAACCACTTCCTGGCCGACGATCGGGCCGTGATCGACGGCGGCCGGCCGCTGTTCATCGCCGAGGAGGGGATGGTCGACGTCCACGGCCGCCACCGCGTGCTGCAGACCAGCAAGATCCCCTTCACGATCCCCGGCTCGGACGAGCGGGCCGTGCTGGGCGTGTCCATCGACGTCACCGGGCTCAAGGAGGCCGAGGACCAGTTGCGCCGTGCCCACGACGAGCTCGAAATCCGCGTCGTCGAGCGGACCGCCGAGCTGGCCGGCGCCAACGAGGACCTCCGGCGGGAGCGGGCCCTGCTGCACGCCCTGATGGACAACCTGCCCCACAGCATCTACTTCAAGGACGCGGCGAGCCGCTTCCTGCGAATCAACAAGGCGCTGGCCGGGTACTTCGGGCTCCAAGACGCCGGCGAAGCCGCCGGCAAGACGGATTTCGACTTCTTCACCGACGAGCACGCGCTGCAGGCAATGGCCGACGAGCAGGAGATCATTCGCACCGGCCGGCCGATGCTCGACAAGGAGGAGAAGGAGACCTGGCCCGACGGCCACGCGACCTGGGCCTCCACCACGAAGATGCCCCTGGTCGACGCCGCCGGGCAGATCGTCGGCACGTTCGGCATCTCCCGCGACGTGACCGAGAAGAAGCAGGCGGGCGAGGCCCTGCGCGCGGCCAAGGAGGCGGCCGAGGCCGCCAGCCGCGCCAAGAGCATCTTCCTGGCCAACATGAGCCACGAGATCCGCACGCCCATGAACGCCGTCCTGGGAATGACCGACCTCGTGCTCGACACGCCGTTGGCCCCGCAGCAGCGGGAGTTCCTTCAGGCCGTCCAGGAGTCGGGCGAGGCCCTGCTGACGATCATCAACGACGTCCTCGACTTCTCGAAGATCGAGGCCGGCAAGATCACCCTCGAGGCCGCCCCGTTCGACCTGGCCGAAAACCTGGGCGACACGATGAAGTCGCTGGCGGTCCGGGCCCACGGCAAGGGGCTGGAGCTGGCCTATCATCTTCGGCCCGGCGTTCCCACCGCCGTTGTCGGCGACCGCACCCGGCTGCGACAGATCATCGTCAACCTCGTCGGCAACGCCATCAAGTTCACCGACCAGGGCGAAGTCGTGCTCGACGTCTCGCTCCAGGCGGAATCGAACGGCCAGGTCGAGCTGCACTTCGCCGTGTCGGACACCGGGATCGGCATCCCCGAGGAGAAGCGGGTCGCAATCTTCGGCGCGTTCGAGCAGGCCGACACCACGATGACGCGCCGGTTCGGCGGGACCGGGCTGGGCCTGGCCATTGCTTCCCGGCTCAGCGAGCTGATGGGCGGGCGGATCTGGGTGGAGAGCGAAGTCGGCCATGGCAGCGCCTTCCACTTCACCGCCCGATTCGCTCGCGCCGAGGAGCTTCCCGCCCCACCCACCCCCGCCTCGCCGGCGGTCCTCTTCGGCACCTCCGTGCTCGTCGTCGACGACAACGCCACGAACCGCCGCATCCTCGAAGCAATGCTCTCCCACTGGGGCATGAAGCCCACCGCGGTGCCCGGGGCCCGGCAGGCCCTCGAGACGCTCCGGGAGGCGCACCGGGCAGGCAAGCCGTTCGGCCTCGTGCTGGCCGACGCCTCGATGCCCGAAATCGACGGATTCACCCTGGCCCAGGAGATCAAGCAGGACCCCGGGCTCGGCAGCACCCTGATCATGATGCTCAGCTCGATGGACCACCCGGGCAACGTCGCCCGCTGCGAGCACCTGGGCATCGCCTCGTACTTGCTCAAGCCGATCAAGCAGTCGGAGCTGTTCGACGCCATCCTCCTGGCCCTGGGCGTTGCGGCGGCGGACGCGGGACCCGAGCCGCCCCCCGCCGAGCGCCCGCCCCCGGGCCGTCCCTTGCGCATCCTTCTGGCCGAAGACAGCCTGGTCAACCAGAAGGTGGCCGTGGGCGTGCTCCAGCGGGCGGGGCACACGGTGGTGGTGGCCAACAACGGGCGGGAGGCCCTGGCCGCGGCGGAGACGGGCGAGTACGACCTGATCTTCATGGACGTGCAGATGCCGGAGATGGACGGCCTGGAGGCCACCGCGGCGATCCGCGCCCGGCAGAAGCAGACCGGCCGCCGCGTGCCGATCATCGCCATGACGGCCCACGCCTTGCAGGGCGATCGCCAGCGCTGCCTCGAGGCCGGAATGGACCAGTACCTGGCCAAGCCCATCCGGGCCGCGCAAATGCTGGGCATGATCGAGACCGTGTTCGGCCCGCCTTCTGCCCCCGTCGAGCCGCCCGCTCCGGCGGCCGCGGAGCCGCAAGACGTCGACTGGCCGACCGCCCTGGCGGCCGTCGAGGGGGACCATGCCCTGCTTCGGACCGTGCTCGAGGCCTTCTTCGAGGAGTGGCCCCGTCTGATGGCGGCCATGCGCCAGGCCATCGCCTCCGGCGACCCTGGCGCGCTGCGCTCTGCGGCCCACACGCTCCAGGGGGCGCTACGGCACTTCGCCGAAGGCCCCGCGTTTGGCGACGCCTGCCGGCTGGAGCAGATGGCCCGCGAGGGCGAGCTGCGAGACGCAGGGCCCGTCTGCGCCTCTCTCGAGGCCCGAATGGCACGCCTGAGCGAGGCCCTCCAGCGATATCTCCGCGAGGAAACTCCTGCCTCGCCGGCGTGATCGTCAGACACCGGGCTGCTGAATAGGTTTGCACACCATGCCGCCAACGGCATGACGTTGTGATGCGACTCACTTTGCATTTTGCACTTTTCATTCTTCATTTTGCACTCATTTGGCTGCGGGAGACGGAGGAGGTCTGCCCATGCAAAGAGATTCCCAAGCGGTGGAGTACGGAGGATCGGGCGGCGAGGCGCGCCCACCGGCCATGTCGCCGGTGCAGCGGCGGATTGTGCTCGGCATGCTGGTGGGGCTGTTGGCCTTCGTCGGCACGCTCAAGCGCTACGGAGACCTCGAGTTCGTTCCAACGTGGATTGATCTCGACGCCCTGTGGATCGGGCTGTACTCCACGCCGCTTGGCTTCGTGGCGACGTGGCTTGCGCTGAGCCCGCGTCCGTTGGCCAAGCGACTGTCGGCGGCCCTCGGGCTGGGGGCGATCTTGGCACTCGCCCAGGCATGGGGTATTTCTCGCGTCTCGCCGGGAAGCCCTGCGTTGAAGTCGCCGACGATGTGGGTGCTGGCGGCCTTGGTCTCGGTGGTCGTGGTATTTGGGGTGACGGGGATGTGGCTCAGACGCTACGGGTGGCGGATCACGCTGGGGCACGAGGAGCCGGTGCCGACCGGCGCCGGCCGACAGTTCAGCCTGAGGCAGATGTGTGCCTGGATGGCCGGCACGGCGGTGATCCTCGCCCTGGCCCGATCCATGAGCCCCCAGCAGTCGACCGTGCTTCCCGCCGCCGCAGGCATCCTGGACTCTCTGATCGCTGGGGTCTGGGGCGAGGTCGTGGGCAGCCTGCTGGGCTTCGCCGTGATGGTTCCGTGCGTCGGGCTTGTGTTGGCGGAGCACGGGAAGCGCGGGTTTGTCTTGTGGGTGGCGGGGATGACCGTGGCCGTTGGCGGCTTGGTCTTTTCGGCCAAGCTCCTTCAGGCCTTCCTCGACCCACCGGTCGACATCGTCGACCTGAGCCGGCGAGTTGCGCCCCTTGCCGGATCCTTCGAGTTGGGCTTGCTGGCGGTGGCCCTGGGCGGGCTTGGGGTCCTTCGGGCGTGCGGCTATCGGCTCATCCGACTCCGCCGGCGCGCAGCGCAAGGCATGGCCCAGCCCGAAGTGAGCAGGCGCGCGCAGCCATTGCGCGTGGCAGCCCTCCGACGGCGCTGGTGGCAGTCGCCGTTCCCCTACGTGGTCGTGGCCATGGCCGGCCTGATAGGTGTCCTGGGCTGGCCCGCCTGGCAGTTCGAGGCGCAGCAGCGCAAGTATGCTCTCGAGAGACTGGAGTGGGAGGACGTTGGGGCGGACTGCTGCTTTGTCATCGGCGAGGGAGTATGGCTTGACTTCTCGGCGCGCGACCAGTCGGCGCGCCACCAGCCGCTGCCGGCGGCGGCCTTGACGAAGCTGAGCGAACCCTCCGCAGCGGAGACCGTCGTACGTTTGGGGCTGGCCGGCGTGCGCGTGACCGACGACCAGATGGCGTGTCTCAGCGGGCTGCGATCGCTCAACCACCTCGATCTCGCGGAGACGGGAATCACCGACGCAACGCTGGAGCATCTTCGCGGATTGAGCGGCCTCAAAGTGCTCTGCCTGCGCAGGACGCGCGTCTCCGACAACGGCATGAAGGTGGTCGCGGAGCTGAAGGGGCTCCGGGAGCTCGACCTGAACGGGACGCGCATCACCGACGCCGGACTCGAGCCTCTTCGGGGGTTGAGTGGGCTGAAATGCCTGCTCCTGGAATGGACGCAGGTAACAGACAAAGGGATCGACGTGCTCGCGGAACTGAAGGGTCTCACCATGCTTAGCCTCAGGCAGCCCTTCGGCGCCCGCATCGGCCCCCTTACCGACCGGGGGGTTGCCAAGGTCCGCGCGGCCCTGCCGCAGTGCCAGGTCATCGACGCGGGGGCGGGGCTACCGTAGGAGAATTACCCGGGCTACGGCAGGCTGCCCCGGCCGACGAACCGCCAATTGTACGTCCACTCCAGCGCCTGCCGGATGATGCCCGTCAATTGCACCCGAGTGACCGGCTTGGGCAGCACCGAGAAGGCCTGGGCGCGGCGGGCCTGCTCCACCATCACTTCGTCGAGGTCGGCCGAGAGGATGATGCAGGGGAGCATCGCCTTGACCTGTTTGACCAGGCGCAAGGTCTCCAGGCCGGTCAACTTGGGCATGTGCATGTCGAAGATCGCCACGTGGACCACCTTCGTGCGGACAATGCGGAGCGCTTCCTCCCCGTCTCCCGCCAGAAGCGTCCGGAAGCCTTGAGGCTCCAAGACGCCTTGCAGGGTCTCGCGGAAGGCCGCGTCGTCGTCGGTGATCAAGAGCGAGGGGATGTCAATCGTCATGTTCCGACCCTCCGGAGTCAGAACGCAGCTTCCTATCTACGCAATTCAGGTGCCCATCGGACTGCTTTCTTGCCGCTGCAATCATTAGTCCTAACCTGCTCCCATGCAATATCTTACAACGAGACGCCGCCCTTGGCGACACCGAATTCCCACTTTGCCCCGACCGCCAAAACCCTCCCAGGACCTCCAATAGCCTGCCATTTCGACAGGGGCGGTGGCAGGGCGGCCCGGAATCGGCGGAGATAAAGCCAGTCACGACAAGAGGTTGTGAACGGGGTTGCCCGTCCGTTGCGCCCCATCCGCGCGGGTGGACGCCCTTCCCGCATGCGGTCATAATCGACGTCCGGAGAGGTTTGGGGCGGGCGAAAGAAGAATCCGTTGCGGGAGGAACGAGATATGTGGGGACGACGTGGCCTCTGGGTGGCGGTCTTAAGCGCCTTGTGTCTGGCGGGAGCGCAGGCGATCGGTTTCGGCGGCGACGCGCCGCTGCCGGCCGGAGTCCGGGCCGTCTGGGACGTGGGCAAAGCGCACCGCGAGACAACCGCGACGCGCGACCGGATCTCGATCAACGGGCTGTGGCGCTGGCAGCCGGCGGAGAGCCAGCGCGAACGGGTTCCGGCGGACAACTGGGGCTACTTCAAGGTCCCCGGCTGCTGGCCGGGAGTCACCGACTACATGCAGAAGGACACCCAGACGGTCTACCCCCATCCAAGCTGGAAGGGGGAGAGGCTGGGGGGCCTCACGGCGGCCTGGTATCAGCGCGAGATCGGCGTGCCGAAGGAGTGGGCCGGCCGGCGCATTGCCCTTGGCCTGGACTACCTGAATTCCAGTGCCACGGTGTATGTGGATGGCCGCAAGGCGGGCGAAGTGCAGTTCCCGGCGGGCGAGGTCGATCTGACCTCGGTGTGCACGCCCGGCGGCAAGCACGTTCTTAGCATGCTCGTCGTCGCCAAGCCGCTCCAGGAAATCATGCTCATGTTCAACGACACCAACGCCGCCAAGCGGGCGAGGAGCCAGGTGGCGCGGCGCGGCCTGTGCGGCGACGTCTACCTCACCGGCACGCCCGCGGGCACGCGCCTCGGCGACGTGAAGGTCGACACGTCAGTGCGCAAGGGCGAGCTCACGGTGACCGCAGCGATTGCGAACCCGGTGCCCGGTGCCCAATACGCGCTTCGGGCCGTCGTCACCGATCGTGGACGCACGGTCAAGACGGTCAAGGAGTTCACCAGCAAGGCGCTTTCGGCAGCCGATCTCAAGGAGGGCCGCGCCCTGGTGACCGAGAAGTGGAAGCCCGAGAAGCTCTGGGACGTCCACACGCCGCAAAACACGTACGAAGTGGCCGTTTCGCTGTTGGAGGGCGGCAAGGTCGTGGACGCCGCCCACCCGGTGCGTTTCGGGTTCCGCGAGTTCTGGATCGACGGCCGCGACTTCTACCTCAACGGCACCCGCATCTTCCTTAGCGCCCTGCCGCTGGACAATGCCCAGGTCAGCGCCGTGGCGGCCGGCTACGAGGGGGCGAAGGAAACCATGCTCCGGCTCAAGGCGATCGGCATCAACTTCGTCTACACCCACAACTACGGCTGCGAGCCGGGCACGCACCTGAGCTTCGAGGAGGTCTTGAGGGCCGCCGACGACGTGGGCATGCTGGTTTCTTTCTCCCAGCCGCACTTCGCCCAGTACGACTGGAACATGCCCAACGCGCAGGAGAAGAACGGCTACGCGCACCACGCGAAGTTCTACGTGCGCGCGGCCGGGAGCCATCCGTCGGTGGTCTTCTACTCCATGAGCCACAACGCCACCGGGTACGACGAGGACATGAACCCGGACGGCATCGACGGCGTCCAGAGTGCCCGGAGCCAGTGGGCCGGCAACAACGTCAAGCGCGCCCTGCTGGCAGAGGCGATCGTCGCGCGCCTGGACCCGGGCCGCATCGTCTACCACCACTCCTCGGGCAACCTCAGCTCGATGCACACAAGCAACTTCTACACCAACATGGCCCCGGCGCAGGAGCTCGACGACTGGTTCGAGCACTGGGCCACCCAGGGCGTGAAGCCGCTCTTTACGTGCGAGTACATGGTGCCGTGTACCTGGGACTGGACGATGTATCGCGGGTGGTACAAGGGCGGACGGAGCTTCGGCAGCGCGGAGGTGCCCTGGGAGTTCTGCAACGCCGAGTGGAGCTCGCAGTTCCTCGGCGACCGGGCCTACCGCGTCGGCGAGCCGGAGAAGAGGAACCTCCGCTGGGAGGCCGAGCAGTTCCGCAATGGCAGGCTCTGGCGTCGTTGGGATTATCCCAACCAGGTCGGCTCACCGGTGTTCGAGAGCCAGCATGAGATCATCGGCATGTACCTGGCCGGCAACTGGCGATCCTTCCGCACCTGGGGCGTCTCGGCCATCTCCCCGTGGGAATACCACTTCTTCTGGGGCCTGCGCAACGGAGTGGACAAGAGCCGCAGGCAGCTTAAGGTCGATTGGGAGAACCTCCAGCGCCCGGGCTTCAGCCCGGACTACATCGACGGGCAGTTCGAGCGCATGGACATGGCCTATGAGCGGTCGGACTGGATTCCGACGGCCGACGGGCAGGCCATCCTGCGCAACAACATGCCGCTTCTGGCCTATATCGGCGGGAAGCCCTCGGCCTTTACGAGCAAGGACCATAACTTCTATCCGGGCGAGAGGGTCGAAAAACAAACCATCGTCATCAATAACTCGCGCCGGCCGGTGCAATGCGATTACGATTGGTCTTTCAATACAGGCCGATACGCGGGTGACCGCGTAGGCAATGATTTCAACCTTGAACTCAAGCCAGTCCGCGTCGAAACCGGCCAGCAGAAACGCCTGCCGCTGTCGCCGGTCTTGTGGCGCAGTCTGCCGCCTGGCGCGTACGAAATCAGTATGGAAGTCAAGTTCGATACGGGCGAGTCGCAGAAAGATTCGTTCGCCATCCACGTCCTGCCGCGCCCGGCCGCGCCCCAGGTGGCGGCCAAGATTGCCGTGTTCGATCCCAAGGGCGAGACTGCCAAGCTGCTGGCCGGGATGGAAATAAAAACGCAGCCGGTCGAGGCCGGCGCGGACCTGACCGGGTACGACGTCCTCGTGGTGGGCAAGGGGGCGCTGACCCCGGAGGGGCCAGGCCCGGACGTCCGCCGCGTGCGCGACGGGTTGAAAGTCATCGTGTTCGAGCAGACCTCGGAAGTGCTGGAGAAGCGATTCGGGTTCCGGGTTACGGAGTACGGTCTGCGCCAGGTCTTCAAGCGCGTGCCCGATCATCCGATCCTGGCCGGACTCGATACGGAGAACCTCCGCGATTGGCGGGGCGAGGCGACGATTCTGCCGCCGCGCCTGAAGTATGCCACGAGCCGCACCTTCGGCGGGCCCGCGGTCAAGTGGTGCGACATCGAAGTGCCGCACGTCTGGCGGTGCGGCAATCGCGGCAACGTGGCCTCGGTGCTGATCGAAAAGCCGGCGCGGGGCGACTTCCTGCCGATCCTCGACGGCGGCTACAGCCTCCAGTACAGCCCGCTTTTGGAATACCGCGAAGGCCAGGGGCTGGTGCTGTTCTGCCAGGTCGACGTGACGGGCCGCACCGAGCAGGACCCGGCCGCGGAGACGCTCGCACGCAACCTCGTCCAATACGTCTCCGGGTGGAAGCCGGGCCCACGCCGGCAGGCGCTCTACGCCGGCGACCCGGCCGGCCGGCGCCATCTCGAGTTCTCGGGCATCCCCGTGCAATCCTACGACGGGGGAAAGCTCTCGCCCGAGCAGGTCCTTGTCGTTGCGGCCGGCGGGGGACGGACGGTGGCCGCCAACGCGGCGGCCATCGCCGAGTTCCTCAAGGCCGGCGGCAACCTGCTGGCCCTCGGCCTCGACGGGCCCGAGGCCAACGCCTTCCTGCCCTTCAAGGTCTCCATGAAAAGGGCGGAGCACATCGCCGCGTTCTTCGAGCCGGCCGGCAAGGATTCTCTGCTGGCCGGGGTGGGCCCGGCCGACGTCCACAACCGCGCCCCGCGAGAGATACCTCTGGTGACCGCAGGGGCTGCGGCCGTCGGCAACGGAGTGCTGGCCAACGCCCAGGGCGCCCACGGCGCCAACGTGGTCTTCTGCCAGTTCCCGCCCTACCTCGTGAGCCGGGCCGAGGGGGCACAGCCGTCGTTCGTCGTCAACGGCGACGACGCTGCGCATGGAAAGCAGAGCGCACTCTTGACCATGGGCTCGGTGTCCGGCCAGGGCGGGCAGTTCGGGCAGACGATCAAGGGGAAGGGCATTCGCGTCGGCAAGACCTACACGTTTGCCGCACTGGTCAAGCCCCTGGGCGGGCCGGTCTCCGCTCGCCTGGAGATTGAGCGCCCGGCACGGCCCTGGGACCGCGCGGTGAAGGGCCCGGACGTCCGCGTCCCCGAGGGCCCATGGACCGAGCTGCACGTCACCTTCAAGGTCGACAAGCCTTTCGACGAAGGGTGGTTCGCGTACCTCAGTTGTGCGCAGGAGGGCGCCCGCTTGCGGGCCGACCTGTTCCGCCTCTACGAAGGGGACTACCTTCCGGAAAGACCGCCCGGTCAGCAAGCGCAGGCTGCGCCGGCGGGACCTCAGAACCTGTTGACCAACCCGAGCTTCGAGGCCGGGACGGAGGGCTGGCAGTTCTCCTACCACGAGCAGCACAACCTGCGGCGGACCTACCGTCGTACATCGTTCCAACTGGCCCGGCTGCTGGGGAACATGGGCGTCGCGGCCCCGACGCCGCTTCTGGCCCGGTTCAGCAGCCCGGTCACCGCGTCCAAGCCGGAGAAACGCTGGCTCGATGCACTCTATCTCGATCAGCCCGAGGAGTGGGACGATCCTTATCGCTTTTTCCGTTGGTAGCCGCACGTCCAGCGTCCCGGCGTGCCACCATCTGCTGGCGACAACCCGCCTCCGCGGAGGGGCCCCTTCCTTGCCATTCGGCGCCGCCGGCCCTACAATCGGTTAGAGGTTCTCCAACGAGTCGCTATCGCCCGAAGAGAACGCGAGAAGGGGGTCGGGTCTGGCCCCTCGGTTCTCGGGAGCCACTGACCGCCGGAAGGCCGCCGTGCACGTCCCTGTTTGTGCCCCATCGTTCGGCCGCTGCGAGTTTGCGATCCGGCGGCTTCACTCCCTGACCGGGCTGGTGCCCCTCGGCGCGTACCTGGCCTTCCACCTGGCCACCAACGCCGCCATTCTCGACGGGCTGGCGGCCTACCAGTACCGCGTCGATCAGATTGCGAGCCTCGGCCCCACGACGATCTTCCTCCTGGAGTGGCCGCTGATCTTCCTGCCCATCCTCTTCCATGGACTCGTCGGAATGCTGATCGTGTGCCGGGGGAAGCGAAACGTGGCCCAGTACCCCTACCTGGGGAACATTCGCTACACGCTCCAGCGATGGACGGGCGTGGTGGCCATGGCCTTCGTCCTGTGGCACGTCTTTCACATGCACGGCTGGTTCCGCTTCTCGTGGTGGCACGACGCGGTGGCCAGGCCGCTGGGAGGTGCCCAGTTCGACCCGGCGGACGGATTCACCGCGGTCGAGGCAATCCGGTCGAGCCTTGGGATCCAGGCGTTCTACGTCGTCGGGGTTTTGGCGGTCGTGTACCACCTGGCCAACGGGCTTTGGACGTTCGGCGTGACGTGGGGGGTCTGGACGAGTCCCAGGGCCCAACGCCGGGCGAACGTTCCCTGTGTGGCGGTTGGGGTGTTTTTGGCCGTGGTGGGGGTCGCCGCCCTGGTCGGGATGGCCACCGCCCAGCCTGCCCGATTGGGTGGCACTGGCGTCTCGCCAGTGCTGGGCCCCAAGCACGGGCAAGATGCCCGTGCCACCCGTCAGAATAGCTGCGTCGGACCACGAGGATTGCACAACGAATTCCTGGATGGGGCCTGATGGCCATGGCAAAACGACGGGTGGCCGTGATCGGCGGTGGGCTGGCGGGCCTGGCGGCCACGATGAAGCTGGCCGAGCTGGGCCTCGACGTCGATCTGTTCAGCCTCACCCCCGTGCGCCGCTCGCACAGCGTCTGTGCCCAAGGCGGGATCAACAGCGTCAACACCCTGACCCGGCAACTGGGCGACTCCGAGCAGAAACACTTCGAGGACACCGTTTACGGCGGCGACTTCCTCCAGCACCAGCCGCCGGTGAAGGAAATGACCGCCTGGGCGCCGCGTATCATCGACCTGATGGACCGGCTGGGGGTCACGTTCAACCGCACGCCGGAGGGCTTTCGCGACCAGCGGCGCTTCGGGGGCACGCTGTTCGCCCGGACCGCCTTTGCCGGCGCCACCACCGGCCAGCAGTTGCTTTACGCCCTGGACGAGCAGGTCCGCCGCTGGGAGGCGGCCGGAAAGGTCGTCAAGCACGAGTTCTGGGACTATCTCGGCCCGATCCTCGACGACCGGGGCGTCTGTCGCGGATGCGCGGCCCAGGACGTGGTCTCGATGGAGATCCGCGCCTTTGCGGCCGACGCGCTGGTCGTCGCCTCGGGCGGGTGCGGCCTGATCTTCGGCCGCTCGACCATGTCCATGGCCTGCACCGGAAGCGCCGCCAGCCGCACCTTCCAGGCCGGCGCATGGTACGCCAACGGGGAGTTCATCCAGGTCCATCCCACCGCCATTCCCGGGGCCGACAAGCTCCGGCTGATGAGCGAGAGCGCCCGGGGGGAAGGAGGCCGGGTGTGGGTCCCCCGACGCCCCCAGGATCCCCGCCCCCCAAGCCAGGTCCCCGAGTCCGAGCGATCCTACTTCCTCGAAGACCGCTACCCCAAGTACGGCAACCTCGTGCCCCGCGACATCGCCACGCGGGAGATCTTCAACGTTTGCACCCGGGAGGGGCTGAGCGTCGAGCGGGACCGCCCGTGCGTCTACCTCGACGTCAGCCACCTGCCGCGCGACGTGCTCGACCGGAAGCTCGGCGGGATCCTCGAGATCTACCGGAAGTTCCAGGGCGTCGATCCCCGCACGCAGGCCATGAAGATCTTCCCGGCCGTACACTACTCGATGGGCGGGCTGTGGGTCGACTACGAGCGCTCCGGCGAAGGAGGGCTGAAGATCGGCTCCCCCAGGAACCACCAGACCAACGTGCCCGGCATCTTCGCCGCCGGCGAGTGCGACTACCAGTACCACGGCGCCAACCGGCTCGGGGCCAATTCGCTGGTGGCCTGCATCTTCAGCGGGCTGATCGTCGCCCCGGGCGTGGCCGCGCTGGTCGATTCGGCCGAAGGGCCGCCGGACCCCTCGCGCCTTGCCTCGCTTTGCGATGGGGCCGTGCGAGAGCACCGTGCCCGCTTCGATGCCCTGGTGAATCGCGGGCGGCAAGGCGAAAACCCCTATCTGCTCCACCAGCAGCTCGGTAGCATCATGACCCGGGCCGCTACCGTCGTCCGAGACAACGCCGAGCTGGATCGGGCGCACCAGGAGGTCTGCGACCTCCAGGAGCGTGCCGCCCGGGCGGCGATTGCCGACTCCGGCCGCTGGACCAACCAGAACGTGGTCTTCGCCCGGGCCCTGGCCGACATGTTCCCGCTGGCCAGGACGATTCTCCAGGGCGCCCGGGCAAGGGACGAGTGCCGCGGGGCGCACTACAAGCCCGAGTTCGCCCTGCCCGGCCTCGACGCGGCCGACCCGGCCCAACGCCGGCGCCAGGCCGAGGCGTGGTGCGACCGGTTCGAGCAGAACGGCCGCACGTGGCTGAAGACGACCATCGCCTCGTTGGACCCCGGCGGCGAGCCCCGGCTGAGCTACCAGGAGGTCGATACGTCGCTGATCCCTCCCCGGCCGCGGCTGTACGGGGTCGTCGGCGGGGAACTGATCGAGCAGGTTTGGAACGAGCGTCAAGCCGCTTGCGGCTTAGCCCCTGGCACCACCCCATGACCGACACGCCCCACGAATCGCCGCTCCCCGCCGCGCAAGCCCGCACGTTCGACGTCGTGGTGCTGCGTCAGGACGGTCCGGGCCGGCCGGGCTACCGCGAGCGTCACCGGGTGGCGCACGAGCCGGACATGAACGTGATCAGCGTGCTGGAGAAGATCGCCGCCACGGCCCGCACCGCCGACGGCCGCGACGTGGCCCCCGTCGCCTGGGAGTGCAACTGCCTGGAGGAAGTCTGCGGGGCGTGTACGATGCTGGTCAACGGCCGGGTCCGGCAGGCCTGCACGGCCCTGGTCGATCGCCTGCTGGCCGAACGGCCCGGGGCGATCGAGCTGAGCCCGATGACCAGGTTCCCCGTCCTCAGGGACCTCGTGGTCGACCGCTCTCGGATGTTCGACACGCTCGAGCGCATCGAGGCCTGGCTGCCGGTCGACAGCTACCTGGACCTGGGTCCCGGCCCGCGCCAACCCCAGGACCTCCAGCAGATGGCCTACGAGCTGAGCAAGTGCATGACGTGCGGGTGCTGCCTGGAGGCGTGTCCGCAGTATTTGAAGATCGAGCTGGCGCGCAAGCCGGACGAGAGCGTGCCGCAGTTCCGGGCCCGGCAGCGGGAGGCGTTTCGCAGGGAGTTCCTCGGGGCGTTTGCCATCGCGCAGATCGAGCTGTTCAACGCCAACCCGGTCGGCGCGATGAACTCGCGCCACCGGCGCGACGTCCTGGTCGAGGAGGGGGGCATCCAGGTGTGCGGCAACGCCCAGAACTGCGTCCGGGTGTGCCCGAAGGAGATCCCGCTGACCACGTCGATCGCCCGCCAGGGCCGCACCGCCACGCTCCACGTGCTCAAGACATGGTTCGATCGATAGGGCCCGCACAGAGGCTAATCCTGGGATTGTGTAACGTCACTTGGGAGGCGCCGGTATGTCGGGCGATACCCAGACCCGCACGCTGTTGGAAGACTGGCGGTTGCGGCGCGATCGGCTGGCGGGCGATCCCGGCCCGATCCCCCAGTGCGCCGCGATCCAGATCCAACTGCTGGACTTTCTCCTGGAGCGCTATCGCGATGCGCCGGAGGCCGCCGCGCCCGCCCGGTTCGTCCCCAAGTCGGACCTCTTCGTCAACGAGCGGGCGATCGTGGTCCACCATCACCTCGGAGCGGGCGTGCTCGGCGGCGTGCAGAGCCGGCACGAGGCCGAGAGCCGGGTCTCGGGGATCCTCCAGCGGATGACCACCGCGGGAGCGCCACCCGAGACGGCTCCGGACGGGCAGGAGCCTTGGCCAAAAGACTCGCTCTACGTTGCCACGCGGGACTGGGGCGCGGCTTTCGATGCGATCGCGGCGGGCCGGCGCGCCCACGGCTGGATCGAGCGGGCACTCGCCTCCCAGCCGATGGCCCCGGAGTGGGCACTTCGCTACCTCTACCGATGCCTCCTGGACGTGGACCGGATCGACGACGACGCCCTCGACCTGCTCGCCGAGTGTCAAAATCCCGGCGCCGTCAACTACGCGGTTCTGGCCTGGCGGGGGCGGATCGAGGCCGGCTGCGAAGCGGATCTCCGCGACAAGTTCGAGTGGTTTTTCACCCGGCCGGCGGTTCGGATGCCGTCCGCCGAGCGGCTCCGCTTCGAGCTGGCCGCCGCCGATTTCCGCGTGCGTCTGGCGGCCACGGAGCTGTTGGGCCGGATCGGCGAGCTGGCCGACGTCGGCCTTTTCTCCGACCTCTTGGCCTTGCCTGCTCTGGGCGACGAAGACCCCTGGGAGCGCCCAGCCCTGATTCGCGCGATGCAGACGATCGCAGGAGCCGGCTGAGAAGCAGACCGAGCCGGGCCAACGCGACGCGGGGCCTCGCATTCGTCTGCCCTCGGCAACGGCTTCAGGGCGCCAAGAATCGGCGTCGGGTGGGTCAATACCGGTATTGAATGGGATGACCATCCTGGCAATAATGGCGGCGAGCACAAGCGTGGGCCCCCGCGTTGGAGGGGACTCTGGTTGGCTTCGCTGGTCATTCGCCCGTCTGGACGCCTGGGTGCGGCACACGCGAGCGAGCAGGCTATCGCTGGCTTTCATGCGGCGAACCGACAGCGTATGCTTAGAGGAGGGAGGCCCCCCGGGCAGGCCCGCATTTTTTGTTGTCCCTTCCTTCAATGTAGCGACAGTGGCATAGGCCCGCTCCCTCATTTCAGCGCCAGGTGCCTGGGATACGTTATGGGACTCAGGATTCCGAATCTGAAACGCAGTCGTTGCCGCCTTCTTACGGCGTGCGGACTTGTTCTGACGGAGGATCCCAACAGCCTTCGCTGGCTCAAGGAGCAGCAAGAGGGAGAGTGGTGGACCGGAAGAGCAATGGTTTCAGGCAATTCGGTCTATGTGAGAGCACGCTTTCGGGGCTCCTCGGGGAAGCAGCATTTCCACGTCGACGTTGCGAGAGCGGATTTCTTCAAGTCCAGGGGGCATAGCCCCCCCAAATGCACCAGACGAATGTCGGAGATCCACGGCGCGATCGCCCATCTCTTCGGTCAGAAGATAGACGTTCGTATTAGCGGATCATTTGACGTGCGAGAGGCATCGCTACCGCCGGTAATTCGTTCCACTCTTGTTGAGGTTCAGGCGGGCAACCTCTCGATCAGGATGACAGGCGGCACGCTCTCCGTGCGCGGGGCGCCGATCGACAGGATAGCCTGGTCGCTGATCGGGGAAAAGAATGCAGTCGTTCACTTGGAGGGTCGGTCCATTGTGACGATTGATGAATCGTATCTGGAAGGGGCGATCGAACGTCTTTCCTCCGCGTTAAGGTCGTTTGGCTCACAAAGGGTGTAGAATGAGTCACGCGAGAAACCGCATTGGGGGACTGTGTCGCGCCGAGGCCCAACCCAACTGGACCGACGCGGCCTCCATGTCCCTTCGGATGGCACAGGGCTTCTGGGGTTGCTCCCTTGCCCACGAGGAAACGGCGTCGGAGGCAGAGGCGCTCCGTCTGCGCCAACCTCAAGAGGGCTGGGCGGAATCGCTGCGGCAGGGAATCGAACGCCTCGTCGAACTCTTGGACGCAAGGCGCCGGGAGTCTTCGCGCGTCGACAGGCTCGAACAGGAGGTGCAAGAGCTGAGGAAAGGTCTGGCGGCACTCACGGAGTCGCGACCGGTCCCTGTCCCGATGACCACACTGGCTCCGGAACCTTTCGAGGTGCGTCGCCCTATCCCAGTGGTGGTCCGGCCTGCGGGCGAAGAGTACGTGGCAACCTTCTTCGATGCGAATATCTCGATGTCAGGAGACACTGAGGAAGAGGCTGTCAGCAATCTCAGAGAGCTGATCGTCGACGTCTTCGACGAACTTGAAGCAGACGAGGGTAATCTGGGGCCGGAGCCAGCGCGACAATTGGCGGTCCTTCGAGCCTTCATGGAACGAACGGGCATCGCATGAGCAGAATCATCACCAGAGAGCTTGCGCAGAAGATCGCGGAAAAGCTCGGAGCAGTCCGTCATCCGAAGAAGAACAGGCCACACGACCTCTATGTCGTATATCATGCCGGGCGCCGCGTGGCTCAGTTCGGCATCCGACGTTCTTCCGAGAAGGACAAGGGACACGACCACGTTCCGAACTCCATTTTTCTCTCTCCGCACCGGGCGCTGCTCTTGGCCCAATGTCCCATGTCGCAGAGCGATTGGCTCAGCGTATTGCGGGGCCGAGGAATGATCTAGGGGATCAGGGGCTCGCCACCGGACCGGGGCCGAGGAGGAGTAATCCCCGAGTCGCGGGAGTTGGGCTCGGTCCGTCTGCCTGGAGGAGACGCCCGCTCGCGATGGCTTCCATTCCGTGAGACCATGAACCCCGCCCTCTGGAGAAAAGCCGTCCGCGACGCCTGGCTCCAACTGGCCGTCAGTTGTGTGCTCTTGGTCCTCTTCGCCCGCATCTTCGTGTGGCTGATGGCGTTCTTCCAGCCGGGCATGCTCGTCCCCCTCCTCAAGGCGTTCTCCTGGATCCTGGAGCCTTTGGCGGGCGTGCCGCTGGATCAATTGGCCACGGCCACCGGCCGGGTGAGCATCCTCTTCGTCCACGTGATCACCCTGCTGGTTTGCATTGGCTGGGCCGTGGGACGCGGCTCCGACGCCGTCAGCGGGGAGATCGGCCGCGGAACCATGGACCTCTTGCTCTCGCTTCCCATACGCCGCGTTTCGGTCATCGTCGCTTCCGCGGCAGTCACCGCGGCCGGCTCGGTCCTGCTGGCGCTCTCGGTTTGGCTGGGGGCCTGGATCGGAATCCTCATGGTCGATCTGTCGGAGCCGGTCGACGCCCGGTGGCTGGCGCCGGGTGTGCCCAACCTCGCCGCCATGACCTTCTGCCTCGCCGGGCTGACCACCCTGGCCTCCTCCTGGGGCCGCGACCGCTGGCGAACGATCTGCCTTGCCGGCGGGCTCTTTGCCCTCTCGTCGATCGTCAAGATGATCGCCTTCTTGGCCGGCGGGCCCTGGGCGTGGCTCCGCTACCTCTCCTTTCTCACGCCCTTCGAGCCTCAGCAACTGATCCTGCTGCCGGCCCACGTGACCAGGACCTTGGCCTGGTGGTACAATGGCACGCTGGTGGGCATCGGCCTGTTGGCCTATGCCGCGGCCGCGATCATCTTCAGCGTCCGCGACATCCCGGCCGCGCACTGAGGACCCGTTCAGGAACAGGAATACGTTGGGCAAACATGGATAAGGTCATCGGCTGCCGGATCGAGGATTTGGACACCCCCGCGCTCTTGCTCGACTGGACGCTTGCCCGCGGCAACATCGACCGCATGGCCGAGTTCTTCCGCGGTCGAGCGTGCCGGCTCCGTCCGCACTTCAAGAACCACAAGTGCCCGGCCTTGGCGCGGCACCAGGTCGAGGCGGGGCAGTGCGCCGGGATCACTTGCGCCAAGCTCGGCGAGGCGGAAGTCCTGGCCGAGCACGGCTTCGACGACGTGCTGATCGCCAACCAGATAGTCGGCCGGCCCAAGATCGAGCGCCTCGTGGCGCTGGCCCGGCGGATCCGCGTCCAGGTGGCCGTCGACGACGCGGCCCAGGCCGCCACGCTGGCCGAAGCGGCCGCGGCGGCGGGCGCGACGGTGGGCGTGCTGATCGAGATCGACGTCGGCATGGGGCGGTGCGGCGTTGCGCCGGGTGAGCCGGCGCTGGCCCTGGCCCGGCAGATCGAGAGCCTGCCGGGGCTCCGCTTCGACGGCCTTCAGGCCTATGAAGGGCACGCGGTCTACACCAACGACTTGCCCCGCCGCGCCGAGATGGTCCGGCTCGCCCTCGGCGAAGCCGTGCGCACAAGGCAACTCCTCGAAAGCGACGGAATCCCCGTGCGGGTGATCAGCGGCGGCTCCTCGTCGACCTACCGGATCGCCGCGGAAATTGCCGGCGTCGACGAGATCCAGGCCGGCACCTATCCCACGATGGACTGGCGCTACGCCGCGATGTCGCCGGAGTTCGACGTGGCGCTGTCGGTGCTGGCGCGGGTGCTCAGTGCGCGGCCCGGCACGGCGGTGCTCGACGTCGGCGCCAAGGGCCTCGGCAGCGAGTTCGGACCGCCGCGCATCCAGGATCATCCCGAGGTCGAAACGCCGGCCGTCCTGGCCGAGGAGCACTGCGTGGTCCAAAGCGCACCGCGTTGGCGCGTGGGGGAGGTCGTGCGCGTGTTGCCCAGCCACGCCTGCACGACCTGCAACCTCTACCGGCAGCTTTACGTGCACCAGGACGGCCGCGTGATCGACGCCTGGCCCATCGCGGCCTCGGGGAAGCTCGCCTAGGCCGCCATCGCCGGGCCCGTCGAAGATCGGCATGCGCGCAAGCGGGCTTGAAATCGGCCCGTCGATCCGCATATACTTGGGTGAGGAGCGGACCCAGGCGACCTGGGGATCCATGAGTGCCCCCCAAACGACTTGGCTTCGGCCCGTTCCTGTAGCCCGGCGCCGCTTGGATGGGCTTGGTTTCGGCGCCTTCTTAGATGAGCAACGACAAGCTGCGTCGCCGGGTAGCGTGGGAAGCCGCCCGATTGATGTACACGCGGGCGGAGCGGGAGTACCTGCGCGCGAAGCTCAAGGCGGTCCGGCGCTTGGCCGGCGCGGCCTTCAACCCGTCCGATCTACCGAGCCACCGTGAGATCCGCGACGCGCTGGAGGCCATGGCCCGGTTGTCGCCCGAGGAGCATGCGGACCTTCTCCGGGACCGGGCCGGGCTGGAGGAGGAGAGCAAGGTCGACCGGTTCCAGGTCTACCGGATGCTCCTCTTGCCGCTGGAAAAGGTCAGGGAGGGCCCGCGGCGTCATCCCGGGCCCGACGTCCTGGAGCATAGCCTCCAGGTGTTCGATTTGGTGCGAGACCAGCGGCCCTACGACGAGGAATTCCTTCTGGCCGCGCTGTTGCACGACGTGGGCAAGGGGATCGAGCCGAAGGACCACGAGGCGGCGGGCCTGGCGGCGCTGGACGGATGGATTACGCCGCGAACCGCCTGGCTGATCGAGCACCACACCGAGGCCCATGGCCTGCGCGACGGGACGATTGGGGTCCGTGCGCGCCGGCGCCTGGAGGCCGCGGAAGATTTCGAGGAGCTGGAGCTGCTCTCGGCGTGCGATCGGGCGGGCCACGCCCCGGGGGTGGCCGTGCCGGACCTGGACGAGGCCCTGGACTACCTCCGCGAGCTCGCCCGGTCCTGCGGGGAATAGAAGCACCGGCCGCGGTTGGCTGGGGCATTGCGTCTCCCCCGAAGTGCGGGCACGGGGGCGATCCCGGGGGTTGGGCAGGCTGTAGGGCGGTTGACCGGCCATCCCTACTGGCCCAACGGCGCAAACCGAGTACACTAGACCTGTGACCCAGGTCGGGTGAGGGGTTGATTGGACGGACAAGGAGACCGCGTTGTGACGCCACTTGAGAAGCTGACGAAGTGGGAGTACCAGGGGTTCGCCGCCGGCTCGGAGAAGGAGTTGATGCGCGGGCTCAACCAGGCCGGCGACGAAGGATGGGAGCTTGTGGATATCTTTCCCCAAGTCCAGGAAGGCACCACTGTTTGGAACGCGTTTCTGAAACGTCCTCGAACGGGCGAGGCGTCCAAGCTTGGCCTGCCCGACACGGGCAAGATGCCTGCGGCCACGTCCGGGGGGAAGAAGGGGACCGAGAAGAAGGGGGCCGCGGGAAAGCCGAGCCTGGGGGACGACGGGGGCTTCGACCTCCAGTTGTAGCCCCCCGCGGCAGTGGGCCACAGGGTGTTCCTGTAGGACGGGTTGGTAACCCGGCCCGGACAAGGACGGATTGGCAATCCGTCCTACGGCGGTGAGAAACGCGGGCGGGTCGGAAACGTGGGCCGAACGTGCCAGATGGGAGAGCCCTCGCCATGAAGACCGTGGTGGTCCAAGGTCAGCAGAAGTGGGAATGTCAGGGCGTGACCCGGCACTCCGAAACCACCATGGCCGACGCGTGCCGAGACGCCGGCCTGGAGGGCTGGGAGCTGGTCAGCGTGGTTCAGCACCGGGACTCGAAGGGACTGATCGTCTGGACGGCGTTCCTGAAACGTCCCGGCGTCGGCGGCGGGGCGAAGGCCGGCGGCGAAGGGGCGGTGCGCACCGGGCAGACGGCGGTGGCCTCTCCGGCCGGAGGGCAGGTGGTCAATCCCCCCGGCTTCGACCTGGAAGGGGACACGTTCGAGGTGAAGAAGGAGTAGCCCAGGCTCTGCGGGCTCACGGCTGGTCGGCGCCGCGGCGGACCAGGAACGCGGCGTTGTCGGCGACGTTGAACAGGGGGTGGAACGGGTTCTGGAAGACGCACCGCGATGCGCGTCCGGGATACCAGACCAGCGAGATGGCCACGCTCCAGGACTCCTGCTGCTGGCCGCCCAGCGAGGGGCCGTTCTTCGGAATCAGGTAGATGAAGTTGTTCTCCAGGGCCCAGCTCGTGCCCAGGGGGATGGTGGCATCGGCGCCGAGGACCCCGTCGCCGCTGCCGGTAGCCCCGCCCCAAATCCGCCCCTGCCCGCCGCCGGTGAAGTGCCGGCGATAGAAGCCGGCGAAGACGTCGTGCGGCTGGACGAACTGCAATCGCCCGTTCTGGAGCGTGAAGCGGTCGCGGCTGATGCCGTAGTTGCCGGTATAGCCGATCTCGTGCCAGCGGCCGAAGACCAACGAGGTCTCGCTGCGGAGCTGCTTCAGATCGCTCTGGTTGAAGTAGTTGTCGTGCATGTAGTCGAAGGCCACGCCGCCCTGGAGATGACCGCAGGCGGCACGGTGAAAGACGCCACCGGTGAAGAACACCTGGTCGCGGCCGTTCAGGTCGCCATTGGCGGTCTGGGAGCCGGAGAAATTGCTGTGCACGCCCTGGAAGCCGAGCTGGAAGCCGCAGTCCCAGGGATCGCCCAGGGGGGCCCCGAAGTTGAGCCCCTCGTGGAACCCGAAGTTGCCGTTCTGGCCGAGGTCCATCGGACCCTTGAAGCCCTGGACGCCGGCAAACAGGGTGACGTTCCGCAGCAAGGCCCTGAAGCACTCGTGGCGGCATCGGCATCCGAAGTGCCCGCCCTCAGAGCAGGCGTCGCACGGATCGCACTCGCCGCAGGAGCAGCCGTCCTCCGCCTCAGGCCCGTCCGGACCCGTCAACTCGGGCGACGTCGGGCCTCCTTCCAGGAGCGGAGGCGGGGTGTCAATGACCTCGGGGACGTGACCGGGCGTGAGTGGCCGATGCCCTTCCGGCGTGGGCACGATTTCCGCCGCGGGCGGCACCGACTGCGCCACCAGCGCCGGCCCGGCTACCCGAGTCGGCGACCAGTTCTGCGGCGTTCGGCGAGTTGGCGAGGGCGCGCGGGCCGGGGAAGGACCGCTCAGTCGGGGGGGCGACACAGCCGTCTCGGGGACTGCCGGCTCAATGGCCGCGGTCGGCTCAACCCCTTTCTGCTGTGGTTCCCACGGCGACTTCCTCGATGCCCGCACCCACCCGTCCGAGCCTGAGATCTCTTGGGCCGCAGTATCGCTGAAGGACCAGACCATGGTGCAGGCCAACATGATCGCCGTACCAGAGGCCAACCGCAACAAGTTCATGATCGCTACCTCAGATTGGGGGGAGTCAAACCAGGGCATTGAACCTGAGGATGACCGGCAGCCCGGTTATCGGATCCTGTGCGACCAGAACTTTCGGCAAAGTTTATATTATCAGAAAGGTCTACCCATATCTCCCATCCTTCCTTTCTGGTCGCGATGGGACTCGGCTCGGTCAGAGACGCCGTCTAGGGGCCGACCACTCGGCTTTGCCGGAAACCACGCGGAGCCGAGCGCCGCCGAAGGCGAAGGGGCTCGAGTAGGCGCCCAAGCTGGGGTGGCATGGAACAAGTTGCCCGAACTTGGGGTTGACGCTCAGCGAACTGATGTTGCCGGTCCACTCGGTACACGGGCCGCCGTCGAGCAAGACCGTGATGGCGGTCTGGCCTTCGGGCTCGAGGCGAACCTGGATGTTCACGGAGTGCTGGCGGTCGTTGGCCAGTGGGCCTGCTTGGCGAGTGGACGGGTTGTGGGCGCTATCTTCGCCATCGATCATTTCCAGGCCATGGTACTGGCCGTTGTAGGCGCTGAGCCAGAGGCAGCACATCGCCGGACCGACGGGGAAGATCACGCCGAGGCTGCTGTCGCCGCCGGTGCGGGTGAAGTCGACCTCCAGGTCGTAGTCTCCCTCGACCTTCACGGGAAGCCGCAGACTCGAGAATTCCCCTTGCATGTGCACCACGGCGCCACCCACCCTCATCCACCGGCCCTTGACCCGGTCTCGCGCCACGTCGACTTGAGGCAGGAGATCGACCCAGGTGTTCGGGGGAATCGCGGCTGGGTCGGAAGGGAGCTCGGCCCGGGGAGCGGCCTCTTGGGTGGGCTCGAGCGGCCTGCCGGAGAGCGACAGACGCAGGGCGCCGGCCACCGCGAGGGCCGCGACCAGCAGGAAGGCGAAAGCGCGCCACGCGAGGGCCGCCGGCCGTTTCCGGGGTTTCCTGTCGCCAAGGGCCCTCAGGTCGTCGAGTGCCTCGCGGGCGCTGGGGTAACGGTCCGCCGGGGCCTTGGCCAGCAGGCGATGGACAAAGGCCGCCAAGGCCGGCGGGATCTGGGGCGAGACGTCCGCCAACGGAGGAGGCGGATCATACACGTGCCGGAACATCATCCCGGCGGGAGTCTCCGCCTCGAACGGCAACCGGCCGGAGAGCATCTGGTACAGCACGACGCCCAGGCTGTACAGGTCGCTGCGGGCATCGGCGGGCAGCCCTTGGGCCTGCTCCGGGGCGATGTAGTCGACGGTTCCCATGAGCGTTCCCGGCAGGGTTATCCTGCGGGAGTCACGGACGCGGCTGGCCAATCCGAAGTCGACGAGCACCGCCCGGCCCGAGTCCCGCTCGATCAGGATATTGCCCGGCTTGACGTCGCGGTGGGTCAGGCCCTGGGCATGCGCCGCATCGAGGCCAGCCAGGCACTCTTCCGCCAGACGGACGGTTTCGTCGACGGGCAGGGGCGCGGCGTGGGCCAGGCGCTTGGCCAGCGAGTCCCCGTCGACGAGCTGCATGGCGAAGAAGAGGTGCCCGGCGTCTTCGTCGACGCAGTAGATGGAGACGACGTTCGGATGGGCCACCTGGGCTGCGGCTGCTGCTTCGGCGTGGAAGCGGCGGCGGAACTCCTCTTCCCGGGCCAGCTCCAGCGGGAGGACCTTCAGCGCGACCCAGCGGTTGAGCGATTCGTCGTAACCCTTGTAGACCGCCCCCATGCCGCCGTGGCCGATCCGCTCGACCACCTGGAACGGGCCGAGGCGCCGGAAAGGGAGATCCTCGCCGGGGTGGCCGGGCCCGGCAGCCTCTCCAGAACCGGAGGGGACGACTTGCCACTGGTCGACGGCCGAGCGCAGCGCCGCGATGAACTGCTCGGTGCCGCTTAGTCGCGTTGCCGAATCGAAGCCCAGCGTCCGATCGAGGAGATCCCGAAGGCGCGCCGGCACGTCCTCCCGGGTCTTTTGGCTGAGGAGGTACTCCTCCACGGAACGGCCGGTGAGCAGTCGGCACAGCAGTGCACCGAGCTGATAGACGTCGATCCGCCGGGGGTCGAGGTCGAGTCCGGCCTGGGCGAGAACGCGCTGGGCATCTTCGAGGACGGAGGGAAGCTCCATGCCGTCGGATTCCGCAAGCTCCGGGGGGATGGATTCCGGATCGACCCACGAGGCGCCGAAGAAGCGGAGATCCGGCGGCGGGGCGAGGTGGGGCTGGAAGTGGCCGTCGATCGAGACGTGCTCGGCGTCGAGAGCCAGATGGACCCGGCCGCTGCGGTGCAACGCCTGCACCTCGGTCGCCACCCGGCAGACGATCAACAGGGTCTCCAGGGGCGGCCACGCGCCGCCCGCGTCCGGAAGCCGCGGGGGCAGGCCCGGAAGGCTCGAGCTGTCGGGGGCGTTGGACATCACAGACCCTGGACTTGGCCGGAGGCTGCGCGCGGGAGAATCCCACGGGCAGGCAATCCCATCGTGCCATGATCTGCCCTCGGCCGTCAATGGCCGGCCAAGGTTTTGGCGGCCGTTGCCGGCGCCGAGGCCGCACTCAATCCCGCCGAAAGGACGCCAACAATCGCTTGGCCTCGGCCAGGCGCAGGCGCAGCACCTCCACCTGCCGTTTGCGAGCCGAGCTGGCCTGACGCGCGGCCTCCACCTGCTCCTCCAGCGCGGCGACGTGCCGTTGGTGTTCGTGCTTTCTGGCCAGGGCCTTGCGCGCCGAGTCGTCGTCCCCCGCGTCCACCGCCCTCATGACTCGGCTCTGCCACAACTGAGCCTGGTATCGATTCCGGTCCAGCTCGCAGGCCGTTCGGGTCTCGTGGGCCGCAGCGGAGGCGGCCTGGACCCCTGAGCTGCGCAGCGCCTCCTCGACCTCACGGACCACCTTTTCGAGCAGGGGGGCTGTCCCCCGGAAGGCTTCACCCAAACGGCCCCCGGTTCCCGAAACGATGTCAAAGACGCTTTCGAGCTGCTGCACAACGGGCTCCCACGAGAGAGGGCAACGAGGGCGGCTTCACGGTCCACCCATAACTTCATGTGTTGAGCCCGCACTTTTCGTAATCCCGCCGCCGAAATCCGTACCAGACCACCGGATTTCGCCTGCGCGCCCGGGAACCCCCATCGAGATAGGGCATCGACTTTATCCGAGGTGGGGCGTCGAGGCCCATCGAGCTAAGCCGGGTTTCTCGGTGCATCGGGCAATGCCGGCTAATCCTCGTCCCTCGCATGATCGACGGCGTATACACGCCCCAAGGCCTGCTCCATTCCGCCGTATTCAGACAAGTATCTGCCCAAATTCGCCCATTCCTCGGCGAATCCTTCCTCAAGCGATCCTTCGGCACCGTACCGTTCCGCGTGTTCACGGACCAGGTGTTGAAGCTTCTCGGCGAGTTGCTGCCGGGCGTGCCGGTAGTAATTGTCGACGTCGCTGGGCTTGATTCCCAGGCTCTCGGCCAACTCCGCGATACCCGTCCCCAGGCAAAGCCGGCCGTACAGGACCCGCACGTGATCGCCTTGCCCCTGCCTGTAGTAGTCGACCACCAGGGCGCGGATGGCCTTCTGAAGCAAGTCCTCCACCCAAGCGGCATAGAACGCGTCGACTTGCTCCTGCTCCCGATCGGTTTCTTCCAGGCGCACGACCACTTCCTGGGAGAGTCGCTTGCGAGTGCGGAGCATCCGGCTCCGATTCGCCAGGAGGTTGCGCACCACGCCGCACAGCATGGTCCGCAGCTTGGACGAGCGAGAGGCCATCCAGCGGACCAGGAGCCGGTTCTTCCACAAGGCGGCAAAGGTCTGGGCGGCCACGTCTTCCGCGTCGTCCTCCGTTCCCGCGCCCCATCGGAGCGCGAATCGGCAAACCGGCCCCCAATAGTCGTGGACAAACCTTTGCCAGTCGAGGTTCTCGCCGCCGGAAGCCAATCGCTCGATGAGCGTCAGTCGAGTCTGGGGAAAAGGCATGTTCCTGAGCACCGCCTTGCTGGCCTGCTTGGATACCCCGATGATAGACGAACTCTCTTGGGCCACAAGTGCAGGGCCAACGTTTTGCCGTTGCCGCTTGCCTTGCCCCCGACTCACAGCCAACAATACGCACCAAGGGGGGAATTGTTCCCTGTTCCCGGCGAAACTTCGGAAGTGGCTGGGTCCCAGGTCCTCTCGCCATTCTGGGGCGCCATGTAGCACCATCGGCCCCGAGAAAGCACAATGTCCACATGACCACTTCCGGCTCGGGATCCTTGGGCAAACGTCAGGCTGTCTGGGCCCTTGACCCGGCTATCGCGATGCTCAACCACGGGTCATTCGGCGCTTGCCCCAGGCAGGTGCTTCGCGCTCAGCAACGCCTGCGTGCCCGCATGGAGTCGAACCCCGTCCGCTTCTTCCTTCGCGAGATGGAATCGTTGCTGGACGCCTCGCGCGAGGGGCTCGCCCGATTCGTGGGGGCACCTTCGTCCGATCTGGTGCTCCTGCGCAACGCCACCGCGGGGGTCAATAGTGTCTTTCGCTCACTGTCCTGGCGATCGGGTGACGAGGTCCTGGTGACCGACCACGCCTACCCCGCGTGCCGCAACGCCGTCGACTACGTGGCCCGACGCAGCGGGGCTAAGGTGACGCCGGTCCGGATTCCCATGCCCGTCGGTTCGCCCGAGCACGTCATCGAGGCGGTGCTGGCGGGTGTCACGGACCGCACGCGACTCGCCCTGCTCGATCACGTGACCAGTCCCACGGCGATCGTGTTCCCCATGGCCGAGCTGGTCCGGCGGCTTGCCCTGCGGGGCGTTGACGTCCTGGTCGACGGGGCCCATGCCCCCGGCACGCTCCCGCTGAGCCTAGAGCGCCTTGGTGCAGCCTACTACGTCGGGAACTGTCACAAGTGGCTGTGTGCGCCCAAGGGGGCGGGCTTTCTGCACGTCCGCCCCGATCGTCAGGAGACGATCCAGCCGGTGGCGATCAGCCACGGGTACGGCACGTTCCGCCCGGGCCGGACGAGGCTCCACGACGCCTTCGACTGGACCGGGACCGACGATCCCACGCCCTGGCTGTGCGTGCCCGAGGCCATTCGATTCCTCGAGTCGTTCGAGGGGGGAGCCGGGGGGCTCATGGTGCGAAACCACGCCCTGGTCGCGGCGGGGCGCGAGGTGCTGTGCCGGCGCCTGGGCATCGCGCCGCCGTGCCCGGAGGCGATGCTCGGCGCGATGGCGGCCGTGCCTCTGCACGACGATCCCGACCCCATGGCCCTGGACCCCGCCGCGAGGCCCTCGCCCGCGTGGCGACTCCAGACGCAACTGCTGGAGCGCTACGCCATCGAGGTGCCGGTATACTACTGGCCGGCGCCGCCGCGGCGCTTCGTGCGGATTTCGGCCCAGGCGTACAACGACCTTGGCCAGTACGAGCGTCTCGCCACGGCGCTTGCGGAACTCCTGGGGGCGGGTCCAACTGCCACAAGCTAGAAACGACGTGACAAACCGACCCGGATCGACCGCGGCGAGGGGGAGTACACCCTCGAGCTCGCCGCAACCCCTCGCCATCTCGACGCTGCCAAGACACTGCCACGGGGCCGCAAGCAGGCGTACATTGAAATCGACGGGGCCCAATGGGTCGTCAGGCAGTCCGATTCCGATCGCTCGGAGGCCCAGGTGCGGCTATCGGACAAGGACTGATTAGCCCTTTTCCCTCGTGCTTCCTACTGCTTCAGTCGGATCATCCAGAGTCGCCGGCCGGAGGTGGGGCCCGCGGCGCGGCGGCCCGGACCCGGGGAGACGAAGAACATCACGTCCTCCCGCGGCGTCAGCCACACCGGGCTTTCCGCGTCGAGCGGGCCCGTCACCCCCGCGTCGAGCACGGCCGAGACCGTTGCGAACGCCTCGCTCCTGGCCGACCGCACGGAGAGGAGCAGCCCCTCGGGTGTGCCGCAATAGGCCCGCAGCTCACTGGCCGTGAACAGCCAGGCGGGGCGGCCGTCGCGGATGGGCAGCGGGCGCACGGACCGAAACGGCTGCCCCGGGCCGGCCCGCTCGGCGATCCACCACGTCCACGTCCTCGAAGCCGGCTGGAACGTGCGAAACGCCAATCGCAAGGGATCGAGGAACTGCGGCCGCTCCACCCCCTGCTGGCCCGCCGCCTGATCGGGCACCGTCCACGGCACCGGCTCGCCGAACGGCTCGGACGCCGTGGCCCGGGTGGCGAAGTAGAGCTGCGGATTCTGGTCGGATCGCTGGAAGAACAGCTCGCGGCCGTCGGGCGACAGGGCCGGATAGGCCTCGCTTTCCGGGGAGTTGCAGCTCGCCACGGGGGCCAGCCCGCCGAACGGCTGGCCGGCGTCCTCCCGTGAGGCCGTGTAGAGGTCGAAGCCGGCCGCCGGGTTGGGCATCATGGCGAAGACGATCGTCTTGAGATCGTGGCTCAGACTTGGGGCGATGGCCGGGTCGAGCCCTTCCAGGCCGGGGATCGGCTGCGTGGTGCGCAGCGGCAGCACCGCCCCCTGCGGCGCCGGCCCGCGCGCGGCTCGAGCGCGCTGCGGAGCCTCGGGCTCGCCCGTGCGCGGCCACCACTGCCATGCCGCCACCGCCACGGCCAGGATGCCCACGGACCCGAGGACGATCCAGCGGGCGGGGGAACCGCCGGGCTCGGCGGCGGCGGGCTCGCGTGGCCCCGCCTTGGCGCCGGTGGCGCCAGGCCGACCCGGCCGACCCCGCCCGCCACCCTCCACCAGCGCGTCTTCGCCCGGCGGCTTGCGGGCCACGCGAAACAGCCCGTAGACCTCGCTGGCAGGGATCCAGTCCCCGCCCGATTCACGCCGCACCTCGATCTCCTCGTCAAGCTCCCCGGCGCGGACCATCTTGACCATGTCCTGGAAGCTGACCGGGCCCACGTCGCGATCGCCGAGCCTGCAAATCCACCGAGTGGCCATGGCGGTTCCCCCTCATTGTCGCGGCGCGCCCGCTTCGAGCACGTTCCTTGCCGACGCCCCAATGATACGGCCCCCCCGGCTTGAATCCCGACGCGGCCGCTCCGCCGCGTAACCTTCCGCTGCGGCGGCAGAGAGCGCCGCCAGCAGGGCAAAACGCAGGCACCGCACAAGACCACCTCCTCGAAACGACCCAGGGAAACACCGTGCCCGGGGCTTCTGAGCATACCTCGGGCAAGCTGGCGCAGCAAGGAGGACGAAGATCGTCACTCGCAGAAACGTGCCGCCGATCGCGGCTGCCCGCCGGGGCTGTCACGTTGGCCGTGGGCCAGCCGTACGGCCCTTCTGGATGCGTCGCGACGTTAGAATGCTGACGTGGCCCCATTTGCCCGGACCACGAATCACGATTCCGGTTTGGATAGCTCCAGATGCGATCGAAAGATCGAATCCACCAGACGAGTGCAGCCGGACGTGAGCCGAGCGAGCACCTTCAACTGGTCTTGACACGTCCTGCTCGGCGACTCTTCAGGATAGTTGACACGGTGGGAGACTTCGCCCCACACTTCGTCCATCAATGTGCGGACCTGGACCTCGCAAGTGACTTTGGTGCGCTGGTTCGCCTGAATCACGTAGTGGACCGTCGTGTACATCGTGTCCTTTGAACGGGTCTCAATGCCGAATTCCGCGAAAAGGCTCTCGAACTCGATGTCCCAGCAATTGGCGGTCGGTGGCTCAACAAGGGCCATTTGGTACTCCGTGACGATTCCCTGGATCGCCGCGTGAATCTCACGCATCTGTTCCGTGTGCAGGTGAATGATTCGTATACCCGCCAAATCGGTAATCCGGTCAAACAGATTCGCCGCGTCGATGACGTCACCTTCCCGAGCCTTCCGGACGAGTTTTTGCCGAAGGTGATCAGGGTCTTTGATGCGGTGCTTCATGAAGTGGATGCACCGAGCCAGTCGAGCGTCGGCCTGGAAGTAAGCCATCAAGGCTTGGGAAAAGCCTTCGAATAGACTGCGACTTTCTACGAAGCGCGCGACCGCTGCGTCGATGCGTCGTTGATCCAGTCTTGTCGAACCGCCCTTCCCCATGCGTCTCTACCTCCTCCGAGAGGCGCCGCCGGTCGGCGCTGGCGACGTGGCAGTGATGATGTGCTGGGCTATCTCCCTGAAAGCACGCTTCGCGTTCCTCTTCTCAGCGTCGTAGGGATAGGAGCATTGCCACAGAGGAACGCCTTCGCGCTGCGCGGTCTGCACCATCGAGGCGAAGTCCTTGACCTTTCCAACGATCGGATCGGTTGACGCGTCCGGTGCCAATAGGGGATCGATTCCCCGTAGTACGGCCGCGACACGGTCGTATACTCGCTGCCTGATCTGACGAAAGTAATGTGCGGGCTCCTGTGCCATTACTTGGCCATAGACTTTGAACCGCTGTGGAATGTAGCCGAGGAACTGTGGTCTAGCCCGGAGCAAGTCAGCCCCGTCGGGTGCCAAGGAGGCGATTGTTCGCGCATCCAGAATCCACCGCTTCAAGGTTTCGCCGAGCGTACTAAGGGCCCGGACCGAGAAAAGGTCACACGCAACCGGAACGATGAAGAAATGGGAGTCCAGCAGGAGAACTCGATTCAATGGCCCAATGTTCGGACCCGTGTCGTAGAAAACGAAGTCGAAGGGCGATTGCTCGTTCACTCTGGACACTAGGTTGCTGATCGATGCGGTTGCCCGAATTCCCCCAAGCCGGCGCTTGAAGCTGTCGGTCCAGGCTTCGGCGAGAAACTCTTCAAAGTCGGACAGGCGGATATCCCCGGGCAGCAGCGCGAGGCTCCCGATGTTCTTGGGCTGGATCGTCTTGGCTTCTCCAATGCGCTCGAATACCGGCTTGACTGCGGTCCAGATGGTCTGGCCCTCGGGACCTTCGGAATGGTCCAAGAGATTGTCAACCACGTCGTCGGAAAGGAGGTAGGAAGTCAGATTGCACTGCGGATCGCTATCGACCAACAGCACCGACTTGCCCAACTCCGCCAGGGCGGACGCAATGTTCACGGTGAGGGTCGTTTTTCCGACGCCGCCCTTGTGGTTGTAAATGGTGATGCGAACAGGTTCCCCCCTCACTCGCAGTCCTCCTTATCGCGAGTCATCGCTCGGACTGTTTGTTGCTCTTGCCTGCCTTGCGGGCACGGCGCGTGCGGATGTTTGCGAGGGTTTCCCTTGCGGCCGTGCGATCGGGAAGTGCTTCGACGTAGCGTTCACCAAGGGCCGAAAGCTGTTTGGCACCCTTTCCCGCGGGCACGAGCAAGCCGCTCCGAATCGCGTTACCGACTGACTTGGCGGCGTTCGAGTACTTCACTTGGGCGGCCTCGGTGTTCAGCAGGCTAATATCGACGGTCTTGAAGTGCGGCGTCTCACGGTAGTGCGTAAGGTAGTACGCCAAACAGGCAACCCGTTCCACATCCGTCTGAGGCTGCTTTCGGAACAGAAACTCCTTGGGCGGCAGGGCTTCCCTACCCTCGAAATTGGTCCTGCGAGCACCCTGCAGCGGTGGACCCTGCGCCGCCGATTGACCCACCGGCCTCAATCCCGACGCCCCATGCGTTTCAAAAAAGAAGGTCTCGACTGTACGGAGTATACGACGGCGGGTGTCGTCATCGAAGTCGACAACGCGACTCATAACGTCGTTCACTGCCGCCTGAACCGCTCGGTCGTCGACTTGTGGTTCTGCGCTCATGGCAATCCTCGCAACGCGCGGAGGGCTCTCTGGGGACTATATTCCTGACTAACAACAAATATAGCGAGTCCGCGAGTGCCCTGCAAGCGAACGCCCCCTCCACGAAGCCCCACAGGGAGGGGGCACGAGGACCACCCGGAAGACGGAATTGGGCGACCCTCTTGGCGAGAGGATTACGTCCGTCCCCTCTCGTCGCACTCTGTCCCATGGTTCCGGGCTATGAGACGACCCTGAACGCCTCGAAACCGATCGTGTCCGTCTGTAGGGTGCGTGCTCCGCACGCACGCCGGCAGATCATGGACCCTGTGTCAGCCGGATCGGTGCGTCGAGGGCGTTCATGAAAACGCCCCGTGCTCGATCCGCGCAATGATCTTCTCCTGGAGGTCCACCAGGTGGGCCAGCGTGTCGAGGCCCGCTGAGATACCATCCCAAGGGCGTCACCAGTCCGGCGTGGCCTGGGTCTGTTCGGCCCAGTACAATGGCGGGAGAGCCATCAAAGGAGTACGTCATGATCGCGAAGCGGCGGCGGAGTCGGGCGTGGAGGGGGATTCTTGCGGCCGTGGTGTGCGGAGGGTCCGTGCTCGGGGCGTGGGCAGCGGCGCCGGCCCAGACGGCGGACCAGAACGGCGCCTGGCAGCCGATCGGGCTTTCCGGCGGCGGGGCCATGTTCACTCCGGCCGTCAGTCCCGTCGATAAGAAACTGGTCATGCTCAACTGCGACATGAGCTGCGCGTTCCTCTCCCGCGACGGCGGGCAGACCTGGCGCATGATCCACCACGGCCAACTGCGAAGCAACATCCGCTGCCGGCCCGCGTTCCATCCCCGCGACCCCAACGTCATCTACGCCGCCGACGGCGCCGGCGTGCTTCGCGTCACGCGCGACCAGGGCCGTTCGTGGAACCCGCTGGGCGATCTCCGCGGGCTGGAAGGACAGATCGCGATCGATCCGGACCAGCCCGATCGCATGCTGGCCGGTGCCCAGGGCCGGGTGTGGCGGAGCGAGGACGCCGGCACGACGTGGAGCCGGTGTGCGGGCCCGCTGGGCCGAGCCGTCGGCTTCCACTTCGACCGCACCAGCCCCGCCGGCTACGCGATTTGCTTCGCGGCCACCGAGCAGGGCGTGTGGCGAAGCGACGACGGCGGCCGGACCTGGGCCGAGGCCTCGGCCGGCTTGCCGTGGCGCAAGCTCCGCTCGTTTGCCGGCGGGTCGAGCCGCGCGTCGCGCGTGGTGCTGCTGTACTGCGCCATCCCCAGCGAGGACCGCAACGGTTTTCAAGGCGGGGTTTACCGATCCGCCGACCGCGGCAAGACGTGGTCTTCGGCCATGGGCGCGGGCATCAACAAGGACACGCGGCCCACCGGCCCATGGGCCGACGGACCGATCGCCCAGTACCACCACGTCCTGACCACCGACGTCAGGCCCGGGACCGTCTACACCTTCAACACCAGCACCGGCTTCCCGCCGCCGCACCACGCGACGGTGTACCGCAGCGACGACGCGGGCGAGCACTGGCGGGCCACGTTCTATCCCGATCCGCGATTCCCCGGCTACAACGTCGAGCCCAACTACACCACGGCCACGCTCAATCAGTCGTTCCCCAGCGTGGCCGAGGGCGTGGCCATCGCCCCGAGCGACCCCGACTACGTGATCCAGGTCACCAGCAACTGCTACACGACCCACGACGGCGGCGTCACCTGGAAGAACGGCGACACCCGGCCGGTCCAACAGGGAATCCCGCGCCCGACCTCGTTCCGCAACACCGGCCTCGTGGTGACCTCGACCTGGCACTACGACGTCGACCCGTTCGAGCCCCGCCGCCACTATATCTGCTACACCGACGTCGGCTTCGCCCGATCGCTGGACGCCGGAGAGACCTGGAGCTGGTGGCGCCCCGACCTTCCCTCCACGTGGAAGAACACCTGCTACGAGCTGGCCTTCGATCCGGAGGTTCCGGGCAGGATATGGGGGGCGTTCTCCCTGCTGCACGACGTGCCCAACGGGAACGTGATCACGGGCACGCACTACACGCGGCTGAAGGGCACGCTGGCGGGCGGGATTGGGCGGAGCGACGATTTCGCGGCCACCTGGAAGCCCTCGAACGGCGGCCTGCCCGACGCCCCCGCCTGCTCGATCGTCGTCGATCCCACCAGCCCCAAGGACCGCCGGACGCTCTATACGGCCGTGTTCGAGCACGGGGTCTACGCGTCGACCGACGACGGGCGCACGTGGAGTGCCAGGAGCCGCGGATTGGGGTCCGAGCGGAACCGCCGCGCCTGCCGCGTCAGCCTGCACAAGGACGGCACGCTGGACTGCGTCGTCACGGCCCTGTACGAGCAGGGGCGGTTCGAGCCCGACGGCGTGGGGCTCTACCGCTCCCGCGACCGGGGCCAGACCTGGCACCTGGTCAACCGCTCGCAGCCGCTCCTGTGGCCCAAGGATTTCACCGTGCATCCGGAGCGCAGCAACGAGATCTACGTCGGCGCCTGCGACGTGCGCGGCGGCCCGCAGCAGGGCGGGCTTTGGCGGACCACCGACGGCGGCCTCTCCTGGCAGCGGATCGCACGCCAGGGTCCCCAGCACTTCGGCGCCTACCTGCACCCTTCCCGGCCGGGGTGGATTTACATGACGCTATGCGAAGGCGCCCCGGGCCCCGGCCTCTGGCTCAGCCGCGACAACGGGACGACCTGGCAGCCCTTCCGGGAGCTCCCCTTCGCCAACGTCCAGAGGGTCGTGCCCGATCCGGCCGACGAGCGGATGATCTACGTCACGACCTTCGGCGGCAGCGTCTGGAAAGGCCCGCGCGAGCCCGGATAATCCGTAGGGTGCGTGCTCCGCACGCACGCCGCCAGATCATGCACCCCGCGTGAGCCGGATCGGTGCGTCGAGAGCGTTCATGAAAACGCCCCGTGCTCGGTCCGGGCGATGATCTCCTCCTGGAGGTCCACCGAGAGGTCGCAGAAGTAATCGCTGTAGCCGGCCACGCGCACGATCAGGTCGCGGTGGCTCTCGGGGGTGCGCTGGGCCTCGCGGAGCGCGTCGGCGCGGACCACGTTGAACTGCACGTGGTGCCCGCCCAGCTTGAAGTAGCTCCGCACGAGGTGGGCCAGCTTGTCGATCCCCGCCGCGTCGTCCAACAGCGCGGGCGTGAACTTCATATTCAGAAGCGTCCCGCCCGTCTTCACGTGGTCCATCTTGGCCGCCGAGTTGATCACCGCCGTCGGCCCGCGCCGGTCGGCCCCCTGCACCGGCGAGATGCCTTCACTAAGCGGCAGCCCGGCGCGGCGGCCGTCGGGCATGGCCCCGGTCATCGTGCCGAAGTAGACGTGACAGGTGGTGGGGAGCATCTCGACGCGATAGCAGCCCCCCTTCGTGTTCGGGCGGCCGTCGAGCGAGCGGAACAACAGATCGAACACGCGGACCATCAGGTCGTCGGCCCGGTCGTCGTCGTTGCCGTACTTGGGGGCCCGGTTCACCAGGCGCTGACGCCAGGGCTCGTACCCGGCGAAATCGGCGTCGAGCATCCCGACCAGCTCGCGCGCCCCGAGCGACTTCTCCTCGAACACCGCCTGCTTCACGGCGGCCAGGCCGTCGGTGAGGCTGCCGATCCCCACGAACTGGACGTAGCTGTTGTTGTAACGCGCCCCGCCCGCGTTGTAGTCCTTCCCCTTGACGGTGCAGTCGTCGATGAGCACCGACAACAGCGGCGCCGGCATGAGCCGGGCGTACATCGGCTCGATGATCTGGTTGCCGCGAAGCTTCACCTCGAGGAAGTGCTGGAACTGCCGGGAAAACGCCGCGAACAGGTCGTCGAAGGACCCGAACGAATCGGCCGGACCGGTGCCGACGCCGAGCCGCCGGCCGGTGCGCGGGTCGACCCCGTCGTGCAGGGCCAGCTCCAGGACCTTCACCAGGTTGAAGTATCCGGTGAGGATGTAGGCCTCCTTGCCGAACGCGCCGACCTCGACGCACCCGCTGCACCCGCCCGCCCGGGCGTCTTCCAGCGTCTTGCCCTGCCGGAGCTGCTCCTCGACCACGCTGTCGGCGTTGAAGATCGAAGGGAAGCCGTACCCCTTCCGGATGACCCGCAGGGCGTGCTTGAGCACCGCGTCGGGCGATTTGCGCGAGAGCTGCAAGTTGCTGCTCGGCTGGAGCAGGTGCATCTCGTCGACGATCTCCAACAGCACGTGCGTCAGCTCGTTCGAGCCGTCGCACCCGTCGGCCAGCATGCCGGCGAGGTTCAGGTTGGCGAAGTCGGTGTAGGTGCCGCTTTCCGCCGCAGTGACGCCCACCTTGGGCGGCGCCGGATGATTGTTGAACTTGACGAAAAACGCCTCCAAAAGCTCCCGGGCCCGCTCGGGCGTGAGCGTGCCGCCGGCCAGCCCCCGTTGGTAGAACGGCCAGAGGTGCTGGTCGAGGTGGCCCGGGCTCAGCGCGTCCCAGCCGTTCAGCTCCGTGATCACCCCAAGGTGGCAGAACCAGTAGGCCTGGAGCGCCTCGTGGAAGTCGCGCGGCGCATGCGCCGGGACGTGGCTGCACACCGCGGCGATCTTCTCCAGCTCCGCCCGGCGCGCCGGATTCGACTCGGCCGCAGCCATCCCCCGGGCGAGCTCGGCGTGCCGCTCGGCGAACAGAATCGCCGCGTCGCAGGCGATCGACATCGCCTCAAGCTGCTCCCGCTTCGAGTACGCCTCCGCATCGCCCAGCGGGTCGAGCGCGGCGATCGCCCCGGCGATCTCGGCCTTGGCCTCGACCAGCCCGCGGCGGTACGGCTTGTCGTCGAGCACGGTGTGGCCCGGGGCCCGCTGCTCCATGAACTCGGTGAACATCCCCGCGTCGTAGGCCGCGCGCCAGGCGTCGGACATGGCGGCGAAGAGCTTGTCCCGCATGCTCCGCCCACGCCAGTACGGAATCACCTTGTCCCGGTACACCCCCAGGCACTCCGCCGACACCGCGTAGCTGGTCTTGGGCCGGGAATTGAGGATCTCGAGGTCCTGGAGGCTGTGGCAGGTGAGCTCGGGGTAGGTGGGCACGGCCTTGGGCCGAGGGCCGCGCTCGCCCACGATCAGCTCGTCCTCGCCCAGGTAGATCGTCTTGTGCTCGCAGAGATACAGGAACGACCTCGCCCGCATCACCGGCACGGAGTGCTTGCCGTCGTGGGCCTGGTAGAAGTCGGTCATCAGCCCGGCCCGCTCGTGGGAGATTTCCGGTGCGGCGTCGAGGCTGCGCTGGCGGAGTCTGGCAGTCCGGTCGGTCATCGTGCTATCCCGTTGCTATCCACCTGTCTTGGTCAGTAGTCCGTAGGCCCGAAAGCGGTCGGCCACGCAATCGAGCGATTCCGTCGAAGGGCGCGCAAGCCGGCCGAGCCGATAGGCCTCGCCCAACTGCTCGAACTTCCGCACCGCGGTCTCGTGGTACGGCAGGAGGTTCACCTGGCGCACGCCGCCGAGCGACGCGGCCAGCCGGGCCATCGCCTCGAGGTGCTCCACCCCATCGTTCACCCCGGGAATAATCGGGACCCGCAGCCAGATGTTCTGGTGGACCTCGCCCAGGGCTTGGAGGTTTTCCAGGATCAGCCGGTTCGACGCGCCCGTGTAGCGGACGTGCTCGGCGTCGTCCAGCAGTTTCAGATCGTAGAGCACCAGGTCGCTCAGGCCCGCGATCTCCATGAGGTCCTCGCGCGGGGCGAAGCCGCAGGTGTCCACGGCGGTCGGTATCTCGTGGCGGCGGCACTCGGCCAGGATCGCCTTAAGGAACGCCGGCTGTGCCAACGGCTCTCCGCCGGAGAGCGTCACGCCCCCGCCCGACTCCTCGTAAAAAACCCTGTCCCGCAGCACTTCCTCGAGGACCTCGCCGACCGACCGGCGTGTGCCGGCGATCTCCCGGGCCCCGGTCGGGCAGATGGCAACGCAGGCACCACACAGGGGACACTGCGTTGCGTGGCTTGGGTCCAGGCCGGCGGCCGACCCATTTCCGTTCCCCTTGCCGTTCCCCTTGCGTTGGACACAGACTTCCTTGCACCTCCCGCAACCCATACACCGGCTGGCAGCGACCAGGATTTCAGGGTCGAAAGACCTGCCTTCCGGGTTATGGCACCACCAGCAATCCAGGGGGCATCCCTTAAGGAAGACGGTGGTGCGGATCCCCGGCCCGTCGTGGAGCGCGTAGTGCTGGACGTTGAAAACCAGTCCGGTTTGCATGCCGTGATCTGCCGATATCCCGTCTTATGGGGGGATGTGTCCATCCAACGACACGATATCCCCCCTTTTCCCGCCGACTCGCGCGGCTCGCCTTCCCTAATCATAGCCGGGTGACAAGGGAATGCCACTGCGGATCGGGCGAGCGCCCTGAGCGCGTGGGGCCGGTTGCCAACCGGCCCCACAGTTCGCGTGTCGCCCCACGCGCCCCTCACCGCCAATCGCACAGCCGTGACTCCCAGAGGTTCTGGCCAAGCACAACACGCAGCCACCACTTGTGGCGTGGTGCGTGCCCGCCTATGCTGACGCAAGTGGAAACCACGTTAGAGGGTGACTTCGACGGTGCGGAGGTGTGGACGCCCATGGACGCGGTTATCACTGTGGTGCGATTCCCTCTCGGCATTATCGCCACCCTGGTGTTGCTCTCCATCGCTTGGCCAGTCGAGTTCCTGCTCGGAGCCTTCGCGCTTCCACTGAAAGCGATTACCTGGAATCGCGAGCAGTTGAAGGTGCGATACGGCGATTGGCCGTTTAATGTCTTTGCCACTATCGGGAGTGTATGGCACTGGGTGTTTGTCGACGAGAGGCCATCTTCGCGCTGCTACGACGGAAAGGAGAAGCCCGAAGGCTTCGGGGAGTTCTGGTCAAACATTTTCGAGCGGTAAGCGGAGGAAGAGGGAACATCACTGATACTCACGCTGACAATCAGTGACGCCCCTTTTTCCGTGAGGAAGCGCGTGACGCATGCCGTCGATTGAGAGAATCGGGCCCTATCGGCTCTTCTTCTACTCGGAAGAGGGCAATGAGCCTCCTCACGTCCACGTCCAGCGGGAGCGGGCGACGGCCAAGTTCTGGCTCCAGCCCGTCCGATTGGCGCGATCGCGCCGATTTGCCGACCATGAGTTGCAGAAACTTCAGAAAATGGTAGAAGAGAATCAGGAGAGGATCCCGGAGAGATGGGATGAGCACTTTGGTCCTTGAGCGTGAGGTCTTTGCGCAATCGGTCTCGTTTTCCCAGCACGCGATGACGGTCGCGCTGGACGATGGCCGGGGCCTTTCCGTGCCCCTGGCGTGGTTTCCGAGGCTGCTTCACGGCTCGGAGACGGAGCGTGCCCGTTATGAGCTGATCGGGCACGGCGAAGGGATTCACTGGCCGGAACTCGACGAAGACATCAGCGTCGAGGGACTGCTGGCCGGGCGACGCTCCACGGAAAACGCCCGGTCGTTGGCAGAGTGGCTGGAGCGCAGGAGCGCCTCGAAGAACACGGCTGAGTGAACGGCCGGGTGGCACTGGCGTCTGGCCAGGATGGGAGGGTATCTTATTGGGGCGGCCTCTTGGCATCCGGCGTTCCCTCCCAGACCTCTGGATTTGCCTGGTATATGCGACTGTCCCCCTGGTTCCTTCGGATGAAACGCCCTCGGATTCCGCGGGCCGTGCGGTGGGCCGCGATCGGCGTCGTGGTGTTCTTGGTGGCGGGCGTCTGGGTGTCGCACCAGTTTCCCGCACTGACCAACGGACCCAAGTCGAGCGCGGAGATCCTCCATACCCTCTTGTCGGCGCCCGCCCGAAGGGCGGAGGACGTCTCCCAGGTCTTGCTGTGGGAGGCGAAGCAGAAGGGGATCGAGGCGTTTCTCCTATCGAGCGACCTGCCGGCCGACGTCGAGGGAAGGCTTTTGGAGCTGGTCCGCGGCACGGGCTTTCGCCACGTGACGGTTCCGTTCGTTTACTATCTTTATGACATGTACGGGTCGGCGGCCGATCCCGCTGCCGGGCCCGAGGATTTGGCCTACGCGGAGGAGGCCGTGCCGCGCCCGGCGGCGCGAAGCGGCGGGCCCGGCCTGTCGGACCTCGTGCGCAACTCGCGGAAGTACCGCAAGCACGTGACCACGGCGCTGTGCTTCTTCGACGCGTTGTTCCTCCAGGTCAAGCCGGGCGCCGTCGAGAAGGGGCTGCCGCTGCACCAGCGCTACGACGAGGCCGCGTACCGGAACATCCAGGAGCTTGTGCGACGGACGGCGTCGGAGTACCTCGGTCCGGCGCAGGACGCCACGCAACAGCCGCCGGGCCCGAAGTCGTACGAGACGATGCTCCAGGAGATCGTCGCGGACGACGAGCGGCTGGGCGCCCTGGTCGAGTTCCTCACCGACGCGATCCGGCAGCAGTCCGATGGTTGGCTGGAGTCGTTCCTGATGCGCCGGCACCGCCAGGAAGTGCGGTTGGCGTGGGCGGAAGAGTGCATCCGCAGCAACCGGCTGTACGAGATTGCCGACTACGCCCGGGGGCGGGCCCAGCGGAGGCTGGCCGTGCAGATTGTCGTGGACGGGCTCCAGGGCAAGCTGCTCGAGGGCCTGGCGCAGCTCTCCAGCGGCGACCGCGGCGGCCCGGGCGCGGCCTACGTGGCCGAGCTGGTGCGGATTCACCAGTCCCGGGCGATGGACCCGGCCACGCACGGCTCGAAGATGCCGCCGCCCTTGGGCATGGACGTTCTGGAGCTGGTCGAGCGTGCGCCCGACCGGCCGGACTACCTGGAGAACTTCAAGAGGCACGTGTTCGGGCCGGAGGCCCAGGCGGTGGTGGTCAACGTGGCCACGGTCGAGACGCCGACCATCTCCGTGCGGAACCTGCAGGTGGTCAAGAGCGGGCATACGGTCGCCGGGCCGTTCGGCACCGGCATTCCCAATTTCTCCTACCTGGACCGGCGGACCGAGCAGGGCTGGTATTTCTGGGGGAGCGACGGCGTGCACATCGGCCGCATCTTTGCCAACCGGGAGGAGGAGATTCCGCACGGCCGGCGCCGCGAGGGCCCGGGCGCGAGGACCCTGTTCCAGCGTCTTTCCCCGTACAACACGCTGAGCTCGATGGCCAGCATCGACGCCGGCGCTTTGGAGAAGATCGCGGGCGAGGTGGGGCTGGCGGTGGGCGAGTTCAACCGGAACTTCATGGAGAAGCTTTTGGTGATACGGCTCCGCCGCCGTGCCGCCGTGGAGAACGAGCTGAACCGCCGCCGGCGATGGCTCTACGAGCACCGCAGCTTGAGCCAGAGCGTGTTGGGGTCGCTGGTGTTCAAGGCGGCGGACGTCAAGACGTTCCACGACCACGCCCGGTTCATCGCCGAGCACGAGGACGAGGGGCTGCCCGACTTCCTGCTCTGGTACAACCCGTGGCCCGATCACTTCGCCCACCCCAAGGGGCCCTTCTCCGACGCGATCCTCGGCTACCAGGGGGAATACGACCGGCTGGACTTCTACCTGGGCAAGGTGGTGGAGGTCTACGAGTCGGTCGAGTCGGCGGACGGCCAGTCCACGTACGCCGACCGGACGCTCTTCGGCCTGGTCAGCGATCATGGCATGGTCTATAGCCCCCAGACCGTCTCTACGGAGAAGCTGCTTTTGAAGGCGATCCAGGAGGCCGGCCTCCAGGTGAAGTACCTGAAGCTCACGGCGGACGAAGGGGAGCTGCCGGTCATCCGCAACCGCAGCCGCCCGCTGCCCATGCGCCCTTACGACGTGGTGGTCGGCTCGACGGCCGGGGGCTCCTACGTGATTGACGTGTTCAGCTTGGCGGGCCTGAAGGGCGATGCCGAGGCGTGGCGCCGGCATCCCGATTATCACGAGGTCCGCCACCACCGGCTTCTGAGCGGCCAGACCATCGATTGGATGGCCGAGCTGGACAAGCGGCTGAAGGACGTGATGGACATTGCCGTGGTGCGCGAGTACGGCCCCGGCCCGGGCACACGCTGGCCCGACGAAGTGGAGTCGGCGGTGCGGGTCGTAGCTCCGGGCGGCCGGGAGGCCCGGATCGTGCGGATCCGGAAGCCCGGTTCGGCAGCCCCTGCGGTCCGGTACCGCTACGAGGTTCTCGGCGAGCGGGACCCGCTCGATCTCCCCGCCGTAGCAGCCGGCGTCGGAGGCTTGGAGCGCGGCTCGGGGCCCCGCACTAGCGGGT
>Ga0315290_10000139_pt1 | contig 43629 bp, 33 predicted proteins | sample YL17G12_0_MG_FD_203627 | JGI IMG/M metagenome (GOLD analysis project Ga0315290, IMG submission 203627) | Sediment microbial communities from Yellowstone Lake, YNP, Wyoming, USA - YL17G12_0 | ecosystem: Environmental > Aquatic > Freshwater > Lake > Sediment | place: USA: Wyoming | collected... | reverse complement strand
CGTGGCAGCCGGTGCAGTGCCGGTCGAACAGCGGCTGGATATCGCGGAGGAAGCTGATGGGCTTGTCGCCCCAGGGGGGCGGGACGGGAATGGAGGCCTCGCGGGCCTGGGCCATGCCCGCCGAGGCGACCGCCCCGGCCTCCTCCCGGGTCTCGTGGCAGCCGACGCACCCCCGCACCTCCCCGGGCTGGAAGCTGATGAAGGAGCGCATGCGCCGCAGCTCCATGTGGTTCTCGTCGAGGAGCTGGAAGTACACCGGCGTGTCGACCGGGACGCGGAAGTGCGAGCTGCCGTCGGCCTCGACCGGCACCTCGCCGATCACCTGGACCGGGTTCCAGTTGATCATCACCGACTTGACGTCCGGCTCGTACCGCTGCCCGCCGTAGGTGTTGCAGTACGGCCAGGCAACGCCGTGGCCGATGCGGAGGTACCTGGCCCGTTTGGGGTCAATCCCCGTGGCACCCTTGGCCGCGTTCTGCACCGAGCAGACCGCGTAGGGGACCTTCGGGTCGGTCACGTCGGGCAGGATCGGCGGCTTCGTGCGGGGGCGGAGCGGGATCGGCGAAAAACACGAGATGGCCGGGTCGCGGTAGATCAGCTCCTTGGTGCCGTACACGTCGATCAGGTAGAGGGCGTAACCGGTCGGGTCGATCTCCTGGGTGGTCAGGCCGTAGCCGTGGCCGTACGCCCCGTAGGAGACCAGGAAGGTGGTCTCGGAAATCGGCCAGGGGTGCATGTAGTAGCCGGTGGTCCCCAGCACGCCGCCCTCGGGCACGGCCGTGCCGGTCATCCCGCCTTCCGGCGGGAGCACGCCCGGGGTCACAATGCGGATGCCCTTGGGATTGTTGATCCCCTGGCGGGGCGTGATGACGATCACGGGCCCGGCCGGCAGGGTGTGGTGGCCGGCGGCCACGCCCACCAGGGCGTTGGTCCCCGGGATCGACCGGCACTCCTCCACGGCCCAGGGGTCGTTGAAGTGCTGCTTGAACAGGGCGTCGGCCCCGGTGCCGTCGGGCCGGACGAACCACAGCGCCTGGATGTTGGCCCAAAGCCGCTCCTGGTACTCCCAGCGGGTGTAGCCGATCGTGCCGTCGTCCAGGGTGTGGGGCAGGTAGTCGCCGTCCTTGGTCACGGTGAGGCGCCGGACGTTCGTGCCGTCGGGCCGCATGACGTAGAGGTTCGTCGAGGTCTCGTCCTTGTCGTACTCGTTGCACTGGAGCGAATAGCCGCACCGCTCGGAAACGAAGGCGATCTCGCCGCTGGGCAGGTACGTGGGGTCCAGGTCGCTCCACTCGCCCTTGGTAAGCTGGCGGAGCCCCTTGCCGTCGATGCCGATCTCGAACAGGTGGATGGGCTCCTCGGTGTTGCGCAGGACGAAGCTGGTGGCCCGGTTGAGCCAGCCGGGCGGGGGCTCGCTCGAGCGGGCCTTGGCGTAGCCGAAGACCACGCGGTCGGCGTCGTACCAGAGGTCCGCGCCGTGGACGTGACCCGGCCCCAACGCGCCCTGGAGCAGGGCCCGCACTTCGCCCTCCTTCTCCGGCCCGGCCAGGGTGAGGATGCAGATGTCGCCCCCGGGCCGGGAGACCCAGGGCATGTGGTTCAAGCAGACGTCGGGATAGGTCTGCTGCGTGAAGCGCTTGACGAAGAACAGTTTATCGAACTGGAGCTTAGGGTTGGCGAAGGCGACGCGCCGGGCGAGCCACCGGGCCTGGCGATACAGCGCCGTGCGGGCGTCGGGGTCCGTGCCCTCGGCCTTCTCTCGGGCCGAAAGCGCGTCGAGCCGGCTGCGCAGCGTGGCGGCCTCGTCGGGCAGCTTCACGGCGAACTCCGCCGCCAGGCGCCCGGCCCGAGCGAGCGTCTCTTCCACCGGGGCGACGAAGAACGCCCGGCCTTCGCGATGCTCGGCGCCGCCCTGGCGCAGCGTGAGGATGACGGCGGCAGCCCCCTCGTGGGCAATCGGGAATTCCAGCGCGACGGGCCCCGGGCCGAGGTTCTTCTTCTCGACCACGGCCGAGCGCTCGGGGCGCATGGGCGTGAAGACGACCGTCTCGACCGACAGGTCGAAGTTGCCCGGGGCCGCCCCTTCCGCTTGCACCCGCAGCTCGAGCCGATTGGCGCCGAAGCCGAGTTTTGGGTTTTCAGGCCATGCGATGCGCCACCGCGATCCGCCGGCCAGGCGCGTGGGCTGGCCGTGGAACGGCGTGACGTCGGCGGGGAACCCGCCCGGGAGGCGGGCGATGGGCACCGCGGCCTCGAGCCGGGTTTGGCCGCCGGATCGGCTGAGCCGGGCCAGGTCGGCCGGGAGCGGCTTGCCGCCGAGCGTGACGACCATCGAGCCACCCGTCGAGCCGCCCGCCGCGGCCAGCCCCAGCTCCGCCTTGCCCAGGCTCACCAGCGGTCCGCCCCGCGACCACGGGCTGCGGCTGCTCTGATCGGCCGGACGACCCAGGGCGAGGTTCTTTCCGGCACCGCCCGGGGCGTAGACCTCCACTTCGTCCAGGTGCAGGAAGATCGGCGCCTCGCTGGGCAACTGGATCCGCACGAAGCGGGCCTCGAGCTTCCCTAGGCCGGCCGGGGCGTTCGGGCCCGAGAAGTCGACCACCAGCGGCTTCCCGTCGGTGATGCCGCCGAGGGCCTTGCCGGCGTTGTCGTAGCGCTTGGTCCAGATTTTTCCGTCGTCGGAAGTGAGGATCACCAGGACATCGGCGTTGTGCAGGCCCGGGGGGTAGTCGAGCCGGTTGTAGACGACGATCTTGCCGATCGGCTGGCGCGATCCGAGGTCGACCTGCCACCAGGGATTCGGCTCCATGTTGGTGTGGAAGGCGTAGCGGCCGTTCTTGACGCCGTCGACCGCGCCGGAGGCGTCGGCGGCGGTCGAGGCGGGGAAGAAGCAGGGCTCGCAGGCGGTGGGAAAGGTCGCCCCGACCAGCAGGTGCTTCTCATCGCACAGGAGCGAAATGGCGGGCCGGACCGGCTGGTCCGGCGGCCCCAGGGGGACCTGTGCCGCCTGCTGCCAAGCGGGCTCGTCCAGCCGGCCGTCGACGACCGGGCCCGTTACCTTGGGCACGCGAAGCGACTGACCGGGCGCCCCGCCATCGGCCGAGGGTACGCCGGGCCACGGGAGCTCGCCTTCGGGAAACCGCACCAGCCCGGCCTGGCGGATCTGCATCACCCGGCTTTCGTCGTGCCGCTGCCACTCGGCCTCGACTTGCCGGCGGTACGGTTCGGCCGCCGCCGCGTTGGCCAGGCTGCCGAAGACCGCCAGCAGACCGACCAGGTGCAGGCCGGCGGCTCGCCTTTCCTTGAGAGACTGCGGCGCTGGATGCACACGTCCCATGGAGTTCCTCCTCGAGATTCCCTACCTGTGGGGAAGCGATGGCGACGTCGGAGCCCCTCGCCACTGCGGCGATCAACCCAGTACACTGTAAGCACAACTGCCCAGCCATTCAATCGCCCACGGGCGAAGCCCGATCCCCCCTGCGGAGTGGATGCCGGGTCAAGCCGCAATGAGCCGTAGCCGTAGGTTATGCTTCAGCATGACATGCGCGGACCTGAAAGGGGACAAGAACTCTGCCTGGGACGATCGTACGAGAAGTCATGCTGAAGCATAACCTACGGCTGGGACGATCGTACGAGAAGTCATGCTGAAGCATAACCTACGGCTGAAGCATAACCTACGGCGGGACGTCCCGGGCCGGGCTTGCCGAGAGCGGCCAAACGCATGCTATGCATTGTGGTGGCCGTTGAGGAGGGACTGATGCCCCTGACCCGCCAGACCCTGGAAAAGCTTGCGAAGTTCGACACGCCGACGATCTGCAACGTGATCGAGCTGTTCGACGTGCGGCCGCGCAACACGGGGTTCATGGACGGGCGGATCCGCTCCTGCTTTCCGGAGTTTCCGCCGATGGTGGGATTTGCCTGCACGGCGGCGTTTCGCAGCGGGGCGCCGCCCGCCAGCGGCGACGCCTACGGGAGCTTCATCGAACAGGTCCGCACCTTCGAGGGGCTTCCCGGGCCGGCGGTAATGGTCTTCCAGGACCTCGACGACCCGCCGGTCGGGGCCACCTTCGGCGAGGTGATGTGCTCGGTCTACCAGGGGTTCGGCTCGTCGGGCCTGATTACGTCCGGCGGCGGGCGCGACCTGTTGCAGGTCCGGGCGCTGAACTACCCCGTGTTCACCGGCTCGACGATCTGTGCCCACGCCTACTGCCATCTTCTGCACCTGGGGCTTCCGGTGCGGGTGGGGGGGCTGGTCGTCAGCCAGGGCGATCTGTTGCACGGCGACGCCAACGGCGTGACGAGCATCCCGCTGGAGATCGCCGGCGAAGCGGCCGACGTGGCCGGCGAGTTCATCGAGGCGGAGAAGATCGTGATCGGCTACGCGCGGGGCCCGGGCCGCAAGACCGTCGAGGGCCTCGCGGAGGTCCGCCGCCAGTTCACCGAGGCCCTGGCCGGGCTGTACCGGCGCGTGCGGCGGTAGCGCGAGCCACCCTCACTGCAACCTGCCAGTCCGCGGACTCTCCGCAACGGAAGCCTCTCACTTGGCCGGGGTCTCTCCCGGGAGGCCCGGTGGGGCAGGCGGCGGTTTGGAGGCCGGCTTTTCCTCGTATTCCGGGTTCAGCGTGAGGACGTCCTGGAGGATGAATTTGGCGGGGAATGGCTCGTCGCGTTTTTCGAGCACGCGGCGGTAGCGCTGGATGGCCTCGACCAGCTCGCGGGCCAGCGTGGGGTCGGTCTTCACGTCGGGCCATTCCTTCGGCCATTCCTTCCTGTCGAGCACGAGCCGCCACTGCTGGAAGCTTTTGTCGAACATCTCCTTGGCGCGGACGAGGTCTCCCCTGGCGATGGCCTCATCGCCCTGGTAGAGGAGCTTTCGGGCGGCGAGCGTCTCGGGAAGCTGCTCCATCCAGGCGCGGCGGCGCCACCACTCGAAGGCGATGACCCCGCGCATCTGGTTGACGATGCCGGCCTTCTCGATCAACCTGTTCGCTTCGAGAGCGGCTTGCATTGCCTTCTGGAGGTTGGGGCCGGTCACGCGCCGGGCGACCTGCTCGTGCGTGATCCGCATCTTCATCTCGGCCTGGTACGCGGCCTCGTTGACCTCCACCGTTTTGCGTTGCTCCGGCGGGGTGTCCATCGCGATTCGCTCGGCGTCGGTGAGCTGGGCGCGTCGCTCCTGGCGTATCGTGTCCCGAACCTTGGGGGCGAGCTTCTCCAGCTCTTCGACGAGACGGTCCGCCTCCGCCACCAGGCGCTCCTTCTCGTTGAGCTGGATGAGACCGTGGGGCGGGCCCATGGAGATCGCCCGCTCGCCCAATGCGGACCAGGCGTCGCCGGCGCTCTTCCAGGCGTAGCGGCCCTTCTCATCGAAGACGCCGTCTTTTTCGAGGGCCTCGGCGTAGCTCATCAGGCACATGGGTCCCCGGGAGTAGAACAATACGGGGGTGACCCTGCGAATGTCCGCCCCCTCGTCGACGAGGGTCTCCCCCTTGCCGAACCACTGGTAGCCCACGAGCCAGTTGTCGCGGTCCTCGACGGATCGGGTGTCGTTGATGCGCCGGAAGAAGTCGTCGTCCTGCCTGAAGAGGCGGCGGAACTGCTTCCACTCGTCGGCAATGCCGATCTTGTGGGAGATGAACCAGCCGACGTCGCTGAAGAGCATTGGCTCTTTCTGGTTATAGCGGATACCGTCCATGAGGTAGTCGATACCCCGGATCACCCAGCGGTAGCGCTCGCGGTAGTCGTCGAACTCGACGGAGACGTTGTAGGAGAGGTTCCACCCCTGGTACCGCCAGACCTGGATGTAATGGGGCTCGAGCATGGCGATCTGGCGGAGCGCGGCGGACAGGTTGGTCCAGTCCTTCTTCATCTTGTAGTCCATGGCCCGGTCCCAGAGCACGTTGGCGGCGATGCCGCGCATGCCGAGGGTGGCGAGCTTGATCGTCTCGCTGGTCGGATCGATCTCGCCGAGCTGGGCCTCGCAGATGCCGTGATCGGCGCGGATCTGCGCCAAGAGCCCGCCGCGGCTCCCCGGCCTCGCGCCGACCGCGCTGGTGGCCGGCTGGCCCAGCAGGACCAGCAGGAGCAGGAGGAGCACGATCGCAACCAGGTAGCCGATCTTGCGGACAAACGATCGCTCCCAATTCATCGCGCCACCTCGCGTGTTTTCAGGAAGAAGTACCCGGCCACGAACACCGGCACCAGAAAGGCCAGCGTGCGCAACAGGGGGACCGCCACGTAGGGGGTCCAGAGGATGTCGAAGCCGTAGGCAACCCAGTTGGCGTAGCTGAACTCGGAGAAGGGGGGCAGGATCATGGCGAAGACCCACAACGGCGCGCCGGCCACGCGGTCGGCGGTCTGGACCAGGTACGTCTTCAGGCCCTTCTCGAGCTCGATCGTGAGGTTGTCCTGGTTGACCAGTCGGAGGAAGGCCTCGAACGGGCCGCCGCCGAGGGCCCGGCCCGTGGCCAGCTCGATCATCTTCTCGCGAAAGAACCCGCCCACCAGGGCGCCGGTCGTGGCAATCATCGCGACCGGCCCGCTGAGGAACGTGCTGAACATCACCCCGAAGGCGATCACCAGCACCATCTGGAACCAGATGCCCAGGTACGCCTTGAAGAAGTTCACGAAGAAGGGGGCGTCGCCGGCGCGGAGGTACAGGTCGGCCTGGCTTGCCCCGAAGTACTGGGAGGGCTCCAGGCATTGCAGCCAGACTTCGACTTGGCCGTCGGAGACCAGGTCCTCGAACAGATCGAACTCCTTTCTGTCGAGCAGGCTGTAGTCCAGCGCGTCGCGCGGCGGGATGTACTCGGCTCCCTCCTGGCGATCGAGCTTGCGCGAGACCATGCGGGCACTGGAGAACCGCTTGATCTCGCGGGGGATGAACAGCTTGCTGATGACGAAGTCTCTCGACTCGAACAGATCGACCTCGACCGTCAGGCCGGTCCTGGGATTGCGCAGCGCGAGGCTGCCGAACACCCCCTTCTCGATGTCGCCCTTGTACGTCCGGAAGACCTCGATGTTCATTTCCAGCGGGAGCCCCCGGCCGAACTTCCGCTCGCTGACGTTCTGGAACGTCCACACCGCGGCCGCCTGACTCCCCCCGGTGATGAAGCTGCGATACATCCACTCGTCGCCGACGTTGATTCCTCTTTCGGTGTCGGCGCCGACTTCGTTGCGGAAGCGAAGCGGGCCGTACACGGGCACCCGGGCCACGAGCAATCCCTCGGGTCCGCCGAGCGCGTACGTGCCCTGTGCCCCACCCGAGCCCCTGCGCACGCCGTGCCAATGGCCTCGCTCGATTTCCACGCGGGCCTCGCCGTTGGCGTCGACCGTGACGCGGTGGCGATGATGGCGCTTGGTGACCTCGTCCCTGTCCGAGTCGACGGGTGGGTGAAAGCCGGTGTAGCCCACCTTGTCGCCCTTCTCGCCGGCGGCCCCCGAGGCCGGCACAAGCGAATCGGCCGTGAGCGCGTGCCCGTGGTCCAGGCCGCGCAGCACGAACACGTAGCTCACCACGCTCATCAAGCCCAACAGGCCCGTCCCCACGATCGCAAACCCCACGATTCGCCCCAGCACGATCTCGCTGGCGCGGACCGGCTTGGTGACGATCGTGTGCAGCGTGCGGCTGCGGATGTCGGCCGGCAGGCTGAAGGCGCTCAAAAACAGAACCAGCAGCAGCACGAGGTAGGTGGTGGCCGTCAGAACGAAGCCCAGGTACAGGCGGGCCGGGTCGATGCTGCCCGTGTCGAGGAACCAGCCCGCAAACAACAGCAAGAGAACGAACAGCGCGAACACCACCACCACCCGGCGCCGAACCGACTCCTTCACGGCCAGCGCCGCCAGCGCCGCCACGCGCCGCGGGGACAGGTACACCAGGTCGCCCCAAAGCGCCGCCAGGGTCCTGCCGGTGATGCGAAACCCTTCCGAAGGCCCGTGCCGCAGGACGGCCACCAGGCATCCCACGGCGATCGTCCCCACCGTGAGGGCGAGCACGACGAGCACCCACACGAAGACGGCCATCGGGAGCCATTCGAGAAACGGAGGCAGCGGGTTCTCAATGGGCATCGGCCGCCCCTCCTCGCACGCGACGCCCGGGGTGGGCCTCGCTCTCGCGAATGATGTGCAAGAACAGCTCTTCCAGCGTGGACGTCGGGTTGCCGATCGACAGCACTTGCCCGCCGTGCCGCTGGACCACCGCCTTGAGTTCCTGCTGCGCCTCTTCGCTCAGGATCGTCGTGCGGATCTCCGTCACGTCGCGAACCTTCACCAGGCTGTCCACCCGCCCCAGCTCCTTCAGCTCCCCCTGGTAGAGGATGCCGATCCGGTCGCACACGTCCTGCACGTCCGCCAGCAGGTGGCTGCACATCAGCACCGTCTTCCCCTCCTCCTTCAGCCGCAGAATCAGGTCCTTCATCTCCCGCGTGCCGATGGGGTCCAGACCGGTCGTCGGCTCGTCCAGAACGATCAGCTCGGGGTCGTTAATGAGCGCCTGGGCGAGCCCGATCCGCCGGGTCATGCCCTTCGAGTACTCCTTCAACTGGCGCCGCTTCGCCCACGTCAGCCCGACCATCTCGATCAGGTCGCTCGTCCGCTGACGCCGCAGCGGCGCCGACATGTTGAACAGCCGGCCGTAAAAATCCAGCGTCTCCTCGGCGTTCAGGAACCGATACAAGTACGATTCCTCCGGCAGGTACCCGATCCGCTCGTTCTTGGTCACCTCCGTGGCGTCCCGGCCGAAGACGAGCGCCTGGCCGCCGCTCGGAAACAACAGCCCTAGGATCAGCTTGATCGTGGTGGTCTTGCCCGATCCGTTCGGACCCAACAGCCCGAAGACCTCTCCTCGTCGGATCTCCAGGTCCAGGGCCTTCAACGCCCGGACCTTCTGCCGACCCCAGAAATCGCGATAAACCTTCGTCAGGTTTCGGGTCTCGACAATGACGTCTGGCGACATACCGTACCCTCATGGTGGCGCACATCGTGGCGCACATGGTGGCGCAAAGTAAGACTTGCGCTATCTACGCTCCACGGGGCGCACCAGTTCGCACCCCGCTTCCGAGAAAACAAAAACTCCACTCTAGGTGAGGTTACCACATAATTCCACCCGGTGTGGCCTCCCTGAACGGGGGGCCATCCCCTGGCCCGCTTCTCTCACCGCCGTAGGACGGATTGCCAATCCTCGGTACACTGAAATGCCTTGGGGCACCGGCGCCTTCTCCCACCGGGGGGGAGGGTGGCCGTTCGCACCCCTCCCGACGTCCTCCTGGTGCCTCCCGTGCTTGATCGGACCATGTCCGCTTCGCCCCAAGCCAACTCGGCCAACGCCCGTTACGCAGCCGCCCTGGAGTTCCTCAACGACCGGGTTGACTACGAGCGGGCCCTGGCGATGCCTTACGACGAGCGTCACCTCATCTTGGACCGCACACGGGAGCTGCTGGCCCGGCTTGGGAACCCGCAGCATGGGCTCCCGATCCTCCACGTCGCCGGGACCAAGGGCAAGGGCTCGACCGCGGCCATGCTCGCGGCCGTCTTGACCGCGGCGGGCCGCCGCACCGGGCTCTTCACCTCGCCGCACTTGGATCGGGTGGAGGAGCGGATTGCCGTAGATGGCCGCCCCTGTTCTCCCGCCGAACTGGCCGACCTGGTCGACCGTCTCCGCCCCGCCGTGCGCCAGATGGAACGGACCCCGGAACCCCCAGATCGAAAGGATTCGTCCCCGACCTACTTCGAGGTCACCACGGCCATGGCCTTGCTCTGTTTTGCCACCCGGGGCGTGGATGCCGCCCTGCTGGAGGTGGGGATGGGCGGCCGGCTCGACTCGACCAACGTCTGCCAGCCGCAGTTGTCCATCATCACCAGCATCAGCCTCGATCACACCCCTCAATTGGGTGATACCGTGGAGGAGATTGCCCGGGAGAAGGCGGGGATCATCAAGCCGGGCGTGCCGGTCGTCAGTGGAGTGACCGAGCCCGGTCCGAGGAACGTCATTCGCCGGGTAGCCGGTCAGATGGGGTGCAAACTCCTTGAACTGGGGGTCGACTTCGGTTTTCGTTACGCCCCGCCTCGTGCCCTGGAGGCCTCCCCGAAGCTCGGAACCCTCGATTTCCACTCTCGTGCCCACGGCAATCAGGAGACCCTGGCCAACCTTTCCGTGGGGCTGTTGGGAGAGCATCAGGCGGCCAACGCGGCGGTGGCCTTGGCCGCCGTGGTGAGCCTGCGGGAGTTGGGCTGGGCGATCCCGGAGCAGGCGATCCGCACGGGTCTGGCGGGGGTGGCCTGGCCGGCCCGGGTCGAGCTGATTCGGCGTCGGCCGGCCATCGTCCTCGACGCGGCCCACAACGTCGCCTCGGTCGCCGCGCTGGTCCGCACGCTGAACGAGAGCTTCTCCCCCCGGCGCCGGATCCTCGTCTTCGCCACGACCCAGGAGAAGGACGTCCGGGGCATGCTCGCCTGCCTGCTGGGGCAGTTCGACGAGGTGATTCTCACCCAGTACGCCGACAGCCCCCGCGCGGTCCCCTTCGACGAGCTCGCGGCGGCGGCGCGGGAGCTCAAGGGCCGGCCGTGCCGGGTGTGCCCTCGCCCGGCCGACGCCTGGGACGAGGCTCGCCGGTTGGCCGCGCCGGACGACCTGATCTGCGTGACCGGCTCGTTTCTCATCGCCGCCCAGATGCGCCACGAGATCCGCAGCCGGCCGGTCGCAGCCAACCCCGAACCGCCGGGGGAGCCGGCGGCCGGATAGCCGAAAAGTGCCGAGACCACAAGTGCCGAGATCGCAAGCCTTTAAGGAGACCGATTCGATGAACCCGTCCTCGAAGATCGCGTGCGTCGCCGTCTTGATTGGGCTGGTGCTGCAAAGCGGCACGTCCGTTCGCGCGGCGGAGGAGAAAGCGGAATTGGTCCGCAATCCGGGGTTCCAGCCCGGGGAGAAGGCCGATCTGCCGGCCGAGTGGACCCTCTGGAAGGCCGAGGTGCCGCAGGCGGTGTGCCGCGTCCAGGCCACCTCGCAGGGGCTGCGAGTCGACGCGCCCCGGGAGCCGATGGCCACGGGCGGGGTGTGGCAGAACGTGGGCGGCATCCAGGGGGGAAAGGCCTACGCGATTCGCGTGACGGCCAGGGCCCAGGCGATCGATCATCCCTTTCGCTCGGTCCTGGTCCGGCTGACCTGGCTCGACCACGGCAAGCCGCTCCATCCGGCGGGGGCGCTCGTGCGAGGCCCGCTCGCCGCACCCGCCACAACACTGGCTGGCAAGCAGCCAGTGCCACCCGCTGCACCCGCCACAACACTGGCTGGCAAGCAGCCAGTGCCACCCCTGGTCTTCGACGACGTGTTGGTGGCCCCGAAGGAGGCCGACGGGGCCCGGCTCTCGCTCGAGCTGAAGTGGCCTGGGGGAGGCTCGATCTGCTGGCAGCGGGCGAGCCTGCGCCCGGCCGAGTTGCCCAAGCCCCGCAAGGTGAAGATCGGCACCGTCTACCTGCGGCCCAATCAAAGCACGCCGGAGAAGAACCTCGAGCTGTTCGCCGGGCAGATCGACGCGGCGGGCAAGCTGGGATTGGACATCGTCTGCCTGCCGGAGGCGATCACCATGGTCGGGACCGGCAAGAGCGGGCCGCAGACCGCCGAGCCCATCCCCGGCCCCTCCACCCGGCGGCTCGGCCAGGCGGCCCGGGCCAACCGCATCTGGGTCGTCGCCGGGCTGTACGAGAAAGAGGGAAGCCGGGTGTACAACACCGCGGTCTTGCTCGATCGCCAGGGCCAGCTCGCCGGCACGTACCGCAAGGTCCACCTGCCCCGGGAGGAGTGGGACAAAGGGGTTACGCCCGGCCACGAGTATCCCGTGTTCCAGACCGACTTCGGCACCGTGGCCATCCAGATCTGCTACGACTGGTTCTTTCCCGAGATCGGCACGATCTGGGGCTTGAAGGGAGCGGAGATCGTCTTCGCCCCCACTTGGGGCACCACGTTCCCCGACCGGGAAGGCCGCGTGGAGGGGGAGACGGTATTCCGGGTCCGGGCCCGGGACAACGGCATCTTCCTGGTCCCCTCGGTCTACGACGGCAACAGCATGATCATCGACCCCATGGGCCGGATCCTCGCTTCCAACAAGGGTCGGGAAGGGGTTTTCTGGGCGGAGGTGGACCTCGCCGATCGGGAGGCCCTGTGGTGGGTCGGGCACTGGCGTGCGATCGGGCCCCGCGACCGCATGCCGGAGACCTACCGGCCGCTCTTGTCCGACCCGGCCGGGCCCACGTATTGAGCCGCCGGTTGGCCCATGGGCCGATCCGCTTGCCTTGAGGGGTGCCATGGCGACGCTTGCCTGCCCGCCCCTGCTCTGATTATGCTAGAGGGCCATTGGTCAACATCTTGGTCCCCGCATGCGGAGAGAAGTGCATGGCTCGAAGAAACGCTCAAAGAAACCTGGTTCGGATGGTGCTGGTCGGATGGGTGCTGATCTCGGCGGTGTCGGCCGCCCCGGCGGCGGTCAGGCTGCCGGAGATCTTCTCGGACAACATGGTCTTGCAGCGCGAGCGGCCGGTGCCGGTGTGGGGCTGGGCCGAGCCGGGTAACGAGGTCACCGTCACAGTGGCCGGGCAGTCGGCCTCGGCCAAGGCAGCCCCGGACGGCCGGTGGAAGGCCACCCTGCCGAAACTCCCCGCCGGCGGGCCCCACGACGTGGTCGTCCAGGAGGCCGGCGGCCCCAGCGTCACGCTCAAGAACGTCCTTGTTGGCGAGGTCTGGCTCTGCTCGGGCCAGTCGAACATGGAGTGGTCGGTCGCCGCGTCGCTTAAGCCCCAGGAGGAGATCGCCGCGGCCAAGTATCCCAAGATCCGGTTGTTCAACGTCCAGAAGAAGACCGCCGACAAGCCCCAGGACGACTGCAAGGGGGCCTGGGCCGAGTGCAGCCCGAAGAGCGTGCCCAACTTCTCCGCGGTGGGCTACTTCTTCATCCGCCACCTGCACAAGGAGCTCGACGTGCCGGCCGGCATGATCGAGAGCGCCTGGGGCGGCACGGCGGCCGAGGCCTGGACCTGCCGCAAGGCGCTCGAGTCGGAGCCGAGTTTTAAGCCGATGCTCGATCGCTGGGACCTCGGCAAGGCCCCGCCCGGCGACGCCAACCGCCCGGCCAACCTCTACAACGGCATGATCGCCCCTCTGGCCCCCTTCGCCATGCGCGGGGCGATCTGGTACCAGGGCGAATCGAACTGCGGCCGCGCGTACCAGTACCGCACCCTGTTCCCGATGATGATCAACAACTGGCGGACCGCCTGGGGCCAAGGCGACTTCCCCTTCGGAGTGGTCCAGTTGGCCCCCTTTCGCGGCTACGAAGGGGGCGACAAGGGCGTGACCTGCGCCGAGCTCCGCGAGGCCCAGACCATGACCGTGCAAAAGCTCCCCAACGTCGGCATGGCCGTGACCATGGACATCAGCGACCTGAACGACATCCACCCGAAGAACAAGCAGGACGTCGGGAGCCGGCTGGCCCTGTGGGCGCTGGCCAAGGTCTACGGGAAGGACATCGTGTACTCCGGGCCGGTGTACAAGTCGATGAGCGTCGAGGGGAGCAAAGTGCGGATCTGCTTCGACCACGTCGGCGGCGGGCTGGTCACTCGGGACGGCAAGCCCCCCGGCGACTTTGTGATCGCCGGGGAGGACCAGCAGTTCGCCCCCGCCACGGCCGCCATCGACGGCGATGCCGTGGTCGTCTCCAGCGAGCAGGTCGCCAAGCCGGTGGCGGTCCGCTTCGGCTGGCGGGACGCGGCCGAGCCGAACCTGGCCAACAAGGAGGGCCTGCCGGCCTGCCCCTTCCGCACCGACCAGTGGAAGGGCGTGACCGAAGGACGCAACTGACGGCCACGGATCCTTGAGGGCATCCATGAAGCCCACGGGTTGCAACCCGTGGGCTTTGTCTGTCCAATGACCTTTGTCTGAGTTCCAACAACCCGATCGTCAACCCCCAGGAGAAGTAACCATGCCATCGCAACTGACGCAGCGGCTCGCCCGGGCACTGGCCCCGGCGATCGTGGTTCTCGTGACCTTGAGTTTCGCCCTGGCCGCGGCATCCGCCTCGGCGGCCGACGCCAAGAAGGCGGGCAAGTCGAAGCGCAAGGCCCAACCGGCGGCCGGGAGCCCCTCGGAGTTCGGCAAGGGCCAGAAGAAGATCGTCTTCATCGCCGGCGGGCCGAGCCACGGCTACGCCTCCCACACCCACTTCGCCGGCTGCGTGCTCCTGGCCAAGGCGATTGCCGAGAACGTGCCGGACACCAAGGCCGTGGTCCATCGCAACGGCTGGCCCAAGGACCCGAAGGCCCTGGACGGCGCCGCAACCATCATCATCTTCTCCGACGGGGGCGGCGGCCAACCGATGATCCCCCACCTCGACCAGCTCGAGCCTTTGATGAAACAAGGCGTGGGCCTGGCCCTGTTGCACTACGCCGTCGAGGTGCCCAAGGGCCGGCCGGGCAACTCTCTGGTGGACTGGGCGGGCGGGTACTTCGAGGTCGACTGGTCGGTCAACCCCTTCTGGACGGCCGAGTTCAAGACCTTCCCCGATCACCCCGCGGCCCGCGGACTGAAGCCCTTCACCATCAACGACGAGTGGTACTACCACATGCGATTCCCGGAGAACATGGCCGGGGTGACTCCGATCCTCTCGGCGGTCCCGCCCGAGAGCACCCGCCAAAACCCCGACGGCCCCCACAGCGGCAACCCCACGGTCCGCGCCCGCAAGGGCATGGCCGAGCACCTCGGCTGGGTGTACGAGCGGCCCGGCGGCGGGCGAGGCTTCGGCTTCACCGGCGGACACATCCACTGGAGCTGGGCCCACGACACCTTCCGCACCGCGGTGCTCAACGGGATCGTCTGGACCGCCGGGCTGGAAGTGCCCGAAGGCGGGGTCCCCTCGAAGACGCCCACCCTGGCCGAGCTCCTGGAGAACCAGGATTATCCGCCGCCGAAGGACTTCAAGCCCGGCGACGTCCAACGGACGATCGACACGTGGCGCAAGGAGGGGGCGGAGAAGTAGGTCGCCCTGATGCTGCTGTTCAAGAAGAAGTTCCTCCCCGCGATCCGGCGGGGGGAAAAGACGCAGACCATCCGGCTGTGGAAGTACCGGCGGATGAAGCCGGGCCAGCGGAGCTACATTCCCGGCGCCGGCTACATCCGCGTGACCGCCGTGGAGGAGGTGGCCCTGGAGGCCCTCACCGACGCCGACGCCCTGCCCGACGGCTTTGCCACCGCCGGCGAGCTCCGCGCCGAGATCGCCCGGCTCTATCCCCAGCAGTTGGCCCAAGGCCACCGGGCCTACCGGGTCGTCTTTGCGCTGACCGATCGGGAGCAGTGAGCCACGCGCCCGGTCGCGGGCCGTCACACGCTGAAGAACTCCGAGAGCGACTGGGCCAAGGCCTGGGGATCGCGCCACACGGCCAGGCCGAGGAACACCAGCACGATCGCGGCGGCGGCGAACAGCACGGCCGCCCGGCGGTTCCGGGGCACCTCGACCGGCCCCAACGCGGCGGCCAGCGCCAGCTCGAGCCGGCGCCAGCCCTGGGGGTTTTGGGTCGGGCCGCTGGAGACCAGCGACATGTTGCGCATTGCCGGGAGGCTTTCCAGGTGGAGCTGCACGCCCAGGCCGGGCAGGGCCAGGCCGTCGCCCGCCCACCGGGCCTCGCCGTCCAGCTCCGCGACCACGCCGGCCAGGATCGGCCGGAATTCATCGGCCGAGACGTTGTAGATCACCAGGCGCGGGCGCACCACCAGCAGCACGAGCACGGCGGTTAGCGCGTACAGGAGCACCAGCATCGGCCAGACGTAGCCCCCCAGGCGAATCGAGGCGACCACCGGATAGAACAGATCGGCCGGGCCGACGAGCACCAGCCCGGCCGCCGCCAGGGCCATCGCGGCGTAGTCCCGGGTGCCGGAGACCACCAACGGCCGCCGCGAAAGGTTGATCGCTCCGAGCAACAGAAGATAGACGGCAATCGGCCCCAGCCCCAGGCACATCGTCAGCGCATCCCACGGCAAGAAGCCCAGGGCCAACGAGATCGCCACGAGCCCCGACGCCAGCCACAGGTTGACGACGTCGCAGACGAACACCAGCGGCAGCGCGCAGATCGCCAACAAAAGCAGGGCGAACCCAACCGTCAGCCAGTCCATTCGTCTTGCTCCTTGCGGGGATCGCCGTTCGACTTGCCCCCCTCGTGCGTGCGGCTGATCTGCCGCAACTGGGCCTGGAGCCGGGTCTGCTCCAGCCGGTAGCGGTCGCGCAGCCGCCCGAAAAAGAACTTCGTCGCCCAGATGTCGGCCACCGCAAGAACCCCCACCCAGGCCAATACCATCAGCACCAGGCCCCAGTACAGGGCCCCCACCTTGCTCCACTGCGCCAGGAGGAGCCAGTGGCCCAAGGGGAGCGAGATCCCCAACAGCCCCAACAGGAGGCTGCTCTGCACGCGGCGGCGATACTGGCGCCGCAGGTACTCCAGCTCGGCGGGCTCGGGCCGGCGCCGCTGCGCCGCACGCCAGGAGCGGACGTGCCAGAGCATCAGTCCCAACGCGCACAGCGCCAGGATCGCCGCGAAGACGACCGAGCCGACGAGTTCCACGTCAGTTTTCCCCCCCTTCCTCAGTTTCCGCCCCCTTCCTCAGTTCCCCCCTTTTGCCGGGCCGGTCCCCTGCCTCGGGCCCGCCGCGGCCAGCCACTCGCGCAGCACCCAGCCCACCTTGGCGAGACTCAAGGCCGAGCACCGCTCGGGCGTGTCGGCGCGGGTGTGCCAGGCCGGGTAGTCGAAGTCGATGACGTCGCAGGCCGCGATCCCGGCCACGTTGTGCAGCGGCAGGTGGTCGTCGCGGACCTCGTACTTCCTCTTGGCGATGAACTCCCGCACCCCCAGGCGCTTGGCCGTCGCCCAAATCTCCTCGACCAGCGGGCGCGTGTCGGACCACGCCATGCTGTTCCGCTCCTGGTAGAGCTGAAGGTCCGCATCGCCCACCATGTCCAGCAGCACCGCGGCGCGATAGCGATGCGCCGGCGGCTCCTTCGCGTAGCTTCGGGCGAAGAACTCCGAGCCGAGGAAGTACTCATCGCTGGTGCGGAAGATGAACTCCTCGCCGTCGAACAGGACGAAATCGACGCCGTAGCGCGTCGGGAGCGTGGGGATCTCGTGGGCGAGCTCCATCAGGACCGCCACGCCGCTCGCCCCGTCGTTGGCCCCCACGAACACGCCGCGCGGCTCCCGGGCATCGAGCATCGGGAACGGCAGCGTGTCGTAATGCGCACACAAGAGCACGCGCTCCTTCCGCTCCGGATGCCACTCGACCACCAGATTGGCCATGGACACCAGCGAGCCCTCGACCGGGTGCCGGGCCCGAAACCGCTGCAAGTGCACCTTGCCGCCGAGCTTGCCGAAATGCTCGACCAACAGCTTCTGCTGGGCCTCCATCCCCTTCGATCCGCTCGGCCGCGGACCCAGGGCGCAGACCTGCTTCAGGTAGTCGTAGGCCCGGGCCCCGTTGAAGGGGATGTCCTCCAGACGCAGCCGCGAGGCCGCGGCCTCGGCATGGCGGTCGGCCGTCAAATAGAAGAGCGCCGCAATCCCGGCCGACACGAGCGCGACCATGGCCGCCAGCGCCAGAACAACGTTCCGTTTCGACTTTGGACGTTCGTTGGATTTGCGCCGCACAGGATGTTCCCTCTCCTTCATTAGAATTGTAGCCGTTCTGGGGGTCCGTGCCCAGCAGTCACCGCCCATAAAAACGGCTAACCAACGGCCCCCCTAAGTAAGTATGCGTGATCCCTGGAGGATCACCTGAGTCCATCACGTGCCCTCCTGGAATCGTGCGAACCTTCTTGGAAGAAACCTTCCGTGAGGGCCGAAGCCCTCCCGAACCATCCAGGTTTCCCAATTCCTCTTGCTCTGCCGTCCCAAAACCGTTATCCTGCCACGCCTTGGGGCATGGCCGGGCCCTCGTTTCTTGCCAACCTATTGCGTCCGCGCAGACACCAACCCCGAGCAAGCCAAGATGATCGACGCCAAGGCGATTACCGAGTTGCACCTGACCACGGTGGCCCGTTGGCACCGTGAGGAAGTCGACGCCCCCTATGAAGGATTCCTTGACCTGGTCTGCCAGCAGCATCGCCGGAACTACCTCCTCTGGCACCAGGAGGACATTGCCCGGAGCCCCGACGCGGGCGACCCCACGGTGGCCGGGGTCAAGCGGACCATCGACAGGCTGAACCAGGAGCGGAACGACCACATCGAGCTGCTCGACGACTACCTGGTCGAGCGGCTTGCCGACTGGGGCGCCCGGCCCCGCCCGAGGGCCAGGCTCAACACCGAAACCCCGGGCAGCGTCATCGATCGTCTCTCGGTGCTCGCGCTTCGCCTCTACCACATGGAAGAGCAGGCCGCACGCAACGATGCCTCCGAGGAGCATCGTGCCCGGGCCCAGGCCCGACTGGCCATCCTCCGGGAGCAGCACGCCGACCTCTCCCGGTCGCTGGCCGAGCTCTTGGCCGACGTCTTCGCCGGCCGGAAGCGCCTGAAGGTCTATCGCCAGTTCAAGATGTACAACGACCCGACGATGAACCCCTATCTCTACGGGTCGAAGAGGCCGGCCGCCTAGCCCCCCCGAGATCACGCGGCCCGACTGCTCGGGCGATGGAGGATCCGGTCGCACGCGTGGCAGACCGACTCCACGTCGATCGATTCCATGTACTGGCGTCCGGCGCGTCTGCGTTGCCGGGTGCTGCCGTGGAAAACCATCTTCTCGATGGCAATGTGCTGCGGCCCATAGGGGCCGGTCTGCACGGCGGGCCACGGCCCGTGGAGCCCAACGCAGGGCGTCCCGACCGCCACGGCGAGGTGAAGCGGCCCGGTATCGGAGCTGACGAACAGCCGCGCCAACCGGGCAATCGACGCCAACTGGCGAAGCGAGGTGGGAGGGGAAATATGTGCATGCCCCTCGGACTCAGCCACGATCCACTCCGCAGTGGCCATCTCTGCAACACCGGACCACACCACCAGGCTGGGGAGGCTCCACTTAGCCCCCAGGTGTCGTGCCACGGCGGCGAAACGGCTGGGAGGCCAGAGTCTCGATGGCGTTCCCGCCCCCGCGTTAATGATCGCAAACCCATGCGCCCAGCTTGCTTCCTGGACGAGCCTCGCTGCCTGCTGGTGCTCGGCCGGCGTCTCGGGCACGCGGAATTGGACTGCCGGCCGCTCGATGCCCAGCGGGCGCAGGAGCTCCAGCGTGCGATCGACCATGTGGGGCGCCGTGGGCCGGACGAGTTCCCGGTTGAGCCAGGGGCTGATCTCCCGGCCCCACTGGCCCGAAAGGCCGATCCGCCGCGTCGCCCCCGAGAGCCAGCCCACCACGGCGCTCTTGGTCAGGCCCTGGGTGTCCAGGGCCACGTCGAATCGGAGGCTCCGCAGGCGCCGCCGCAGCCCCCAAACGGCCCGGGGCGACTTGAGAAACCCCTTGGGCAGGACAATCAGCTCGTCGAGGGCCTCGTGTCCTTCGAGTATCGAGGACGCCCTTTGCTCCACGACCCAGGCCAGCAGGGCCTGCGGGAACCGGTCCCGCAGGGCGCAAAGCAGCGGGAGCGTGAGGATCGCATCGCCGATCGCGCTGAGGCGAACGATGAGGATCCTTGGCGATCCATTCCCGGACGTGAGCTGAGGACCCATGAGCCACTCCCTCGGCCCAAATTAGGTTGCCTGATTCCAGGAGGAGTACTCGGATGGGTGGCTGGGGCATAGCGCAGCGGTGCCCCAGCAATCCACGGCCTGGGGCTTCGCTTCGCTCAGCCGCCAGCCACCCCGCGGACTCCTGGAACCAGGCAACCTCATTTGGCTACGCGGATTATACGGTCTGGCCGGCAAACGGCCCAAGAGCGAAACCGCTCGCCCAAACCCCACCGCAGACGTACAATGGCCTGCCATGGCAAGATCCCCCAAACGTGTACTCTGCGAGAGCCCTCGGTTTCTGCCCACGACCCCGGAGGAGGTCGCTGCCCGGGGCTGGGACGCCGTGGACGTGGTCTTCGTGACCGGGGACGCCTACGTCGACCACCCGAGTTTTGCCATGGCCCTGTTGGGGCGCCTGTTGGAGAGCGAGGGCTTTCGCGTGGCGATCCTCAGCCAGCCCGACTGGCACTCCTGCCGGCCGTGGCGGCAGTTCGGCCGGCCGCGGCTCTGCTTCGCCGTCAGTGCCGGCAACATGGACTCGATGCTCAACCGGTACACGGCGAACCGGAAGGTCCGCAACGACGACGCCTACAGCCCGGGCGGGGAGATTGGGCGGCGGCCCGACCGCGCCACCGCGGCCTATTGCCAGCGGGCCCGGGAGGCCTACCCGGGCGTGCCCATCCTCGCCGGCGGCGTCGAGGCCAGCCTCCGCCGCCTGGCCCATTACGACTTCTTCAGCGACAAGGTCCGCCGCTCGATCCTCCTGGATTCCAAGGCCGATCTGCTCGTGTACGGAATGGGGGAAAGGCCCCTCATCGAGATCGTCCGGCATCTCGCTTCCGGCGGATCGGTCCGCGACCTGCGCGGCGTGCGGGGCGTGGCCTATCGGCTGGGGGCCAGCGAGAGCCCGCCGGTCGAGAACTCGGTCGCGCTTCCGAGCTACGAGGCCGTGGCGGCCGACAAGCGGGCCTTCGCGCGGATGACCCGGCTGGCCCATCGGGAAACCAATCCCCACCATGCCCGGCCTTTGGTCCAGGCCCACGGCCGGGAAGCGGTGGTCGTCAACCCGCCGGCCCTCCCCCTGAGCGAAGCCGAGATGGACCGCGTGTACGGGCTGCCCTACGTGCGCCGGCCGCATCCGAGTTACGGCGACCAGCGGATCCCGGCCTTCGAGGTGGTCAAGGACTCGATCCAGATCGTGCGGGGCTGCTTCGGCGGCTGCACCTTCTGCTCGATCACTGCCCACGAGGGCCGGATCATCCAGGCCCGCAGCCCGGAGTCGATCCTCGCCGAGGTCCGCCGGGTGGCGGAGGACCCCGACTCGCACGGGATCGTCAGCGACCTGGGCGGGCCCACCGCAAACATGTACCGGATGCGCTGCGGCAGGCCGGAGGTCCAGGCCAGGTGCCGGCGCATGAGCTGCCTCCATCCGACGATCTGCAAGCTGTTGGACGCGGACCACGGCCCGCTGGTCGACCTGATGCGCCGGGCCCGGCAGCAGCCCGGCGTGCGCCAGGTGTTCGTGGCCTCGGGCGTGCGCACCGATCTGGCCCGGCGGAGCCCGGAGTACCTCGATGAGCTGGTCGGGCACCACGTGGGCGGGCACTTGAAGGTCGCCCCGGAGCATTCCCATCCCGAGGTGCTGCGCCTGATGAAGAAGCCCTTGATCGAGGATTTCCAGGCCTTTTCCCGGCGGTTCGGCGCGATCGCCCGGCAGGCCGGCAAGGAGGTCTTCCTGGTCCCGTACTTCATCGCGGGCCACCCGGGCTGCGATCTGGAGGCGATGATCCACCTGGCCGAGTTCCTCAAGCGGCACAACTACCGGCCGCAGCAGGTGCAGGATTTTTACCCCGGTCCGTTCGACGTGGCCACCTGCATGTACCACACCGGGCTGGACCCGATGACGGGCGAGCCCGTGTACGTGGCCCGCACGGCCCACGAGCGGCGGCAGCACCGGGCGCTCGTGCAGTTCTGGAAGCCGGAGCACGACACCGACGTGCGCGCGGCGCTGGAGCAGGCGGGCCGGAGCGACCTGATCGGCTCGGGGCCGGAGTGCCTGATCCCGGCCCGGCCGCCGCGCGCGGCGCAGAGAAAAGCGGAGAAGCGCCCTCGTCGCTCCCAACCGCCGGCTTCCGCCGGCGGCTACCGCCCGCACCGCAAGTCGGCGCGGCGCAGGGACTGATCCTCCCCCCGGGACTCAGCCGCCGGCGGTTTTCGGCCTCGTTCAGCGCGAGCGGCCCTTCTTGGTTCTTGGCCGATCGGGCTCGACGCCGGCGGCTTCCTCCGCTTCCGCTTCGGCCAGGGCCCGGTCGAGCTTATCCACCGTGGCGACGGTCGGGGTGTGGCGCCCTTGTTCCAGGCGGTTGAGGGTTTCCGCGCGGATTCCCGCGCGCCGGGCCAATGCCACCTGGCTGAGCCCCGCCGCTTGACGCCGCCGGATGATCTTCCGGGCCAGCGAGGCCCGCAACGCTTCTACGGCGGGGTAATTCCCCTGGGCATCCGGCTTGGGCATGGGCGGGCCCTCTTCCGCCTCATCGGATCGAGCCCGAAGCCGATGGTAGTCGCTTTCCGGAAGGATGACGAACCGCTGGCCGGCCACAGTGAAGGTCGGCAGGCTGCTGCCTGGAGTTCCGCGTTCACTCATCGTAGAACCCATCCCGATGACCAATCTTTTCGACAACGATCCTCTCCCTTTCGACCCGGAATTGCACCCGGTAGTCACCCGTTCGCATGCGAAAACGACCAGCCAAGTGGCCCGAGAGCGGTCTGGCACCGCTGATCGCGGGCCAGGAACGCAGTCTCTCCACCAGGCGGATCACCCGGGCATGGATTGGTGAAGGCAGCCGGTTGGCCTGTTCCAGGGCCTCGGGGAGGATCAACACTTCCATGGTTCTATTCTCGCGGCGTATGAGAATCTTGTCAAGAACCTTGACAAGGTAATCCACCGCCGGGGGGGCCGATCCTCCGCTGCCAGCGGCCGGCGATACACGGACACCGGCCTCCAACCAGAACGCATTGGCCCCACTTGCCCGCTAACGAGTCTCTGTTAGGCTGATAGCAGTACGAGCTATGAAGACCATCACCATCCCACCGCAGGCAACCGAGGTCAACGCACTGCTGGAGCAGGCGCGCCGCGAAGACATTTTGGTGCAGGCCGCCGATGGCACAGAGTTCATGGTGACCGCGGTCGATGAGTTTGATCAGGAGATTGCACGCACCCGGCAGAACACCAAGCTGATGACGTTGCTCGACGAGCGAGCCAAGCAGGCGCAAACCGTCCCCCTGGACGAGGTCAAGCGTCAGCTCGGCTTGAGTGGATGAGGCGCATCGGGCCGAGCTTGCCAAACGTCGGGAGCAGGCCCGTGCCCAACCGGGGGTCGGGAAGCCGTGGCGGGAAGTTCTCGGGCGACTTGAGGGAGGCCCATGACGCCCCCGCTGATTGTCGGCAGCCTGGGAGCCAGTCGCACCGAACCCGGCTTTCAGCTTTCCGCTTTCCGCTTTCCTGCGTCCAACATCGCGCCTTCTTGACAGCGGCACCGCGGGGGCAATACACTCGCTTGTGGGAGGGGCGGTTCAGATTCGTATCAGCCCCAGGACGTTCCCGATGCCAGCCGATTCCGCGAGACGCCCGCGACTTCAGTTCAGTCTCCGCACGTTCCTGGTGGTCTCGTGCGCCCTGGGCGTCGGCTTGGGCGTGCTCGGGCAGCTCTTCCTCCGCTATCCGGAGGTCTTTTTTGTGGTCGTGTCGCTCTTGTCGTTTGCGGTGCCGTTTCTCCTGGCGATCGGCACGATCTTCTGGATCGGGCTGGGCACCAGGCCGGCATGGTCGACGCCGATCTGCGCCCGGTGCAGGCACGACATGCGCCCGGCGGGCCCGGGTCGCGCGACGAGCTGCCGGGAGTGCGGCGCGGACCTGACCGGGCCCGGGGCCGTGCTCTTCGTGCGCGCCCGGGGACGGCGATGGGGCCTGGTCGTGTGGGCCGGCGTGCTGGCGGCCGTGCCGTTCGTCGGGACCGGAGTGCTCATGGTCGTGCGCCAGCGCGCAGGCCCGGGACCAGGCGCCCTCGGGCTGCTGAGCACTCAGGAACTGATCCAGCAGCAGTTGCCGAAGCAGATCGACCAGCCCTGGGTGTGGAGAGAGCTGGAGTCTCGCCTCCAGGCCGGGACGTTGTCGCAGCAAGACGTGGACGACGCCGTCAAGGCGCTGGTCTCGCACATGACCGCCACCCGGCCGAAGGGCTGGAACAGCCCGCTGCACTGGCAGAATCGCTTCGTCAATGCCGCCGTGCAGGCCGGCATGATCTCCGATGCGGTGCTGTTCGCCCTGTGCGACGGCTTTTACGGCCCCAAGCCGGTCATCCAGCCGCTGGCCCGGCTCCGCGAGGGCCAGCAAGGCTTGAACGTCGAGGTCGAGTGCGGCAGCCCGTGGAGCGGCCAGTCCGGCCCCGGCCTGGAGCTGCTCTGGCAGGTCGATCGCGTGCTGCTGGACGGCAAGCCCGTCAAGGTCCAGCAGAACCACAAGTCCGGCCAACGGTGGACGGGCCGTTACGAGGGCGGTCTGAAGGCGGGCGACCACGAAGTCACCGTGGAAGTGGAGTGCGCCTACGTCGACCCGAGCAAGCTGATCGGACTGAACGCCGGCGATTTGCCCAAGGACCGTTGGCCCCAGGCCCGCAAGCGGTGGAAGCAGTCGGTCTCGGCTCCCTTGAAGGTGTACACACCCGGGGAGTCCGTGGTCTCGCTCACCACGGACCCCAGCCGGAAACCGCGCCCAAGCGGCGGGATCCGGATCGACCGGCTCGTGGTCCAGCCCGACCGGGACGGGAGGAAGAAGATCATTCTGAAGGTCGAGTTTGCCGAAGGGCTTGCCGTGCCGCTGAGTTACGACGTCGCCGTGGCGATTGCGGGCCAGACGGTCAAGCTCGGCCAGCTTTGGATGGTTCAGAGCGGGACCAGTCGGGCCCAGGGCGGCACCCAGTTGGAGGCCAGCGTCGATGCGCTCGATCCCTCGATCCGCAGTGCCGACGTCCTCCTGACGCCCAACCCCCGCCCCATCGAGCATCGGCCCGAGGTCTCGGACATCTGGGGCGAGCCAACCACGCTTCGGGGTGTTCCCATCGAGCGGCTGGACCTGGAGATCAAGCCGGCGGGCTAGTCGCCCCAGAGGTCTTCGCCGGCCAGTCGGATGGCTTCCACGTTCGGGGAGGAGGGGCGGCACCGGGTGACGAACTGGGCCGCGTCGTCCAGCTCGCGCTGCTGGACCCAATTCATGTAGGCGATCACCACGCTGGGCGATCGCCCCAGGCCCGCCGTGCAGTGGACGTACACCGTGTGCTGCTGGCGCAGCAGCTCCCCGAGCACCTGGACGGCCCTGGGGAGATTCTTGCGAAGGTCCTCGGCGTCGAAGTCGCGCATCGGCACCCGGCACACCTTGATCTTCTCGCGCCGGTAGTGGGCCGAGAGCTTGCGCCAGTCGTGGCCCAGACGCTCCATGTCCTCGTCGGTCTGGAGGTTCAGCACGGCGGTCACGCCGAGGTGGTGCTTGAGCGTGCCGATCCGCTCGTGCGTATCGGGACAGGCTCCCACGTACACTTCGTCGAGAACCTGGGCGTAGTCCATGGCTGCTTGCATCGGGGCTTGCATCGGGGCTTGCTCCGTGACGGGCCGTCGCAGCGGTGATTCTACCCGCAACCACGCCCGCGGGACAACGCGAGAAACCGGCCGTTTTTTGCCCGCGCGCCGGGCGCGGGAACCGAGGCGGGTCGAGGATGGCCCGACCCGGCGACCCTCCTTCTCCCGCCCGAAGGCGGGGGGTGCGTCGCCCAGGCAATTGCGGTACGCTGGGAGGCAATCGCCACAAGCACGCGGAGATCAATGCCATGTCACGGCCACGCTCGGTTTGCACTCTGGCGCTCTGGGCTGCGGTGGTTGCAGGTTCGGCCCCCCTGGGCTCGGCGGGAGAACCGCTCGCCCCGGGCGCGTCGGAGTGGACGGTCGATCACCGCTATGCCCCGGTCTGGTGGCAGACCTCGATCTGCCTGCCCGACGACTGGCAAAAAACCCTGGTCGGCAAGGAGGGGACGCTCCTGTACGACTACCCCGGCCGCTTCTCCGATTTCAAGACGCGGATCGGCCTGAGCTTCGAGCCGGTTGACCGCGGGACCGGGAAAGCCGAGTGGCTGCGCCAGGAATTGGTCTCGCCCCGGGTGCCCATCGTGCGCACGCTGAAGCGCGTGGGGCAGGTCGAGGTGCTCGAAGAGGCCTTTGCCGTGGCACCGTTGGTGGCCCAGGAGCAGGGCAAGCGGAAGTCCGTGCCGCCGGCGGTCGAGCGCGTCGACGGCGGCGGCGGACAAAAGGGCTGGGCCAATCCCACCCTCCCGTGCGATCCGGCCTTCCGCGACGTCGCCATCGGCTGGAACGACACGATCCGCTATCGCGTGCGAGCCCCGGGCAAGGATCGCGTGACCATCGTGCTGGGGCTGTGCGAAGGGTGGCACCGCGTGCAAGGCCAGCGCCTGCTCAACCTCGATATCGAGGGGAAGACGCGGAAAACCGTCGACCTGGTCGCCGAGCACGGCTGGAACATCCCGGTGCTCATTCCCTTCGAGGCCCGCGACGAGAACGGCGACGGCTTGATCGACGTCGCCGTGTCCCCCGCGCCGGGCTCGCGCGACAAGAACACGATCCTCAACGTGCTTTGGGTCTTCCCGGGCGATGCCCCGCCGCTGGCCGAGCTGCCCGAGCTGCTCTCCGGCAAGAGCACCCGGCCGGCGCTGGCGCACGTCAACTGCGGGTTGGAGCCCCCGGTGACCGGCCCGCCGCGGCACGACGTCCTGTTGGTCCGGCTGCACAATCGCGGCCCGAAGCAGGCCAGCCTCGTGCCGGTGCTGACCATCGACAGCGAGCTGGAGCTGCGGCCCGAGGTGCCGCGGCGCGAGGTCTCGATCGGCCCCGTCACCCGGCTCATGAGCACCGCGCCGTTTGCCGTGGCCAAGCAGGGCAAGGAGAACCTGGTGCTACGTCTGGAGGAAGTGACGATTCCGGCCGGCGCCGAGCGGTGGCTGGCCCTCGGCGCGGCCCGGGGCACCGGCGCCAAGCCGCTGCCCGGCGACGTGGCGGCCGCCAAGGCCCTCCGGGCCAGCGCCGAGAAGTTCTGGCAGGAGGTCGACCTGCCCTACGGCCGCATCGAGGTCCCCGACCCGGGCATCCAGGCCCAGCTCGATGCCTCGATCCGCAACATCTACCAGGCCCGGGAGATCAAGCAGGGCTTGCCGGCCTTTCAGGTCGGGCCGACGTGCTACCGGGGCCTGTGGGTGGTGGACGGCTCGTTCCTGCTGGAGTCGGTCGCCTTCCTGGGCCGCACCGACGAGTCCCGCAACGGCATCCGCTACCTGCTGAACTTCCAGCGCGAGGATGGGGCGATCATGATCATGGACGGCCACCTCAAGGAGACGGGCATTGCCTTCTGGGCCGTAGCCCGGCACGCCCGGCTCACCAACGACAAGGCATGGCTCCGGGAGGTCTGGCCGCAGATCGAGCGGGGGTTCCAGTACGTCCGCACGCTCCGCCAGAAGGCATCGGCCGATCCCAAAGCGCCCATCTACCGGCTCCTGCCCGAGGGTTTTAGCGACGGCGGGCTGGGGGGCACCAACCCCGAGTACACCAACGTCTACTGGACGCTGGTCGGGCTGAAGGCCGCGGTCGACGCCGCCCGGTGGCTCGGCCGCACGGACCAGGCCGACGCCTGGCAGCGCGAGTACGACGACTTCTACGCCACCTTCCGCCGCGCCGCCGAGCGCGATACCCGGACCGATCCTTTTGGCAACCGCTACGTGCCGATCTGCATGCGGGCCGACCCGAAGATTTCGCCCCAGAAGGCCCAATGGGCGTTCCTCCACGCCGTGTTCCCCGGCAAGGTGCTCGCAGCCGACGACCCCTTGGTCCGCGGCAACATGGCCATGCTCCGGGCCGTGGAGGCCGAGGGGCTCGTGCGCGACACCGGCTGGGTGGCCAACGGCGTGTGGAACTACTTCGCCTCGTTCTACGCCCACGGCTGGCTGTGGCTCGGCGACGGCCAAAAAGCGGCGAAGACGCTCTACGCCTTCGCCAACCACGCCTCGCCGCTGTTGTGCTGGCGTGAAGAGCAGATGCCCAAGGGCGAGGGCCCGGCCGTCTGCGGCGACATGCCTCACAACTGGGGCAGCGCCGAGTTCATCCGCCTGGTCCGGCACCTCCTGATCCTCGAGCGTGGCGACGAGCTGCACTTGTTCGAGGGCCTCCCGCCGGCGTGGATCCGGCCGGGCAAGTCGATCCGCGTGGTCGGCGCCCCCACGGAGTTCGGCCCGATCTCGCTGGAGCTTAAGGTCTCCCCCGACGGCTCCGAGGCCGTGCTCACGGTCGATCCGCCGCGTCGCAACCCGCCCAAGCGAATCGTGCTGCACCGCGGCGGGTGGTCGCGAGCCGGAGGCACCGCCGAGCTGCCTGCGTCGGGGAAGATCGAGCAGAAGATCCCCCTAGGCAATACGGAAGGTGCCACGCCTTGAGGCACCAACGGCGTGCCGGCCGCCCGCAAACCAGCACCGCGCAGAAGGAAAGGCCCGACGCAACTTGTTGCTACGTCAGGCCTTTTCGTGTCGGGGCGACTGGACTCCAACTGAGCTTTTCCGCCAAGACGCGGAGGCCATCGAACCCTACGTCCGGCAACTCATTCTAGGGTTGTCTGACGGTCAGAGGAAGAATTAGTTGTCGAGCCGGCCAAAGCCGTCCAAGACAACGCCCGAAGCTCTTTCCATCGCAGCACTTGTGGCAGTTACTTTGCGGCGGATCGGTCCTCCGGATCTGATTTCCGCCCGGCAGAGCGCGGGCCTTCAACGGATCGGTCCGGCGTCGGCTTTCTAACGGGTGGCATTTCAGAAAAACGTGCCACCCCCCTACACGGCCTATTGCATTTTCCACCATCGATGCTTATAAGGCACCAACAGTGGCGGGATGCGCCCAATCTGAATGCGGCCGCGAGACAAACACGGGAGGCCGACACGATGTTCTCATTCTTGCGCTCCAACAAAGGCACCCGACGAAAGAACCCAAAGAAGTCCTCACGAAACCTCCGGCTTGAGACGCTTGAGGACCGGTTGGTATTGGACGGCGGCTGCATCCCGCCGCCTCCCGGGCTAGTCGGATGGTGGCCGGGCGATGGAAACGCGGGCGACATGGTGGACGGCCATCCCGGGACGCTTGTCAACGGCGCTACGTTCGCTCCAGGGAAGGTGGCACAGGCGTTTAGCATTCCTCAACCGGGGGCTGCTGTCGCGATACCAAGCAATTCCGCCATTGATTTCGAGAGAACCCAGCCGTTTTCAATCGACGCTTGGGTAAGGACAGCGGACCTGGGTACGGAGCCCGACGGATTCTTCACCATCTTCGAGAAAGGGGAGTTTGGTTTCCCTCCTGATGGCGCGCCGTCCTACGGGCTGGCGCTACGGCCGCGCATGGGAAACATCGACGTCTGGCTCCAGGGCTCCAACAACAGGAGCCGTATCTATTGGCGTGGTCCGGTCGGAGTGGACGTGACAGGCTGGCACCACTATGCCATGACGTATGACGGCACTTCACGATGGAGCGGCGTCAGGGTGTACCTGGACGGGCGACAGCTTGTCCCCACCTACGCTGAAAACAGCCTTTCGACTTCAATTCGCAGTTCTTCACCGGGAACGATTGGCGCCGGATTCTCATATCAGGTTACGGAACAGTTTGTTGCTGGCTTTGTCGATGAAGTCGACATGTTCAACCGGGTGCTCTCCCAGTCGGAGATTCAGGCCATTTACAACGCCGGCAGCGCGGGCAAGTGCAAAGGGCAAACCGACATCGCCGCCACCGGTCTCAACTGGAACACCGCCCAAGGCGGCGTGGACTTCAGCTACAAGGTCAGCGGTGCCGACCTGACCCAAGACACGACGGCCGCTTTCTATTGGTCGCCCGGTCCCACCTTCGACCCGAATACAGCATCGAAGACGCCCTACGACACCACGATCGAGCACGCCGTAGGAGACTACGGGCCCTACTACGTGCCGAACTCGGTGCTCGGGAATCCGCCGGATGGGACCACAAACCTATTGCTTGTCGTTGACCCGTGGAGCGCCACCCAGCCCAACGGCATCATCACCGAGTCAACCGAAGGCAACTTCACCAGCCCAGGCAACAACGTCAAGGCTATGGAGATTGTTACTGACACGAAGATGATGGATGTTACGACCACCGACTTCAGCACGTTCACTGTGAAGTATTCGATCTCGGACATGAACTCCCCGCCGTTTCATTTCAAGTTCTACCAGTCCGCCGACAGGGCTTGGTCTACCGACGATACTCTCCGATGCGACGCGCAGATTACCGATCTTCAGAAGTTCGCTTCCGGCGAACACACCGTCACATTCCCTCTGGCACGAATCCCGGTCGGGGGAGACCAGCGTTTTGTGATTGTTGTCGCCGATCCGGAGAACGAGGTTAAGGAGACGGTTGAGAGCAACAACGAGGCGTTTGCGATACCGCTTTTCATCGTTGGCGATAAGATGAATCGAGCCGGCGACAAAGGTACGTCCAACATTTCCGAGACGGACCCTGCGAAAGCATCTGGCCCGTTCACCGGGGCGGTTTTGCCGGGGACGGCGGACTTCTACAGGCTGAAGAGACTCGATGCGGCATATACACCGGACCCCGGCCCGTGGCCATTCGACTTCAGTCTTCAGACGGAACTACCGCAATTCCGGATTGAAGACAAGCTTGGCCAGGAATCTCTTAGAGAACCGCTTCAGAACCTTGTGCGCCTGATTGGCCAAGATTCTCGATCTTGGCAGGGCGCGACGTTTAGCATTAACGAAGCATATGATTCCACGGGCGCTCATGGCAGCATTTCGCTTCACTATGAAGGCCGCGCGATGGATTTTCAGGCCTTCTTTGGCAACAGCATAGCGGATTTGGGCCGCTTCTCTGGTCTCGCGTGGCTAGCTGGGTTCGACTTCGTATTCTTGGAACCGGGCGGGATCAATCCTCACGTACACGCCTCCGCACGCGCTTCGTTTGCGACAACGATTGACCAGCAAAGCCTCCAACAAGGCGTCGAGGCCGCATTGAACCTCGGCTACATCAAGAACCAGGGCATCGCCACGTCGTTGAGTTCCAAACTGGATGGACTTAACCAGTTGATGATTGACGGCGATTACATTGTGGCAGCAAATAGACTCGGGGCATTCGAGCACGAGACGAAGGCTCAACAAGGGAAACAGATCGATGCAAGATTTGCTGATCGGCTTCTAACAAACGTCTATATACTGGAACAAGAACTTCAACACCTTCTGCGCTCGGAAACCAGGTTAGGAACCTCGCTCGCGTCGCGTTCGTTGTTGTCGGATTATCAGCTCGCGTTCCTCGGCACGAAGCAGGACAGCGGTGTGCCTCTGGCGAAAGCGTCCAACCCAGCCACCCATAAGGTGCAAGACGCGGCACCGGCAAGGGCTGCACAACCCAAAGTGGCAAGAGCCGCAGCCCCGATTCGCAGCGGTGTGGCATCATCTCGCACACAGCAAGGGCACTCTGCACGAAAGGCGTCTCTCTCGGCGCAAAACGTCGATTCCGCCTTTGCCCAAATGAACGGCGCGCAGGTGCTCAAAGGTCTTGCGCTGCGTTCGGCCAAGCGAGTGTGAGGGCAAAACTGCTTTGCTGGCGGCGGACTAATTCCTAATTCCGGGGAGACAATCCTTAATTCGCCGGGAATTGGTGTTGCGTCCCCGGAGGATCCCCTCGAAGGCATCCTCGCGCAGCAGCCAGAGGTCGATCTTGAGTGCCGAGCGCGTGTCGAGGGCACGTCGGCGCGGCTGGGGCTCGGCGCCGTCAAAGCCCAGGATTTCTGGTTCTGGGGCTTCGCTCTGCCACCGCCTGCCCCAGTGCCGAGCTGGTCTCAGTCGTGAACCAGTGCCGGGTTTTCCAGCAGCGCTTCGAGGCCGAGGGCGATCAACTGGGTGCGCGGCACCTGGAGTTTTCGGGCCAGGCGATCGGCGCGGCCGAGCAGGCGCTTCTCCAATGAAACGGAAATCACCCGCACCCCTTTGCCCACTTTGGGGCGCCCCGGCTTGCGCCGCGCCCGTTGCCAACGCGATCGCTCCGCGGGAGTTAACTCGCGCGAACGATCCATGACCATTTCCTCGTCGAACTGCGCGGTGGCCTCGGCCAACTGGCGGGCGGTCATCCGGTCGTAACGCTTTTTCGGTTGTTTGCGGTTCATGATCGCACCATCATGGCCTCCGCGGGGGCGACGCCGTGGCCGGCGACGTGCTCCTCGTTCCAACGGTTCCACCGGAAATCCATCCCTGCCCCCTATTACTTATATAACAATTCCTCGCCAATGTCCACCCCCAAGTACTATTTGGGTCACGCACCCTGTGCCTGACTTCGGCCCTGCCCGGGAGATGCTCTCGGCGTACCTCGCCAGCGAAGATCACGGATGTCAGGCACCCCGTGCCTGACAACTGCGGTCTGGGCTGGCGGGCCGTCAAGCCCGCCCACTGCCGTGGAACGGTCCATCCTTCTCGCGGTAGCGGAGATGGGTCAATCGAGTCGCAGTCCAAGGCGGTCCCAATGAAAGGCTCCCGGCGCATGATGCGTGGTATCGTCGGGATTCGGAAAAGTGCGTTCACGCGACCAATAGACGAACCGCGCCACGCCGTACAGGTCTGACCTGGGAATTGGCCCAATCATTCGGCTGTCCTTCGACATTCGGCGATTATCTCCCAGGAGGAAGTAACATTCGGCGGGTATCCTCGCGGGTCCGTAATCGACCATCGCTTCGAAAGAAGGCGGCGGTCCGGTGAACACGGCGTGGGGATCGTCCCATTCTGCTTTGTTGATGAACACACGTTCGTTCCTGATCTCGATTTCGTCTCCCGGGAGTCCGACGACGCGCTGGACGAAAAGCGGGGAGCCCGGGCCTTCACTTCGGAACACAACAACGTCACCACGATGAACATGGTCCCGGCTGTACCATAGTCGATCCACCAGGATACGCTCTCCCGGCAGAATGGTCGGGGACATGCCTCTTGTTGGCACGATGAAGGCTTCGCCGATAAACGACCGAACGAGATGGGCCACGGCGTTGTTTCCCAGGCAAAAGAGCACAAAGAAGAGCACGTAGGCCCACCACCGTTGGTAGCCTTTTCGCGATGGGAAACGATTGCGCTTTGCGAGCAAGAACGCGTCGACAGCGAAGTAAACGGGGACCGCCACAACGCACAGGAAAAGCACCATGAGGCCGGAACGTTCAATCGGCAAGCTGATTGTGCCGAACGCGAGAATCGGAAAAACGCACGCTCCGACAAGCCAAAGCAGAAGACTTCGCCGCAGCCGGCCAACGTAAACCTGCCCCAACGGCCCACCGCCGAGCAGACTGAGGATGCCGGCAAGCCAGGGCCGTCTTGGCTTGGAGGATGGCAGTTCCATAAAGGGCGCACCAATTGTCGGGGGGCGTTCCGCCCATCGCCGCAAGTAGGCCGCATCCAACAGGGTGTCTTGAACCGCCGCCCCGTCAGGACCGCGCGAGCTCCAGCCGGCGCCGCAGGTGCTGCTCCACCTGGTCCGGCGTGGCGTCGGGATGCTGTCGTCGGATGCCCTCCCGCGCGATCTCGCACGCCATCTCGTGCAATCGCAGCGCGACGGCCAGTCGCTCCTCCCCGGTCATCCGCCGGTACCGTTCAATCTGTTGCCGTAGGGCTTGGTCGGGCGTCACGGGTTTCGTCCAGGCGCCTTGAGAACGTCGTAGGGGATGGAGTCGATCTCGCGTCAAGTCGGGGCGGCCGGATTTGAACCGGCGACCCTCTGCTCCCAAAGCAGATGCGCTAGCCAGGCTGCGCCACGCCCCGCAAGGAGTCCATCGTATCTCAGCGTAGGGAATAAGGCAATCGCCGCAGGCCATGGGGGAGACACTGCCCGCGCCCTGAATAGTAGGGTTTGCCGCTACGTGCCGAGTGCGGAGCGCCGCCGGGCGGACCGACGCCAACCCCGGGCACCTCGAAAACGATGCTAACATACTGGCGGTCAATGGTTTACGTCGAAATCCAGTCGAAATCTGCGGATCTCTTGGGGGGGCGCTCGCCCATTGGCTTGACTTCCCTGGGCCGCCCCTTCAAACTCTTGACGGCCACCTTCTGGGGGATTAGGATGAGCTTTGGTAGGTTGGATGGGGCGGTTCGTGCAGCGTCTGTCTGTTCTTCCTTTTCACTTCGTCTTGAGTGGGGATCGAAAAATGCGATCAACGATTTGCGCTTGCGCGCTCGTGTTGTTCCTCGGAACAGGCGCTTCCGGGGAACTGGTTCATCGCTACAGCTTCAACGACGGCACGGCCAACGATTCGGTGGGCGGGGCGAACGGCATCGCGGTGAATGGCCCCACGTTCTCCGGCGGCCAGATCGTCTTTGATCCTCAGGTGAACGACGGAGCTAACACCAGTCCGGCCACCGGCCAGTACGTCGACTTGCCCAATGGGATCGCGCGGCACCGGGCGCTTTCGATCGAGGTCTGGACGACGTATCGCGGCGGTTCCGTCTGGCAGCGAATCGTCGATTTCGGCAATAGCACGAAGGGGGAACTCCTGCCGAGCGACAAGACGACCATCGGCTACGAGGGCCACGGCTTTCTCATTCTGACGCATAACGTCTTCGGCAATATGTTGGGGCAAATATCGATCGATAGTTGGGGCGATCCCGCGGATACTGATTATTCGGCCGCGAGCGTCGGACTATCGACGAACGTCGAGCACTCCATCGCGTTCACGCACGACCCGGACGCGGGCAGCCAGGCACTGTACTTGGACGGCGTGAAGATCGCCCAGACCGTGGCGAGGGTCGATCCGTCGACGTCCACGTGGAACAACTACTTCCTGGGCCGCTCCAACTTTTACAGGGACCCCTTCTACAACGGCAGCCTGAACGAAGTGCGGCTCTACGATAACGCGCTGTCCGCGGAGGATATTGTCAGGAACTACCGACTGGGCCCGAATGCAGTCGTGCCGGAGCCCATGTCGCTGGTCCTCCTCCTGGCGGGCGCCCTCACCTTGCTGGCGCGGCGGTTCTTCTGGGCATCACGAAAACGTCCTTGATCGATCGAATTATGCTTCAAGTCTTTTCTTAGTCGGGGCGGCCGGATTTGAACCGGCGACCCTCTGCTCCCAAAGCAGATGCGCTGGCCAGGCTGCGCCACGCCCCGCGTGGAGTCCATCGTATCTCAGGGTAGGGAATAGGGCAATCGCCGCTGGCCATGGGGAAGACACTGCCGCCGGCTGCCTGGTGATCGAATGAGGGGAGGGCCTCGGGGGTCTTGCCCGCATTTCTCACCGAGCCGAGGAGCAGATAGCCGTGTGCCACTGCTTCGCAGAAGCAGTGCTCGTGCGAACTTCCTTGCACTGCTTGCCTTACGGCAAGCAGTGGCACACCGACGTGAACACTGCGGCCTTGGCCCTCACCCCAACCCTCTCCCAGCGGGAGAGGGGGCAAACTAGCCCCACCCTAATGCCCCCCCGCGAGGGGTTCTTGGCGTGCTTGGCTTCTCAGCCCGCCTCGGAGGCCGACGGGCCCGGGCCGCACACGTGCTGGCGCAGGCGATCGAACTCCTCGTGGCTGGAGAAGTGGATCACCAGTTTCCCTCGTCCGCGGGCGTTGTGCGTCAGCTTGACCCGGACCCCCAGCGCCGCGCGGAACTCCTGCTCCAGGGCGGCGACGTGGGGGCTGACCGCCCGGCGCAAGGGCGATTGGGTGCCGTCGCGGGCGATCAGCGCCAAAGGCTCCGCGTCGGCCTGCTCGATCGTCTCCTGGACCATGGCCTCCGTCTGGCGCACGCTCAGGCCGTCGGTTGCGATGCGGCGGCAGAAATCGATTTGCTCCCGCTCGTCGCCCAGGGGCAAAAGGGCCCGGGCGTGGCCCTGGGTGATCTTCCGTTCGCGCAGGGCCTGCTGGACCGGCTCGGGCAGCTCCAGCAGCCGGATCAGATTGGCGATCGTCGAGCGGTCCAGCTCAAGCCGGGCGGCCAGCTCCTCCTGCGTGCAGCCGTACTGCTGGAGGTAGCGATGAAAGGAGGCGGCCTTTTCGAGCGGGCTGAGGTCCTTGCGGTGCAGGTTCTCGACGATCGCCAGCTCGGCCACCTGGCGGTCGTCGGCCTCGACCACCTGGACCGGCACGTCGCTCCAGCCGGCCTTGGCGGCCGCGCGGAGCCGGCGCTCGCCGGCGACCAGTTGGCAGCGATCGCCCACGCGCCGGACCACGATCGGCTGCAACAGCCCGTGGGCACGGAGGCTCTCGGCCAGGGCCTTGAGCTCGTCGTCGTCAAAATCCTCCCGCGGCTGGAAGGGGTTGCTCTCGATCTGGCCGATAGGCACGCGCAGCGGCCCGGGCCCCGGCGGCGCGGCAGCGCGGGCGGCGGTGGCATTGCCGGGCCCTTCCAGCGGCTCGCGGCCCGGCGCGGCGGTCGGGGGCTCGGCTGTCCCGGGATACGCAATCGACTCCGGTGAATCGGGCGGGGGCGTCATCCGGCCCAGCAGGGCCTCCAGCCCTCGACCCAGGCGTCTTTCCTTAGTCACGTTCGAGTACCTCCATGCAAAGCTCCACGTAGGCCCGGGCCCCCCGGGACCGCGGGGCGTAGTCGATTACCGATCGGCCGTGGCTCGGCGCCTCCGAGACCACGACGTCGCGGGGAATCACCGTCTGGTAGACGATCTCGCCGAAGAAGTCGCGGACCTGGCCTTCGACCTCGTGGGTCAGCTCCAGCGTGTGATCGTACATGGTCAGGACGATCCCGGCGAATTGAAGCTCGTTGGGGCGGCGCTGCATGACCGCCCGAATGACGTCGATCATCTGGGCCAGCCCTTCCATCGCAAAGTACTCGCACTGGATGGGCATGAGGATCTCGCCCGAGCTGGCCAACGCCGTCTGCGTCAGCGCCCCCACTGAAGGGGGGCAGTCGATGAGCACGAAATCGTAGCCGTTGAGCCCGTTGGATAGGGAGTGTCGCAATCGGGCGGTGTGGCGCTCGTCGCCGTGGGTCAGGGCCTCCACGTCGCGGAAGGCGCGGCTCCCGGGCAGGAGGTCCAGCCGGTCAACCCCTGGCTGCCGAAGGGCCGGTTTCAGCGGTGTGTCGGCGACCAGGGGATGGGTGTCGGCCGGCGTCTGGCCGAGACCCGTGGTGGCGTTGCACTGAGGGTCGAGGTCGACCAGAAGGGTGTGGGCACCCGACTTGGCCAGACCCACGGCCAGGTTGATGGCCGTGGTCGTCTTGCCAACCCCCCCTTTCTGGTTAACCACACACAGGACCCGACCCACCGGCGGCCTCCTTGCCTGGCGAGTTGCGGACGGTTCGCTCGCGGGTCGCGATTCTAGCAAGGCGGCGGCAGGTGAGGAAATGGCAATTGTGCGGGGCGGTGGATAGTGGATAGTGGATAGTGGATGGTGGATGGTGGATGGTGGATAGTGGATTGTGGATGGTGGATGGTGGTAGCCGCCGGCGGGAGCCGGCGGTTACGGCCCTGTCGGCCTGCGATGGCATGGCGAATCGAGTCCAAACGGAACGTTTCACGTGAAACGTCCAGTCGCCGTGGATTGCCCGTTTCACGTGAAACGCGCAGTTTCCAGGAAGTGCATTCCCTTCGCGGGCGGGTTTCACGTGAAACGCGGCAGTGCCGGCCTTATCGGACGAGTTGCCGACCTATTCCAGCGGATTGATCACCAGCCCGCTGAGCGCCTTGGGATAAAAGTACGTGCTCTTATGGGGCAGCCGGTCGCCGCGCATGCTGATCGTGCGGACATGGTCGACCGTGGCCGGCATGACCAGGGCCGCCACGGGGAACTCGCCCGACTGGAGGCCCGGGACGAGTTCTTCCATCGCGTGAACGAACTTCGTGTCGACCGGCCCGGGGCGGTCCAGGAGGTTTTCCACAATCAATTGCTGGAGGATGCTGACCCCCAGGCAGCGCCACTCGTCGTTGTGGTCGGGGGCGAGCTGGTCGAGCCTGGCCCGGCCTGCGGGGGTCAGCCGGGCGATGGTCCACCGGCGGTCCTGGCGGGTGTAGAGGCCCAGCACGTCCTGATCGCTGCTGGTCTGGACGTCTTCCCAGACGGTGGGGGCCAGCTCCGGGCCCTCGCCGGCCGGCCGGACCGCAAACAGGTCGCCCAGCCTGGCGATCAGCTCGTCGGCCGACAGCGCGGGCAGGGCGCGGAACAGGCGGTGCGTGGGGAGCACGATCAGGCCCGGGTCTTCCATGGCCACCAGCGACATCAGCACGTAGTGGGCCGGATGGTCCTTGCGGAGGAAGCCGGAATCGTAGACCTCGTCGCGGTACTTCACGGCCGTCTCGTAGCGGTGGTGGCCGTCGGCGATGAACACCGGCTTGGGGCCCATCCGGCTGGCCAGGGCCGAGATCGCCGACACCCCGGTCACCGGCCACATGCGGTGGACCACGCCGAGGTGATCGGTGGCCTCCAGCGGCGTGCAACCGGCGATCGCCGCATCGAGTATCTCCCGGGTCTCGCCCTTGGGATCGGGGAACAGGCCGAAGATCGGGCTGAGGTTGGCCTTGCAGACCACGGTCAGCATGAGCCGGTCGAGCCTCGGGCCCGGGAAGGTCTCCTCGTGGGGAAACACCTCCCCTTCCCCGAATCGCGACAGGCGCATGCGGGCCAGGAATCCGCGGCGGACGTAGGTCCGGCCTTCCCAGGGGAACTCCTGGTGGTAAACGTAGACCGCCGGATCGGCCTCCTGGAACAGCACGCCGTGGTCGCGCCACGTCTTGAAGAACCGCTGGGCCCGGGTGTAGCGGTTGTTCGCCTCATCGTCCCCCGGCTCGATGCGATTGAGCTCCAGCCGCACCACGTTGCAGGGGTGGAGCTTGTAGAGCCGGTCCTGGAGGTCCGGGTCGATCACGTCGTAGGGCGGCGCGACGACGTCGCTGAGCGAGCCGACGTGCCCCAGGTCGTAGCGGATCCCACGAAAGGCTTGGATCTCGGGCATGTGGGCATCATTCTACCGACGACTTGGTCGCCAATTGTCTCTTCGGCGGCAAAGCCTCGCTGGATGGGGGACACAGGTAGCGGCGTATGTCGTTGTAGCCGCAAAGGACGCCGTACTCGGTCTCAATGGCAGGCAGGGGCGAGAAGTTCGCCGAGCCGAAAACGACGTCGAATTCGACGGCAGCATCTTGCAGAGCTTTTCGAATGGTGACTGATTCCACCGATGCGTCCAGGTAGAGGACAATGGGTTTCTTGCTCTGAGAATTCGGCATGGTTGGACTCCTTCCTAGCAACCGAGCATCTCGAGAAACCGAGGTTCACTGGCGGTCATCTGCACAGCTTTCTCCTCTGCGAATTCGTCCAGATAGTTCCGATTGAAGCGACCGATGGCCGCAGCCAGTTCCGTAGCCCTAACATGGCGACCAGCTTGCGGGGTGGGCGAGAGGACAGACTCGTCACCTTCCGCCCGCGCAATGGCAAGGTTGTAGCGCGTAAGCATGACAATCAACGCCTGGGGGTCGCCGGAGAGGACTTCCTGTAGGCGAAGTTCTGGTTGCCGCTGGAGAACACCCTGTAGGAGGAGGTCCGTCTGTCTGGGCGGTCCGGTAATGATCCTCTTCCTGTACCAATGCAGGAGCGTCTCCTGCAATTGGCGGAAGGGGTAGGCCTCACGATCTTCATTCGGGCAGTACACCGCGCCAACAGGCTCACGCTCCCGCACCTCGAACTGAACCAGCTGTTTCACGTGGCGCAGTTCCTCCTGGACTCCACTGGAAACGTGGCCCTCGTAAATGGGGCGGTAGCAGGCTACCATGTCGGTCTGTTCCACAAGGGCGTGGTCCCTCGCATTGATTTGCCGGGAAATGCCCTCGCGCAGCTCGCTGAGCAGCGGCGATTCGGCGATCTCCTCGCGTTCGTCCTGCTCCCAGCCAATCGGGAATGAGAACTCGTTTGGAGGATTGCTGGGGGAAACGTACAGGACTTTCCGTGCCTCCGGCTCAAACGGCCATCGTGGATCGAGATTAGCCAAGGCCGCATCCTCATGCCCGTGGGCGTCCCTCGTCCGTCGAAATCTCAGCTCGTCAATCGAGGTGGGTTCGAACACGACATGGCGAGTTCCAAGCCTCGCGATCACATCACGAATGCGCTGAATCTCCGCGCGGACACCCCCCACAAGCTCCGGACTTCTTGCCTTCCGACGCAGCTCCGAAATGGGGTGCGACAGATAGACTCTGGTCTTGTCAGTGTAGAGCAAGTCCAAAAACGTGTCTATGGGATGCTTCACGGCGAAAACGAAATGTGGGCGTCCCCACGACCGTGCCAAGAGGTCGGCGAGCAAGTTCTCCTTGGAACGCCAGTCGAGGATTCTCAAGAGATCGATGATAGATTGGTCGTGGCTCTCGGGCACGTCACACACCCCGCCGTAGAGGTGCCTGTGACAGTCGAAGATGTCGTCGATGAGCGTGACAACGGCGTGGGCTTTCTGGCCCAACGTCTTTCCCACGCCCTTCAGATCGACCGGCGAGAAGTACTCCCGCGTTCGATGGAGGAAGTAGCAAAGGTGGAGCGTGACAATGACGTGGCTACTTCCAAGCAGTTGCTCCACCCGGCGCCAGACGCTTGCGAACGCCTCTTGCCAGAGTTGCCGAAGGAGCGGTCGCGGTAAGAGGAGCTTGGCCAGCGGCGTTCCCCAGATCTGTGCCCCCTGCTGCCTGACGAACGGCTCGGCCACCTTATCCAAGTGCTCCTCAACCGAGACCCACTTCACTGGCGCGCCGGGACGCTCACCGACGTGTTGTTCGATGCGCTTCAGAGACTCGCGGACTCGCGTCCCAGGAATGCCGGCCACGACATGAAGGCGATATTTCACGCTCATTCTCCCGTTGGCATTCCCGGATTGCCGTCCCCGTCTCCAATTCGGGCGGAGCCGGCTGCGACTCTGGCAGACACAGCGCCCATCCTACGATATCGGCACGTCAATAACGGTAATACTCCGGCTTGAACGGTCCGTGCACCGAAATCCCCAGGTACTCCGCCTGCTTGGGCGTGAGCCGGGTCAGCTTCACGCCGAGCTGCTCCAGGTGGAGCCGGGCCACGTCCTCGTCGAGCTTCTTGGGCAGGCAATGGACGCCGACCGGGTACTTCTCAGGCTCGGTCCAGAGGGCCAACTGGGCCAGCACCTGGTTGGTGAACGAGTTCGACATGACGAACGACGGGTGCCCCTCGGCGCAGCCCAGGTTCACCAGCCGGCCCTCGGCCAGCAGGAGGAGCGTGCGCCCGTCGGGGAGCGTGTAGCGGTCGACCAGCGGCTTGATGTTGGTCCGCCGGATCCCGGGGGTCGAGTTCAGCCAGTGGACGTCGATCTCCACGTCGAAATGCCCGATGTTGCAGATGATCGCCCCGTCGGGCATCCGCTCCATGTGCTCGGCGCGGATCACGTCGCAGCAGCCGCTGGCGGTGACGAAGATGTTCCCCCGGGACGCCGCCTCCTCCATCGTGGTGACCTCGAACCCTTCCATGGCAGCCTGGAGGGCACAGATCGGGTCGATCTCGGTGACCAGCACCCGGGCCCCGTAGGCCGCCATCGACTGGGTACATCCCTTGCCCACGTCCCCGTAGCCGCAGATCACCGCCACCTTCCCGGCCACCATCACGCCGGTGGCCCGCTTGATGCCGTCGGCCAGCGACTCCCGGCAGCCGTAGAGGTTGTCGAACTTGCTCTTGGTCACCGAGTCGTTGACGTTGATGGCCGGGACGGCCAGGTCGCCGCGCTCGTGCATCTGGTACAGGCGGTGCACGCCGGTGGTCGTCTCCTCGGAGAGCCCGCGGATGCCGGACAGGAGGTGGCGATACGTCGGGCCGTGGACGATGGCGGTCAGGTCGCCGCCGTCGTCGATGATCAGGTTCAAAGGCTCGCCGTCGGGGAACAAGAGCGTCTGCTCAATGCACCAGTCGTACTCGGCGTCGGTCTCCCCCTTCCAGGCGTAGACAGGAACCCCCCGGGCGGCGATCGCCGCAGCGGCCTGGTCCTGCGTCGAGAACTTGTTGCAACTGCTCCAGGTCACCTCGGCGCCGAGCTCCAACAGGGTCTCAATGAGCACCGCCGTCTCGATGGTCATGTGGAGGCAGCCGGCGATCCGGGCCCCGGTGAGCGGCTTCGTGGCACCATACTTGCGCCGCAGGGCCATCAGACCGGGCATTTCCTTTTCGGCCAGCTCGATCTCCTTGCGGCCCCAATCGGCCAGGGAGATGTCGGCGACTTGGAAGGGCGGCTTCGTCTTGACTGTCGACACGGGGTCCTCCTCCTTTGCCAAGAGACGCAACACAACGACAGTAGGACGGGTTGGCAACCCGTCCCACGAAGGTCATGATACGAGCAGGACCCCAAGGCTGACAAGGCGTTCGTCCAAGCCACTCCGAGGGGTTGCCCGACGACCCATCCGATCATAGCACCTTTTTCAGGGCCCTCCTGGCCGCCGCGACGAACCTGGCGAGCAACACGGCATCCTTGCACCCGGGGCTCGATTCCACCCCGCTGGCCACGTCGACCGCGTGGGGCTGGACCACTCGAACCGCCTCGGCCACGTTCTCGGCGGTAAGTCCCCCGGCCAATACCATCGGGGGGTTCCAATCCTCGATGGGATACTGGCTGAGGTCCCCCCACGCTGCGGTCATACCAGTCCCCCCGTAAGACCCATCCCGGCAGGAATCCATAAGGCACAGCCGGGGGAGACAGCCCAATTGCCGGCATTGGCGCAGGTAGTTGGCCACCGCAGGCAGTCCTCCGGCGGGAACCCGGAACGCCCGGACCACGGGCCTGCCCTCCAACTCGGCCAAGTACTCGGGGGGCTCATCGCCATGGAGCTGGATGAGGTCCAGGCCGAGCTGGTCGAAGGTCGAGCAGGCTGCTTCGATCGGGGCGTTGACGAAGAGCCCGACCTTGAGCACCCCACTTGGAAGGGATGACACGATCGCCTCCGCCAGGGGCAGGCCGACCCAGCGGGGGCTGCCCGGGTAGAAGTTCAGCCCGAGCGCGTCGGCCCCGGCAGCGGCTGCCATGGCCGCGTCCTCCGCCCTCGTGATACCGCAGACCTTGATCTGGAACATTTGCCGACTCACCCCGACACAGGCCGAACGTGGCCGAACTCCGGCCCGATCGATCCCAAGACCATCCTCGCTCAGCGCGGCCCGGTTGGCAACGGAGGGCGGACGGGAGCGATCGCCCAACGACGAACGGGCCAACAGAGTGGAGTGGCTAGACCGCTTATGTCGAATGGATGGATAGGGAGGACTCTCACTGCCAGGGTAGGCTCAATATGTACGAAGGATTCTTCGGGCTGGATGGGCGCCCGTTTGCCCCGTTGCCCCGGGCAGACCACTACTTTCCTGCCGCATCGATCGAGGCCGCCCGGCAGACCCTCTCCCGGTGCATCAAACGGGAGGAGGGGGTGGGGATGGTCCTGGGCCCCTCAGGGACGGGGAAGACCCTGCTGTGCCACGTGCTCGCGGAGCAATGGCAGGGCTCGATCAAGACGATCCTGCTGGCCAGCGGGCGTCTGGGCACCCGTCGTGCGCTGTTCCAGGCCATGCTCTACGGACTGGGGCTGGCCTACCGGGGGATGGACGAAGGGGAGCTCCGGCTTGCGCTGATCGACTACCTGGTGTCCCCGGAGCACTGTCCCGTGGGGACGGTGTTCCTGGTCGACGAGGCCCACGCGCTCCCGCTGCGCCTGCTCGAGGAGTTCCGCGCCCTGACGAACCTTGTCCGCGGCGGACAGAGCCAGGTCCGGCTGGTCCTGGCCGGCGGGCCGATCCTGGAAGAGCGGCTGGCCAGCCCCAGGCTGGAATCCTTCGCTCAGCGCCTGGTGGCCCGCTGCTACCTCGAGCCCTTCAGCCGCCGCGAGACCGAGGAGTA
>Ga0315290_10000138_pt1 | contig 43716 bp, 40 predicted proteins | sample YL17G12_0_MG_FD_203627 | JGI IMG/M metagenome (GOLD analysis project Ga0315290, IMG submission 203627) | Sediment microbial communities from Yellowstone Lake, YNP, Wyoming, USA - YL17G12_0 | ecosystem: Environmental > Aquatic > Freshwater > Lake > Sediment | place: USA: Wyoming | collected... | reverse complement strand
CGACTTGATAGCAAGCGCCCAGGTCTTGGTACCGATGGTCGCCAGCACTGGCCAGTCAACGTTAAGGCGCGATGCGCATCAGCTCTTCCAATTGCTCGGCGACTTCGCCCTGCGGGCCAAGTCGGTCGACTTCGCTGGAGATGACCATTGGTTTGTGCCACGCTCGCTGCTCAAGCAGCTTAAGCACAAACTGGGCGAGGCGGTGCACCATGCCTATGCGCCGTTCATCGCGGCACGCCTGAGTCGCGCCGAGGATCAGTTGATCGCCCCACGCGGTATGTCTACCAAGTCGACAAAGACTAAACCAAATTCCTTTGCCGTAAAAAGCGACCGTCTGGAAACCCTGCGTCATGCCGTGGCCTTTGCGAAGCTCCATCCAACATTTAACCTGAGCGAGCTGGTCTTTGAACCAAAGCGCGCCTTTCTCGACGATCTATCGCCAGCCGCCCTGGCCGGCGAACTCGCAGAACTCGCCAAGTCCAGCGCCTTGCCGCTACGCCTAGCGCTCCCCACGGTGATCCGTGCCTGGGACGAGCCGCTGCTGAAGCGTTGGTTCACCGCCGCCTTAAACCTTGGTCTAAGGCATATCGAAATCGGCAATATCGGCGCTCTAGAGCTACTGCGTAGCTGGGGCATCGACACCGCCACGCTCGATATCGCCTCTGACTTCACGCTCTATGCGCTTAATTCGGTCGCAACGCGGTTTTGGCAGGCGCAAGGCATCAACCAGATCTGTTTATCCATCGAGGATGACCGCGCCAATCTAAAGGCGCACCTGGAGCAGCTGTCCGAAAGCGAAAGGTCCGCACTGCAAGTGATCTTGTATAAGGACACGCCACTGTTCATCGCTGAGGCCTGCTCCTTGACGGCACTCCACGGTGGCTGCCCGACGGCGAAGGTCTGTGGCTACCGGACCCTAGTGGTTGAGAACCCCAAAGGTGAACGCTTTCACGTCGCGCACGAATCGTGCAAATCGATCGTCTACGGCGAGCAGGCCTTCTCTTGGACCGCTGAGCAAGCCGAGCTTGCTCAGATGGGCATCGGGCGCTTTCGCCTCGATTTTCTGACTCGTCCATACGATGAAGATGCTCTCGGGCGGGTGCTCAGTGCTGCGACGACGCGAAGCAAGGTTGCGACGACGCATGGCGCCAACTTTGACCGAGTCCTTTTATAGGCCATTTCGTTTGAGCAGCAATGGCCTTCGTCATAGTTTGCATAAAATGACACCGACAAATACCACTCCTCTGGCGAGTCCTGACTGGGTAAAACCACTTAGATATCAGAATGTTAGCCAGAGACTCGGCCAGCATGACCTATAGTGCACATTAGCCGCGGCTAATCGGGAGTTTAAGTCCGAGTCGCCGCGATCAGCCCGTAACAGCTTACAATTTAAGAGTAAAAGTGATAGATATGCGTCCACGCTCGGGACAACCCAAGCCGGGCGTAGATCGGTGTGCTACGTTGCCGCTACCGTCACACTTGAGGGCTGGTGCCGCAAACCCAAACGCCGCTAAATCGATATCGAGAGACACTCCTCTGCTGCGACAGCTAAGTGGAATCGCACGTCCCACAACTGCGCTCGCTTTAGCGCTTGCAATGCATGCCACCGTTGCGACCTTGCATCGCAAGCCCTTACCATTGCAGCCGATGGTGGCGCGAAAAGATACCCCCGTCAGGATTCACCTTGTCGACCAACCGGCGACTAAATCTGCATTGCCCCCTGACATCGTCGCACCCGCCCGTTTGGCTACGGAGTCTCGCCTGTTGCAGTCTAGCAAGGCAGGCCGAGCCACCGGCAGCAAGACAAGAAAGCTCGAAGAGTCCCCTGCGTTCCACGGGACCATTCGCGACCGCGAACCATAAACCAAGAGGGCCTGTCGCCCTTGTATAGGATACTACTCATGCGACTAGATCAATCATTGTTTAGTAAAATGACGGCGGAGTTTATCGGAACATTTGCCATCGTCTTCAGCGGCTGTGGCGCCATCATGGTCGCGGAGCGATTCCCGGGCTCGCTCAATGCAGCCGCCATCCCGGCTATCTTTGGTCTTATCGTCACCGCCATGATCTATGCCGTCGGCCATATATCGGGCGCGCACTTAAACCCAGCGGTCACCGCGGCATTTGCCGTCGCACGGCATTTTCCAGTGCGCCAGATTCCAGCATACTGGCTTGCCCAAATCCTAGGCGCCCTGGCGGCAACCGGAATGAGCACGCTGCTGTTGCCTGCTGGCGCAGGATATGGTGCCGCCATTCCCCATGTGCTGGTCATACAGGCCTTCGGCTGGGAGATCCTGCTGACATTTTTTCTCATGTTCGTTGTCAGCGCCGTCGCAACCGACACCCGTGCTGTAGGTACGATGGCCGGTGCTGCGGTCGGAGCGGCCGTCACGGTTTGTGCCTATATCGGCGGTCCCATCACGGGAGCGGCTTTGAACCCTGCCCGCGCTCTTGCACCAGCATTAGCCGAGGGACGCACCGACGTCCTCTGGATCTATTTGCTTGGACCGACCATTGGCGCCATCATGGCCGCTAAGCTCTACGAATGGATCCGTTGCCATGCGCCGGCTGAGACAATCAAAGAAGAGACCAAAACAGAGGCTGCAATCGGATGCTGCTAGGCCAGGCTCAGCTGCGCTAGTTGATGAAAGTACGATGTGCGCGTATCATCATAACTATAATTAGTTTTTAAGCCAAGCAAGTCAGCTCAGTAACAGGATCTACTTTCTATGGACTCGCGTTTTGAGCAAAAGACCGCCAAGGTTTTAGTCGTGGAGGCTGCCAGTTCAGCGCGCCAGCTGCTCGTCGAAGGCATCCACGCCTTGGGCTTTGAAGCCATCCAATCGGTCGCCTCGGTCAAAGCCGCTCTAAGCTTACTCGAAGTCGAACAGGCCGACTGGCTGGTGACGTCGCTAGGCACCGGAGACGCGGTCAACGCACTGCACGTCCTGAAAATCTGTACCCAGCATCCAGCACTACGCCACATGCGCATGTCGCTTTTTGTCGAGGATAGCGAGCGGGAGATCTTGCCACGAGCCTTCGAGTTAGGGCTCTTTTCCTGGCACAGAAAGCCGATCAACCGGGAATCCCTGCAGCATGACCTGCAGCGGCTTGAAGAGCGCATGCGACTATATCACTGGGATTCGTGCATCGCCGCTGCCGCACAGCTTCGAGAGTTGCTCACTGCGACCAACCAGCAAATCGGCGTACTCAATTTGGACGACCAACTGGCCAAGGTCTTCCCCGGAAACCTTTCGCTTCTGCTGTGGCTCGCCGAGTCAAAGTTCATGTGCGGTCAGGCGGCGTCTGCCATGACCATGCTGCAGCAGCTAAAAATGGTCGCACCCAACCTTGCCGACGGCGCCAACGCGCTCTTGCAACGCTTTCATACCGGTCCTGTGGCCGAAATGGACGCTAAAACCACTCCGCCCATCAACCTGTTTAACCTCGGCAGCTGCTTGATTCTCGATACGGATACGCAGTCGCAAACGGTGATCAAAGACGTCTTGGCGACGTTTGGCGTGACCGACATCAAGGTGATTGAAGACGGCGAAAGTGCCTGGCAGCATCTCAAAGAGACACAGGAGCCCGCCCTTATTATCACTGAATGGCGTCTGCCGAAGTTAGCGACGCCTTTTTTAGTGCAGCGCCTCAGACAACACGGCTTTCACAAGGTTCCGATTATCGTTGTTAGTTCACTGCTGCGCCAACAGGACCATATACTGGCAAGAGAAATCGGGGTCACAACAACCATCGCCAAGCCCTGCAACCGAGAGAAGCTTTTTGCCACTTTGATCCACGCCCTGCAGCAGACACAACAACCGACCGAACAAGCGGCGATAGAAACGAAGATCCGTCAGCATTTAGGGCTGCGCCAACTCACCGCAGCGACGGGCTTACGTGATATATATTTGGCCGATCCAGCGGTGAGCGTTGGTCAAAAATCTGAAATCGCCGCCGAATTCGCCTATTTTGCTGGTGAATATCAGGTCGCACGCGACCTGGCAATGGAAGCCCTGCGGCAAAATGGTGACACTTTACGCGTCCTCAGCCTACTCGCCAAGACACTCATGCAGCTGCGTGATTTTACGACGGCAATCAAGTGCCTAGAGAAGGCCGATAGCCTTGCCCCACACAACATTGCGCGATTGTGCGCCCTGGCCGAAGCACAAACAGAACTCGGCCATCATGACGAAGCCTCTGCCGCCATGGATAACGCCACACGGCTTGACGCAGAAGCCGCAAAGATCGCGCAGACCCACGTCAAGCTCGCCCTAACCCGCGGCGACACCGAACGCGCTCGCTCCCTACTCGGGACCATAGATGCGCCAGAGACGATCGTGGCATTTCTAAACAATCGCGCCGTGGCCTTAGCCTGCTGCGGCGACATTGAGGCCGGACTGAAGGCCTATGATACCGCCCTTGAGTCCATTCCAGATGAGCTGGCGGAGCTACGGGCCGTCGTCAATTACAACTTGGCGCTGGCTCTATGTCGCAGCATGCGACTAGAAGATGCGCGGCTTTACCTCAGAGAGGCCCTCAAGGTAAAGTCCCGGGTCTTTGCGAAGGCCCACAACCTGCTTGGCCGTGTCGAGGCATCGATACTCAGCGGCATGGACTTTAAACTTGCGACCTCGGCTCGTGCCCTGGAAGGTCATTCCAGTCCAATGTTACAACCAGAGAAAGCGTCCGCAGCGAGCGGCGCCCCATCGGACCTAGAGCCCCTGCCAGATCCCGAGGTCATCCCCAGCGGCGGTCTCGACGGGAATACTAGCCACAGCGATCTTATGTCGATGCTCACGATCCAACGCGGGACGATGTGCTGCCATATGTTGTATCGGACGATGCCGGCGATACAGCCAGTGGCCGATGGTCTACTGGCAAAAATGCCGCGCTTTGCTCTACGGCGTGCCATTGAGCGAGATGAAGCACTCGGTGTCGACCGCATGCGTGCCAATGGCAAAGTGAGCTAGATCGAACGAGCCGTCACAACTGAACTTCCAAAGCAGTGCGACGGCGTTTTAAGCCACCGTCAAAAGCTCGTGACCCGCCCTAGCGCGTTCTCACCCCAGCCTAACCGTAAAGCCGCGGATATATACGTCGCCACATCCACGCAGTGAGTAGGCCAGACATCAGCGTTAGGAGGCCGCCATGGATCAGCCAAGCGCTAAGCACATGCTCCGACCAAAGCGTTGCCTGGGCAATCTGCACACCATGATAAAACGGCGAGAGCCAACAGAGCTTTTGCACCAGCGGCGGCATCGATGCGGTCGGAGCAAACATCCCTGAGACAAAAAACATTGGGCTGATAATCCAAGCATAGATCGACTGAAATTGGTTGATGTTCTTCACATAGGTACAGGCCAATAGCCCAACTGAGCCGCAGGATACACCTATCAGAAGTCCCATCAGTGGCACCAGCACCAGTCCCTGCGGCTTAGCGACTCCGAGCAGCACCAGCACGACGCTGACAAAGGTCGCCATGATCGCGCCCTTTGATCCCAGCCAAATCAGCTCACCCATGAGGATTTCCCGCGGACCTACCGGCGTCGTCATCAGCGCTTTGAAGACATGTTCGTATTCAAGCCGCACATAAAAGCCGTAACTGCCCTCAAAAAATGCCGTAAACAGCGCCGTCATCGCGGCAATACCGGGAGCCATAAACTCCAGGTAAGACCTGGGACCAAAGCTCTGCACCTGTGTTCCTAGCCAGGTGCCAAAGACCAGTACGTAAAGAAAGGGATCAACCAAGGTCGGCGAGACATTGGCGAAAAAGTCGCGGCGAAAGATCGTCCAGTGGCGCAGAGCCACTAGACCCGAAAGGCGCAGGGACTGCGCCGCAACTTGTAGTCGATTAGTCATTCTCTTTTAAGACCCGACCGGTGAGTTTTAAAAAGACATCTTCCAAATTGGCTGGGCGCAGCACGTGAGGTGCCATGGCACCCCGCTTCAGCTCAAGTGTATATGCATCCAAGGTTGCATACTCTCTCCGTATGGCCCCGGCAGCTAGATCGGTCCCTTGGCTAAACACCGCTACGTACCCGGGGCAGAGTTCGTCGATCAGATGCCTAGGCTGACCCTGGATGTTTACCCTGCCTTGGTCGATCACGACCAGACGGTCGCAGAGAAGCTCGGCCTCATCCATATAGTGCGTCGTCAAAAGAATGGTGGTGCCGCCGCGTTTGAGTTCACGAATCTTGTCCCAAAGCGCGTGCCTCACCGCTGGATCAAGCCCTGTGGTCGGCTCATCTAAGATCAACAACTTCGGCTGAGACAGCAGAGACCGCACAAAGGCAAGACGCCGGCGCATCCCTCCCGATAACGCCGAAATCCGGGCATGTGCCTTTACCGACAACGACATCGACTCGAGTAAGGCATCGACGCGCTTAGCCGCTTCGGCGCCCTTTAGGTTATGGAATCGGCAGAACATCATCATGTTGTTGCGCACCGTCATCGCTTCATCGAGGGCATCTTCTTGCATGACCACGCCCAGGTGTCGCCTCAGCTCCATAGCGTCCACTTGGGGATCAAAGCCCATGACCTGCAGGTCTCCGCGCGAGCGCGCCACGACTCCGTAGATCACCTTGATGATGGTCGACTTACCAGCACCATTCGGCCCGAGCAGTCCAAAACACTCGCCGGCTTTGATGGCAAAGCTGACGTCGCTAAGGACCTCGGCAGACCCATAAGTTTTGCCGAGGCCCCTGATATCGACAATCGTCTCGTCGTGGGAGGGATTCACCTAGCTCACCAATTTAGCGACAGGGTACCCATGCCTCCGGTGGAGGTAAATTCTTTATAGATGCCACTAGTCAAATCGGTCGCCTTGTAGGTCTCCTGTGACACCGAGGCGCCCACTCCGACATATTTACTAATACTGTAGCCAGCGCTTAGCTTAACGCCGCCCGTCTTCTGCTCAGTTGAGTTATTGATGACAGCACCTCTCCCGCGAACCCCAAGTACCTCGGTCCCAGCCCAGTAGGTGATGCTCGCTGTGGCGGCACTGCACCAACTTGACAGGACGACTTCGAACCGCGTGGTATCGTGCTCAAGCGACTTGTCGACCACCGCGGATTTGTCAGACGACTTGTTTAGGGAAATCGAGGTGACGCTCGCCGCACCGTTAAAGCCGTAAGTCAGTGCGTTATAGATCGGGAACGACGACCCGATCACAAACTGCGTCGCTGACACCGGGTACTGAAAGGTATACTTGCTGTCGGCTAGCAGTTTCGGATACTGCGAGGAATACCCTTCGACAAATAGATCGATGAGCGGCGTAATGTAGTAGTCAGCCTGCACACCTAGGACGAAGATACCCTTCATCTGATCGGTCGACCCCTCGACCGAGGTTGCCGACGCGCTGAGCTTCAGGGTATCTAGAACGAAGTAGCCACCTTGTGCGAAGATCATCGACTGCGAATAATTCGACACATTCTTTACGTTCATGGTGATACCGAGGCCTTCGTAGCCAAGGCCGACGGACCATTTCGGACGGTAAGCGCTGATCGCTCCGCCGTAGTAGCTCGATCCCGACTTGGTCGAATCCGGCGATACCGTTGTGAAGCCATAGTAGGGGGAAAACGAGAAGCCGATCGCCGTAAGCTTATCGATCTCCGCTTTGTGCTTTTGCTTCAATTCATGAAACAGCTTCTTATCAGCCTTGGTGGGCAATGCCTTCGCCTCGACCTGCTCCAAATGAAAGGCGGCGTTATCATTCTGACCCAGCACCGACTGGCAATGCGCCAAATAGAGGTGGGACTGACTTGTCAGTGGGCCGTCTAAAATCGACGCCTGATACAAAGGCTCAAGAGCTGTGTTGCAGCGTGATGCGAAGTATTCGGCAGACCCTTGATTGAACCATTGCTTTTGGTCCTTTGCAAAAGCCAGATTGGAACAAATGGAACAGGCGATGAAAAGAACTGATAAACCGCGTTTCATCTTGGTCCTCGCTAGGGATTTGTAATAGGTCCTAACACTATAGCCTGGCCTCATGAACCAGGCAAATCGGTTGTCCAAACATTAACCTACGCCACAACGGTCAACCTCGGGGCCACCGCCTGCGCCTTGTCGACTTTACTACCGACATGATCCAAGGGAACGACTGAGTAGTGCCTGTCACTCACTGAGAACTCGCAAATGCCATCGAGCGGATCGACTTTACAATGCGTGACCAACCTACCATGAGGTCCCTCGACGCTGCCTTTGACCTCGAGCCTCCTCGCGTCGAAGCGGTAGAGGCCGTTTGGTCGTTGCAACGACGCCGGCAACCATTGTGCTAGATAACCTTTGTACCTAGACCAACCGCGGCTTTGCTGTGGCGCCTGGTCGGCAAACTGACAGACGACGTCAAAAAGCAGTGGCAGCCTTGGCAGGGCGACCATGAGATCAAGCAGAGGGTGGTCTCGCGGCCCGCTATAATAGGTAAAGCAGAAATTATTACCGTAGCGCGAATGATACAATTTGGCGGGACCGCTTGCAAAGAACATGGTGCCGGTAACGGGATCCAGATGATTTGTCACCTCGGCAAGTGGCGACTCCAAGGGGCAACGCCCACCTGTGATCGCAAAGCGATCACCCAGCACAAAGCTCATCGTCTTGGCCAAGCTTTCATTCATCGGCGGATTAATGATCGCATCACCAAGCTGGGGAACGGCGTGCGACTCGAAGACCGCTGAGTCACCCCGATCGTTGATGTAATTCATCAGGTGAAACGCGATGGTTTCGCTTCCTAGGTAGGGTCCCACCTGAACATGGACATGGATATGCGGTTCAGGCGAGTAACCACTGTTGCCACAGCGCCCGATTCCCTGCCCAGACTCGACAAATTGATAGAGTTTACAGCTTATCGATTGATGCTGCAGATGGGCAATCACCACATGTGCGCCAAAGGCATCGCGAATGATGACGTAGTTTCCCCAGGCATTTTGATTATCCACAGCGCCAATCACATTATCAGGAAAATGATCGCATAGACCGACGACATAACCTGTCGTCGGAGCGGTAATCGGCTGTCCAAAGGCGTAGTAGTCCTCCGGCGTGTGACCAAAGGTTCTAAACGACTGACCACGGTCATCGCGGATGACAAAATCCAAGCTGTGACGCCATACACCCTGGTGGGTCCACGCGCCGTTAAACCCCTGATAAACCGCCCATCGCCCGGTAAACGGACAATAAATCCGCGCTTCCCCACTACGAAAACGCCGCCAACCATGGGCCACAGCGTCGAGCTTATCCTCTGGCCTGAGATACCATGGCTGATAAAAGGTCGGCTTGGACGACAATAGATAGCCGTATAAGCACGAAGCAGCGCAAGCGTTTACCACCGTCAGACCTGCAAGTATGTCGATGTTTGGACCACTTTGAACCTGCAGGTAAGTGGTCCAAACCGATGCCACCGCAGCACCGATCCCAGCCCAAGTGAGCACCGCTAGCGACGCCCGATTCGCCGCGACCACGACGATCAAGGAAACCAGCGCCGAGACGGCTATGCTCGCCGTATCTCCGCTCGCGTTCATCACAAATGAAACGCCAGCTCCAAGGCCAACGATCAGCACCGATATCGGCGAATACGCCGCCCACATCGCAAGACCCACGAGGATCACATACCCGCCTACCGACCCTTGCACTTGGTACGCCTGCACCGGCAATAAGAGCTTAAAGTACGTCAGGATCTTTAATGTCACGAGCGTCGGCGTCACCAGCACCGGTAGACCACTGAGCCACCACAGTCTCTGGCACAGGTACACCAACAGAATACACAGCATCACCGCAGCCGCCACTGGGCCGAGCCCATGTCCGTCCCCCGCTCCAGCTGACCACGCAAAGGCTCCGGTCAGAAACACATTGATCAGAACCACATGGCCCATGGACCGAATATTGATCGATTTTACATCTAGCAGCAGCAGGCCGAGAATACTCCAACTCGCCATCCCGGCAAGGGCGTTCAGAGGACCTAACAACGCCACAAAGACCACCACCAAGGCGGTTAGTTTCTCCTGCTCTAACAACGGGCGTCGCAACATGGCCCTGAAACGTTCAGGAACAGGGACAAGCTTCAGGTGCCCAAAAATGGTCGCGGGAATCGCCATTGCAATCGCATTCCGCCGATGAATCAGGTGAATTGACTCTACGCGATCTCGCGCATCTGTCGCTCGGTCGGTAAGTCCGACTCGGTGCTCTCGACATCAGCGAGGGTTTCCCTGCGCTTAATTTCGATATCCTGTCCGGATTCTAGGATCATCACCGCCGCAGGCCTATAGCGTATAAACTGCATCGATTGCGTCATATTGTAGGCACCGACCGGCGATAGGATCAATTGTTGGCCCCTGTCCATGCGCGGCAACATAATACATTCGTCCACCACATCGATATTCATGCACAGCGGGCCATTGAGTATCGCCGGCTCGAGCATGCCATTCAACGGCGTCGCTGACTCGACGCAGAACCGGTACCACGACGATGTATAGAGTAGATTGACCCCAGCATCGAGGACATAGGAGCGCCGCCCATCGGGTAGGATTTTATCAGCGACCACCGAGGTCACCAGATACCCCGACTCATCGACCAAATGCCGCCCAAGCTCCATATACAGCTTCGGTGGATTTAAGCGGTCCTTCAGCGGCTTGAGGGGCTCAGTCAGGCTCTGCGCATATTTTTCGACAGATGGAATAGCAATCTCGGGAGCCTGATAGACCCCCTTTAGACGATTGAGGCTAGCAAAGCCCCCACCTAGGTCCAGGTACGTGATCGGCAGGCGGGTGATCGCTTCAACCTCATGCATAAACTCGACGACTTTTTCAGCAGCCTTTTTGTAGGCCTGATGATCGATAACAAAGGTCCCGATATGGCTATGGATGCCGGTTAAGTTCAGATGCGGACTGTCATGGATCCTGCGCACAGCGCCAAGCGCATGACCGCTTTCGAGGTTAAAGCCGAAGCGACTCCAGTGTGGATAGATTCCGGTTTGGCAATTGATGCGGATCCCGATGGAGATCTCCCGACCGAGCTGGCTGGCGATGGCTTCTAAGTCTTCAATTTCGCCAAAGTGGTCGATATTGATGATTGCCCCTTCAGTCACCGCCGTGAGCAACGACTCCTTCGTCTTGTAGGGGCCGTTGTAGATGATATCTTTGCCAGCGATGCCGAGATTTCTCGCCTTCTCGTATTCAAAGTCACTCACCACTTCGGCTAGTGCACCGAGACGGTGAAAGGTTTGGCACACGGCCCTAAGATAATTGGTCTTGTAGCTCCAGCCAAACTGAACGTTGCTGTACTGGTCCGACACCGCTTTATAAGCCGCTTCATATTTTTCAATCAAGCTAGCTTGAGAAAAGACGAACAGCGGCGAGCCGTACTTTTCGACCAAGTCGCCGACCTTGTGCCCGGAGATGTCCTTACGGATCTGACTGAAATTGTCGAGTGTCATCCCATTTTTTGAATACATCGGGTTGCCGACCTTAACCATTGTAGGCTTCTCGTAGGCTTTCATCTAACTGGCTCCTTGTTGACCGAGTGTGATGAGATCATGAAATAAATCCCAGTCGCCGACGCATTCCTGAGTAAACCGAATCAGATGCTTGCTGACCGGATAGGACAAGTCCCGGTTGCAATCACCCGTCAAGATAAAGTCGAGCATTCGGTCGGGAAGATTTACGCCGACCGCTGTTGCAAAGTAGACCCAGGCAGGAAATCTCGGGTTGATCTCAATCAGGTAGATCTGCTGTTGATGCCGCATCGCCTCCAACTCAAAGGGGCCACGCCACTTAGTCGTCTTGCAAAAGGATTTGGCCAGCTCGATCAGCTGTTCGTCACGAATCGTCACCGCGGTCCAAACTTTGCCGAGGTCGGTTTTTGTCTGCTTTTTAATGCACACACAACCGCACAGCTCACCCTGCCCGTCACCAAGACCGATCAGGTTGATTTCCGGGCCTTCAATGTATTTTTGGATCACTAAGGGAAAGCCCCATTCAGCAGCGATTTCCGTCGCCTTTTCCACCGCCGAGCTGTGATTGTAAACCTTGTAGGCCTTGTAGTAATTGCCTTTGACGACAGCGGGAAAGTCTATTTTCTCAGGAATAATCTTATACAATTCATCGATTGAATAGGCGCACTCGGTCTTCGGGTACTGGCAGCCGATTGCATCGGTCAAGACCGCTAGATTCGCCTTGCTGCGTAAGTCGAATTGCTCTTGCGTCGGCAACAGGCAGCGAATGCCCATGATTTTAAGTTCGTTGGCGTATTTGATATAAAGCGGGAGTTCGACATCGAGATTTGGCAGCAAAAACTCAAAGCCAGTCTCTTGTCTGATCGTCTGTAGGCGCTCCGACACGACCTTCCAGCCTTTGCTCGGATAGGGCAGCAGGTAGCTCTGGTCGATCCATGACTTTAGATAGTGGCCCGGGTCGTTCGCATCATAGCCAAGACCGATAATGCGCACAGGTCGTCCCGACTCCTTCAAACTACGCGCAATCGCCACGCCAGGCCCAGGGTTGTCGGTGGCGTTGATCCCCGAAAGGGCTATGACCAAAGGCTTCATGCGGAGAATCCTTGGGAGTTGAGCATGGCGGTGAATTCGTAGACGTCGGACAAGGCAGAGCCATAAGCGACGTCAAACTCCCGACTCAGAGCCTCAGCGATAAGCTGTGGGCTACGTCCCTCCTGCAAGCCGCGCAGGACCAGGGTCGCGCTCTCATTGAGGCGGTAGCTGTCACCACTTCGAGGGTCCATAGCGACCCCCCGCCGGCTGATCTGCAAAAGTTGCCAATCTGACATGTCGACGCCCCCACTCGTTGGGAAACCCAAGCGCTAGTCCCTGAATCTCCGACTTCATAATCTGTATGGCTGAGATCGGCAGATGTTCGATTTAGTTTAGCCTGTTGCCCTACAGCAAGCGGCGCCCCGCTCTACGGGGCGGCTACGGCGCGCGCACAAGCAGCCAACGCGCATAAGGATTTGCCGCCGTCTGCGCTGTCCAACAATTGCTCCACACAGGTAAAATATTTAACTAAACAGAGAGACTACAGGCTCTGCGACAAAGGGCAGACCAGGCTCCTGCAAGTGCACCCGCTGAAATTGGCCATCGCGGTAGATCAAAGCATTTGGTCGGTCCCAGCTGTCGACGCTAAGAAGCAAACCTGAGCGGCCATGCCGGGGCTCCGCGTAGGGAACATGAAAATGGCCGATGATGCCATGGTCAAACGCACCCTCGTCGACCCAAGCACGAAATGCGTCGAGGATCCGCTGATGATTCAACGTCCGGTATCGGTCCTGGGACCTTGAGATCTTGGCGTGCCGAAGGGAATAGGCATCCAGCCATCCCCCAGGGATGTAACCAGCCGCGCGTCGGGCAAACTGACTTTTGATCAAGCCGCGAAACGCTCGGTAGAGCGGATCCTCGGTGATCAGGTCGCCATGGGTGATTTTAATCCGCTCGCCGCTGCGTAAGGTGAGAGCAAAATCCTTCGCCAAGACAAACTCGACCCCGGCCCATCCGCTCCGGTCCATATGGACCTCGTGGTTCCCCTCGACAAAGACAACGCGAATACCCCGCTTGGCCGCCGCCGCCAGGGCTTCGCCCAGGGGCCTAAATTTGCGCCGATAGTAAGCCGCGTCGCCAAAGCAAAAATCAAAGATATCTCCATTTAAAACAAGCACTTCGACTTCAGGACTGAGGCGCTCGATAAGATCCAACAACAAGCGTCCGCGCCGGTCCGCCATGTGCTGGATATGCACATCAGAAGCCAAAACCAAGGAGGCGGTTAAGGAATCACCTTGGGCTTGATGGGACGGGGGCATTCGACTCCTCGGGATTGGTCTCGGGGTTCACTTTGCGGCTCGAACGCCCCCAGTATAGCTGCATAAGCTGGAATGCTCTTGCAAAACCTTCATGATTCTGGTTTTTTAGATCCGCTTCATAGCCTATTAAACCATCGGTTCCGGTTATCAGGAGGGCATTCATGTCTTTATCGGTTGAAGAAAAGGTTAAGCAGATCGTCGTCAATCAGCTTGGCGTCGAGGAGACCTCGGTCATCGGCAAAGCCAAATTCATCGAAGACCTGGGCGCCGACTCCCTCGACATCGTCGAACTGGTGATGGCGATGGAAGAAGCCTTCGGCGTCGACATCCCCGATGAAGAAGCCGAGAACATCCGCACCGTCGATGACGCGGTCTCCTTCATCAAAAAAGCGGAAGATGCTTAAAGGGTAGACGCCGATGGCGAGTAAGATCGGGATCGCCGCAGACCATGCCGGCAAAGAGCTTAAGCAGCTAGTTGCCGACTTCGTCGGCCTGAAGAATTTTGAAGTGATCGACTACGGCGTCGCCTTTGACTCCAATAAATCGGTCGACTATCCCGACTACGCGGCCATCCTCGCTGCGGATGTCGCCAGCGGCAAGATTGATCGCGGCGTGTTGATCTGTGGCACCGGCATCGGCATGTGCATCACAGCCAACAAGTTTCCCGGCGTGCGCGCGGCCCAGGTCTGGGACGAGTTCACGGCGCGGATGAGCCGCGCCCACAATGATGCCAACATCATCTGCCTGGGTGCGCGCGTGACCAATCACCACCGCGCCGTGGAGCTAGTCAACCTGTGGCTGGACACGCCTTTTGAAGGCAGCCGCCATCAGGCGCGCCTGGACAAAATCCGCGAAATCGAAAAAAAGCTCGGCAAGCGCTAAGCAAACCGGCTTTACCCTTGAGAGGAGCTACCCGTGTTGAAGCCCTGGGACGTATTGGCGAGTAAAGACCCTGAAGTGTTCCGCTTGATCGAGGCCGAGCTGCATCGCCAGCAAGAGGGCCTGGAGTTGATCGCTTCAGAAAACTTCGCTTCGGCCGAGGTCATCGCCTGTATGGGCAATGTTCTCGCCAACAAATACGCTGAAGGCCTACCCGGTAAGCGCTACTACGGCGGCTGCGAGGTCGTCGACCAGGTTGAAACGATCGCTATTGAGCGCTTAAAGCAGCTGTTCGGCGCCAAGTTCGCCAACGTCCAGCCGCATTCGGGCGCCCAGGCTAACGCCGCCGTTTACCTCGCCCTCGCCAAGCCAGGCGACCGCATCCTCGGCCTCGATCTGTCGCACGGTGGTCATTTGACCCACGGCTCGAAGGTCAACTTCTCCGGAATCCTCTACGAGTCCCACTTTTATACCGTGCAGCCCGATAGCAATCTGATCGACTTCGCCTCGGTCCGCAAGCTGGCCCATGAGCTAAAGCCGAAGATCATCGTCGCTGGCGCCAGCGCTTACCCACGCGCCATCGACTTTGCGGAGTTCCGCCGCATCGCCGACGAGGTCGGTGCCTACCTGTTTGTCGATATGGCCCACATCGCCGGGTTGGTGGCGGCTGGACTGCATATGAACCCAGTCCAGCATGCTCACGTCGTCACGACCACCACCCACAAGACCCTGCGCGGCCCGCGTGGCGGCGTCATCATGTGGAACGACGAGGCCCTCACCAAAGACATCAACAAGGCGGTCTTCCCCGGCACCCAGGGTGGCCCTCTCGAGCACGTCATCGCCGCCAAGGCGGTCTGTTTTCGCGAAGCGCTGCAGCCGGAATATAAGAGCTACCAACTCGAAGTCGTTCGCAATGCGGCCTACCTCGGCGAGGAGCTCATTCGGCAGGGCTTCAAATTGGTCTCTGGCGGCACTGACAACCATCTCGTCCTGCTCAACCTGTCGGACTCTCCCGTCAGCGGCAAGGATCTCGAAGAGGCGCTCGGCAAAATCGCCATCACCGTCAACAAAAACACCGTTCCGGGTGAAAAGCGCAGCCCATTCGTCACCAGTGGCGTACGCATTGGCACGCCAGCCGTGACGTCCCGTGGCCTCGGTCGCACGGAAATGGCCCAGATCGCCGGTTGGGTGCGCCAAGCCTATGATCATGTGAAGGACGACCAGTACTTGGCCGGCCTCAAGCGCGAAGTCGTGGCACTGGCGCAGCGCTTCCCGCTCTACCCCGGCTGGGCCAACTAGGGAGTCCAGCAGTGAAATGCCAGGTGTGTGGGTCTGAGGACACGAAAGTGCTGGAGAGCCGCCTCAGCGATGGCGGCCGCAGCGTTCGGCGCCGCCGTTGTTGTGTCACCTGCAATCACCGCTTTACGACCTATGAAAAGGAGGAGGTGTTTGCCTTCTCCATCATTAAAAAAGATCTTCGGGTCGAACCCTACAGCCGCGACAAAGTCTTTCGGTCGATCCAAACCGCTTGCCAAAAGCGGCCGATCACCTATGAACAGATCGATGCGATGATCTCGCGACTGGAAAAGACGGTGCAGGACTCCGGCGAGCGTACCGTCGCCAGCCAAAGACTCGGCGACCTCATCATGGATAGCTTGCATGGTCTGGATAAAGTGGCTTACGTCCGCTTCGCCTCGGTCTATAAAGACTTTCAAGACCCCAGCGAATTCATGCGCGAGATCGACCGGCTGGACACTGAGTAACGCGCTTTTAAGGACCTAGACCCATGTTTACTGGCATCGTCGAACGCACTGGCCGCATCCTCTCTTTGACGACACCGGCCACCGCCGCGGGAGGAGCCATGGGCGCGATCAGCCAGCTCATCATCGACGCCGGCAAGGGTTTTGAGACACGCCCCGGCGATAGTGTGGCGATCAACGGCTGCTGCTTGACCGTCACAAGCAACAAAGTCCAACTACTGGCCTTTGACGTCAGTCGGGAAACCCTCGCCCACACCAGTCTTGGTGAGCTCGGCGAAAACAGCGAGGTCAACCTGGAGCGGGCCCTAAAGCTCGGCGATCGCCTTGGCGGCCACCTCGTCTCCGGTCACATCGATGGTGTCGGCGTCGTCGATCGCATTTTAAAACAGCCCGATGGCTGGGAGCTGATGCTGCAGATCCCAACATCTCTGGGCCGCTACGTCATCCGCAAGGGCTCCATCTGCCTTGACGGGGTCAGCTTGACGGTCAATGCCCTCGCTGACCACGGTCAGACCACAATCATCGGCCTGACCTTGATCCCCACGACGGTCAGTATGACGGCGCTCAAGTCGCTGCACGAAGGGCAACGCATCAACGTCGAGGTCGACACCATTGGTAAGTATGTCGAACGCTTAACTCAGCTCGCCGATACCTGACTGTTGACCGGCGGGTGGCATTGGTCCAGTATCGTTTGATCCACGAAGTCATCGTTGTCGCCACCTGACCAAAACTACGGAGTCTTTAGCATGAACATCAGCAGCAAGGGTCTACTGAACGCAGTCGCCGCATTCGCCATCGTCTCCTTGTCAGGGTCCGCCATGGCCGTAACCAAGCCCAAGAGCCCGACGGCCGGTATGCATTGCGTCAATAGCCGCAATCAAGAGATCAAAGCCGCGACCAAGCTATCTGAATGCAAGGCGCCTTACCACTGGGTCAAGGCACCTATCGTCGCGACCAAAGTAAAGACCAAGCCTAACCACGCCCTAGCCCACGCTAAGAAGCACAAGGGCCGGGTCGCTTCGACCAAGAAGACCCTCAACCAGTAGACCCGCCTCGGCAGGTAACCATCTCAAAGTCCTCGGCTATTCAACTGCCGGGGATAGCCGTCGCAGCGACAACATCCCACCTGATCATCCTGCATTAGACTCTATCTTTGCGTCTTCCGAGCGATTCTGATAAGGTCCGCCGCCTCAGCCCTACTTGGGAGCCCGCTCTATGACATCTCAGGAAATCGCGCTCGCGCGCGTTGGAACAGCCATTGACGCTATCAAACGCGGCGGCATGGTAATCATGGTCGATGATGAAGATCGCGAAAACGAGGGGGACCTCGTCTTTGCCGCAGCTCACGTCACCCCTGAGAAGATCAACTTCATGACCAAAGAGGCTCGCGGCCTCATCTGCCTGAGCTTGGAAAAGGCCGCCATCGAGCGCCTCCAGCTGCCGATGATGGAAGACTCCGGTAGACGCGGCCCAAGCAAATCGACCGCCTTCACCGTCAGCATCGAAGCACGCGAAGGAGTCTCCACCGGGATCTCCGCGGCCGATCGTTCGCACACGGTCAAAGTGGCTGCCAACCCTCATGCCAGGCCAGATGACATTGTCGTTCCCGGCCATATCTTCCCGCTTAAGGCCCGCACCGGTGGTGTACTGCAGCGCGCCGGCCACACCGAGGGCTCGGTCGATTTGGTCCATCTCGCCGGTTTCAATGCCGCCGCAGTGATCTGCGAAATCATGAACGACGATGGCACCATGGCGCGCATGCCGGACCTGGAGCAATTCGCCGCCAAGCATGCGATCCCGATCGTCACGATCGCCGACATCGTCACCTTCCGCTTGCTGCATGAGTCGTTCATCGAAGTGCAGGCTAGCGGACCGGTTAAAACCGCCTACGGCACCTTTACCGGTTACCTCTTTAAGAGCCAAATCGACGACCTTTCGCATATGGCTTTGGTCAAGGGCAGAGGCGAGGACGAGCGCTTTGACGACCGCATCGTCGATGTTCGTGTGCATCGTCAGCGCCCGCTAGCAGACGTGTTTAGTGACCCAACCACGGGTAGCCGCCACCGCATCGAGCACGGCTTGAAACTCCTGCAAGAGTCGCCCGCTGCAGTGCTGATCTATCTGTCCTATCCAGAGGCGCAAGCTGGCTTGGCCGACGACTTCCTGACGCTACTGCCGAAGTCCCAGCGCGAAGAGCGGCCAAAGCTCGACTGGCTCGAGCCGGACTCCCGCCTACTCGGCGTCGGTGCGCAGATCCTGCGCCACCTCGGCGTGCAAAAGATGCGGGCCCACATGGCCCATCCGGTCCCGTTGAAGGGACTAGCGGGCTTTGGCCTCGAGGTCGTCGACACCATCTGCCTGCGTCCCGATGCCGTTTCCTCGTGACCAGTTTGTGACCTCTCATTGCAAGGGAACTACCGCATGAGCCAACGTTATTTAATCATCGCCAGCCGCTTCAATGATCTGATCAGCAAAGCCCTGCTCGGTGGAGCCACCGAGGTCTTTAGCGAGGCCGGTATCGCGGCCAGTCAACTCGACACGCTGTGGGTACCGGGTTGTTTTGAGCTCGCCACCGTTGCCGCTCAAGCCGCACGCAGCAATACCTACACGGCAATCGTTTGCCTCGGCGCGGTGATCCGCGGCGACACCCCGCACTTTGACTATGTCTGCGCGCAAACAGCGGCTGGTTTGCAGCAGGTCGCCGTCGCCACCGGAACGCCGGTCATCTTCGGCGTGCTCACCACCGATACCATCGAACAAGCCCTGAGCCGGTCTGGCATCAAGGGCGGCAACAAAGGCAAAGACGCCGCGCACGCCGCTCTCAGTATGGCCAAAACCATGCAACAACTTAAGGAGCTGACCAAGCGGTGAGCATCCATCCCAACACCTCGGCGCGTGAATTCGCCCTGCAGTTTCTCTATCAATGCGAACTGGAAAAGCTCTACTACTATTCCGAGAGCCACTTCACCGACTTCGCCCAGCACCAACAAGTGCCGAGCGAACAGATCACCATGTGCCGGGCCATTGCTCGCGGTGCCCTTGAAGATATGCACCGGATTGACGCGCAAATCCAAGAGGCCTCGGCCAGTTGGAAGTTGAGCCGCATGCCCGTGGTCGACCGCAGCGTGCTGCGCTTGGCGACCTTTGAGCTAGCTCTTGGTGCTGAGCCGGTTCGTGTCATCCTCAACGAAGCGGTTGAGCTCGCCAAGAAGTATGGATCTGAGGACTCCGGCCGCTTCGTCAATGGCCTCCTAGATAAGATCGCTCGCGGCAAGACCGACGCCAAATAGTCGCCAAAACAACCACCTTCGGTTAACCTTGCTAAAGACCTATGCAGGAGACTTGTACCGATGGATGCGCAGAGCAGCCCTGAGCCGAGACCGACGTTTGCACCCGCAGCCCGTAGTGCAGCCTTGGGTGGGAGCGTTGAGACGACTGGGTCCCTCGCGCGCCAGGTCACCATCTACTTGCTCGATGCCGCAGAAAGTTCAACCTGCCCGTTTTGGATTGGTTTGGCAGGACCTGGTCCACAAAGTGCTAGCCAGTTACTCGACCTTCCGTCCACCGCGGCTCTGCTCCATGCTGCGGCTACCCAGGGGCTCAACGAAGCGACCCCGATCATGCTGACCGACACGACAGCGAGCCACCTACGCTCCGTGCTGCTCATGCCGCCACCGAGTCGTCACAATGACGCACGAGAAGACTGGCTGCGCCAACTCAGTGTCGCCTTGCAGCCATGGCACCCGACGTCTGTGGGGCTGTACCTCGCGGCGGACCATCTGCCCGCGCACGAAGGCCTGGACCTACTCGGCACGGTCTTGCGCCAGGTCGTGTCCCAGCCGGACACGGCCGAGGTTTACCTGCTCACCGACAGCAAAAACACCCATGCGGTGCTCAATACGGCATTAAAAATCAAGGCAGACATACCGCAAGACCGCATCAGCCTGTATGTCTTTCACTGATCAGGTCGCCACGCCGAGACTTGCGCAAGGGCCTGATCCTCTGGTTATATGGGGCCTGCAGCTATCCTGTCGTCCACTAACCGCCCCGGAGCCCAAGCCATGCCGCAGTCGCCTTTTCGCCACGACCTACTCCAAGGTAAAGTCGCACTCATCACCGGCGGTGGTACCGGGATCTGCTTTGGCATTGCCCAGGAGCTAGCCAGGCACGGTGCCAGCGTCGTCTTAATGGGACGCCGCGAAGAGGTCCTCAAAGAGGCCGTCGCCGCGCTGCACAAAGAAGGTCTCAAAGCCGCCTTCGTCAGCGGCGACGTGCGCGACTTTGGTCAGGCGGAGAAGGCTGTTGCCACCACCGTCGCGACCTTTGGCCGCCTGGATATCCTGCTCAACGGCGCCGCCGGAAACTTCCTCTGCCCAACCGATCAGCTCAGCGCCAACGGCTTCAAAACGGTCATCGACATCGACCTTCTCGGCACCTTCAACATGACCCGTGCGGCCTTCAAAGATCTAAAATCCAGTGGCGACAGCCTTGTCCTCAACATCTCCGCGACCCTGCACTATCAGGGCACCCTGATGCAGGCGCATGTCATGGCGGCGAAGGCCGGAATCGAGGCCTTGGGTCGTAACCTAGCCTGTGAGTGGGGGGAACACGGCATCCGCGTGTGCGCCATCGCTCCAGGTGCCATCGGCGACACCGAGGGCATGCGCCGCCTCGCGCCGATGGGCGCGGACAAAAAGATTGCCGCCGAAGTCCCGCTGCGCCGCCTCGGGTCCATCCAGGATATTGCCCACGCAGCGGTGTTTCTTAGCTCCAGCGCAGCTTCGTATATCACCGGCGAAGTGCTGGTCGTCGATGGCGGTGCCTGGCTGATCAAGCCGGCTTTGGTGACCCGTGAGATGTGGGAAAAACTGGCTGCCAAGTCGCCCCGCGCCTGAGACTAGACCCAACCCGCGACCGAAGGGACAACCCCATGGCGACCAGCCAGCCTAGCGTAGGCGCCTCTCCTCTACTCAGGCTTGGTCGCTACTGGGCGACTTGGCTACGTCGCCTGCGCTGGGTGACCCATCCCATCACGATCTTCGTCTTCCTCCAGGTCGTGTGGATTGCGATCACCTTGATCTGGGTCATCTGGTTTGTCGATCAACAAGCCGGCCTCGCCAAACTCGCACAGCGCTTCGGACAAGAGTATTTTAGCAGTGAAGCCGCTCTTGGCATCCTGGTCATCGGCTGCATCTTACTCGGCGTGCTGCTGGTCGGAACCATCATGTTGTTCGTCTTTGGCCAACGCCAGAGTGCCGCCATTCGCCAACAACGCACCTTTGTCTCCAGTGTTACCCATGAGCTCAAGTCGCCTCTGGCCAGCCTACAGCTAGCCTTTGAAACCATGAGTACCCGGCAACTAGACGCTACCACCTCCCTGTACATGCATAAGATGATCCAGGGCGATATCGACCGGCTACGTCGGCTGATCGATCAGATCCTGTTGACCGGTGGGCTGGACCGGGGCGGCATCTTGTTCAATGAAGACCCGCGTACACCCACGCCCATGGCGCAAATCATCGCTCAGCTGGTCGAGCGTCTGCAGTACTTGGACACTCATCTTGGCGCGCGCCTGACGATCGAGTGCCCCCCAGGTCTAACGGTCCCCGCGTCACCGTCTGCGCTAAGTCTCATTCTCAACAACCTCCTCGAAAATGCCGTCAAGTATTCACCCCCTGGATCGCCGATTCACCTGGGCGTCGACCGCAATGAGCACGAGGTCTTTATCTACGTCAGAGATCAAGGACTTGGCCTAGACAAGCAGGACAAACGGCGGCTTTTCAAGATGTTCCGACGCGGCGATACCGCCATCAAAAAAGCCATTCCCGGCACTGGTCTAGGCCTTTACATCATCAAGAGCGCGGTCCGCGTCCTGGGCGGCCGGGTCTGGGCTGTGAGCGAAGGGCGCGGCAAAGGCGCGACCTTTTATGTATCTCTACCCGCGCTGGATCAGTATGCTCAGCCGCATATTACGTAGGTAGCACGCATGGCCGAAGCGAAAAAACGCATCCTGCTGGTCGAAGACGAGCCCAACTTAGCTTTCAATATGAACTTCAACCTGCAGGCTGAGGGCTACGATGTCGTCCCAGCGGTTGATGGACAGATTGCGCTGCAGAAATTCGCCAAGGATGGACCCTTTGATCTGGTGATATTGGATGTGATGCTGCCCGAGGTCAACGGCTTCGATGTCGCTAAGGGCATCCGCGCGCACGATGATCAGACGCAGATCCTTATGCTGACTGCCCTGGGTAAAGAAGAAGACCGGTTGCGCGGATTTGAAGCCGGCGCCGATGATTACGTCACCAAGCCCTTTCATCTCCAAGAGTTTCTCCTGCGGGTGAAGCGGATGATTAAACGCTCGCAGTACTTCCATGTCCCGGTCGAGGCCAGCTCGGCCGAAGTCCTGCGCTACGGCCCCTTCGCGCTAAATACCGAACTGCTGCAGCTGGTGACGCCTACTGGTCAACACGCTTTGACCGCACTAGAAGCCGACGTCCTACGCGAATTTATGCAAAATCCAAAGCGTGTCCTGTCGCGCCAACACCTGCTCGATACCGTTTGGGGGATGAAGGGCGACATTGAGACTAGGACCGTTGACAACTTTATCGTCCGACTTCGAAGGTACCTCGAAGTCGACCCGAGTAAACCCGTCTATCTGGTCAGCGTACGCGGCCGTGGCTACCGACTGATCGAAAGCTGACCCTCGACGCAAACCCTTGCGGAGACTGACACCACGTGTTTCTACCCTTCGAAAAATGGCATGGCTGCCGCAATGACTTTGTCGTCTTATGGATCGCAGATAGCGACGGCGAGCTGGTTTTAAACAGCCTCAAGCGCCAAGCTGTTCGCCTTTGTGACCGCCACAGCGGCATCGGTGCCGATGGACTTTTGGTCCTGTTGACCAAACAGCGCGATGATTTGACCCCGTACGGGCTTGTCATCATCAATAGCGACGGTTCCATTGCCAAGACCTGCGGCAACGGTCTGCGCTGCGCGGCCTCAAGCGTCCGTAAGCGCCACCTAGGCCAGGGCCGTTCCCATGAGCTACCGGAAATGGTTGAGCTGCAAGTCGAGGGTGAGACTCTACTGTGCCGTTTTCTGCTCGGATCAGTGACCAACCCCTTGGTCGTCGTCGACATGGGGACCCCGGTATTAAACCGCGAGGTACCGTGGTTTGACGCCGCCGCACAAGCCTGCGCCGTCGTCACCAAAAAGGCGGGGCAGAACGCCAGCGTCGGCGTCTGCACCATCGGCAACCCGCACATCGTCTTAACCAGTGAAGCGGCGAGCCGCGAGCTACTCCTAAAGCTCGGCCCCGCACTCCAGGACCACCCCTTAAAAGACGGAGTCAACGTCCACTTGGTCCAAACGCGCGATCTCACCGCCAAGGACCAGGCCCGTGCGGGCCAGGAGCTCGGTCAGAAGCTGAGCGAACTCTACCAAGCCTTTGTCTGGGAACGCGGTGCCGGCGAAACCATGGCTTGTGGCAGCGGCGCCTGCGCCATCGCCGCCCTAGCTTTGGCAACAGGACTACTAGAGCGCGACGCCTGGGTCGGCGTCGACATGCCCGGAGGTCGCCTCTATGTCAAACAAGATGAGGCCAATGGTCCGCTCCAGCTCGCCGGACCAGCGGTTTTTTGCTATTCAGGACAGGTCGAAGTGTAGCAGGGAGCTTTTTTTACTGCTTTAGCCGATTCAATCCTGGTATTTTTAGTCGATGAAACAACACATCCAACGCTTTAAGGGTACCGTTCGCGTCGTCAATGCGATGCGCCTCTACCACCAACACACGGTGCACGGCATGGCGGCCGTACCTGAATCCGGTGGCGTGCTGGTCGTCGTCAACCATAGCCTCGCGACCTATGACATCCTCTTACTTGCCGCGGCCATCTATACCGAAACCGGCCGCTTAGCTCGACCGCTACTCGACCGCTTGTTCTTTAAAGTGCCCTTGATCAGGGAGATCACCTCCGGCTACGGTGCCGTCAACGGCAGTCCAGCGAATGCTCAGGCTCTGCTCGAAGCCGGTGAAATCGTCACCGTTGCACCTGGAGGCATGCGCGAATCGCTTCGCCCGAGAAGTGAGCGTTACCAGATCCAATGGGATGGTCGTTTGGGTTTCGTCCGCATTGCCATGAAAAGCGGCGTGCCGATCATCCTCGCTGCGTGCCCAAAGGCCGACGAACTCTATGATGTCTATCCTTCGTTTACGACCAAGTGGTTCTACCGCACCTTCAAAGTCCCGGTGTTCTTTGCCCGAGGTCTTGGCCTTACAGGGTTGCCACGACCGATCGCCTTGACACATCATCTAAGCGAACTGCTTCATCCACCGGCATGGACCGGCGATCCCGAAACCGATGAAGCCAATGTGCAAGCCTTTCACGCCATGCTGGTCAAGCGCATGGAGCATTTGATGACCTTGCACTAGAACGTCTTCAGGGCTTTTTTATAATGCGGTTTGAGCTTCTCTAGTGCGTCGCGCCAGGCAAACGCCGGATCACCCATGGCCACAAAAGGCGGATTTTCGAGCCTGCCAGTGCGGTAACTCAAGGGCTCACCGGCAAAATCCAGAATGGCCCCACCAGCCTGCTCCAATACGCACTGAGCGGCCGCAGTGTCCCATAAACTGGTCGGTGACGTCCGCACGGAAAAGTCAGCCTCACCGCCGGCAATATACGCGTACTTAAGCGCGCTGCCGACAGCCTTGCACGTCGCCAAGGGGTAAGCCGCATGTAGGATATCGCCCTCGCCTTGGTGATGCGAGCGACTCACCAAGCAGACAAAGCGCTCCTGATCAGAGCTGCGCGCTCGCACGGCGTGCCATTGGTCGAGAGCTGCATCCTGCTTCCAGGTTCCTTGGCCCACAGCGGCGACAAAGCACCACCCATAGGCGGGTGCGAGTACACATCCGATGACCGGCTTGGCCTCGACCATCAAGGCAATATTGACACTAAAATCGCCGGTCCCCTTGATGTAGTCGCGAGTCCCATCCAGCGGATCGACCAACCAATAGACCGGAGCCGTATCAACCACCGCCTGCAAAGCTGCGGCTTCACCTTCTTCAGACACGATCGGCACACCGGGTAAAAGCTGCGCGAGACTGACTAGCAAGGAGCGATGCGCCGCCAGATCAGCCTGCGTCACGGGTGATTGGTCGGCCTTGGCATCGGCATGCAGATCACCGCGCTGGTACCAAAACATGATCTCCTCACCCGCCGCGCGCGCAGCGGCGCTCAAGGCCGGGAGCGACACCTTGGGTACCTTCACGGTGGCTTTCAAGAACGTACCGCCCGGGCGCGCATAGCCATCGCGCGGCGTGCCGCTTGATCGGACACAAAGGAGGTTAAAAACTCCGTCAACGACACGATCTTATCCTCCGACAGGTGTTCAAAGCTGATCCCGGCCTGGTCACCGATAATGAAGATACGTCGGACCTTCGCCGAAAGCTTCAAATAGTCACCTTGGACGGACAACATATGTTCCGGAATCGGCACATGCAGCTTCAGCTGGTCTCCGGGGCGAAAAATACGCCCATCCTCTGCCTTAAGTAGGGCTCCATGCACACTCAAATCGATCAGCCTTCCTTTGTGCATGGCGTCGTCGGCGAGCAAATAGTATTCGAGTGGAATATCGATCTTATAGCGGCGGCTTTTACGCGCGTTTTTATGGTTTAGACCATGGCGAATCCGGCTGAAAATTTCGGCCCGCTCGACCTTGACATAGTTGATGTAATCATCCACTTCGTGAAACGGGGCGAGAATCTTATGATAAGAGTCGATGAGATGCGCCGGCTGCCTGGTTAAGAAAAGCACCGGGACTGGCGCTTGACCACGCCGCCGCTTGAGCTCTCCTAGCAGCTCCAAGCTGCGTTCCAGCGGAATAAATTCATCGTCCAAAATCAGCAGCATGATTTGCCGGCCAAAATTCTTCTGTAGCTCCTCGGCTGAACGCGGCATCGCCACGGCCATTGCCTTAAAATTAGTCCGCACATATGCCTCGATCGCCGCACTCAGATCGATCGGCATGGTGCCGCTTGTAGCGATAAGGACGTAGCGCTTGCGCTTTTTTCGTGGTGCCTGGAGATACTCAGCAACCTTGCTATTCTTACCGTCCTTCTTCTCGTCAGTCGTTGCCGGAGCATCCTTCTCAGAGCTTGCCATGCGCCTCCTCCAGCTGCCACGCAGCAATATATTTAAAAAAGGCAAAGGGCTCGACGCGGACGCCGCTCAATCGATTGCTATGGGCGGCGTGGTGCGTCAGGGTCCATAAATAGGTATAGGGGGCCTCATCCGCTAGGATGCCGTGCACCTTGTGATAGATCGCGCGACGCTTGTCAAAGTCATTGCTGGCTTCAGCCTCGGTCAGCAAACTGTCGACCTCTGGACTCCGAAACATGACAAAATTGTTGCCCCATGGTTTGGCGCTAGAACTATGAAACAAGCTGGTGATGTTACTAGCGTCATCAAAGCTCCATGCGGCTATGGTGACGTCGTAGTCATGCTCCTCTAGGACCTTTTTCTTCCACACCAACCAGTCCATAAACTGCAGCTCAACCTTGATACCGACCGCCTCCAGATAGCCTTGGCAGGCTAACACGACGCGCTTAATCATCTCACTTTCGCCGGCAAGAGGTACGGCGAAGGTGAGGTTTACCGGCTGACCGGCGGCAGTCCGTAGTTGGCCATTGGTCTCCTTTAGCCCCGCCGCACTCAGCAGGGCCTTAGCTTTGGCGACGTCAAATCCCAAGCCCTTCACATCCAAATCATAGGCCCAGGACGTAGGCGGAAAGGGCCCAGAAATCAGTCGCCCCTTGCCCTGAAAAAATGCCTGAAGCATCTCCTCGCGGTTGATCGCATGGCTGATTGCTTGGCGTACCCGCTTGTCCTTCAACAAGCCCCGACCGGTATTCATCGCAAAAAACGAGAACGACAGGGCGTCGTATGGCACCAGGCTGAGCTTGTTGTCGCCCATGATTTCGCCGAGGTCACGCGGACTCACATAGGTGATCAAATCAAGGGAATTAAACATCAACGACTGGGCCATGATATTTTGGTCGGCATACGCCTTCATAACGATCTGAGCGATCGCGGGTTTGCCGCGAAAATATCCGGGGTTGGCCGTCAGCATCACCTCGCCTAGCGACGTCGCCTTGGTAAAGGCATAAGGTCCGGTACCAATGGGATGCTTGGCGAACTCACTATCGCGCTTAAGTGCCGAAGCCGAGCCTACGACATGCGCCGGCATGATTTTGAACATCAACACCCGCAGGGGATCAACCATGGCCCGAGACAAGTGCAAGGTGACACTGTTGGGACCAGTCTTTTCGGCAATTTTAATCACGCCAAAGCGTTCCCGATTCGGAATCTCGCTTTGCGGCGCTGTTAACAAGCGTACCGTGGCCACGACGTCATCGACGCTCAGAAGGGGCCCAGTCCCTGTTGCCGCGTGCCAGTGCACGTCGTCACGCAGGGTAAAGCTCACGTCCATACCGCCGTTTTCGATGCGCCAGTTCTTCGCCAACGCAGGGACGTAAGCGCCACTGGGGCCGAGATCGACCAACGAATCAAAAAGCAAATCGGCCAAGCGCTGACCCGATGCCTCATGAGCCGTATAGGGATCAAAGGTGTCCAGCCTCGTCGTCTCTCCATAGGTCATGTTGGCGCTGGACGCCGCGCCTGCCCAAGCTGGCGGCGACAAGCCCAAGGCCAAACCCAGTCCTACCTGCCGAACAAACCTTTGCATACATGGCTCCCTATGGCTGGATATTAGCTGTGCGCTTACATCGCCAAATAATGAATCTTTGACGGCAGGTGCGGCTGGCTCTGCAGCTGCAGCCCTTGATTAGTCAACGCCACGAACACACGGTCCCACACGCCGACTTGCGCCCGAAAGCTCAAGATGCCGAGCTTTGACATCAAGATATCGCGGTTCATCCGGGTGTTGGTTTTGAATAGGTAGCTACGCCCCAAAAACAGATCGTAGGCATGGATAGGATTGGCCACAGATGGATCATGTTTGACGTAAAAGATCTTTCGACTATCCGGAGACCAAGCTGGACCGGTATTGAGGTCGATGACCACATCTTTGGCGACGACCATGGTGCGCAGCTCAGCCTCGCGGTAAGTCCGTCCAGGCTCAAAAGGCACGACGAGGATGTTCCAGCGTCGCGATTCATTCTCAGCCGAGTTGGTCGCATCGGTATAGAATGCAATAAAGCGCCCATCGGGTGATACCGTTGGGCGCAGATCGTCGTGGCCCCACTGCGTCAAGGGAACAGCTGCGTTCCACACCGCACCGTGATGATTCCTGGATACGACATAAAGGCTATGCCGCAAGGCATCACCGCTCGAATAGACGACTGCGTCACCGCTAGGGAACCAGTCAGGAAATAGATCGACCGCATCACCTGTAGACAGCTGTGTAAAACGGTCGCGACTTAGGTCCGCCAAGTAGATATCACCGTTACCCGTACGCGAGCTGACGAACGCTAGCTCATTGGTGCATGGGCTCCAGGTTGCATAGCCATCCTTGCTATGACTGTTGCCAAGCGAGGCCTCGGCAGCGCCGATCGCACCGAGATAAATGCTGTAGTCGCCGATCCCGCCGTTTGACATGAAGGCAAAACGAGTCGAGTCACGCGACCAGCGCAGTCCGGCATTATAAGACTGCGCTGATTTGATCACCATGCCCTCAAGAAAATCACCCTTACCCTTAGGCACGACGCGCAGCTCACGGGAAAAGTTGCCTGCCAGGTCCTTCAACATGATCTTACGAAAGCCATCCGTCACGATCTCGTAGCCTAGATACACCCCATCGGCCGACCAGCTGAGATTGGCTTCATTAGAGGCCAAAGGCCCAGACTCCAATGGCTTTATTTCGATCAATGTCACCTGGTCACGGGCTTGGACCAAGCTAGGGTAATCGTGGCTAAAGGCATTGCTACCTGGAAAGAAGGCACGGATAAAAGGCGGAAAATAACTACCATTAGTCGCGGTGAAGGCCGTCAGCGGAACGCCCGCCCCAGGCTCACTCGCGTCCTTGTTAAACAGCGCAAGGTGGCATGATGCCATACAGAGGACGAACACACCGAATAAGAATCGGAAGCATAAAGACATCGGTCACCTCATTGGCGCGAGACGTTGCGCGCGGCGTTGAGGGATGCTGTGGCTTGTTTGAGATAGACTTGGGCGTTCTCCACATAGGCTTTGCTCGCTGCGTCAGCAGGCAGCGTCCGGGCGCTGCCGTCGAGATAGCTCTTCCACGTCTTGACCGTATCGACGAGCAGGCGCGGATCCTGCGTCAACGTCCACAGACGGTGCCGACAGAGGGCGCGGTGATAATCAACGTTATGCACGGCCTGAGTGTACTCTCCCGGCGGCACAAAACGCAGGTACGGAATGACTCCATCAAGGACTTCCAGCGCCTTACTAAAATGCGCTTGCGCTGCTTCCGGATGTTCCGCGCTCAAGCGTTCGGCGGTTAAAAACAGGGCGATACCTTCGTCGATGTGCGAGCCGATAAAGCGTTTGTCGACAAATTGCTTGACCGCGGGGTTGGCCGTCACGATGCCAAAAGCCTGGGCAGCCTTGGCCGGCTCGTCGAGGACCGTCAAATACAGCTCCCCGGCCTCATGCCGAGCCATCAAGTAGTCGCTATGTTCGGGCGGAATCTTGTTCAAAACAGCCAGGGCCGCCTCGGTCTTTCCCGCTTTGACCAAGCGTTGGGCGATAGCCCGAAAGTCCTGCTCGAGAATCACCGCCGCCTCGCCGGTCAGATCCAAGGTCCCCTGGTCGAGTTCCAGCACCGATTTGTACGGCTTATAACCAACCGGTCCCTCGACCTCCATTTTGACAAACCCCGATGGTACCGGAATGGGGGCAGCCAGAGGCGTTTTGCCAAGGACCTTGCCCTCGACCTTGACCACGGCGCCAAGCGGCCGCGAGTCGATCCGCAAAAAGGCCGCCTGCCGTTTGATCGTCAGCACCAATGGCTTGTCGACGTCCTGCCCGAGCTGCACCACCTGCGCCAGATCAGCAAATCCCTGTTTAATCACTCGAAGCTTGCCAGAAGCCTTGCCCTCGACATAGAGGCGACCAGTCGTATCCGTTGCGCCGATCCAGCTGTTGTTCAGATAAACATTGGCTTGGGCCACCGCCGTTCGTTTACCAGCTAGCTCAGTCATCACCAGAAGTGGCGCCGCACGCTGATCCTTCAGCTCTTTACGTGGCCTTAGGATCACTAGATCACCGCGTTCGATCGTCGCCCTGGGTACTAGACCAAAGGCTTGAGCTTTGGCCGACTTTTCCCCGACCTCGCGGATTTTAAGACTGGCGATCTTAGCGTTGACGGAACTCCGACCTAGCTTCGCGGCCTGCTGACCATAGACGTCGAGCACGTCTCCAACTTGGACATCACGTCCCTGTCCTTGGCCGAGGTTGATCGTGACTTCGTCAGCGGCTTTGCTTAGAACCGCACCCTCAAAGGGAAACACCCGGGCAATCTTTTTGGCGATCGAGGCTACGGCACGGTCTACCGCACCACGGTCCGTGAGACCGCTCAACTCTTCCTTGGCCGCACTCAGTATCTGGCCGCGGCTACCGATGACGCTGAGCTCGAGGGTTGGCGTCGGTCCGGTGACCACGGTCGGCACCAAGACCGCATCCACCACAGTTTTCAACTCCTGGTCCTGCCACCCTGCGCGAAGGACCTCGCTGGTGGTTTTACCAGCGAGATGCACCGCCTGATCGTAAAGAGCAAACGGGTATTCTTTAAATGCAGAGGTGGCGAAGAGATGCCGTCTAGCAGCGGTTCGCAGCGACTCGCCGAAGGCACCACTCAACTCACTGAGGGTTTCTTTGTCGACGTTGCCTGCGGGCAAAGGACTGAGCACCGTCATGCGCACGCTAGGGGGTAGATCGGGAGTGAAGGCCTTGGTCAGCTGTAGTTCACCGCCGGTCACAAAGTCGGTTTCAAAGACCTCGGGTAAAAAACCCTTTGGTTTTAAACTGACCGTCAACAGATCATCGCTCTTACCGCCAAAAATATAGGAATAGCGGCCAAAGCGGTCGGTTTCACCAACCCGCTTTCCCCCGACTCGGACCTCGACTCCCGCCAATCCAGGACGATGACCGTAGGCTTGGCTGAGAGCATAGATATCGAGCGAGCGGCCTTCATCCAAGTTGATGCGCAGCTTATCCTTGGACTGAATCGGCACGGTGATGACGGCCGTCTTATAGCCCTTTTTCGTCGCCACAAAGGTCACCAAAACCTCGGGCTTGGTCGTGAAGCGGATGACGCAACGGCCACGTTCATTGGTCGAACACGCGGTTTTGAGGGTACTGGTGTCACCTTCGCCCATCGCCACGTCGACGCCCGCCAGCGGGCTAGCTCCGGAGTAGACATGCACGGTGAATACTTGGCTACCGCTGTTTGGATGCGCCAAGCCCTTGTACGACAAGGCATCTAGGCTAGGGTCCAGAGACTTATCCACCGACTTATCCACAACTGGACCCGGCCCTTTGCTGGGCGCGGCGACGGCAGCGTCAACGCTGATCGGAGCCACCACTGGAGCTGGGGCCGTCGAGGCGTCATCTCCATCCACTGGGTCAGTCACCGCAGAGGAGGCAGACACCTGGGTCAGAATATCCGGTTTAGGCGCCGCAAGCATCGCAGCAGTCGCCACTTTGGGACCTGCTGCAGCGACGGCAGCGACGGCAGCGGTGTCGGTGACCGCCTCCGATGCTGTCGCTGGCACCGTCGCTGGCACTGCCGCTGGCGTAGATATGGGGGTGTTGACGGTCTCAGTATTTGTTTCAGCAAGTGCTGCGACCTTCGCCGGCACCGCCGGTGCTGGCTTGGGTACGAAGTACAAAGTCGCCGCGACAGCAAGTTCCTGCGGACCCGATGGATCGACCTCGAAGGCCTGGTAATAGGGTGCAAAATAGTAGGTGTCGCTGTCTTTATGGATCTCCAAGCGTTTTTTAGCCCCGGCAGGTAGGCTCACTTCGCCCTCAAACCGCCCGGCATTGTTCGTGGCACCAAGCGACTTACCGTCAAGCTGCACCGTCGCGGCATGGACGGGTTCACCCTGGTTCGTCTTGACCGCGACCTTAAGTTGCACCTTGGTCTCTTTTGCAACGCAGGCCCACATGCTGCCGAGCAGCAAGGCAATAGCCAAAGTCCGCATCGCCTTCATCGCGCACTCCTAAAGACTGGGGGGGGTCAAAGTGGCGCGGCCCGCGCCGCGATCTTCATCGACGTGACTGTTGGTCGAGGTCGCCTGGATCTTGGCCGTTACCACCGGGGTCAGCGTCAAATCGACGGTTGCCTTGTCGGCAAGATCGACCTTCTTTGACTGCGGGGCGTAGCCAGGAACCAAAGCCTCCACCAAATAATGACCATGCGGCAGACTCTCGGTGGTGGCGTAGCGACCGCTTTGATCGACCACAGCGACGACCACGTTGTTGACCGCTTGGACGCCATCGCTTGGCGTATCGAGGCGAGTGATATTGACCCGCGCCTCGCGGCTAGCGATGATTTCGCCGCTGTTGCCGCGTATCTGACCAGCCAAGCTGGGTGCACATGAGGACAGGACTAGGATACTAAAAAGCCATCCCTTGTTCATTGCACATCCCTTCGTGACAGCCATATCGCCGAGTTAGTCTGGGCCAACCAAACCAATGATGCCGCCGCCTCGCGGCGTAGTTCGCGAAACTGGATACCGCGCGGTATAGACACCGCCAGTGGCTCCTTCTGGGTGAAGCCCCGAGCCACGTTAACTGGGCGGATGACCAGCACCATCGGCAGTTGTGCCATCGCCACGCGCACGACGTTAACGCGAGGCTGACTAACGGCAAGTGTTTGCTGATGCACCCAGCCGTGTTGCCAGGTACCTAGCACCAAAACCTTACGCCACACACCATGGCTCGCCGTTTCGATGACCTGGTTACCTTGGACCAAGACGACATCGGCAAGTTCATAGGCGCTACCGGGTCCCGTCCTGACTTCAGCCCTCGGACGCACCACCTCACGTAGTTGCAGCATCACCGCTGGCACCGCCAGATCGCCTGCCGGCTCCACGTTGAACTGATTGTGAAACTCCTTCGGTATGACCGACTGCGTTTGCAACTGCACTTGCGCCGGTGCCGGTGCCGTTTCAGGCGCTTCAGGCAATGAGACGCAGGCGCTTAAAAGCGCTAGTCCGACGTAGCAACAGCAAAGCAAAGTCGAAGTTTGGGCCATGGCGGATCATCCAGGTTTCGGAGCACCGGTTTTGGCCACACGGCTTTGTTCCAATGGTAGGCTCGGCACGCTTGGCACGGGCAGCACATAACCGGAGCGGCTGGCGTCGTTGCGGCCAAAAAGCTCCACGCGAACGTTGGCAAAGGCCCCCTGTTTGCCCGCCGGGGTCGCGAAGGAAAAGCGCTTGTCGGTGAAGCGGCGAATACCAAATAATTCCGCTTTATGGGGATTGACCACCACGCCGGCGGCGTCGAACATGAGATCTTTCGGCGAACTGATGAACAGATGCTCACCCGATGCTGCGATGAATTCGGCGACGGCATAGATGTAACCCTCGACCCGCCTGCTACTACTCTTATTGGTCAGCTCAAGCCGAAGTTCCAAGCCCTCCGGGGTTGGCTCAAACCGTGCTTTACCGAGTCGGACCTCGACCGGAATCGGCGGCTGTGCTTGAGAGGGTGGCTTCACCGAATCAACCAGCTTCAGCACAGGCGTCGCATTCGCCAAGGCTGGAACTCCATGCTGTTCGCTTTGCTTGGTGGCAACCGACACAGCCGTAAGCTCAGCCGCTGGCAGCGGCTTTCCTGCAGCCACACTCGCCGATGGCCCAGGCGCTTGGCCAAGGGCCGCGACCGTTTGGACCTTGGCAGGCTGCGGATAGGCCAGGTCAAAGACATGCTCGTCGCGGACCTCGTAGTCAAAGATGCTGTTCAATGCCAGCTTTAAGCGCCCCTCTAGCTGCACCTTACCGCTGACCAAGTGGACGGTCAGAAAGACACTACCGAGAGACCACAGGAACAGACCAACCAAACCTGCAATCACTAGGCGCAAGCGCCCCACGGAAATCGTCAAAGTACGCATCCGCGCTGAGTCGATAAAATAGATAATGCTCATCTGGCGAGGTCTTGGCCGATGAGCCTTAGACGCATCTGGGTGGGACTTGCCCATGATACCCCGTTCATGCAACTCTTTTATTTGGAAGCGCTGGTAATATTGGGAGTTTATGCGGACTTGAAGGCAAACGCAACCGACCTGTGTTAGGAATGGGCCGTTGGGGGCGCCCTGGCAAGCCGCCATGAATCTGGGTAACCCAGCACGGTCACTAGCCAATCTCCGCCCCTTTTGCATTAGCGCAGGCATCCGTTAGACTACCTGGAAAAGGGACGTGCATGCTCACTCCATCTTCTTCGCCACCGCTTTTGCGCCTCGCCATCTACCGCGCGTCAAGCCTCGGCGATGTCATCCTTGCCACTGCTTGCCTTGACCTCCTGCAACACCTGCAGGTACCGACTGAAATCACTTGGGTCGGCCGTGGTCCGGCCTTGGACGTCATCGCCCTGTCGTGGCCCAATGTTCGCACCCTGACCGTCAATCGCACCGATTCGGTGATCGAGCTGCAGCGGACCATCGATCAATTGCGGCAAAACCACCTCTTTATCGATCTCCAATGCAATCTACGTTCTGGATGGTTAGCAAGAAATCTCAAGACGATGCACGGCGTACCGTATTTTAGTGCGGAGAAGGCGCAGCTGGCGCGCAGCCGCTTGCTGGTCGAAGCACGCGTACGTGGCCGCAGACGACCGCTTCCAGAAAAGTCACTGATCCCGCAACGCCTCCAGTATGACTTGATGTGCGATGCCCTAAAGCTAGGTCTAAAGCACCACTTGCCCGCTGATATGCTCGACGGGTTACATACGATCGCCGTCAGGCCGCGCCTGCCGATCCCAGCGGACTACGACCGACCGTGGCGCAAGGAGCTGCGTTTTGGTTCATGGTTAGGCGTTGCGCCAGGAGCCGCCCATCCAACCAAACAGGCGCCGCTCACGGCCATGCAGGGGATTCTCGACCATGTGCTGGCCACCAACGAAAGAGACGGCGGGCTAGGCCCTGGTCCGCTCGGCTTGGTCTTTTACGGCGACGACAACGATCGTCAGACCGCTCGGCAACTGCTCGACCAACTGCGCTGGGAGGGACCGGTGTTGAATCTTGCCGGCCGGCTATCGCTATGGGAAACCGCGGTCGCGCTCAGCGAAACGGCATGCTTGCTCGCCAACGACTCATCACTTGGTCACATTGCAGAGGCCGTCGATACTCCGACCGCCATCTTGTTTGGGCCGACGGTGGAAGCCTTCGGCTTTGCGCCGCGCATGAAGCAAAGCCGCGCCTTTTCGACCTTGCTCGGCTGCCGGCCTTGCTCTAAGCATGGCAAGGTGAGCTGCCGTTACGACGACAAGTTGTGTTTTTCGGCGCTCAATCTCGACGACGTCAGCTCGCACCTCCTTGGGCTGCTGCGAAATCCCGGCTCAGGTCGGGTTGTTACGCTGCCAAGCTCACCGTCGCTCAGCAGCTGGGCGGTACCGCCCTCTATATCTTTAATGCCGCGCTAGCCGGCTGGAGAGTCGTCCTCTTGTTTCGTCGCACCATGCACTCATTTCTGCTGCATACCTATGCTCTGCTCTTTACTCTGGTGGCCATGATCTTGCGTCTGTTGGCGCCGCTTAACCGCCGCCTGGCGGCTCAGCTCAAAGCACGCAGTGGCGTGGCGCAACTCGCGCCAAGCTTAGCGCAGGAAAGAGCGCGATTTCGCCACTGTGTGGTGTTTTTTTGTAGCTCGGCAGGGGAGTTCGAGCAGGCCAAGCCGTTGATCGCCAGGCTGACGACGTCTGGTTCCGTGTTTGTCCACGTCATCTTCTTCTCGCAGTCCGGGCTGGCTTTTGCTCAGGCACGAAACGAGACCATCTCTTGTTGCCTAAGTCCACTAACGGATACGGCTTCGGCCTGGGGTTGGTTGTTCTCGGCCTTACGCCCGACGATCACCTGCGTCGTTCGTCATGAGCTTTGGCCGGGATTTCTCACGGCCGCCCGGCGCTTTGGCCACCTGTACCTGATCGATGCTAGTTGTAGCCAAGGCGAACGCCGCGGCGCCCAAAAGCGCCGACTTCGTTCCTACCTGCTGCGGATGTTCCACGGCATTTACACGGTGAATCCGAGTGATTCGGCGTATTTTCGCAGCACCTATGGCATCGCTGCAGAGCGCCTAAGCTGTGTTGGTGACAGCAAATACGACCGGGTCATCGAAAGGGCCAAGGAGAGGACCAGCCAAATCACTGAGTATCGCGCTCTTTTGGCACTCTGGTCACCCAAACCAGAGGTCAAGCGACTGGTCCTAGGCAGCGCCTATGCTGAAGAAGTGTCCCTTTGGCTCGCCGCCAGGGCCTTACGCCAGGCTGAAGACCCGCTTTGGCAGATCGTCATTGCGCCGCATCATGTCACCGCGGAATTCCTCGACGACATCGAACACTCCTGTCAAAAACAAGGCCTTAGCACAGTCCGCATGAGCGCCATGCAGCAAGGCTTAACGCCAGGTCCGCAGGGTGCGATGGTCGTCCTCATCGACTCAATGGGTATCCTCAGCGAGGTCTACGGCACCGCCACGGCTGCACTGGTCGGCGGCGCCCTCCATCACCAAGTCCACAACGTGTTAGAGCCGGCCTGCCACGGTCTTGCCTTGGCATTTGGGCCGGCCTATAAGAACAGTCAGGAAGCTATCCACTTAGTCGATCTCGGCCTGGCTACAGTCGTCACAACGGCGGCGGACCTGGCCGCTTGGTGGCGCCAACTGGACCACCAAAGTCACAGCATGTCTCAGAATGTCCAGGCGGCCGTCGTCGGTCTCGCTGGTGCCAGTGACCGCATCATGACCACCTGGCGGGCGCATTTAGGAAGTTAATCTTGGACAAGCAACTGATCATCAACACCAACCCCGCCGAAACCCGCGTCGCTCTACTCGAGAAAGAACGCCTGGCCGAGTTATTTATCGAGCGCAGGCGCGAGCGCGGCCTGGTCGGCAACATCTATCTCGGCACGGTGATGCGCGTCCTGCCGGGTATGCAGGCCGCATTTATCAATATCGGCGTGGACCGCACGGCTTTTTTATACGGCGGCGACGTCCTAGACCCAGACACTCTACGTGAACAGAAGCTTGAATCCGGCAAAGGCCTCGAAGACCTAAGTCCTGAGGAACTCAAAGAGCGCAATTATAAGCAACGCAAGCCGATTGAAAAGCTCATCCGTGAAGGACAACAGATCGTCGTCCAGGTCGCCAAAGAGCCGCTTGGCACCAAGGGCGCCAGGGTGACGATGTTTCTTTCGGTTCCGGGACGCTATTTGGTGATGATGCCGGACTTCACCCACATTGGGATCTCGCGGCGTATCGACAATCCAGAGCAGCGACAGAATCTCACCGCACTGGTTAAAGAAATCAAACCAGACACCGTCGGAGTCATCGTCAGGACAGCGGCGGCACAGGTGGACCCAGTCCTGCTGCAAAAAGATCTGAAGTTCCTCCTTAAGATCTGGAGACTTGTCGAGGCGACACGAAGGCGAGCATCCTCACCAGCACTGCTCTACCGTGATCTCGACCTGATCCTAAAAACAACCCGAGATCTATATGCCGACGACGTCGACAAGATCGTCATCGACGACGCCACCGCCTTTGAGGAGCTGAAGCGCTTTCTCATCGCAACAATTCCCGGCGCAGCCAAAAAGCTCGAGCTCTATCAAGACGCCACACCGATCTTTGACGTCTATGGCGTCGAAATGGACATCGGCAAAGCCCTGAGCTCACGCATCGAGCTACCTTCAGGCGGCTATCTCATCATCGATCAGACCGAAGCCTTGACCTCATTCGACGTCAACACCGGTAAATATGTCGGCCAAGCGAGCGCCCAGGACACGATTCTCAAGACGAATTTGGAGGCCGTGAGCAAGGTCGTCAGCCAACTCCGTCTGCGTAATATCGGCGGCATCATTGTCATCGACCTCATCGATATGGAACGACCCGAAGACAAAGAGCGAGTTTATATCGCGCTGCAAGAAGAATTAAAGGTTGATAAGGCGCGCACCAATGTGCTTCGAATCAGCGAACTCGGCCTCGTGCAGATGACGCGAAAGCGCACCAGCGAATCACTCGAACGCCAACTCATGGAGCCCTGCCCTTGCTGCGAGGGTCGCGGCCACATTCGCAGCACCGAGACCGAGGCCTATGATCTGCTGCGCGAAATACGCAGGCACACCCTGCAAACCGGCCTGAAAGCCATCACCGTCAAGGTGCGAGACGACATCCGCCACTGGATCGAGGTCGAGGAGCGAGAGCTCTTTCAAAATCTAGTGCGCGAGTTTCAGCTGAAAGTCGAATTTAAATCGACAGAACTGACGACGAAGGCCCTGCAGCAAGCACCGTATGAAGTCGAATCAAACTGATGTCGCAGGAACGGCGACATCGGACCGTCAATGCTTCACCTCGCCATTGCCCTGCGCAAATCCTGCAACCATTTCAATCAGCTTCTCAACTTCAAATGGTTTAGAAATCATATCAAAATTTGGATCAGTCCTATCGCCCAAGACCGCCTTCTTGGTCAACAGCTCGCCCGTCGCCATGACAAACGGCGTGGTTAGGTGCAGCTGGCGAAACTCTAGGTAGAAGGCGATGCCGTCCATCCCATTCATCCGAAGGTCAGAAATCACCAGATCAAACCTCCGCTGATCACGGCGAAGCAAATCAAGTGCTGCCTCTCCACCATCGACACTTTCGACTGTGGCAAAATATTCCAAGAGCAATTCAGTAAAGGTTTCGCGCAGGTCACCATCATCCTCGACATATAGGACCGATGCCTGGCGCATATCCCGCGGGTTGTGATCCACGCCTTTGCCCACGGTGCTGTCTGTTTGGAGCTGATGTTGCTTAGGGACCTTTTGTTTTGGCAACGAAATGGTAAACGCTGATCCCAGATCCAGTTTTGATTGCACGCTGACATCGCCACCGTGACTTCTCACGATTTGGCGGACGTTGGCCAGTCCTAGTCCAGTGCCAGCATTGGCCTTCTTGGTGGAGAAAAAAGGATCAAAAATCCGCTCGAGGTGCTGCGGATCGATTCCAGTGCCCTGATCTTTCACCGAAAATAATACCGACTCGCGTGCGTTATCTTCTGCCATGGTGATTTCAATCACACCAGTTCTACCAATTTGGGCGTCTTTAGCGTTGTTGATCAGATTCAATAGGCATTGCAGAATCTCGTTGCCGTTACCAACGATGAGGAGTTGTCCCGGTGCCGTATGATCACGAATCTCAAAGTTGAACTGACGTCCTTCCATGGTATGAACAAAAGCCGTAAGATCGTTCAATATGGACCGGCAGTCGGCAAAGGTATAGTCCGCTGCATCGGCGCGAGAATGGCGCAGCAGGCCCTGAACTAAGATGGCACCTCGTTCGCAGAACATCTTGATGCGACCGACAGCTGACTCAATTTTTTTACCATCGGACGTGCCAGAGATCAGCTGCGCACCGCCTTGAATGCCAAGCAAGATATTATTAAAATCGTGGGCAATTCCCGTCGATAGTTGGCCAAGCGAGCTAAGTCGTTCGAGTTGTGAGATTCTTACTTGAGCCCGGTGGCTCAACATGCGAAAATCTTCGAGTGCCGAATCGACGATGTGTAAGCTAAATCTGGCAACAGTCGTCAGGACTTCTTCGGGCCAGGGGATCGACCGATTCTTCCTGATTCCCTTCCACTTTTCGAAGGACGACCTTGGCGACAGCACGGATCCGGCCGCATTGGTGTTGACGGCCTTTTCCGGATTGCCAGCCCAGAAGATCGTTTCGATCTGCTCGGGCTGAAACCAGAGGAGAAAGCAGTCCTTCGACGTATTTGAGAAATTGACAGGCAACCTGATGGCGATCAGGCCACTCGCCGTATCCTTGATCGCTTCGGCGTCTTCATAGTCGCGCTTCAAATGGTTGGTCTGATACAGCTTTTGATCGGTTAAAATGCTGCCAATCCAGCGACCCAATTTGTGGATATCACTCAGACTTGGGCACACTCCCCAGGTCGTCACCGTTTCATGCTCGATCAAACACAGGCCGCGTGCCCCGGCCGCAAGGAGCAGGGACTCATGGTGGATCGCTAACGATTCGGCTACGGAGCGATTCCGTTTTAAGTCGGCGATGAACTTTTCTGCGATCAACCCGTTGGTGAACATCCGAACCCTGTGGTGTAGCTCCTTCCAAGACCCAATTGCAAACGAAGCAACCGCTCCAACCGAGATGCACATTTGCCGACAACTCGGGTCCAAATACCGCGGCCCCTGATAGTGATGGCAAGCGATGAGCCCCCAAAGCTCGCCATCAACGATCAAAGAGACGACCAAGGTCGCGCTCACCAGCATATTCTTGAGATACTGAACGTGCATGGGTGAAATGCTACGCAAATGACTCATCGTCAGGTCCAGCGGTCCCAAATTTGCTGCAGAAACAACCGCGACCGGCGCATAGTTTACATCGGAAATCATGCGAATTAAATTTTGTTTGTACAGGGCCCTTGCCTGAACCGGAATATCGGTAGCCGGGTAATGCAGTCCTAGCAGTGGTTCCAGGTCTTCATTCTTAGCTTCGGCAACGACGGCACCATGGGCATCTTCCTCAAACTGATAGACCATGACGCGGTCATATCCAGTCAACTCTTTGACCAAGCCAGGTAAGCAACGCACGACTTCGTCCAACGACTGTTGCCGACCGATGTCCAGTATGCTCTGGTGGAACGTCTTTAGCATCGAAGGGTTGGCCGCTTCGTCCTGTGGCTGCAGTTCGACGACCCACTCGTCGTTGGCTTTAAAGCATCGCCCAACCAAAGATCGCCCTCTCAGACGAACCTTCGTATCGACGTCGCCAGGATTTTTCGCGACGTCGCGCAACTGCGGATCGATCACCGCGATGTCTTGATTGAGTAAATCCGCTCCCCGCATTCCGAGAATCTCGCACAGATTCTCGGAAATCCTCGTAATCCTGCCGATCGCATTCACCGCCACGAGGTAGCCAAAGGGCTGAATCAGTCCGGGAATGTGAATGGCTTCATGGTCGCAGCTCGTCCCATCAATCGGGGTTGCAGCGACAAGATATTCGGCTTGATTCACGACTATTCCTCCAAGTCCGCCAATGAAAGCGAACCAGTGACTATCTGCCACATGGCGGCCGCGCAGCGCGCGGCTGGACGGGAGCTTGGATCATAGATCCGCCTCCCCCAAACCAGCAAGTGCTGGATGTTAAGCCCTAAATACGAAAGCGCGTGAACCTCAGGATCAGCTGAGCATCCACGCGCCTAAGTCTAGTGACCTTGGCCTGCGGCCTCATGCCGCGCCGGCTTATTACTGCAGCAGCGACCCAGGAGCCGGGACAATGACTTCACCTTCTTTGGTGCCGGGCTTAAAAAAGATGCTGTCATTTTTCTTAATGCCTTTGATGTCGCCCTTGACCTTCACTTTGTCGCCGCTTTTAACCTGAGGTGTCTTAGAGTCCATGGCCTTGGCCAAAATGACACCGCCTTCCGACTTGATCACCAAGGCTTTGACTTCGCCTGCACCGGCAGGCCGTTCGGTCTTTTTAGCGCGAATGCTGCCTTCAGAAGTCGAGCTCTCCAACGCCAATGCCACATCCTGACCAGCGCGAATCTTGGTCTTTGCGACCTGTGCCAGAAAAGCCTTTTCGTCGCCTGTGAAGACCACGCTGACCGCCGCCGCACCCTTAGCGGACACTTTCACACCAAAGGTCGCACCGAGCTTCGATTCAAGACTCGACTTGACCGCGTCTGGTGTCACCATCACGCCTTTACCTAGATCTCCGGCCGGATCAAGCTGAAAGGAATACTCACCAGCCTTCACCTTCGACCATGAAGTCGCCAGTCCCGGCTTGGGCGTGTCACCATCAAGCTCGATCAGGGTTTTCGCCGCCGCGAACACCTGTTGCGCCGCAAACAAACTCAGACTTGCCAACATCACTCGTACCCACATTGCCGCAACCTTCATCTTCAACCTCCGAAGTGGCACAAACCTGCGCCTGTTCAACAAAGCTCTGGTAGTCCCAGACTCTACTACCTTAAGGAAAGGCCTGATAGGTGATCACGACCTTGACATCCGACTTTACCGCAGCAGCGTCCTTGACCGCTGTCGCCGTCACAGGCTTAGCTGCAGGGGCTGGGTCCTCTGGTGACTTACCGTCGACGATGACTTTTTTGCCAACCAATTTCTTAAGTCCAGGCGGAACATCGCTAAGGGTGATGACCTTGCCTCCTTCGCCGCTAACGGAATAAACGCCGTCCTTGACGGACAGACTGCCAACCAGGGCATCGCGGCCACTCGACATCCTTAAGACTTTGACATCGTCGGCAACAAAGCATTCCCGCTGACCGCCCTTTTTCGTTTGCCACCGACCTGAAACCTTGACGACCAGTGGCGTCAGGTGGCGAATGCGCTGCTCCACATCCGAGCCGCAAAGCTGCGGCCCCAACGTCTCCTTTTCCGGAGTAATCAAGGTCTGGGCATCAAAGGACCGCCCCACCACACGAACCAAGCCTTCGATCTCATCGGCCCAAGCCGGAGCTGCGAAACCAGAGACCAGCAAGGTGAGGAGCCATGGACGAATGTTCATAGTCTTGCGCCCTCGCTATTTAATTTGGACCACCGCTACAGCCGTATTTGGCAAGGTATCTTTAGTCTTAAAGCCGACTTTCAGAGTGTTATCCGTCACCGTGTATAAGTAAGGACAGGTCGCATAGTATTGCAGCTCCGGTGTGGTCACCGCATCCTTAGCAACCTCGGTCCACGTATGCGCCTTTGGTAAGCCGGAAAAGTTATTGTAGTGCATGCCGTAAGAGCGATCAGTCTCGCCGATCAGGTTAGTCGCCTTTTGCGGGTCCTGAACCGTGTATTTAGCGTCCGTGTCGCTAATACCTGATCCATCGATCGCCAGAGCACCAAAATAATTGCTGATGGCATCAGTCCAAGCACCGCCAAACTTCTCAGCTAAGTTCTGCGGTCCGACATGAGTCGCAGTCGCGCTCTTGACGACATCGGCAAGGTACTTCAACCCGTCACCTCCAGTCGCCACCCCATTGGTAAAGGTCACGCCACCCTTTTGGCTGATCAAGTAATAGATGAGAGTCTGTGCAGCGCCCCGGTTTAAGGCCAAGTCATCCGCTGCGGAAAGCACCGG
>Ga0315290_10000135_pt1 | contig 43866 bp, 36 predicted proteins | sample YL17G12_0_MG_FD_203627 | JGI IMG/M metagenome (GOLD analysis project Ga0315290, IMG submission 203627) | Sediment microbial communities from Yellowstone Lake, YNP, Wyoming, USA - YL17G12_0 | ecosystem: Environmental > Aquatic > Freshwater > Lake > Sediment | place: USA: Wyoming | collected... | reverse complement strand
TTCTTCTGGCTGGGCGATACCTGGTGGAAATGCCTGTGCAAGCGGATGACCTGGGAAGGGTTCCAGGAACTGACGGCGGACCGCAAGGCCAAGGGGTACAGCGTGGTGCAGATTGTCTGCGGTCCGTATCCCGATGAAAACTTCTTCGCGCCCAGCCTGGAGAATGAGGGCGGACAGCCTTACCTCGCGAATGATATGAGCGTGGTCAATCCGAAGTACTTTGACTATGCGGACCGGCGGTTGAAGCATCTGGCGGACGCTGGCATTGTTGCGGCAATTGTCGGCGCCTGGGGGCGGGGCGACTGCAACAGCATGGAGAAATTCGGGGCTGCTAATATCAAGAGACACTGGCGGTATCTGATTGCGCGCTATGGCGCCTACCCGGTGACTTGGATACTTGCCGGCGAGATTGCGGATGAGACTAAGTGGGGAGAGGGTCCGTGGGCTGAAGTTGCAAAATATGTCCGAGAGATTGACCCTTACAAACATCCGCTTTCCTGTCACACCGGGCAGGGTCGGCGTGGAGCGGTAGCGGATGTGTGCCTGATTGACTATGATATGGTTGGCGGAAATCATGATGAACGGGAAGCCATTGCAAACGGTACGCTTGCGATTCTCACATCTGCCTGCGCGAAAAAGCCCGCCATGCCTGTGCTGTGCGGCGAAACGTGCTATGAGGGGCACATGCAGCAGGGGTTCGGGGATGTTCAGCGGCACATTTTCTGGCGGAACATGTTGAGCGGTGCAGCCGGGCACACCTACGGCGCGGCTGGGATCTGGCACGCAGGCGTGGAAGGCGATCATGGGAATTGGGGCGCGTGGGACCGCCAACCCTACGACTGGACAACTTGGAAGGAAGGGATGAATTATCCCGGCGCCACCCAGCTCGGGCTGGCCAGGAAACTGCTCGAACAGTACCCATGGGCGCGGTTCGAGCCGCATCCCGAATGGGCGCCGGGCTGCTTTGCAGCCGGCATTCCCGGCGAGGTGCGGTTTGTCTATCTGCCACGGCGCAACATCTACAACTGGGACGGCCCGGAGGTGAAGAATCTTGAGCCGGATGTGGACTGGCATGTTTACTATTTCGATCCGGCGACAGGCCGGAGGTTTGACCAGGGCACGATTAAAGCCACGGCGAAGGCCGGCGACAAGGATGCAAAGCCGGTGAGCTTCAAGAATAATGTTCCCTCCCCGCAGGATTGGGTGCTGGTAATGGAAAAGAAGAAATAGTCATGAACTCATCAACCATATATAGGAAATGTCAAAGTGCGATTTCGATGGAAGGCTCGCGGCACTTTTTTGCAGGTGAGTCGCTGGAATATGTGTATGACAGAAGCGATGGCGTCATAATTTTTCTGGCCAGTTTTTTGGGCTGAGGTTACACTAAAATGTGCCCAGACAGACATGATGTCTTGTTAGAAGCGAGGCTAAGCGGCAGAGCCGAGCAAGTATAACCTGAGTTCCTATAAGGAGTTATGTCAGTCAGTTGGAATTACGCGACTAGAATTATGCAACAGGCATACAATTATTATTTTATGGGGGATCATGGCTGGCAATTAGGTGAGCATAACAGTTGGGCGAAAATGACTAACTATGAAATTGATACACGGGTTCCCATAATTATTTGCACGCCCGAAACCAAAGGAAAAAATTCACAGAGCTTGGCGTTAGTCGAATTCGTTGATATTTATCCCACACTGTGTGAATTGGTGGGCCTGGAAATACCGCGAAATCTGAAAGGTCTCAGCACAGTCCCTTTATTAAAAAACCCCCAACTTCCATAGAAAAAAGCTGTCTTCAGTCAGTTTCTAAGGAAAGGAATCTGGGTTGCGCCGGACGGAGTTTAATACATGGGTTATTCGATATGAACTAACAGGTACCGTTATGTTGAATGGATTAATTGGGAAACAAAACAATTTGCCGCTCGTGAATTATATGATCGCGGATTCATCTCCGTTCTACATAAAGCAGGCTGTCCCAACGGGCTACAGCTACTGCTCCCTTATGCGAACCATATATACAGCAGGACCATAACAACAAACAGCAGGCCGGCGAGGAATTTGTAGTTGCCTATGCCGGGCCAACCGGGGCTGCGCAGCGGTTCGCGCCAATTTTTCCATACGAGTTTTTCACTTTCCGCAGTGTGGTGATGTGGTTTATCACGCGAAACAATAACCATTATGATCGAACATATTACGAACAGATAAAAGGTTGCCATCATAGAATTGACATCCCAATAAGTGTATTCCTTGAACCAGTCGAGCAGAAAGACGTACAGTCCCAGAAAAGAACCGATATACAGAGTGGCCTTGGCTCCGGCGGTGGAGGCGCCTCGCCAGAACACACCCCATACGAACACGGTAGTTATCGGAGGAGCGATATAACAAATCACTGCTACGCACCCCTGAAAAAGACTTTCAAACTGTTTGATATATGGAGACCAAAGTATGGCTAAGATCATAGCGACAAAAGTCGCGATACGACCAATGATCACGAGTTTGTGGTCGGGAGTTTGAGGTCGCAGTTGTTGGTAGATGTCATAACTGAAAAGCGTGGCAATGGAGTTGAGGGCGCCGGAGACAGTGCCCATAAGTGCCGCCAGCAGCGCAGCGGCAACCATTCCCTTGAGCCCGGTCGGCAACAGTTCCCGGATCAAGTGCCCGTAGGTATCGGCTGAGTCGGTCAGGGCTGGTATCTCACCCTGCTTAATGAGTGCCAGACAAATCGTACCCGGCAGAACAAAAATAAAAACCGGAAGAATCTTGATAAAGCCGGCGAAAAGCGGGCCAACGCGAGCGTGATTTTCATCTTTGGCGCCCAAAACGCGCTGAACAATTGTCTGATCGGCGCACCAGTACCATAAACCTATGATCGGATATCCGAGAAATACACAGTACCAAGGCAGTTTGGCAGGGTCTTCGGCGGTTCTGAGTATAGTCAGCTTAACGGGATCGACGGACTCGGCCAACCCCTGCCAGCCGCCAACCTTAAGGTATCCGATGATCGTTATACATATAGCCCCGGCCAGGAGAATGACGGTTTGAATGGATTCGGTAACGACTACTGCCATAAGGCCGCCGATTATCGTATATAAGCCCGTCAGTACGGCAATGACGATTATGCTGGTCATGATCGGAACGTCAAACAGGCCTTTAAGCACTATGGCGCCGGTGTAGAGAGAAAAACCGATGTGGATAAAGACGGCGGAAATAATGGAAAGAAACGCCAACCAGTTGCGGCAGTCGCGGTTGTATCGTTTCTCAAGAAAGTCGGGAAGCGTAGCGACCTTGGAACGGATGTAAAAGGGTGCAAAAAACAATGAAAGGGCGATCAGCGTAAAAGCGGCCATCCATTCGAAGTTGCCATAAGCCAGGCCGTTTTCGTATCCTTCCTGAGCCAGGCTGACTAGGTGGATAGTGGAAATGTTGGTCGAAAACAGTGCCAAACCGATGATAGGCCAGCGAAGAGTTCCGCCCGCCAGAAAATAGTTTTTGCCTTTGGCGCCGCGCCGCTGCCTAAACCCGGCCCAGCAACCCAGCCCAACGATGCCGACCATGTATATAATTAATATGGCAAGATCGTATCCCTCAATCGTAATCTGCATAGCAAGCATAGATATTTTCCTTTCCAAACCGGTCACTGCCCCGCCTAATAGCCTTCTCCACTTCCTAATGTTTTGTATATACGGTTATCTATTTTAATATCGTCGCGTCGATGTTCGGGTAACGGCCAGTATTTGGTAAACTCAGATCCTTCCCTCGCTTCTTTCATGATTTCACTAATTCTCTCGACGATTTTCGGATGAGCCGCCGCGATATTATTTTTTTCACCGATGTCCTTATTCATATCATAAAGTTCAATCGGCTCTTTCGTCCCGCCAATACGAACCGCCTTCCATCGGCCCATTCTAACCGCCTGCTGTTTACCGTGTTGATATTCCCAATACAGATACTCCCGTGGCGTCTGTTTATCCGACCGGCCAAGCAGTGTAGGGACCACCGAGATACCATCGGTGTGTTCCGGGGCCTTCACGCCCGCCAGATCTGCGAAGGTGGCCATCAGATCCCATGAGGCCCATGGCAATTTATTGGTTTGCCCCGCCTTGATTTGTCCGGGCCAGCGCACAATCATCGGTACGCGGATGCCTCCTTCGTACAAATATCTTTTCTTGCCACGCAATGGCCCAGTGGCATGAAATCGGTCTGTGTATCTGTAATAGCTGTTTTCATCGCCATTGTCGCTGGTGAAGAAGATGACGGTGTTTTCATCGAGATCCAACTCTTTCAGCAGGTCGATAATCTGGCCTACGTGACCGTCAAAACGAGTCATCATGGCAGCGTATAGCTTTTCCAGGTGAGTCCAGGGGCGATCCGCATAAGGTCCGATGTCAGGTACCTGAATTTGATCTCCGTCCCGAGGAGACCTGCCGTGAGGAACCTGTGATGGAAAATATATAAAGAAAGGCTCTTGTTGATTTTCTCGTATGAACTTTGTTATTTCCTCCATAAACAGATCCGCCGAATAAACGCCTTTATCGCCGACAATGCCCGGCTGGCGAACATCCTGGGGCTTATTGGCCTCGAAAGTTATCTTTTCATCGTTTTTCCATAATTCGGTAGGGTAATACTGGAACGCCGCCCCTGTCTCGCGAAAACCAATCCAGTAATCCCAGCCATGCTCTGTCATTTTCCCCGCCGACATTGGAATACCCGCTTCTAACTTACCAAATTGAGCGGTTTTGTAACCTGCGTTTTTAAGGACTTGCCCTAAAGTCGTGACATTGGGGGGCCATGCTCCTTCGGGATAATCGCGCATATATCCCCCACCGTTTTTAAGATTAATATCGACATGCGGTGTGAAATTGTCACGGATCGTCGCATGGCCCGGATGCTGACCGGTAATCAGGCCGCAACGCGACGGCACACACACCGTGTTGGCCGCGTAACAATCCGTGAAACGCATCCCCTCTCGGGCCATTTGATCGATACGAGGTGTTCGAATGAGTTTCTGCCCATAACATCCCAGCCCCGCATAACCGAGATCATCAGCCATAATAAGTATGATGTTCGGTTTAGAAAGAATGGATTTTTCGGGGGATTTTCTTTTGATCTCCGTACAGCCGGGAACTGCGGCAACGGAAAAAGAAGCGATTCCTATAGTCTTTAGAAAATCTCGCCGCGTTTGTTTTCTAGGCATGAACGGCGCCTTTCATTTAGTTTACTATAACCGTTGAGGCCCTTGGGGCCTGATCTTCCAGTTCACACGGGCAACGCGCCCTCTCATAAAACGCCAATTCTCGCTGATCAGGAAGGAAATTCTATACAATCATCGCCAACCAGACAACAGCAATTTGCTGCAATTGGTGGAAAGCGTTCCGCAGGCGGGGAACTGCTTATTTCTTGTACGGCCTGTAGTTTTGGGCGATAGGCATCCGCCGACCAAAACCAAACGCCCGACCGGTGACTTTCAGTCCCGGCGCTGCCTGCCTGCGCTTATATTCGCTGCGGTCGATCAGATCGATAATTCGTCTGACCGTTTCGAGATCGAAACCCGCCTCGACAATCTGATCCGGTGAGTAGTTTTTCTCAACGTAGCGTTGCAATATTTTGTCAAGCTGATTATATGGTGGTAGTGAGTCTTCGTCTTTCTGATCGGGACGCAGCTCCGCCGAGGGCGGTTTGGTAATCGAAGAAACCGGAATCACCTCCTTTTCCCGATTAATGTACCGGGCCAATTCATAAACCATGGTCTTGGGGACATCGCTGATCACCGCCAGGCCGCCGGCCATATCGCCGTACATGGTGCAATATCCCACCGCCAACTCGCTCTTGTTACCGGTGGTCAAAAGCAAATGGCCGAACTTGTTACTCAATGCCATCAAAATATTACAGCGGATACGGGCCTGGATGTTTTCCTCGGTGATGTCCGGCTCAAGTCCGCGAAAGTGTTCCTGCAGAGTCTTTTCCATGGCCAAATGCACCTTTTCGATGGGGATGGTCAGCAGTTGCATTCCCAGGTTTTTGGCCAGATGTTCCGCATCGGTTATACTGCCTGCGGTGGAATAACGACTAGGCATTGCCACCGCTATAACTTTGTCTTTACCCAGCGCCCGGACCGCCAGCGCCGCGGTTACCGCTGAATCGATCCCGCCCGAAAGACCCAACGCCACGGTCTGAAAGTTGCACTTGCGCACATAATCACGCAAACCCAGTACCAGCCCATCGTGCACCGAACCGATGCCGGTTTTCACTTGTTCCTTACGGTTTTCCCGCGGTGCTTCCAGATCGACGATGAGCAGGTCTTCTTCGAAATCGCGTGCCTGCGCGATAACCTGCCCGTTCCGGTCGAAAACGCAACTGCAACCGTCAAAAATCAGTTCGTCATTACCGCCCACCTGATTTGCGTAAATCAGTGGTAAGCTATAACGCCGGCACTGCTGCGAGAACATTTGACAGCGAAATGCGTGTTTATCCATGACGAACGGCGAGGCGGACATGTTTATCGCTGCATCGACCTTGGCGCGGGCCAATTCCGCAAAGGGATCAATATCATAGAGTCGCCTGCTGTTCTGTTCGGGCGTCGGCCAAATATCCTCACATATAGTCAAACCCAAACGCATATCACCTATGCTCACCACCTGCTGCGATTTCCCCGGCTGAAAGTATCGACGCTCATCGAACACATCATAGGTCGGCAATAGTTGTTTGTAATATACAGCCTGTGTCTTACCCTTGTTCAGCAGGGCCGCCGCGTTATATAATTCTTTACCGGCATCCCCGTCATGGCAACAAACAAACCCCACTAATGCCGCACATCCGTTACAGCCATTGGCAATTTCTTCCAGGGCGGCGATATTGTCCTTGATGAGTTGTTCTTTAAGCAGCATATCTTTGGGCGGGTAACCAATCAGGGCCAATTCACTGAAGACTACCAGTTTTGCGCCTTGCTTTTCTGCACGCTGAATATAATCGCTGATCTTGACGCTGTTACCGGCAATATCGCCTACCGTCGGATTAATTTGTGCCAACGCTATCTTCATGACAATACAGTTATCATAGTAATTTGTCCACTTGGCCTGTCAATTCCTTCACGTGCGATACGGAAGCATCGAAAAACTGCTTTTCCTGATCGGTCAGTTTCAATTCGATAACCTTTTCCACGCCGCCGCCGCCCAGGATCACCGGCACACCCACAAAACAGCCGCCCGCACCGTATTCATCCTGGCACCAGGCGCAACACGGCAAAACGCGTTTTTTGTCTTTCAGGATCGCCTCGGCCATCTCCGCCGCCGCCGCCGACGGGGCATAAAAAGCAGAACCGTTTTTGAGCAGATTGACGATTTCCGTACCGCCCCTGCGGGTGCGCTCGACAATGGCTTCAATCTGGCGATCCGCGAGCAGTTCGGTAAGAGGGATGCCCGCGATAGTAGTATAACGCGGCAGCGGCACCATATCGTCGCCGTGCCCGCCCAGCAGCATGGCGGAAATGTCGGTGACCGAAACGCCAAGTGCCTGGGCGATAAAACTGCGGTAACGGGCCGTATCGAGAATCCCAGCCATACCCATTACCCGATTTTTGGGAAAGCCCGACACCTTCGCCGCTACGTAAGTCATCGCGTCAAGCGGATTGCTGACGATAATCAAAAACGTATCAGGGCTATGAGCGACCACCTGTTGAGTTACCTCGGTAACTATTCGCGTATTTGCCTTCAATAAATCATCCCGGCTCATACCCGGCTTACGCGGCAGTCCTGATGTGATAATTACTATATCACTGCCGCCTGTGGCTTGATAATCACAGGTTCCGGTAAAACCCACGTCGAAACCGCCCACCGGCGAAGACTCGAAAAGGTCCAGTCCCTTACCCGCCGCCAGGCCCTCCACGATATCGAGCATTACAATGTCAGCCAACTCCTTTTGCGCCAGCCAATGGGCACAAGTTGCCCCAACATTACCGGCCCCGATAATCGAAATCTTTTTACGTGACAATACTTTCCCTTTCTTTGATGCTGGCGTCTTCTTCGTTTAGAACCGAAAGCCTATCCCTATCGAGAATTCCTGACGGTATATTGAGTTTTCCATGGTTTCTGTTGTTGAACCGATTATCTGGTGCCAGCGCCAATCGAAACGCAAAACCGGACTGCCCTCGTCGCCCAGCAGAAACTTGACGCCGGCGCCAACGTTGGCAGCGAACATCAGTTCACTGTCGATCTGATCATAGTCGCTCATAAAAAACGCTAACCCTGGACCAAAAGTGACAAACGGCCTTACACGTCCGTCGGCCAGATCATTTCCGGTTGGAAACATCAGAACGTTGAGATCGGCCAAAAGGAGAGTGGCATTGCTGCCCTCTGGCTCAATTTCCCATTCGCCGGCTTCGAGATTCATATCATGGAAAACTCCCGCTGTGCTCAGCTCTAAACCCAGATATTCCTGCTCGGCGCTGAGCCGCAGACCGGTCATAAAACCTTCGTCTGTCTTGAGATGTACCCTCTCACCCAGAGAGTTTTCCGTTCGAGAAGAATAGGTCCCACCGGTGAGAACTCCTCCAATAAGGCTGAGCTGCCAATCGACATCGCGTTCGACCGACGAAGCCGCCTGGCCCCATGCCTGCGATGTAAGTGCCAACAGGATCACCATTAACAGTTTTACTTTAGTTTTCTTCATAGATTTACTCCTTGGACTGACTCGTTCTTTCGCAACAAAATACTATTGATTGTCTGAAACCTTTCGTGAGCAGATTACCAGAAAAAACCGTGGTGTTCCATAGGAAAATAAGCTGAAAATTGATGTAAACGTCAAAAATACACTGGAAATAACCAAGAACGAACCCAAAATGAACCGGAAATGAACGGCATTGATTAAGTTGGGGGCATAGCCCCCTGGGCCATCAGTTCCTTTCTGCCACCAACACACCAGACAGATTCCGCCACGCCTCCATCGTCCGCTTTAGATTATCGTAAGCGTCTGAGCCAATTCCGAAGCCCTGAAAACCTATCGGCCCGGTGTAGCCGCAATCCGCCAACGTCTTGAGCAGCCTGCTCACGTCAAACGTTCCATGGTCCAGCGTCTGAATCAGGCTCTTCCAGTCCTTACCGCCTCTGTCGGCCCCGTTGATCGTCACCACAAACAGATGAGGCATCGCCAGCTTTATCAGCGATTCCATGTTCTTTTCGTCATCCACTTTCAGCCAGTGACACAAATTAAACGTCACCCCAACGTTCTTTCTATCTACCTTCCCGGCCACCCGGACCGCATCCTCAACCCGCTCCAGCCAGAACCCAGTATGCGGATACAGCGCAACCCGCACCCTCTTTTCCGCCGCCATATCCGCAATTTCTCGAATCACCGCCACCGCGCGCTCGTCAGCCTCCGGTGAAGAAACCTTATCCTTATCGCTGTTCACAAAAAGCCAGAGTATAGAATTGCTTCCCTTCAAAATCTCGATCGCCTCTTTCATTTCCGGCCCGTACTTCTGCTGACCCGGCCCAATATTAACCCCACTATACACCGCAACTAATGTCAGGCCATTCTTCCTCGTCTCCTCGGCCATCTCCGCCAGTCCCTTGCCTGCTTGCGGCCCTATTCCCGCATAGCCCAATTCCTTAAGCATTTCCACTTGCTCTTTTGCCGTCCTGTGTTTGGCGTCTTTTGTCGCCGTATCCATCGCAAAGAATGGATTTGGCCCGGCCGGCTCAATCCGGATATTCCGATACGCCACCGGCCCGTGGTCGCCCTGCAGCATCAACGGTCCCAAAGACTTCTCATCGTTGTAGGTGCTCGCACGAGTCGGACCCGTAAGCTCCACGTCCTCATGCACCACCACTCCATTATGGACCACCTTTTCAAACCTCGCATTGGCGATCTTCCTGCCGGTCTTATCGAAACGAGGCGCCCGAAAAATAACGTCAAAACTCTGCCACTGCCCAGGCGCCTTCGACGCATTAAGCCGAGGCCCGTGCCCCTCAAACCCTTGCGGCTGGCGGTTATCGTCCCACCTCTGATAAATCCCTCCGCAATCCGAATGTTGCGGTTCGGCTACCGCCCAACTATCGAAAACTTGAATCTCGTAGCGGCCCTGAAAATACACCCCCGAATTCGATCCCTTCGGCACCATAAACTCAATATGCGCCCGAACGTCCCCGAACTCGGCCTTACTCAATATATTGCGAGTACTCCCCGTAGGCCCGTTGATAATGACTCCGCTGCCAGGCTTGCCTTTGAGCAGCTTCTCATTTTGAGGATCCTGAATCGAATCCCCCGCGACAAACCAGGCCGCCGTATCCCCTCGCCACTGCGAAAAATCACTCCCAAGCAGGCTCACCTCACACTGGGCGCCGCTCGGAGCCAGACAACAAACCCAAACAACCAACAAAACCACCCAGTTTTCAATCTTCAAAGCTCTCATAACTTCTTTCCTTAACAATCAATAGTAAACAATCAATAATAAATTTCACAAATGCCACGGACTGCGCATCGACCGCAACAGCATCCGATTTGCTCGCTCATCGTTGGCAAACTCTTCTTTCTCCGGATTCCACCTCAGCTTACGCCCCAACAGCATCGAGATATTCCCGATATGCGAAATCGTAAAACACCTCTGCCCCTTCTCAGGCGGAAAATAGCATTCCTTTCGAGACTTCACACAGTCGAGGAAGTTCCGTTGTTCGCCGTCATTGCACGTATAAAGATGAATCTCCTCCGGTCCAATCTTCGAGCTAAGAATGCTCTTAGGTTCGGCCTGAAGCGGCGCCCGCCAGCCGACATTCCCGATCCATCCGTCGCTGCCCTCGAATCGCAGGCTCGGATTGCCCGATTTAACGATCATCTCAAGCCCGTCGGCGTACTTGTACTTAATCTCGTACTGCCTGGCTGTATCGTAAAGCCCTTCCGCGCAGAAAACTCCCTCGCCCTCGACCTCCACAGGCCCGGTATCCTCGGTGTCGCTGCCCCATTGTGCGCCGTCAAGAAGATGCGCACCCCAGTCGCTCAACTGCCCCCCCGAATAATCGAAAATCCACCGCCACTGATAAGGCAAATGATCCGGCCCGCAATAAGGCCGCCACGGAGCAGGCCCGAGCCACATATCGTAATCGAAACCATTCGGCGCAGGCATCGGCTTGTTATTGCCCGGATTCCCGGGCCCGCCGGGCAATTCCACCTTCACAGTATGCAGCTTGCCAATCCGTCCGTTGCGGACCAATTCGCACATACGGTGATATTCATACACCGATCTATCCTCCGTTGACCACTGGAAGACCCGCCCGTACCGTTTCACCGTATCGGCCAGAATCCGCCCCTCGCGGACAGTCAGCGTCGGCTTTTCGCACTCGACGTCTTTGCCCGCCCTCAGCGCCGCCAGCGACATCGGCACATGCCAATGGTCCGGCGTCGATATCATCACCGCGTCAATATCGGCTCTGGCAATAACATCGCGAAAGTCCTTGTACGTTGCGCAGTCACTATTGCCGTACTTCTGGTTTACAATGTCGCGGGCCTTGTTCATATTATTGCTGTCCACATCGCAAACCGCCACCGCCTGAGCGTCTGGCTGAACCAGAAACGTCTGCAGATTCATACCAATCCCATGTCCGCCCACACCGATAAACCCCATCGTAATACGGTTACTTGCAGCTACCACGCCCGCCTTGCCAAGCGCCGACGATGAAACGATATAAGGAAATCCCGCCGCCGCAATCGACGCCCCGGCCGCTCTCTTGAGAAACTGACGCCGATTCATCCTGTTTTTTTTCATTTCCCAAAATCTCCGTAACCGTTCACTGGTATTTTGACAGTATTGGCCAACGCACACAGCCGCAAAACGCCAACTCTCGCTGATTATACCCATTTACGACCTGTTGTCGAGGGTGTTTCTTCAAGCCCAGGGTCACGAATGTCTGATAACCGACGTAACGAACAAATCGTCGAAAATGAAGGGAATGGCGTGGTTTTGTCGGACAAATTGACAAAGTCCTGCCATCTCGTTAGACTACCAGCATGAAAAGATTTTTTGATTTCTCACCGTCCCTTTGGCAGTATTTTCAAAAGATTGACCGGCGTTTTGGCGTCGGAGAGGAAATTGTACCCGCCGCGGCCGAGGTGACCTGCCGGAATGCGGACTTGTCTTCCGTTCGGGCGGTTCTCTGGGACGTCTATGGTACGTTGTGCGGGGTAGAACTGGGCGATCTGGCCAGATCACTAGAGTACGAAGATCGTCTGCTGACCGCCGCCAAGGTGACCGTTGAGGAGTTTTCGCTCCATGAACCGCTCAAACGACTCAAGCCGGACCAGCCTGCAGAGGTTACGCTGAGCGATCTGTACCAGGAACTGATAGCCGATTCGCATCTGCGGTCGCTGGCAATGGGAGTGGAATATCCGGAAGTAGTGATCGAACAGATTTGGCTTGAGATACTCCAGGACTGCATCGGGCAGGGACTGGATGTTCCCGAGGATGAGCCGCCGCTGCATACCGCTTATCGCTGGGCTTACTTTTTCGACCAGGCACTGCAGCGGATATGTCTGTATCACGGGGCGGCGGCGACTCTGGAAACGCTGCGGCAGAGGGATATTATTCAGGGTATTATCTCTAACGCACAGTTTTATACGCCTTTGCATCTGCGTCGGCTGCTGCGTATGGAGCAAGGACGAGACGACATAGAGCTGGAAAAATTTTTCAGTGAATCGCTGGTATTGTTTTCCTATGAGTTGGGGTTCAGCAAACCGAACCCACGGGCCTTTCATCTGGCCATAGAGACCCTCGGCCGACAGGGGATCGGTCCGGAAGAGATCGTTTATCTCGGCAACGATATGTTGAATGACATCTCGGTTGCGCAGCGCTGCGGACTGCGAACCATACTGTTCGCCGGCGACAGCACCAAAACCCTGCTGCGGGAAGACGAGCCGCGATTCCGAGACATACAACCCGACGCGATGGTCACAGAATTGAACCAAATTGCCGGGATGATTGTGGGAACGAGTGAATGAGAAGTGGATCAGCAACCACCGGCAGATATGGTGGTTTAATATTCAAATCAAAGCTCTAAAATGCCTTTGACGCTGGTCGGCCCCAAATAATCAGACAACCATCGGGTAATTCCTGAGTAAAGTTTGATATATATCCGCCGAGGCAATTCGGATTTCAACCTGGGGAAAAATACGTTATTCGTAATAATTTGCCATTAAAAAGTTTTTTTTGTTGGCAAAGTGCCCAAAAGTGCCTAAAATATGTTTTTGTTGTGAAAGAACGCTTTTTTATTCGGAGAAACAAAATGAGTTCTCAAGTACTGACTATAGGCATACCAAAAGAAATCATGTTGGGCGAGAGACGTGTTGCCGCCACTCCAGAGATTGTTAAAAAAATGGTATCAGATGGTGCGATGGTAATTGTGGAAACCGGGGCAGGTGAAGGCTCCTTTTTTGCCGACGACGAATATAGGGCGGCTGGAGCGGAGTTGTTAGCTGATGCAGAGGAAGTTTTTGCCAGGTCTGATCTTATTTTAAAGGTAAAAGAACCGCGATTTTCAGATAAGACAAGTATGCATGAAGTTGATATGATGAAAGAAGGGCAATACCTAATCGCTTTTTTACACCCAGCCTCCCCAGCCAATCACCAAATGGTTCGGAAATTAGCCGCAAAAAGAGTTATTGCGATAAGCCTTGATTCAATTCCAAGAATTTCCCGAGCTCAGACTATGGATGCCCTGACATCTATGAGCACTGTGGCAGGCTATAAAGCTGTGTTAATGGCAGCGAATATGTTGCCGGTATTCATGCCCATGATGAGCAGCGCGGTTGGCACAACCCAGCCTGCAAATGTTCTTGTAATTGGGGCTGGAGTTGCCGGGCTCCAATCACTTGCTACAGCCAAACGGCTTGGAGCAGTTGTATCCGCAGCGGACATTCGGCCGGATGCCTGTGAGCAGGCCATGAGTTTGGGTGCTAAGATCATAGATGTTCAGGTTCCTGGCGAAGTTGCGATCGGCAAAGGTGGATATGCCATGAGGCTTCCGGAAAAATGGTTAGTTAAGGAACGACAGATATTAAGCCAAAACGTTAGTTCGGCAGATATAGTTATTCTGACCGCTTTGATACCTGGAAGGACAGCACCGGTCCTTATTACCGAAGAAATGGTAAAATCAATGAAAACCGGTTCGGTTATAGTGGATGTGGCAATCGATCAAGGTGGTAACTGCGAAATTTCCGAAGCAGCAAAACTTGTTACAAAATATGGTGTCAATATAGATGGTACTCAGAACACACCCAGCATGCTTCCAAGGAGCTCAACGTGGATGTTTGCCAGTAACGTGTACAATCTGCTTACTTATCTGATAAAAGATGGCAAAATAAATTTAAATATGGATGATGAAATTATCGCTTCTTCATTAGTTACAAAGGATGGCAAAATATTCCATGAAGGCACGCTGGAAGCGATGAACCTAAAGCGAGAAAGTGGTTAGAAAATGAACGATTGGTTATCACCGGTTTTATTTGTCATTGCGGCAACGGTCGGTTACCGGCTTATAAGCGGTGTACCAAGCCTGCTTCATACTCCCCTGATGTCAGGGATGAATGCTTTGTCAGGCGTTACCGTTTCTGGAGCGTTAACAGCCACAGCCCTTGCGGTTGGCACAGGGAGTCAATTTTTTGGAGCTGTTGCTGTTGTTCTTGCCACAATAAATGTTGTGGGTGGTTTTTTAGTTACTGATCGCATGTTGAAAATGTTTAAGCAGGACAGATTACATACGCATGACGATTGAGTTTTCGCTTATGTGGCTCTATGTGTCCCGTTTTTTTAACTATGTATCTCCTTACTCTGAAAATTCTCACAATCGGCTTTGCCGGGAGTTATCATGCCCACCGGGTATAAGTAGAAAAACCCATGCCGGAAATTTCCTACAAGATAATTGAGTTACTCTGCATTCTCGGGATAGTCTCAGGTGTACGACTTATGAATTCGCCCAGGACAGCCAGAACGGGAAACCTCCTTGGTGCAGCCTGCATCTTAATTGCGATTATTACAACTATGATTGCTAACGAAATTGTTTCCCTGAATATACTCTGGGTTTCACTGGTCTTAGGCTCTGTTATCGGCTGTTTGCTGGCGGTGTATATTACCATGACACGGATCCCACAGTTAGTGGCATTATTGAATGCTTCTGGTGGAGCAGCTTCGGCCATAGTTGCTTTCGTTGTTCTCACCGGCGGCAGTGCGGCTGTTTCAGATATCGCAAGATTCACCGGTGCTGTTGCCCTGGTGATTGGCAGTGTTACATTTGACGGCAGCCTTGTCGCGGCGGCAAAACTGGATGGAAAAATAACTCCACTTCCTATCATACTTAGAGGCCATTTCTTTCTTAATCTTCTAACACTAATCGCAGCCGCAATACTTATCACGCTTGTAACTATCAGTTCTTACAACATGGCAACAATGCTCTCGGTTCTTTTAATTGTCATAAGCTTAGTATTTGGTATTCTTTTTTCGATTCGTATTGGCGGCGGCGATATGCCTATAGCTATTTCTTTATTGAATTCTCTGTCCGGTGTTGCCGCAGCGACAGTTGGCCTGGTAACATCAAATTTGTTAGTGGTGGTCGTCGGAGCTATTGTCGGTTCTGCGGGAATTGTCTTAACACAAATTATGTGTCGCGCTATGAATAACAGTATCCTTGACGTTCTGATGGGCAAAACCGCTTTATCAGCGACACAAATGGCCACTAGCTCCACAGGCGAAGATTCCTCTGTGCAAACCTCACCATGCACGCCAACAGCAGAAAATATATCCATTGCCATGGATAAGGCAACGGCAATCATCGGTGCTGCAAAAAAAATAATTATCGTTCCAGGTTATGGCATGGCCTTGGCTCAGGCCCAGGCTCAGGTTAAACAGTTAGCTTCCATATTGGAAGCAAAGGGCAAACAAGTAAAATTCGCGATTCATCCTGTTGCCGGCCGTATGCCGGGGCACATGAATGTATTATTGGCCGAAGTGGAAGTCCCCTATGATAAATTGTACCCTATGGAAACCATTAATCCTGAATTCAAAGAAACAGACGTTGCTTTGGTGGTTGGTGCGAATGACGTGATCAATCCTGCTGCCAAAACAGCGGAAGGAACCCCTATTTACGGCATGCCCGTACTGAGTGTGGACGAGGCGGATTATGTAATCATTTGCAACAAAGATACACGTCCCGGGTACGCCGGTGTAAACAACCCACTGTATTTGCCAAGGCACAATACGATCGTGCTTCTTGGTGATGCCGCGGAAACCCTTAGTACCATTTTAGGAAAATTGTAGCGGGAGTAACACTATGCAGCCGGACACACTTGATTGGAAAATAATCAATATCTTGTCGAAAAAATATGTGCCCAACAGTATTGTTGCCAGGAAGCTCGGTGTCACCGAGGGTACGATCCGACAAAGACTAAAACGACTGCAAAATGGTGGCGTTCTCAAAATAAGGGCTTTACGCGACCCCGGTATTTTGGAAAACCAACAATTGGCTATAGTTGCCGCAACACTAATGGAGGCGAAATATCTGGACAAAAAAGCTCAGGAAATTTCTGAACTGGAAAATGTCTTGTCGGTTTCCATTGTTTCGGGCCAATATGATTTCCTGATTGAAGTTCTGGTGGAATCCAACAAAGGTCTTGTTAGCTTCTTGACAGAAAACCTTTCTACCGTCGGAGGAATATCTAAGACGGAGACTTTTGTCATACTGAAAAGCTACGAAAAGTGGGTATAGTACCGTTTATACAGGAAATGCCTAAAGATGTTGGAATGTTGTCTCGTTACGGTGATTTTTCTCTCCAGGGCCTTTCTTTCTATCTTGACAACCCTGATTCCTTAGAGAATAAGGCATCCATTGGACTAACTTACTGATTCCTTTTTTTCGAACAGATGCAAAATCAACAGCGAATAGGTGTGTTACATTATCATCTGCTCCGGGGCGGTGTCCGCACCGTTATAACTAACGCTTTGTGAGCTTTGATCGCTTATGGTGGTTGGTTCGTTCGGCTGGAAGAAAACTGCGTAAGGATCCCACCGATCTGCCGCGCATTCCCGCATGGAACCGGGTGACATCGGCTCTGCCGGATTTTCTGGAACGGCTTTCCACCACTGTTACCGAGGAAAACCGAAAGGCCGACCAGGCGATCATGGCAGAGGAACATCGGGAAGCGCCGGTTGAAATTCCCGCTGACGTTCAGGCAAAAAAGCCCACATTGAAAACATCATAAAAGAGACCGACGACAACTGCGAACGACGTGAACACCGCTCAAAACAGATGAAAGGGTGAATTTATACCCGGCAGGCGTAGATGCGGTCTCGCACTATAGAGAAGGTTTACAAAAGCTTATTGCGGATAAACTCGGCACGGACCTCGTCGCGCTCATTTTCGGCGAGGTCCCTTTTGTACAGATTCTGCAGATGCCCCGGCTGAGTCAACATAAACAATTCGTTTACGGTTTTCAGATCGATATCAGTGACGCGTTCCAGATGGATGCCAAGTCGCACAAAGCTCAGCAGATAAATAGCTTCCTCTGAGCTTATCATTCGTGCGTTGGCCAAAACACCGATGGCTCGGAATATCTTGTCTTCCAGGGCGATTGCGCGATCTTTGAGGATTTTGTCGCGGGCTCGGCGCTCGTATTCCACGATGGGACCGACTGCCTGAGAAGTCAGTTCCTCGATGATTTGCGTTTCGGTTTTGCCAAGAGTGGTCTGATTGGAAAGTTGGTAAAAATCGCCGATCGGTTCAGTGCCTTCACCGTAAAGACCGCGTACCGCCAGGTGCATTTCTTTGGCGGCGCGAAAAACCTTTTCGATCTGGCCGATTATCTTCAGGGCCGGCAAATGCAGCATAACGGAAACACGAAGTCCGGTTCCCACATTGGTCGGACAAGCGGTCAGATAACCGTATTTCGGCGAAAAAGAATAGTCCATCTTCTTTTCCAGAAGATTGTCGATGCGATTACTATAGTCGTACGTCTCTTCCAGTTGCAAACCGCTGGCCAGCACTTGCATACGAATGTGGTCTTCTTCATTGATCATCACGGACAACGATTCATCGTGCGACAGGGCTACGCCGCAAGGACCTTCTCTGTCCACCAGCCGTTGTGATATCAGGTGTCTTTCAACCAGAACCAACCGTTCCAGTGGGGCCGTCTCTTCCATGTTGACGTACCACAAATCGTTTTTAAGTTCGGTCTCCATTACTTTGCCGCGAATAAAGTCCAGCAGTTCACGCTGCTGTTCTTTATCAGCGTGGGAAAAAAAAAGAAAACCGGCAACATTGCGAGCCAAACGGATACGAGAGGAAATGACAATATCGCTCATCGGCCCGGAACCGTCCATCCAGTCCGAAACCTTCTTATATATGTTTGTGATATCTTTCATAAGCTAAATCGAGATAACTTTCCGGCAGACAGATACTACCGCGTATAGTCGATGTTGGTGTCTAAGCCATATACAATAGTGCGATTTCGCACAATTTAGTTTGTTTCATATTTACTGATTTCATCACGAAGATGGGCGGCTGTTTCGTAATCCTCTTCCTTAATCGCCCGATGAAGGTCCTGGCGAAAGCGAAGTAATTTCAACTGTTGACTGAGTTTGCCGGTAGGATTCTCGGGTACTCGGCCGATATGAGTGACGGCTCCTTCATGGGCTCGTTCGATCAGGCCGAGAAGAGGTTTCTCGAATGCAGCATAGTCATTAGGACATCCCAGCAGACCACTTTTACGAAATTCGCTCCATGACAGGTCGCACTGCGGGCAGGACAGACTGGTCAACTCTTTTGTTTCGCGCTGGGCTTCCACCAGATCATTCAGCAGGCTGCTTATGGGAACATGCTGCTTAATCGTGATTCCTTCGCTTTGGGCGCACTGTTCACACAAATGCTGTTCAACCTTCTGGCCGTCGATGATTTCCGTAAGATGAACGGTAGCACGCTTACCGCACAACTGGCACTGCATTACATGGCTCCTTGTTCTTGGTTATTACGCCACGGCCCATGGTTTCCACGGGCTCCATTGCATTATTATAGATCGCCTGACTCTTATCGTCAATAATCTCTCCCGTCTGAATCCGGGATTTGACTTAATACCACAACATTAGTCGTTATAGGACATTAGGTTAGCATAGATGGCTTAGCTTGATACTGATATCAGTCCCGGGTTGGGCGGTACGCTGCCCGATTGTCCGGCGTCTCCCACACGAGCACCTCCGTCAGGTGGACCCGACCGGGCAATTGCCTGGCAAGCCCATCATAAATGTAACGGGCGATACGTTCCGTTGAGGGATTTATGTTTGTGTCGTCCCCAGCGGCTAACTCGGTCAGGTTATTGATGAACTCCGCCTGTTTCATTGGCTCAACAATCTGCCGTAACAGCCGCTGAAGCATCTGAAAATCCATTACCAGACCGCAGTTATCCAGTTGAGCACTCTCGACCGTTGCCCGGACACGCCAATCGTGGTGGTGCGGCTGTTCCTGCTTTCCATGGGGTCCCACCAAATAATGACCTGCGTTAAAGACTATTTCTGCCGCTATGCTGTACATAATTACGTATCAAGCTTGTTTTTGAGTTTCTTATAAATAGAAGGAGGAATAAGGCCCGATACATCACCACCGTAACGGCCGACCTCGCGTATAAGGGTGGAGGAGGTAAAACCGTACTGTTCGCCGGTCATGATGAACATTGTTTCCAGATGGCCCACCGCCCGATTGGTCAGGGCCAACTCGAATTCGTGCTGAACATCGGTCAGGTTCCGCAGACCTCGCAGAATCACCTGAGCACCTGCTCTGCGGGCAAAATCCACCATTAGGCCGCTGAATCGCTCAACTTTCACCTCCGGTATGTCGTTGGTTAGCTCCCGGATCATCTCGACTCGCTCCTGGCCGTCGAAGAGATACTCCTTTTGCGGATCGTCGCCCACGGCGATGATTAATTCGTCCACGATCTTGATTCCGCGGTGTATAACGTCCAAATGCCCATTGGTGATCGGATCGAAAGAGCCTGGAAATATCGCCCGCACGAATTTGTTCAGTACCATAACTACCCTTCATAAAAGAAGTTAGCTGCTAAGCTATCATCCCAACAACATACTCTCGATGGCGTCGTCAAAAGTCAATATCCACGCCCAAAAATCCTTTGGGTGTCAGAATCAACGTATCAAAATAGTTCTGACGCTGACGCCATCCTACGCAAAAACCACCGACCTGGCAAGCAAAAATAATGATCGAGCCAACCCGAGTTTTACGAGGTTGCTGTTTTAATGTGTCGCGGAACTATTTCCCATGGCGGTTATTACCGTTGATAACAGGAGAAGTATCAGTCCCAGATAGACCAGGGCCATGGTTTTTTTGCTAACTCCTTTCCATTCCTTCATGGCAATTCCGCAGATGGTGCTGAACATGATCACGAAAGCCAGATGGATGGACCAGCTTGAGAAATCGAATTTCCCCATAAAAGTCGTGCCCATTCCATAGAAAAAGAACCCGGTGTACCAGATGGTTCCGGCAGAGGCGGCTAATATAAAGTTTGAACTGAGCATTTTTGGTGCAAGGCCGAGATAATCTGTGTAACTCTTATTTTTGATGTTGAGGATAATACACCAGATACTGTTGACGGTGAATCCGCCGCCCATAATGAGAATGAATACGGGAGCGTTTTTTAATATGTTCGAGGCGCCGGACTGAAGTGCGGCGTCGGCGATAGGTTTGCCGGCGTTTATAGCATAGGCAAAACCTGCACTCATGATTCCTGAGAACACCGCAACGAAAAATCCTTTGGTCAGGGCGAATTCTTTGATGCCTTCTTTTTTTTGCTCATCAGTCATCTCGCGTTCCTTCCGCATTCCAGCGTATCCGCACTGGCCTATACCCAGCAGGCAAACGGCAATACCACCGAGTAGCAGATGCCCCGCACTTGACCCCAACAGCCCACTCATATCACCTTGCACAATTGGTGGCATTAATGTTCCGAAAGTCGCACAGAATCCCAGTGCGACCGCCATTCCCAGCGACATGCCCAGGTAACGCATTGTCAAACCAAAAGTCAGGCTGCCGAACCCCCACATCCCACCGAACAAGTATGTCATTAGAACACTTTTATGTGGACTGTTACTAATAGCTTCAACCGGATTAGTCCTGGCACAAATGGCAACCAGCCATGGGACAATGACCCATGCGGCAAGGCCCTGGATAAGCCAGCCGCTTTCCCATGACCATTTTTCAACTTTTTTCAGTGGCGCATAAAAAGTGCCATGCGCTACGCCACCGACTGAATGAAGGATAACGCCAAGAAAAGGACCGCCGAGCATAGAGATATTCCTTAATCAAGGATTCGCATCTTAATATAGTTTTGACATATTGATCTTGTCAACCTGATCTTCGTCATCTTTGATGCTTAATATGGAATCGTCGATGTTTTCACACAGGCTGCCTGCTGATCTGTACAGTGCGAGAATGTTTTTCAGGGGGGAACCAACTTGTATCGCGTGTGTCGGGCCTAAAAAGAGTCCGCCTTTAGGGAACAGGTTCAGGCGACGTTTTACTTCTCTTTCGATGTCTTCGGGCTTGCCCCATGCCATAGTCGTCTGGACGCATACCGACCCGCAAAATACCAGCTTGTCGCCAAATTGCTTCTGTAAATTAGCAATGTCCATTTCCGGTGTGGTCGGCTGAACAACATCGTAAACGTCGAGGCCAAGCTCGATAAGCCGGGGTAAAAACTCATAGACACAGCCGCATATATGCATCATCGTACTCGCTCCATAACGGTGGGCCATATCAAAATATTTTTTTAATTTCGGCGCGAAATGTTTTTCAAAAATGCTCTTATTGATCATCGGACCATTCTGGTTGCCAAGGTCTTCACCAATATGGGTAAAATCGATAAGACCATCGGCACACTGCAGTGCCCGTTCATGCATGTCATAGTAAAACTTAAACCGTGCTTCCATTATTGCAAGATAGACAGGGTTATCATCGATCAGGTCCATCAGCACCTGCTCCGTACCGCGAGCGCGTGCGATGCTGTTGATGAAATCCATATCCCCGGCTGTGCCGAAACAAACCGCGTAATCTTTATACTTTTCGCATTGCTGCTTTATAGTCGAATAATCAAACCCATCGGCCGTCGGAAAAAGCGAACGATCCAGGTCTTCGAGTTTGTTAACGCCGGCAAAGGGCTGATAGCAGGACTCAAGGTATTTGCCGCCTTCGAACTGGGCATATTTATATCGCTCGCCAAAATAACCCTCGACGCTACCGTCAGGAAATGTTCTTAGTTCCGGGCCAATATAAACAGGCTCGACATAACGAAAATCTTCACCTACGACACGCAAAAGCTGTTCCATATTCGTAAGGCCAAAGTGTTCCATGATGATATGATTGATTTCCGGAGTTCCCTCATGCTTGATCGGTATGCGGTCATAACCGGTTCTATTAAAAGCTCCTAATACGCGTTCTTTGGATGTCATTGTAGAGCATTTCCTTATAAAACTTTTAGCTGGTTTCTGATATAAAAAGCATCATTACTTGTCGCGAATATCGACCAAAACATCCACTGATGGCAGCAGTTGAACCGGTCCCAGGAGACCGGCCGGCTGGACTTGCCATATTGTTCCGGGTTTGGCCCTGTACCCGTCGAACGTTGTTATGTTGGTGCGGGTGAATCTCTTTTCCGCAGGGAGGTTCTGGTCGCCGATCAGGCGGTTGATCCACAGGTTCATCACTTCGATCTTCAGTTTATTGGCACCTGGTTTGACAAGCGAAGTAATATCAGCCTGAAACGGCGGCTTCCAAAGTACACCGGCTGATTTGCCATTAACAAACACCTCGGCCAGTTCGCGAACATCGCCCAAATCCAGATGGACCCTTCGCCCGGAGGCAAGCCAATCGGCAGGGACATCCAGCGCCTTAGTATAGAAGCCTGCACCCGAATAGTATTTCACGCCCTCATTTTCATGATCGGTCCATGAAATAAGCTTTGGCAGTTTAATTTGTGCCTGGGCGCCCCACTTGGGATCAAAGTCAACCGTCCATTCACCGTCAAGCGGCAGCGGCTCAGGCAAAGTGTCAATCTTAACCTGTTTGGTTTGGCCTTTACTGACGGTCAATGTGTACTGTCCATTTTGGAAGCACTGGAACGCAGCCGTATCAATACTGCCGGACGCGGCGGCTTCACCAAATACCACGAAAACCGATCCGCCCGGGGGCAGGTCAAGCCTTACACTGGTTCGGCCATCTGCCTTACTGTAAAAAAACATCTGTTTTATGCTGCCGTCAGTCGGATCCCAAAGCTGCGGCGCTGAATCTTTAACACGGAACAGACAATCGACGTTTACTGGTAAAAGTGATTTGTTTCTCACGAAATAGATGTCTGTATCTTCAGTCTGCCGGTGGATGTAATCCAGATTTGCCTCATGCCCTGGGGTAAGGCAGGAAAAGTCCGGTGTAATAGATTTTTGCGTGAGCCATTGCTGTGGCGTTAAACCCCACACCACCTCGCCTTTGCCGTAGCTGTTTTGTTTTATAGTAGTTCCGTCACACGGCCCCCACATCCTGTCAGCTAACTGACGCAGTTTTACGCTCCGCGATTCATAATCCTGCAAACCGGGGACATCTAACGGCTTAGGACCGATTATCGTCGCGCCTTGGGCGACCAATTCCTCCAGCTTGACCAGCACTTCAAGTTGCATATCACGCTGATCGGGTAGTGCAAGAACAAGATATGACATGCCGTCAGGAAAGACTATCAGGCCGTCTTTAACTGACATGCGATTTACGATAACATCACTGTTGACAACGTCATAATCGTAGCCTGCGCCCAGACCGTCGAGCAGGGGCTTTTGGGGAACATTAGCAAATAACGGCCAGAAATTGGGAGCCTTATCGCCGTAGTAATACGCGACGTCAGCAACGAACATACCCTGCTGGAGCATATAGCAGCATCGCCCCAGGTAATCCATAAACGGCCGAGCCTTCGACCACCATACAACCTGCGGATTCATATCCACCCCCGCGTGATAGGTGCGGCCGGGATAACCGACCTCTTTGGGTGAATGCGAATAACCGTGATAGGTGATGCGGTTGAGGCCCTCACAAAACGCCCTGTCCACTAACTGTTTGCGAACAAATGGGCCGTCTCTCCATCGCCGCCAGGTGGTCCATGATTCTGCATCGACATACGGCTTGCCGTAGATGTGGGACGCACAAGCGATCTCTTTGACCAAAAAAATATTATTCTGATTCTTGATCCAAAACTCACCGCGAGGTATATCTACGTTTCCAAGTGCCTTTAGAGCGTCAACCGGACAGCTATCCCAAATAGGTGGGCCAGGCCCTCCCGCTTCACCCGCGAGTTCCAGACCGTATTGGGCACATACTTCGCTTCCAGTTGTATAGTGACTGAATATCAGAAGGTCGCTGACCGTCTTCTTGTAGTCATACTCGAACCGCCCGCTGGTAACCTTATCTTTTATGGTCCACCCAGCCAATACAGGCAACCAGGCAACAGGATCATAACCATGATACTTCTTAAACCACTCAGGAAATTTCGGTGTCCATTGAATGCCTTCGTGCAGTTCCATACTATCGACCTCGAGGGTTTTCAAGGGACTCTCAGGATCGCCCCCTTTGGGTAATCCGAGTTTGTCGATGATGTACTCAAAGTGAAAACGCGTGGCATCCGGATCAAGAAAATCGATGAACGGCCCTTTGGAATTGGGGCTTGCGGCAATCAATTGCTGACCATTATTACTGCAGACATATCGCACAACCTGCCAGTTTCCGGCAGGCGACCTCCAATTCAATTGGCCATCTTTGAGCTTGTCGGTAAGATCGATCACTTTTGAAAGATCGGCAATAACCTTGTCCTTGGAGTCGGGCCACGCCAGAACGGCAACGTCAAGATACCACTTCGGCAATCCATCTGCGCGTTTTGGGCAATCAAGTGGGACTTCCGGGAAGTCAAGCTTCTGGGTGATTTGCCCGGGACCGCTAACAACAACGCTCGAATAGAACAGGTTCTTGCTCGCCATTTCTGGAGGTACCCATGGACCGCCAGCATTCCAGCCGCTGGAGGTGATCAACCCCAGGTCCAGCCCCAGGCGTTTGGCTTCTCTCATTGAATGGTGCATCGCGGCGACTGATTCAGGCCCCATAAAGGGCGGACCCGCTGGAACAAAACCGCCGGGATTTCTCATCGCTTCGGTATCCCACATTTCCAAACCGCCAAGTCCCTTATCTTTGGCCTCTTCAAGATCACGCGTCAGACCGTCCAGCGTTACCGCACCATTTAGCCAGTTCCAATAGGCCCTTGGCCGAGCTTGGGGACCAGGATCCTTAAATCCTGACGCAAGGTTCAAATCTCCCGCATTCGCAGTACAGCCGATACCGGCAAATATCATAATCATCAAAGAAACTATAATATGATATTTGCCGTTTAAACGTTTACAAAACATAATTCGGTCCTTTCGTTGCTAACAATCTTTTCCAAATACCTTGAACTGTCAAAGATTTCCGTTTTCAGTGCAGTCTTATTGAAAATCGGCAGGAGTACATGGTTTTTTGTGCCGGGGGCCGAGGCGAAACGCCGAAAGGAATCGCCCATTTTTGGGTTGTTGGATCAGCCGGTAAAGTACATATAAACGACGACAATGATGGCAATGACAATCATGCTGTAAATGACGTCGGCATAGTTCCAACTGGCCCGTGTTTGCTTACGGTCCTCCACGCTAATGGTTCCATAGGTCAGTCCCCTGGTTTTGTCGTAAGATGGCGGGTCGGTGGCGTAACTGACCGCGATCATAACTACCGCGCACACAAGGAAAATGAGCAGACTGTAGTATTGGAAGAAGATGTTGTTGACGATCCAAAAGAACGAACCTTGCGTATAAGAGAAATCGCTTATCAACTTGATGGGAGTATCGACAGCTAAACGAGCCAGACCCATGATAAAACCCACTGTCAGCGCCGCTAAAGCGCCTTTGCTATTGAGACGTTTCATGAATACGCCAAAGAAAAAGACGACGAAAATCGGTGGTGCGAGGTAGGCTTGTACACCCTGGAGATAATCATAGAGGCCTTTGCCGCCCCGGATTACCGGGATCCACATCAGTCCGATCAGGACCATGACGGAGGTGGCTATCCGTCCCACCCAAACCAGCCTGTGCTGTGAAGCGTGTGGTCGGAACTTGGAGTAGAAGTCCATGGTAAAGAGAGTGGAAGAGGCATTGAAGACTCCGGCCAACGAACTCATCAGGGCCGCCAACAGGCCGGCCACGACGATTCCTCGGACGCCGGCCGGAAGCACCGTTGTGACAAGTAGCGGAAAAGCTTTTTGGCATTCGTCGCGTAGCAGTTGTCCTTCCTGATTGAACAACGCCTGTTGAATTACTTGGGATTTGCCGCTTTGGGCCAATGCAAAACATATCATTCCGGGAATGATAAAGATGAACACGGGCAGCAGCTTGAGGAAAGATGCGAAGATGGAGCCCCGTCGAGCCTCACGTTCGTTCGGTGCTCCCAGGGTGCGCTGGACAATATACTGATCGGTACACCAATACCACAGGCCGATGATAGGGGCGCAAAAGAGCATTCCCAACCAGGGATAGTTATCATTGAAATACCATGCCATGCGGCCCTGCTCCCTGATCGGCATCCATGTGCTGTCTATGTTTTCCGGGACGAGCGGTTTCCAGAGATTGAACATTTCCGAGCCGCAAATTTCCCTCAGGGCATCCCAGTCACCCAGTGCCCTAAGGCCAAAAAAGGTGACCAGGACCGAGCCAAGGATCAGCACTACGGTCTGCAGTGCTTCGGTGTAAGCGACGGCACGTAAGCCTCCGAGGACGGTGTATATCCCCGTGAGAACGATTACGAGAATGGAACCGATCCAAAAACTGTCAAGGCCCATGAAATTCAGGTCCGGCAACAGTACACTGAATACAATACCACCGGCGAATATTCCCACGGCAATTTTGGTTAGTATATATGCCACAAGCGAGATGACCGAGAGTACCCAGCGTGAGGTTGAGCAGAAACGTTTTTCCAGGAACTCAGGCATGGTGAAGACCCTGGACCGGGTATAGAACGGTACCATTACCCAGCCCAGAACCAAAAGGCACCAGGCATGAAGCTCGTAGTGAGCCATGGCCACCCCATCGGTGCAGCCGGAACCGGCCAGTCCCACGAGGTGCTCGGAGCCGATGTTGGAGGCAAAGATGGAAGCTCCCACAATGAACCAGCCAAGATTCCGTCCGGCCAGGAAATAGTCGTCAGCCGTGTCTTTGTTTTTTCGGATCACCCACCAGGAAATACCAAGCAGAATTGCAAAATATATGCCAATTACCATCCAGTCAATAGCGGCAAACGATGTTTCCATGACTCAACCTTTCAACAGGTTTTTGAATTCTATTGCTCAAAAGCTTGTCGCCCACGATAAGATTTTTCGCCGTGTTTTCGTAAATGTGCTTGTCAGGATGCAGTCTGGATGTGCAATCTTACTCAAAGCGGTGTAGTATGCAAATAATAAATTTCTCTTGCGGTATATGGCGGTGACATGCACCCTTATACGCAATCCGGGCGGGGAATACATTTATTTGGGCAGCGCATACCGGATGGTACACACCCATAAAGACAAGACGCTCTTTTCGTTACCAGCTCAGGCCGCCGCGCAGCGGGCGTTGTTTTTTCTTTTTGTCGCTGGAAGGCGGTTCCGCTTGTTCGGTGGCATTCTCCTGGGAAGTGCCGTTTTCGGGTGTACCTTCCGCAGAAGGCAGGTCTTTTAGTGACAATGCTATTCTCTGATTATCAAGATCGATATTGACAATTCTGACCTGAATTTCCTGCCCTTCACTGACTACGTCGGTGGCTTTGTCCACTCGTTTGTCGGACATTTCTGAGATATGCAGCAGTCCATCAACACCTGATTCAAGCGTAACGAACGCGCCAAAATCCGTTACCCGCGCGACCTTGCCGGTACAAACATCATTATTAGCGTATTTCTCGCTGACGTTGGCCCAGGGATTTTCCTGGATGCTCTTCATACTCATGGAGATTCGCCGTTTTCCAACGTCCAGTTTCAGGATTTCCACCTCTACCATCATGCCCGGGGTAACCACGTCTGAGGGGTGCCTGATCCTGCCGGCCCAGGTCATCTCGCTGATGGGGATCAATCCTTCAACTCCCGCTTCCAGCTCGGCAAAGGCGCCGAAATTCATTATTTTAGTAATCTGAGCTTGATGCCTGGCGCCAAGACCATATTTTTGCTCCGCTGTGGTCCATGGATCACAGCCCGCTTTGCGAAGACTCAGGGATATGCGTTGTTTTTCCCTGTCAACGCTGATGACCATCACATCGATGGTCTGGCCCACCTGCAATATATCTTTGGGATGTTTCACGCGAGCCCAACTGAGTTCACTGACGTGCAGCAAACCATCCACACCGCCAAGGTCAACGAAGGCGCCGTAGTCCGCCAAACTACGAACCACGCCACTGCGAGACTGCCCTTCCTCGATCTCGTCCCAGAGTTTTTCGGTATGTTCGGCCCGTTCCTGCAGAAGAACATTTCTCCGGCTCAGCACGATATTTTTATCGCCTCGCTCTACCTGCATGACTTCACAGACAAAACGCTCGCCGATCAGGGAGTCGATCTTTTCCACTCGTGCGATATCTATCTGAGAAGTAGGCATAAAAGCCTTCAGTCCTTTAATGTCCAGTTCCAAACCTCCCTTATTCGAGCCGGTCACACGTGCCTCGACACGAGAGCCTTCGGTGAGATTCTTCCGCAATAACTGCTGCTCAGCCGTTTTTCTCGACAGGATCAGCAGTCCGTCATGCGAATCGTACCTGACAATCGCTACGTTTATTTCCGTGCCGACCTCGATCGTCTCTCCCTCGTCATATTCCTCTTTGGGCAGAAAACCCTGCGACTTGCCGCCAAGATCGACAAATACCCCGTCGTTGGATTCGCCTATCACTTTGCCGCGGTTAATGTTGTGGACAAACGGTTCGTTCGGTGATTTTACTGGTCTTCGCTCTCTTGCGGACGGCTTCGGTTTTGCCGGGGCTGCCTGCTTTTTTGTTTCTTTCAGGGGCCTTTGGTATGTTTCCGCAGAGGCATCCACAGTCTCTATTGATTCCTGCGGATCTTCAAGCTCGTCAAAATCGTAAACGTCTATCAGGCTTATATCACCGAGAGCTTCTTCAATCTCATGTTCAAGTTCAATGTCATAATCCACACCGGGCGATTTGGCCGGTTCGGGCGGAGGTTGTTGAGCAGGAATATCAGCCGATGGTTCTGCTGCGCCAGAGTCGTTCCGGGGGGTTTCCCGCGGCTGCCGGGGTGCCGGGCAGTGAGATTCCTGGTCACCGGGTTGATTTGCCGAGAACGAATCCGGCTGTTCCGGTGAAAAGTCTTTTGATTCTTCACGTTTACTGTTGTTGTCTTCTAACTGACTCATAACAATACAATCTCTTAAAAACTAACACCTATTGAAAAAAACACCACTATATCAGATAACCTATAACCTATTTTACACTAATCTCATGCTTATTTTATATAAATTTTTTCGATTTGTCCATAGTTGTCATACCAATCGATTACGAGTTTGCAAGGTTATTTTTTCGTAAATCCTTTAATTTGAGGCTCCATCCAGTGTAGTGTAAAGATCGCCATTCTGATCTTTTGTACCCATTTGGTATATTCGGCGTAATTTCGTCACAAGATAATGAGATTTTCGGGTCGGTTCAGGCAATCTGTATCGATTACAGCATCGCAACACCAGTTTAACCGCCGATTCCAATTCGACCAAATGTCCTTCTGAAACATATATGCACTTGACTTTTTCGCGAGTTCGCAAAACACTACCTATCACCTCATCGCCATCCATAAGTCGGCAACGGCACCCTTTACGCAGGCCCACCTGACGATGGTCGCCGATCAGACGACTTTTGGCACATCCGATCGTGGCCCAGTTCAAATGCACTCCCACGTGACAGGCCAACCCAAACCGCCGGGGATGGGCCAATCCCTGCCCGTCTATCAATAGCACATCGGGCCTGATCGAGAGCTTCCTGGCCGCCGAAATCATAGCAGGTGCTTCGCGAAATGACAACAACCCAGGAACATAAGGAAACCTCACCGGCTCATCAGCATAAGCAAATTCCTGTATCTGGAGCTCTGGAAAACTCAAGACCACAACTCCTGCGACGCACCACTGCTTATCAGGCGAAAATGCCACATCGGCTCCACCAACATATTTGACGGCATCACTAAGGTGTGCTCGACGTCGTAAACAAGCCCATTGCTTCTGCAATTCTATGGCTTCTTTGATATTATAAGAAGTGGTTCCTTCCACTGAGCGCATCCATTTATTCTGGATCATAATCGTAGAGATTTATGGTTTTTGTCTGAATTATCTTGTCCAGCCTAATCGTTCCTAAAGCTGAACTATATGGACCTGGTATTTATAACTGGATATTCCATATAGTCAAGCAATAACTACCTAAAAAACTTAACTGCCTTAAACACAAAGAGTTATGCAGCAATATTCGACCTATAATTACGCATGTTTATTTCTCGATGGAGATAATTGGGGTCAATTCGGCAGATTTGGCGATTACTTGCTTGACAGTCTGGAGAAATTCGCTAAACTGAACTGTTACAATATAAGAATTGGTTTAGTCAAACAGAGTAACTGATTAGTAGTTAGTAGAATGAATAGAATAAAATTCACCTTTTTGGGAGTTTTGATGGTTGTCATGGCCGGTTTTGCCGGGTACCGATCGGTCTGGGCGGTGGTGCGACCGGCAATGGTACCTCCGCCAGGCACCTGGCAGTTGGATTTCGAGCTGCACGGCGATCCGCAGCAGATAACCGTCACACTGCCGGGTGATTCCCAGAGCCGTCGATTCTGGTATTTGCTCTATACCGTTACCAACAATACCGGCCTTGAAGTCGAGTTTTATCCCAGATTCACCCTGTTCACCAATACGTTAAAGCTCTCCGATGCCGGTGTGGGGGTGCGAAAACCGGTGTTCCTGGAAATACGTAAACTTTATGATAAAACCATCCCGTTGCTCGAGCCGGAAGATATGGTTACCGGACCGATTCTCGTGGGACAGGACAATGCCCGTGATTCTGTGGCTATTTTTGAGGATTTCGACCCCAATGCTGTCTGGGCCAAGATCTTCGTTTCCGGACTGAGCAATGAAACCGTCGCGGTTGATCTGCCCACCATCGAAACCCAACAAAAAAAACAGATATTGCTTAGAAAAACTTTAATGTTAGAATATCAGGTTCCAGGCGACCGATACAATCCACAACAGCGGGTGATGCTTTATCGTAACCGTCAGTGGATTATGCGGTAATAACAGTTACAGGGCCGACGGTTCGTCCGGCTCAGGTTATTTTTTGAGGTAGATTATGGCACATAAAAAAGGACAGGGATCATCACGCAACGGACGTGACAGCAATCCTAAGTATCGTGGATTGAAAATATTTGGCGGTCAGGTGGTAAAGCCCGGCTCAATTATTGTTCGCCAACTTGGCACGCGTTTCCAGCCGGGAAGCAACGTTGGAATGGGTAGAGATTATACCATTTATTCTCTCATTGAAGGTATGGTGGCTTTCAAAGGCAATCGAGTCTGTGTGGAACAATTGCAATCGTAAGCTCGTACTTTGTCAACACAGCGTTGGAACATACTCAAGAGCAGCGTCTGACGCTGCTCTTTTTTTGGGTTGCGGCCTCTGCCGCTTCATAGAACTTGCGGATTATGTTTATCGATCAGGTGGAAATTCTTGTCAAGGCCGGCGGCGGCGGTAACGGCTGCACCAGCTTCCGCAGGGAAAAACACGTTCCCAGGGGAGGTCCCAACGGCGGTGACGGGGGCAAGGGCGGAAGTGTCTTTCTTTATTCCGACAGTGCTGTTGCTACACTGCTGGACTTTGCCAACCGGGCTCAATGGAACGCCTGCCGCGGCGGTGACGGAATGGGCAAGAATATGTCCGGGAAAAATGGTGACGATCTGATTATCCACGTTCCACTGGGCACTGTCGTTTACGATCTGGACCGCAAGCTGGTCATCAAAGACATGGACTTGCCCGCTCAGACTATCTGTGTTGCGCATGGTGGCCGCGGAGGAAAGGGCAATAAGCGATTTGCCACAGCCGTCAACCAGACTCCATACATTGCCGAAGACGGAAAACCTGGCGGTCATCGCCATCTGAAGCTCGAACTAAAGCTCATCGCCGATATCGGGCTGGTGGGGCTGCCGAACGCCGGAAAGAGTACGCTGCTTTCGCGTATCTCCGCCGCTCGACCGAAAATCGCTCCATATCCTTTTACCACGCTGCAACCGAATCTGGGCATCGTCGAACTGACCGATTACCGTCGATTTGTCGCTGCCGACATCCCAGGCCTTATCGAAGGCTCCCACAAGGGAGAAGGTCTTGGTCATGATTTCCTACGCCACATCGAGCGTACCAGAATCATCGTCCACTTGGTGGACGTCGCGGCCGCCGATGGCAGCGATGCGATACAAAACTATCATACTATCCGGCAGGAATTGGCCAAATACAGTCCTGTCCTGGCTGAAAAAACAGAGATTGTCGTTGTCTCAAAGATGGATCTCGACGCCGACGGAAAAAAACTTGACGAGTTTCAGAAAAATCTCGGACGAGAAGTTACAGCCATCTCTTCTGTCACCGGCAGAGGGCTTAAGGAGCTAACGGAACTGCTTTGGCGGGAAATTCAGAAAACACAAACTCAACCCAAAAAAACAGATTCACCGCCTATGACAAATCCGCCGCATTTGTCCGACTGAGCGTTTTTTACTATACAAATGAAACTGGGGATTCTAATATACTCTCATGGACATGATAGGCGTTGACATCGGAAACAGTAATATCTCATTGGCGGTTTTTGCCAAGGGTAAACTGGACCGTACCGAGCGGGTGCCGGTCGATCAGGCACAGGCACGGAAACTTGCCGATATTCTGACGGCGTTTCGAGAAATCTGCGGTCCGCAGCCGCTTGGCGTCAAAACCGTTCCCATCACAGTCAGTTCGGTCAATCCCAATGCTCTCGAACTTGTCGAAAGGGTGGTAACCGACACGTTCAAACAAAATGTTCTGCTCATCGGCCGCGACTTCCCGCTGGAAATGAAGACAGCCGTCGAGAATCCGGAGGCGGTCGGCAAAGATCGGCTGATTACAGCCTTCGCGGCCTTCGAGGTTATCGGCAGGGCTGCCGTCATTGCCGATTTCGGCACCGCCACCACCATCGATTGCGTTAATGACAACGGAATATTCCTCGGCGGAGTTATTTTCCCAGGACTGAGCCTCGCCGCACGGTCGCTCAACGCATACACCGCCGCTCTGCCAAATGTAAAACCGCGAATACCCGAAAGCACTTTCGGCACCAATACGATCATGGCCATCCAGAACGGGATATATTATAGCGCCATCGGCGCCTTACGTGAAATAGTCGAACGTTACGCCGAAGAGCTTGGATGTTGGCCTCAGGTTGTCGTTACCGGCGGATTCGCAAATATGATCGCGCAAAAGTGCGACTTCATCGACTCGCTTGTGCCCGACCTGTGCCTGAACGGGTTGTACCTGGCTTACAGAAAATTTCACGAGTCTCAATTGGCGGAAGAACAGCCATGACCTCTCGGGCCGCTCTAATCACGGGACCGGACCCGGCCGGTATCGCCGTGGTTCAGCTTCTCGGACCCCAGTGCCGAAACATTATCGAAAAAATTTTTCGTGCTCACCCACGTTTTGCGAATCGACCGCTTTCAACACACAGCCTGATGCTGGGGGCTATCGTTGACTACGACCATGCCGATGAAACCATCGATCAGGTCATCGTCGCTTACGACGGCGAAAACCATACTGCCGATATCAATTGCCACGGCGGTGAGCGGATTGTGCAGCGGATATTGATGCTGCTGCAGAAACACGGTGTGGAACTGGTTGTCCCCGAGCAGTTGACCGACACTGTTTCGATAGATCGGGAAGTAGCCGCGATGCTGCCCATTGCCAAAACCAGATTGGCCGTGCTGACGCTGGCTGCTCAGTATCCGGGCGGGCTGAACGCCTGGGCCGGAAAGGCCATCGACACGCTTGAAGGAAACGACCGGTTGCACGGTTCCGTTCAGGAAGACATTAAAAAGCTGTTGCCTACTTTTGCAGCGGCTCAAAAACTGCTTATCCCATCTACCGTCGTATTAACCGGACCGGTAAACACTGGTAAAAGTACACTGGCCAACAGCCTGGTCGGCAAGCCGCAAAGCATAACGTCAGATATGCCGGGCACCACCCGCGACTGGACTATGCAACTGACAGATGTTAACGGCATTCCGGTTAATCTGATCGATACTGCCGGTCGGCGAGAAAGCGGCGATCATCTGGAACGAGATTCACTGGCCCGCGCCGATGAAAAAATAACACACGCAGACCTGGTCATTCTGATCGTCGAAGCCAATGGTTGTGAAAAAAAACAAATCGCTGAACAATCCGCCGGTCTGCCTGCTCAGTGTGAACCGCTCGTTGTTGTTAACAAATGCGACCTTTTGCCTGTCTCCAGCCGGTCCGCCGGCGAATTCCTTTACATCTCGGCACTGACCGGACATAACCTCGACCAGCTTCGCACGATCATCGCCCAGCGACTGGGCCTGGCAATTCCCGACCCGCAGACCCCTTTGATATTTACCGAGCGTCAATACAACCTGCTACAGATGGCCGCCGAAATATCATCAACGCAAACAATCGTTTCCATGCTGAAGAAGCTCATCGGCCAAAAGGACTGACCAGCCCGACGTCTCAGGCGAACACCAGTGGTATGTCCTGCACCTTGTATCGGCGTATCTTTGCGTTTCCAAAAACGACGAATCACCATCAGTCGAAACATTCCTCCATATTTCTGTCAAATATAGCCATTTACCACCAATGTTAATGACAAGCATTGCCGATATATGAGGCAGCAACAATCTGAACCTCCGATAATAAAAGCCCAAAAGGGCGATCTCGGTACTGCTAAATGCCTTTTCAGGAGAAAGTGTCATGACTACGATTGTACTGAATCGTCAGAGCGACAAAAAACTGCATACCCGCCGGACGCGGACAAATGCAGATGCAAATGCGGATGCAGATAACAGTATCGACCGATTCTACCGAAACATCTCAAAACTCCTTGAAGGAGCTTCTGAACATAGCAAACTGGCAAAGATACAGGAAAAACGTGATCAGATAGATAACGAGATTCTGATACTGAAAAAATCCATTTATTTCTTTGAAAACGTTGTTTCTGTCGATGAATGCGAATTTCCGGAACTGCCTCAATTCAAGAAAAGGTTAAAACAGGCTAAAACAATCAAAAAAAGTCTGGATTTAGCCCTGATGACCTGCCCCTGAAACGACAGATATCATTGCCATATCCCTTGCGGTCCAAACGCGTATCACAAGAATAAAACACACAGCTTCAACCGTCGTAGCGGTAGCCCAGGCCGTGGGCGGTGGTTATAATGGCAGGCGCCTTGGGGTTCTTTTCGATTCGTTTTCGCAGTTGCGAGATGTGCTGATCGAGGGTTCGGCTGTTAGGAATGTGGCTGAAGCTCCATGCTTCCTTAAAAAGTATGCGACGGTTTACGACTTTTCCCACATTGTCGTAGAGTATTCTCAGTATTTTAATATCCCGCAAACTCAACTCGATAACCTGGTCCCCGCGCCTGGCTCTTAACTGGTCGGGTAGTACTTCAAGATCATGCATTCGAAAAGCCCTGTTCGGTTCTGTCGATTTTTTTGAAGCCAGGTATCGACGTGTGACAGCACGAATACGGGCCACCACTTCCCGCACTCCGAACGGCTTGACAATATAATCGTCCGCTCCCAGTTCCAGCCCCACTACCTTATCGACTTCCTCCGACTTGGCGCTGATAAAGATTACCGGCACATCCGGATTGGTTTTGCGAATTTCACGGCAAACGTCATAACCGCTCATGCCCGGCATCATAATGTCCAGGCACACAAAATCGGGATTCTGTTCGCGGAAAAGCTCAATTGCATCGGCGCCGTTGGGGGCGGTAATGGTTTCGTAGCCTTCGCCTTCGAAGATTTCCGCCAGACCATTGAGAATATTCAGATCGTCTTCGGCTACCAGTATTTTCATAATGCTTCTCCAGTTGATACAGGCGGGGTGGCTATCGTCAGTTGGAACGATGCCCCACCTGGACTTTGCAAGACCACAATATCGCCTCCATGCAGACGGGCCAGCTCACGGGCGATCGATAGTCCTATGCCGGTGCCGGATACCCCATCGGTTAGTTTATTGCTGATGCGTTTGAAGGGTAAAAATATCTTCTCCCGCTGCCTTGACGGAATGCCTGGCCCGGCGTCAGTAACAGTTATTATGGTTTGGCCGTCGGTGTGACGACTTTCCACTTTCATTATGCCGCCTGATGCGGCGTATTTTTCTACATTGCTGAAAAGATTGCCCAATATCTGTTCGAGGGCGTCACGGTCGATATTGACAAGCTGCCGGGCGCCTCCGTCAAAGGTCACATCAATCTTATTAGTCTCAAATGACGCCCTGAAATTTTCCAGTACCGATTGAATCACCTCATCCGCCACGCCGGGACTCGAATGTAATGTGAGTTTATTTCTTTGCTTGCGGCTGAAAGTTAGAATATTGCCGATGAGTCGGCTGAGCCGCTGACTTTCCGAAACTATGATACTCAGGTACTTTTGGATTTTGTCTTCTTCGCCTGGCAAGCCCTCATCCATCAGTTCAGCGTACATGCGGATATTGGTTAGCGGTGTTTTCAACTCATGCGACACCTGGTTGACAAAACTGACGCGCTGGGCGGCCTGGCGTATCTCACGGCTGCTTTCCCGATAAAAATAAACCGCTAACCCTACCAACGCCAGCCCAACCGCTGCCAAGGCCACTATCAAGCTGAAATACATTCCACCCGATGTGCCAAACTCCTCTGACGGCAGGTAATATCGCAGCTTCCAGGCGGCCAGGGGGTAGCATACCGATTTTTCCGCCAGCGGCTCTTCAGCTTCACCAGGGACGTATCCACCCCACTGATACAACGTTTCACCAATCGAGTTGACCAGCGTGATACGTCCTTTTATAGTGCCTTCTTCAACGGGACTGGTGCTCGGCAGCAGGCCGATCACATCGGCAAGCAACCTTACACTGTCCAACTCGGCCCCGACGATATTGCCCGTGCCGTTGAGCCGCCAAAATAAAATTTGAGTATTTCTGCCCCAGTACCACACATACCAGCCATACGGTTTGGTTTTGACTTCTTCAGCTATAGTTGTCTCTGCCTGGCTTTGCCGGGTTGAGTCCATACTCCCTCTTACCGATTGTTGCTGTATTGACTGGCTTGTCGGAGGCATTTGCTTTTTTTGGTTTGGAATCATTGCCCGACTGGTGGGAGGGGCGATTAATTGTTTTGTCTGTGCTGATTGCTGAGCCGCTTTTTGAGCGGATCGCTGCTCGATTGGGGCGGCGAGGTCCTTGTCCGACTGATAGATCAGGTTCCGGTCGATCAGGATGTCTTTTGTCCGCTCCAGGAAATCCCATTCCTCCTGGTTCAGTTGGCCATTGGGAGACGGGTATAGTATTTGTCCTTTGGTATCCAGGTAAAACAGTTGTTTGACAAAGGCGTTCTTCCGGGTGATTTGGCGCATGGTTCCGATATCGGCCAGGGCCATACTGGTCAGATCCAACAATTCCCGTTGGCGTTTTTCCAGGAATTGCGCAATTCTCTGATCGATATCGGTCAACTGCTCGACCAGCAGTTTTTGAAATTGCCGTTGCACCTCTTCCTGCTCATAGCCTGCCAGCCGAACTCCCAGCCCTAATAACAGCAGTAACGGCAGCAACACTATGAGCAGGAAGATAATTACCAGTTTAGGCTTCAATCCAACTTATCCTGTTTTGTTCCAAACGATACCAGGAAATTCAATTTCGCAGCCACTTCATTTCTGCGTCTCAACCTGCTGGCTTCTGTTCTGGAACTGACTCTCTTGCATACGCTTTCGCTGAACTCCCCAGCTTTGTTCATCGAGATTCTCGGCATCTGTTGTGTTTAAATATTGATATTCATTGAGCCTCTCTGATTTCTTGATACTGTCGAACTTCTTGTAATTTTCACCGAGATAGTCGATGTTCGAAATCAAGAGCTTATGTGCCTCCTTGATCTTGCCCTGGTCTCTCAGTCGCATGGCCAGTTCGTTCCGCTCGGTGGCGATCAGCTCGACAACATCCACCATTACATTACCATTAGTGAGCTTTTCAATCAACTCTTTTGAGTTGGAAAATTTCACTTCCAGCGAACTGCTCAGTTTATCGGTGGTGTGGGTCTTCATATTGCCATAGCTCACGTTCACCGTAGCCACCGCCCGGGTGACGCCCGCTTCGGAGGCAGGGGTTTCCACTTCCAGAATGATATATTTCTCATGTTCGCTGTACAGATGGTTTATGAATACCAGCACCTGTTGACCGTTGATTTGCCCTTCCCGGCCCAGCAGCCGAACCGGGCGTATGCCGGGGGCGCAGATGATCTCAGTTTGTATCTCCTGGGCCACCACCGACAGTGCCTGCCCGATCTCGCTGTTAAACACCCGTGCCAGGTCATTTGCATTTTCAGCAAAGTAATGGCTGCCGTCGCTCTTGTAGGCCAATTTGGTCATCAAATCCTCGTTATAACCGCCGCCCAGCCCGATAGTTGTTACCGAGATACCTTCTTTGATCAGCGAGCAGCCCAGATCGCCCAATTCCCCGGGCGAGTCTGGCCCAACATTGGCCAGCCCATCCGACAGCAATACCAGCCGATTCACCCGTTCTTTAGCCAAAAACTTCCTCATTTCCGCGGCGCCTTTGCTAACCCCCGCGAACAGGGCGGTACTGCTGTCGGCTTCGACCTGTCTGATTTTTCTGAAGATACCTTCTTTGTCCGAGACCTTGGTCGCCGGGATCAGCACATGCACTGTCGAATCGTAGGTGACTACGGAGATAATATCGTTGGCATTGAGCCTCTCGATAGCCATGATCGCCGCTTCGCGGGCCTTTTTGATCTTTTCCCCACTCATCGATCCAGACTTGTCAATAACAATGGCGATGTTTACCGGCGTACGCTGCCCGGCGTCTTCCAGGGCAAAGCCTGTCAATCCTACCCGCAGGTAAGCCGTCCCATTTGTATCGGCCAACATAACCGGATGGCTCATCGCCGCGTCCAGGTGCAACTGGCTCGATTCCACCTTACTCCCAAACATCCCAGGCATCATACCGGGCCCAGGCCTCATCATGCCGGCCCCAGGCATCATCCCAGACATCCCAGGTCCCATTCCTCTATGGCCCTTATCCTGCGCCAACAAAATATTCGTCCCCAACACCAAAACCAACATAATAACCACAGCCTTGTTTAAATGATTGTTAACTTTCATGACAATGTTCCTTTCCGATAGTTAGTACCTGTAATAGTAATAATAGTCATATTCGAACGCTACCGATTCTCCTGGCGGAAGTTCCGTCTCCCAGCTTATATTGGAAACCGAGTTTACCCCATACCACCACCACGGCCAACCCCACGAGTACCATGGATATTCCTGACCGTACAATGCTGTATCCTCAGCGACATTACCCTGCGAAATCTTCCCATCCGCCGTTGCCGCGGTCGCCATCCCCATAATTTTTCTCTTAACATATATACGAACAGCTTCTTTCTTGAAATTGGTTACCTTAAGCAGACCGTGCATGTTTACTTTGATATAAGAATTACCCGCGATTCCAACGTCCGGTTCGCGGCTGATCTCAATTTCTTCTTTTGTGGTATTCAGGTCGGTAGCCACGGTAACTGGAACATCGACCGTGTTATTTACCGATGTATATGTCAATAGCTGCTGCCCTAGTGGCAACTGCCCCTTGAATATCATCGCCGGGCCGGTGGTCCATGGCTCGCTGCCGCTATTTTCCAGTCGGATCTCGTGCATCGCCTTGGCACCCTGCAGAGCCTGAGCCAACTGTTGCTGCTGCCTCTGGTCTATATGACGCCACAACTCACGTGGCGGGATCGGCGGTATATCCCACGTGTATATGTCCTCGTAACCCACTGTGATCTCGAAAAGCTGCACCACCGCCCGCTCACCCTTTTTCAAGCTGATACCCGACTTATGATACACATAAAGGTCTTCCTGCTGCCCTTCGATGGGAATATCACCCTGACTCCATGAAGCATCATCACTTGCATTTCTTGGCATCTCCGCCTGCGACATAATCGCGTTACTAATATTTAAAAATTGAGCATTTGCACCGCCTCCTTGCCCAGGCGGGGCAAAATACGAACCCAGACTCATGCCCACTTCTCTCAGAGCTATGGGCGAAACTTGCTCTTTCATGCAGAAGCTCGGCACGCCAACCACCAGCCGCAGCGAAACGTCCTCCAGGTCGGCAACCTCGTTAATTATCATTCCCTGCAGCGAAATTTTCGCTTTATTATCGTCCAGCAGTTCGATTCGATAATTGGGTATCCAGCGGATGCCTTTTTGCAGATATACCATCCCCAGTTCAGTCTTCTTATTTAGCGACTCCTTTTCCCCCGTCACGTGCATTGTTATCTCACGAACCTTGTGGGTTTCAGCATGGGCAGTGACCGGATCCTTCTCCGCCAGAGATATACCGCGTATATTTTCTCGTTTGATCAACTGTACGCCGCTGTCTTTTCGCAGCATGACAAACGACGCCATATCCTCAGTTTTGCGCAATTCCGTTTCCCGAACATCCGACCCGGAATTATACCTCCCCCATCTGTCATAACCTGAAGGCAGTTGTTTTTTGACTTCATCTTCTTTCTCAGCCTTGTGTTGCAGGATGCCCAGCAGAACCCCCTCATGCGATACCCGGTCCGCATCCTTCGGCTGCTCTTCGATAATCGCCCGTTTGCCCGTATTGGCCTGTATAATCTCATCGAATGTCAGGCAGGGTCGCGACTGCTGCTCCTCCACAAAACCCGCCTTGACAAAATCGACATGGGCATCTTCCTGGGCTACAAACGTCCAGAACGTACCCAGCACCGGCACCGGCACTTCCCGCGTGCGACACCACCCATCCCTGAGCCGAACCGAGCCGCGGGCCAGAAAAAGAGCGTGACCATCCTTAAAAACCGTCACATCGGTGATTTTCGGCGTGAGCTCCTCGACCTCGCCGCCCAGCGCCTCTCCCGTTCCCCAGCCATAGCCTGTCAGTAAAACTACCACTAGCACCAATGCCAACTTGCCACACCATTGCTGCTTCCATGTTTTAACCATACTCAAATTGCTCATAATCAACACCCTTTCCTAATACTTCAGTGCAACATAGTTACGTAGGATATACTTCAGCACATCTTTTTATCACTTCAAATCAAAATGCGCCTTTTATTTCTTCTCATGCCTTTTGCCTCATGCTTGGCGCCTTCTTCAAATGTCTCTATATTAATATACGCTATTATCGGATGCCTGTGGTCAGATTGAGGTAAAAGATATGTAAAATGTTTGTAAGATATTCGGCGGTTCGCCGGCAGCGCCCTTCTGAATCGCAGACAAGCCCTGTCATATTTAGCCCAGGCAGAATGATAAAACGAGTTTTTGTGACTTGTTACACTTTTAAGCAAGTTAACTTTCGCCGCTCGAAAACATCGTGTTTTTGGTGCGAGAAAACATGTATATGCTGTAGCTGTTTTTTCTAGACTTCAAAGAAATCCTTTGACAAACAAACCGAATTTTATAGTATAACGCTCATAGGTAATTTTGGTAGAACTATTGATATCGGAAGGTGTGAATTATGTATTGCGGTTTACACTTCTAGGTGGAGTTAAAATTATGAAATCAAAATATTATAAATACATAAACGTGATAATATTTCTTGCTGTTATCCCAGTCACGACAGCATTTCCCCAGGCGCCTCAGCCTGCCCTCAAAACATAATACGAACTCACCGGAGAACCTTCCTGCCAATCCAGGGTACGACGACATCGTTGTAGAACCCCTGGAAAATTTACGTACCGATTCGGCAACCGTAACCGTCGATTCTCAAGCCTCACAAAAACCCTATAGCCCACTTATTTTCGGCGGATTCATCGAGCATTTCCATCACCAGATATACGGCGGGATCTTCCAGCCGGGCTCTCCACTCTCAGATGATCAGGGATTTCGCAAAGATGTCATAGATGCGATGAAAGAACTGAAAATTTCCATAGTACGCTGGCCCGGAGGATGCTTTGCGAGCGGATATCAATGGACCGATGGCGTAGGCACAGAACGCAGACCAACCCCCGATCCGGTCTGGGGTGTCGAAGATTCCAACAAATTCGGAACGGACGAGTTTGTCGCATGGTGCAGGCTCATTGGCGCGGAACCATACATCTGCACAAACGCGGGCAACGGAACCCCCGACCAGATGAAAGCATGGGTCCAATACTGCAACGACGCAAAAGGTTCCTATGCCAAAAAACGCTCAGCCGGTGGTAACAAAAAACCATTGAACGTCCGCTACTGGAGCATAGGCAATGAAAACTACGGAGGTCATGAAATCGGAGCAAAAACCCCGCAACAGTGGGGCCCATTCGTAAAAAAATCAGCACAGCTAATGCTTTCTGCCGACCCGAACATCATTCTCCTGGCAGCGGCAACAGCGAATCGCGATTGGACCCTCCCACTCCTTAAAGCGGCAGGCGACCATCTCGACTATGTGTGCATTCATGATTACTGGCTCGGTTACTGGCAAAAAAATGAGATGCCGGACTACCTTACATGCATTATGCACTCGACCGAACCTGAACAGACCATCGAAGAAGTGATTGGCATACTAGACGAAGCCGGATACCGGGGCAGAATAAAAATCGCTTTCGACGAGTGGAACCTCAGAGGCTGGCACCACCCGGGTTTCCCGCGCAAAACCATTGGCGACCCTGATGACCCCGAAACAAAAAAACTCATCCAAGCAAGGGACAAAAACGCGATCCCCGCACAGTACACAATGGCAGACGCGCTCTTCTCGGCATCGTTTCTGAACGCATGCCTTCGTCACGCGGACAACGTAGCAATGGCAAATATCGCACCGATAGTAAACACACGAGGCCCACTATACGTCCACCCCAAAGGCATCGTCAAACGCACAACGTTTCATACCCTCGCAATGTACGCCAACCTGCTCGGAGACCACGTCGTCGATTCCAAAATCGATGCGGGACCACTGGTCCACGGCGACAAATCCATCCCGATGGTCGATGCGATTGTAACAATAGACAACGCCTCCATCGTCCCCACAGCCGCAACCACCCCCCGAACATGGTCCATCGCTCTGATCAACCGTCACCCATCCAAAAACCTGGACTGCACACTAAAGCTCAAAGAAACGATACTAAACGGAACATTCGACGCGACCATCCTCACCGGCGACTCGCCAGAAGCCTACAATGACACAGAAAATCCAAACCGCATAATTCCAGAAAAAAAGAAAATAACAATAAAAAACAATATCATAAAACTCCCCCCACATTCACTGACAATAGTAAAAACTCAACTTTCGCAGCTTTTTTAACCCAATCTTTATTCAACAGAGCCTGTTATGCGAAAATGGATTTTTATATGCATTGGCGCCATGACCGAAAAATGCGCAAAATAACAGCCGGCACGGGGAATCTCGAACCCTGTGCCGGCCAGGAGGCTTGTGTCCTTCCACAGAGAAACTATGAAACCGGAGTCTCCCGGGTTTGATACGGGATCGTTATAATAACGTCCCAAAGATACGTGGTCGTGTGTTACGCCACAAAACCCTTTTTAAGGAGACTCCAATGGATAAGTA
>Ga0315290_10000134_pt1 | contig 43965 bp, 27 predicted proteins | sample YL17G12_0_MG_FD_203627 | JGI IMG/M metagenome (GOLD analysis project Ga0315290, IMG submission 203627) | Sediment microbial communities from Yellowstone Lake, YNP, Wyoming, USA - YL17G12_0 | ecosystem: Environmental > Aquatic > Freshwater > Lake > Sediment | place: USA: Wyoming | collected... | reverse complement strand
ATCGCGAGGCGGCCTACCAGCGGCAGAGCTACCTGGGCCGATTCGGCCGGCTGATCGAGCCGGTCTTCCAGCCGCTGGGCTGGGACTGGCGGATCGGCTCGGCCGTCATCGCCTCGTTCCCCGCCCGGGAGATCGTCGTCGCCACCCTGGGCGTGGTCTTCCACGCTGGCGGGGAAGCCGATCCCGACGCCCGGGTCGACGCCCTGCGCCTGAGCACCCAACTCCAGGCCGCGACCTGGGAAGGCACCGGCGAGCCGCTGTTTACCGTGCCCGTGGCCTTGTCGATCCTCGTCTTCTACGCGCTGTGTGCCCAGTGCACGGCCACGCTCGCGGCGATCCGCCGCGAAACGAACACTTGGCGATGGCCGGCGTTCACCTTCGCCTACATGACGGCCCTGGCGTACCTGGCAGCCCTGGCGACTTACCAGGTGGGCACGTGGCTGGGGGGGATAGGGTAGGCACTAGGGATTGGGGATTAGGGACTAGGGTGAGTGCCGGGTGGCACTGGCGTGTCGCCAGTGCTCGTGGCGCCGGCCGGGTGGCACTGGCTGCTTGTCAGCCAGTGCGGGCGGCGATCGGAGGATCGGGGGTCGAGATGACGTGGCAAGACCTGGCGGCAGTGTGCGCGGTGTCCTGGGCGGCGATTCTTCTTGCCCGGACGGCCTGGCGCCGGTGGGCCACGACCGGGCGAGCCGGCTGCACCGGCTGCAAGAGCTGCGGCTCGTCAAGCGAGCACGGCGACCGCTGCCCGCGCGGGTAGTCTACTTCTTCCCTGCCGCCACCACCGCGTAGGCCGACAAGACGGGGGCGCAATCGGCCTGATCGGTCTCGATGCGGATCGTCCGGGTGACTTTGCCCGGCTCGTTGCCGGCGACGAACGTCACGGGAATGACGTGCACCTGCTTGGCCCCCTCGTCCTTGGACCTGTCGAACGCCAGCCCCTCCCCGTCGCTGGTGATCGAGACGATCTTAAAGGGCTTCTTCCCCTTGATCACCAGAGGCATGGTGACCTTCTGCCCGGGCTGGACCAAGCCCAGGAAGAGCGTCGAGGGGGCCACGATCCCCGCCCGGACCACCCCTTCGACGGCCACCGGGACGTCTTTCATGTTGCGGTCGTTGGTGACCAGGATGAGGTGGTCGCGGAGGTAGCCTGCGGGGGCCTTGCCGTCCACGCGCACGACCACGTTGTAGTTGACCTGCCCGCCGCTGCGACTGACCGGGACCGCCTTGGCCGAAAGGTGCGGATTCGGGCACTTCACCTCGAGGATCTCCCAGTCCGATCGCCCGGCGTAGCTCACCGAGACCGTGCGCTCGGCCGAGGTCCCGGCGTCGATCGAGCCGAACTGGACGCTCCCCGGGTTGACGACCACGTCGCGGCGGATGTACCCCTGTACCTGGAGCTGCACCTCGGCGTAAAACGGCTTGTCGAACGTGACGGTGACCGTGGCCCCCTTGGCTCCCTGGAAGCTGGAGGTGTTGTAGGTCGCCACGATGGCGCCCTTCTGATAGGTCTTCAGCGTGGGGTTCTTGATCGAGAGGGTGGTGCACCCACAGCTCGTGCGCACGCTGGCCACGTGCACGTCTTCGACGTAGATGTTCTTCAGGACGAACTCGAACTCCGCCTTGGACCCAGCCGCCACGCTGCCGAAGTCGTGGCTGTTGGCCTCGAACATCTTCTCGGCCCACTCCTGGGCCGGCGCGGAGCAGCACACCATCAGGGCCCCAAGCCCCCCCAGAACCACCCTGCGCATCATCGCGTGCCCTCCCTTGAACCCAAGTCGCTCGACGCCCAGCCTGCCGCCGGGACACCCCCCTTTCGTGGGGGTACACTGTAATGAGCACCCAACCAGTTGTCAACCACCCTTCAGGACAAGTAATACCGCTCGGGAGCAGTTAATTCTACGTCGCTGCCGAACGAGGTCCAGGAAAAACCCGTCCGCGGCGCAGACCGCACTTCTCCTTGGCACCCACGCAATTATGGCACGGGCAACACGAGCGGGCGGGAATGGGTCCGAGAAATCCAGCAGCCCTTCACGGCCCAACCGTCCGGCCTATCCGCGTTTTCATGCACGACCTCAATCCACCCAACGCCCAAGACCACTTGGATCCAGGCCACTGGACGGGTACTGGCGGGGTGGCACTGGCGTCTCGCCAGTGCCGCGTTCGAAGCACGGGCAAGATGCCCGTGCCACCCGTCCGGGCGGCTGACCGTGGAAATCCGTAGCCCTTGAGCATTGCCAAGTAGGGGCCGAATTCAGTAGGATAGGGGATTACCCGCGGCCAAACCCACCGCCTCAGGTTCGGTCTACGGCGTGAGGTGGCCGGTACGCCACCCCCATGCCCCCCAATATGAGGGGAACGGGCGCCGCGGACTTGACGCAGGTTCCTTAGCCTTCGACCCATGTTTGAAACACTCCAGCAGTCGCTCAACTCGGCCTTCAAGGTGTTGCGCGGGCACGCCAAGCTCACCGAGTCGAACATGCGCGACGGCTTGCGCATGGTCAGGCAGGCGCTCCTGGAAGCCGACGTGAGCATCTCGGTGGCCACGGAGTTCACCAGCCGGGTGGGCGAGCAGGCGGTGGGCGAGCGCGTGCTGAAGTCGCTGAACCCAACCGCCCAATTGGTGGGGATTGTCCGCGACGAGCTGATCGCCTTGATGGGGCCGGTCGATCATTCGCTCCATCTGGTTCCCGGGGTTAGCGTGCTGATGCTCTGCGGGCTGCAAGGGTCGGGGAAGACGACCACCTGCGGCAAGCTGGGGCGAATGATTCGGGAACGGGGCCGGAAGCCCATGCTCGTGGCGGCCGACCTCCAGCGCCCGGCGGCCGTCGAGCAGTTGCAGGTGATCGGCGGGCAGCTCGGTCTGCCGGTCCACGCCGAGCCGGGGGCCCAGGACCCCGTGGCCGTGTGCCAGAACGCCGTCAGGCACGCCCGGGAGACGGGGATCGAGGTGGTCATCCTCGACACGGCCGGCCGGCTGCACATCGACCAGGAGCTGATGGAGCAACTGGCGCGGATCGATCGCCGGGTGGAGCCGCAGCAGGTCTACCTGGTGGTCGACGCGATGACCGGGCAGGACGCCGTCCAGAGTGCCAAGGCCTTCAACGAGGCCCTCGAGCTCGACGGCGTGATCATGACCAAGCTCGACGGCGACGCCCGCGGCGGCGCCGCGTTGTCGGTCAAGGCGGTCACCGGCGTGCCGATCAAGTTCGTCGGCACCGGCGAGCACCTGGACGCCCTCGAGGAGTTCCACCCGGACCGCATGGCCGGCCGCATCCTGGGCATGGGCGACATTCTCTCCCTGTTCGAGCAGGCGCAGCGCAAGTTCGACGAAGACGAGATGCGCAAGCAGCAGGAGCGGCTGCTCAAGGGGCAGTTCACGCTGGACGACTTCCGCAAGATGCTCAACCAGATGAGGCGCCTCGGGCCGCTGGAGAAGGTCATGAGCCTCCTGCCCGGCATGGGCGCCCTGAAGGAGCTGATGGGAAACGCCGACGCGGAGGGCGAGATGACGCGCCTGGGGGGAATCATCGACTCGATGACTCCCGACGAGCGCTGCAACCCGACCAAGCTCATCGACCAGAGCCGCCGGCGCCGCATTGCCGCCGGGGCCGGGGTGGAGCCCCACGAGGTCAACCAACTGGTCAAGCAGTTCGAGGGCATGGCCGACCTGATGAAGGCGACCTCCGGCATGGGCATCCGCGGCCGCATGCAGGCGGCCCAGCAGCTCAGCCAGACGCTCCTGAAGAACCCGAACGCCATGCTCGCCAAGCAGAAGAAAGGGACGGGCAAGCGCCTCACGTCGGCCGAGAAGGCCCGGCTCCGCAAGGAGCGGGAGCGCGACGCCCGCCGCCGCAAGCGCGGGGAGAGGGACAAGAAGTGAGAAGGCTGAATGGGTTTGCACGATTCCAGGAGGGGACGCGATGGTCTGTAGGGAACGCCCTCTGTGGCGTTCCCTTGCAGCACCCGACACCGCGGAACGCCACAGAGGGCGTTCCCTACAGACGGTTCTCCTGGGATCACGCACGCTGGTTTAGATCGATACAACTGACAACCACATGGTTTCGAGGAGGATGACGTGGCAGTCCGGATTCGCATGAAGAAGTTGGGCCGTCGGCACCGTCCGTTCTATCGCATTTGCGCGATGGACTCTCGGGTGCCGCGCGACGGCCGCGTGCTGGAAGAGCTGGGCACCTACGACCCGATGGTCCCGCTGGAGGACGCCCGGGCCGTGCTCAACGGCGAGCGCATCCAGCATTGGCTGGGCCTGGGCGCGAAGCCGACGGAGAAGGTCGGCGTGTTGATCAAGAAGTACGGGGCGGGGGGGACGCGCCTGGAGAAGCAGCAGTCGGCGCTGGCCCAGTTGGCCGAGCGGCGGCGCCGGCCCGAGCCTCCGCCCGCCCCGGCCGCCGAGCCACCGGCCGAGCCGACCGATGCGGGCGAGCCGATGGAGTAGCCCGGCTCGTTTCCCGGCACTTCCCCGCCAGGGTCGCGTCCGATGCGCTTCGACGTCCTCACGCTGTTTCCCGAGATGTTCGCCGGGTACGTCGGCGAGAGCCTGTTGAAGCTGGCGGTCGAGCGCGGCTTGGTCGAGGTGCGGCTGCACAATATCCGCGACTGGGCCACGGACAAACACAAGAAGGTCGACGATCGCCCCTTCGGGGGCGGGCCCGGAATGGTGCTCAAGGTCGAGCCGGTTGTCGCCTCCGTGGAGGCGGTCCGGCAGGAGCACCCCGATCCGGGCCACCTGGTCCTGCTCACGCCCCAAGGGCGCCGGCTGGACCAGGCCGTCGTGGAGCAGTTGGCACGCCACCGGCGAGTCCTCCTGGTGTGCGGCCGGTACGAAGGGTTCGACGAGCGGATCCGCCTGGTCCTCCGGCCGGACGAGATCTCGATCGGCGACTACGTCCTCAACGGAGGGGAAGTGGCGGCAATGGTCGTGATCGACGCGGTCATCCGGCTGGTGCCGGGCGTGCTCGGCGACGAGAACAGCAGCCAGAACGATTCGTTTTCCGGAAAAGACCGTCTCCTGGAGTACGCCCAGTACACGCGCCCCCGGGAGTACCGCGGGCTGGAGGTGCCCGAGGTGCTCGTAAGCGGAAACCACGAGGAGATCGCCTGCTGGAGGGCCGAGGACGCCCGCCTGCGCACGCTCCGGCGACGCGCCGACCTCGCCGGCCCACCCGACCGCGACCTCGCGGCCCAAGACAACCCACAAGAACCATCATCCGCGGCGGCCCACTCCGCCGAACAAGCCCGAAAGGACAAGCCATGAGCCAGGAGTTGATTCGCAAGGTCGAGAAGAGCGGCATAAAGGAGGAGGCGCCGCAGTTCAGCGTCGGCGACACGGTCGACGTGCACTGTCGCATCCTCGAAGGCGACAAGGAGCGGATCCAAGTCTTCAACGGGGTGGTCATCGCCCGGAGCGGCTCGGGGACGCGGGAAATGTTCACCGTGCGGCGGATCGTCCAGGGGGAAGGGGTCGAGCGCAAGTTTCCGGTGCACTCTCCCCGCATCGCCAAGGTCGCCGTGACCCGCTCTTCCGTCGTCCGCCGCGCGAAGCTTTACTTCCTTCGCGACCGGGTGGGCAAGGCGGTCCGGCTCCGGGAGCGGCGGGCCGACCAGAAGAAGTCGGCCGGGCGAGCCAAGGCGCCGCCAGCACCGTGATGCTCTTGTAGTAGCCGTAGGCTGGGGCGCAGCCCCAGCAGCAGGGAGAGACGACCATGGCAGGATGGCGCTCCCGATTGGCCGAATGGCTCCGCCGTCTTCGCGCCGAGAAACCGCTGGAGGTGCGGGGCGAGGCGGCCGCGGCCCGGTTCTTGAAGGGCCTAGGCTATCGCATTCTCGCCCGCCGCGATCGCTCGAAGCTGGGCGAGATTGATCTGGTTGCCCTGGACGGCCGGTCGATCGTGTTCGCCGAGGTGAAGACGCGGGAGGCGGCCGACGAGTTCTCTCCGGCCGAGGCGGTCGATCGGGCCAAGCAACAGCGCCTCACGCGTCTTGCCCTGGCCTATCTGAAGCGTCACGGCCTCTTGGAGGCCCAAGCCCGATTCGACGTCGTCGCCGTCACGTGGCCGCCCGGCGCCCGCCGCCCCACAATCCGCCACTACGTCAACGCCTTCGAGGCCGCGGGCCACTGGAGCTTCTAAACCGCGTTTCTCACCGCCGTAGGACGGATTGTCAATCAATCCGTCTTTCTACGGGACAGGTTACCAGCCCGTCCCACAGAAACACCCCGTGCCTCACTGCTCCGGCTCGTGAGGAACGTGGGCAAGAGTGGTGCAGGCAAGGGATCCCACCCCCGAGGACCATTATTGAACCCCCCATTTAGCGAGGGCATGCCGGGCCGCGCGTCCGTTGACATTTCTCGTGGGATTTGTTCTGATACGGTTACCGAGACGAGCAGCCGCTGGATCGTGGACGTTGCCTGCTCCAAGAGTGCGGGGGCCGCACGGCAATGGTCAACAGCACCCCACCAGCCACCGCGCGGGAGGCGCAGCCGCGAGCGAGATCGAGGACGACCGGCCTTGCCGTCCTGCTCGGCCTTAGCGCGGTGGGGACGCCGCTCCTTCTTTTCTGTCCCAGGGCTGGCTCTCCCGCCAGGGACGCGCCTCCGCGGACATCTTTCGGGATACTGCCGACGGGCGGTCGCTGCGGCCCGGCCTCCTTGTATCTTGCAGCCACGTCGCTTGGCTACCGCGATGGCCTCACGGCAATCCAAGGGCTTTTCGGCGGCTCCGCGCAGCGGGTCTCGATGCTTGAGTTGAAGCAGGCGGCGCAGCGCCTGGGGTTGGAGGTTGAGGCATGGAGAGGTGATTGGGGATTTCTCCAGCGGCGTCTCCGGGCCACCAGCGGATCGGCCATTCTCCACGTGAATGGGGACCACTATGTCGTTGCCTGCGCCTCACCCGGCCAGGGCCGCATTCCCATTGCCGACCCTGGCCGCGGCATTCGGGAGTTCCATGAGGAGACCTTCCTCGCGACGTATCGGTGGCAAGGGGACATGTTGCTCTTGGCAACCGGAAAGATGCCAGTGGGTGACCACAAGTGACCACTCGAACCGCCGCCATTCTGACCGCGGGAATCCTTGTCACCGCCGTAGCGGCCTTTTGGCTCATCTGGCAGGCCCTTCCAGGTGGTCAGGGGGGCCCGCTCCGCATCGAACCAGGCCAAATCGACCTGGGGGCCATTTGGCTGAAGGAATCGAGAGATTTCGAGGCCGAGATCCGCAACGTCAGCGGCGAGGAGGTCGAGTTCGCAGCCATCTCGGCAGGCTGCTCCTGCACCAGGGTGGCGATTGGCAGCCGCACGCTGGCCCCGGGGGACTCGACGCGTCTTACCGGGACTCTTCTGGGCACGGCACGCCCTGGCCCGTTCGAGTACCTGCTGACCGTGGAGACCGCACGGCCTAGCCAATACGCTTACCTGCTGCGCATGGTTGGCAACGCGAAACGGCGCATCGACTTCTCGCCCGATGCCGTGGTGCTGCGCCCTAATTTCCCCTCCGATGCCCCTGATGCACGTGAGGTATCCGTGTACAACGGAAGCGGCGAGGAGATCCTATTGGAGGTGCAGAACTGGCTGCTGCCCCCCGGGGTCGAGGCGATGCGAGAGCAATCGCTCCTGGCCCCGGGCCAGGCGTTTCGCATTACCATTCTCGCCCGCCCGACCCTCCTCCGTGAGCAAGAGGCCACGCTGCGACTGACCTCTTCCCATGCGGTCGAGAGCCTCGTGGAGATACCCCTGTCGATCCGCCCGGCCGCACCTGTTGCGGTCTCTCCTGACTCGATCGCTTTGGGCGTGGCCTCCACGCGCGAACTTGGCCAACGTAGAATCGCTCTTTCGCTCGAAGGGGAGTTACTGACGTTGTCGGACGTTGAGAAGATCGACGTGCCCGGCTTCCTGGCCGCCCTTCCGTACGAGAAGGGGGATCGGCCTCGCCGGCAGTTCACTTTCTCTCTCAACCAGGCCGGCGTGCCTCGGCGCCCCGACCGTTTCCGAGGAAGGGTGGAATAAAATGTCATGCGACTACTAGGGGCCCGTGCCATGCAAACCGCTTTCTCGTGGCTGATGATGGCGGCGCCGTTTCTCGCGGCGGCGCCGCCCGCCGAGGACCCTCGTGCGATCGTTCGCGAGGCCGTGAAGGCCACGGCCGATCGTTTGAAGTCCGGAGAAGGCCGCGGCACTTTCCGCCGATTCGACCGGGACGACAAGGTGGTCGAGCAGATTGCCTTTTCCATCGTGTTCCAGGGGAAGCGATTCAAGCTCGATCTGACCTACGCGGACCCGGCCTCCGGCCAACCCCACCCGCGGCGTCTCGTCGTCGTCTTCGATGGGACCACCGAGGCGTGCAAGCACCACTCGATCCCTCCCGAACCTCCCGGGATGATCTACGTGGGCCACAGCGCGGGAACCCCCTACGCGCTGAAGGACCTCTGTTGGGCGACCTCCGGGCTGTTCCCGGCCAAGGGCCTCGACAAGCCGGAAATCCGCTTCGAGAGACTCCCCAACGGCGGCTACCGCGCCCGTTGGGGCGACGGCGCCGGCGCCGACGCTCTCCTCGAGACCGCACCGGAGGCGGGTCACAACATCGTCTTGAACGCAGGCTTCAACAAGTCACCACCCAAGACGGGGAATGCCAACAGGGCCGAGTGGGAGAAGGACGGTGACGTCTGGTATGCGGCCCGGCAGTACGTCGATTTCTGGCGCGATGGGGTCCTCGCCAGCCGCACCGAAGTGAAGTACGAGGAGTTCCGGGCCAATCCCAAGGTGCCGCCTGAGACATTCACCCTGAAGGCCCTTGAGATCGCGCCGGGCGATGGGCTGCTGGCGCTCCAGCAGGGCAAGGTGCCCGAGATGCACTACGTAGACAAGCCCCTGGAGGCCGACAAAGGGCTGGAAACCCTGGCGGACCAGGTCCGGGCGTTCCCGACGCTCAGCACCAAGGCGGAGCGCTCGAGGTGGTTGGGCGAGGCCGCGCGGCCCTACGTGATGATCTGGTGTGCGGGCGCGGGGGCGTTGGCGATTTTCGTGGTCTGGTACCTGCAATGGCGCTCGGCCCGCGCCAAGAAGCCTCGAGACGCACCGCCCCTCTAGTCCCTAATCCCCAATTCCTAATCCCTTGCGTTCCGGGCGCAGCCCGCGCCGGGGACCGCGCCACGCGGCACTACGGCAGCGGCACGTCGCGGAACTCGTAGTCCAGCGGGGTGGAAAAGATCATGCCGGGGGTCTTGTACACGAAGACGTGGTTCTCCAGCGGCCCGTCGATGGCGAACAGGTAGCCCATGCCCACCTCGTTCTCCGTCTGCTTGGTGGTCTCCATCGAGGCCAGCTCGATGGGCTTGCCGTCCGGGCCCTCGAGAAAGGCGGGGTTGCTAAGAATCCACGTGCGATGCGAGGCCAAAGCCTCGCCGGCGCTGTCGAACCGGATCAGCACGAGGACCTCCCAGAGCTGGTTGTTCTTGAGGACCTGTTCCAGGACCACCGTCACTCCCGCCGCGCGCCGCTCGACGTTCTTGGCCTTCGCCAGGTCCGTGAAGCGGAACGTCTCGGCCTTGCCGGGGACGATGACGTTGATCCGCCCGTTGAGTCGGGCGATCTGCCGGGCGTCGCGGGAAAGGGCAGCCAGGGGGAGGACCACCTTCTTGCCGAGCGTGCCGGCCTCGACGGGGATCTCCGGGGCGGCCTCGCGGTCGGCGGCGGCCACCGCCTGGCCGCGATCGTCGGTCGCCTTCAGGTCCGACATGCGCTGGACCAGGGTGACCGGCTCGATCCGCGGCTCCCAGGTGACCTCCATTTCCAGCTTCAGCGTTCCGCCGGCGGGCTTGCGCAGGTCGCGCTCGGCGAAGATGCTGACCGGCTCGAAGCGGAACGGCCCGCGGTAGCACGCCCGCTTGCTCCGCGAGCCCTCCTCGGCCGACGGCTTGACGACCTGGACGGTCCTGCCCTCGCCGTAGGGGTACACCGACAACCCGGCCTGGTCGAGCACCTGGTCCAGGGCCTGCCAGAAGGGCGTCTTGTCAAAATCGACGGCCAGCTCCGGGTCCGGGACGTTGGGCACGGCCTCGCGGCGGACGTCGGCGATCTTGTTGCCCGTCTGCTGTTGGAATGCCTCGAGGATCTTGGTCAAAGGCAGCTTGCCGCGCAACGTGACGCGGGAGGCCTGCATGGCCGACTCGGCGTCGGTCCGCTGGAGCTTGTTCCGGATTCGCGCGACCCGCAGGGCCACCTCGGCCTGCGACGCGTCGACGTCCTTCGGCAACAGATCGAGCACGGCCGACCCGAGCTTCACCAGGGCCTCTTCGGCCGCGTTGCGCTCTTCGAGCTTTGGGGCATCGAGCTGGCGAACGAGGCTGCGCACCTGCGCGGCCAGCTCCTCGGAGGCCGGCTTGGCCTCGCCGGGTTTGTCCGCGGCCGGCTTGGCTTCGGGCTGTCCCACCACGAGGCAGCCCAACACGATGAGCGATTCCAACATGGTCCGACCTCCTCTTCCACTTCCCCGGGTTCGTTCCGGACAACGGCAGCAGCGCCGCCGGTCCTCATGGCCCCATTCTACCCCGAATCACCCGCCGGCGAAACCTCTTGGCGCAAAAAGCCGGATTGTCTGGAGGTCTCTCGCAAAGGCGCCAAGGCGCGAAGGAAAGAAGAAGAAAAAGAAAGGGGCCGCAGAGGACGCGGGGTTGAAAGAGGGCCCCAACCGCCGGCTCCCGCCGGCGGCTACTTGCCCCTCGCATCGCAGCCCCTGTTGTCTCTTCGTTCTCTCTCTTCTCTTCTTTCTTCTTTGCGCCTTCGCGCCTTTGCGAGAGCCCCTTCCTCCGTGGCTCCCGCCGGCGGCTACTGGGTTCACCGGCCGGGCCACCACGCGTCGAGCTGCTCGGTGAGGCGATGGACCTGCTCGGGCTGCGACCGGGCGAGGTTGTCCTTCTCCAGCGGGTCGACGGAAAGGTCGAAGAGCTCGACGCTCCCCTGGGCTGCGCTGCCCTGGGGTACGTTGGCCCGGCTCGGCACGATCAGCTTCAACCGCTCGGCCACGCACCAGCGGTACATCCCATTGGCGGCCGGGCGGTCGACGTCCACGGCGCTGTGGGTGAAGACCTCGCCGAAGATCGCGTGCCGCCCGGCCAGGGCCTTCTCGTCCAGCAGGTTGACGCCCTGCATGTCCGGCGACGGCTTCAGGCCGCAGGCGGCCAGGATGGTGGGGGCCAGGTCGATGCTGATCGCCTCCGTGCGGTCGTCCCGCCGCGGGGCGATCCGGCCCGGCCAGCGGAGCACGATCGGCGTGCGCAAGCCCCCCTCGTACGGCGACCGCTTGGACTTAGGGTCAGAACCCCGGCTGCCCGGAAGCTGGATCCAGCCGTTGTCGACCAGGAAGACGACCAGCGTCTCCCGGGCCAGGTCCTTCCGGTCGAGGTAGTCCAGCAGCTCCCCGCACGTCTGGTCGAACCACTCGCACATGGCCCAGTACCGGGCCACGTGGATCGAGTCGGTCTTGGCCTGGTACTTCTGGAGGAGTTTCTGCGGCGGGTTGTGGGGCTCGTGGGGGAGCATGGGGGCGTACCAGAGGAAGAAGGGCCTGCCCGCCTGCTTGTCCAGGAACTCGAAGATCGGCTTTAGCCCCTGCCGGCCGATCTTCAGGCCCTCGTCGCCGTGCCGGCCGCCGCGGTCAGGATCGCCGTGGGTCATCCCCTCGTCGAATCCGCCGCGGCGGAAATCCCCTTCCCACCACTTCCCGGTCTGCATGCTCCGCACCCCGAGCGGGGCCAAGAGCCGCGGCAAGGTTGCCGCCTTGTCCATCCGGGCGATCTGCCGGGCCCGCTGGCGGAGCATCTCCGCCCGGGGGAGCCCGTCGGGCGGGTCGTTGCACGTGATCCCGTGCTGGTGCGCGTACAGGCCCGTGATGATCGACGCCAGGCTCGGCCGGCACAGGCTCGACGGCACGTGCCCCCGGGCGAATACCAGACCCTGCGCGGCCAGCCGGTCCAGGCAGGGGGTCTGGATGACCGGGTGGCCCATGAACCCGAAATCGCCCCAGCCCTGGTCGTCGGAGATGATCAGCACCACGTTGGGCGGCCGGGCCGCCGAGAGCGAGGCGAAGCCGAGCACGAAGAAGACGATCAAGGGCAAGAGCCTGGATCTCATCGTCGGGGGGCCCTTCGGGGGATCTTTCCTTGGGAAGCCGGATTGTCGGAAGGTCTCTCGCAAAGGCGCCAAGGCGCAAAGAAGAGAAGAAGACAGGGATCGCAGAGGACGCGACGTTGAGGGAGGGCCCCAACCGCCGGCTCCCGCCGGCGGCTACTTGCCCCTCCCATCGCGGTCCGTCTTGTCTGTTTGTTCCCTGTCTCTCTCTCTTCTTTTCTCTTTGCGCCTTCGCGCCTTTGCGAGAGCCCCCCTCCTCCGGTCGGAATTCCTACCGTTTGGCCGTTGTTGGTGCCATGGCCGTCTGGTAGAAGCGGATCAACGCGCCGAGGTTGCAGCGGGCGTAGGGCTCGTCGCAGGCCGGGGTGTGCTTGCCCGCGTCGGCGAACCACATGTCGAGCGTCTGCGGGGCAAAGACCGCGTTGTGCAGGTTGGACGACATGGCCACCGGCCGCTTGATGATCTCGATCATCGCCGCCGCGTCGATTCTTCCATAGTGCTCCTGGAGACGCCGGCTGAGGGCCTCGGCCCGGCCCGGGCCGGAGACCAGCACCGTGTCCTCGGGGACCAGGGGCAACCGGGGATGCTGCTGGCCCGGGCGGAGGATGGTGATTTCGCGGGCATCGGACTGGACCCCGGCGATGTTGCCCGAGCGGTCGCTCAGCACGTAGTAGTACTCGCAGGTGCGGGGCCCGGCGGTGAGGATTTTCAGCCCTTCCTCGACCGTGGAGGCACGCTCCATCACGTCGCGCAGGAGGAAGCTCATGGGCACGCCGTCCCAATCGCCCTCGCCTCGGCCCCCCATCTCGCCGATCGCCAGCCCCTTGGCGTTCATCGCGGTCACCGTGCCGACGAACCCCGCGTAGCCCAGGCTCATCCAGGCGTTGTAGCCCTCGGGCATGAAGACGACCACCGCGGCGGCCCGCTGGAGGTGGACGTCGCGCATGTAGTCCAGCACCCGGGCGTGCAGCACGACGCCGTCCTTGCTGGCCTTGCCGCACACGGCCACGCCGCTGCAGTGGAACCGCTCGGGGAAGAGGTTGGCGTAGCGGCCGTCGCGGCGGGAGATGCCGGCGGCCTGGGACAGGGCGTCGCACTCGGCCAGGATCCGCGGCGGGATGTGGGGCAAGGTGCTGCGCTCGATCTCGGCCATCCGGTCCAGGAACCACTCGCCCGACTGCACGCTGTCGGCCCCGCCCACCAGGTACAACACCCGCTCGTGCAGGCGAAGGACCTTCTCTTTGAGCAAGGTCGCATGGGCCGTGCCCATCTGCTCGGGCGTGCCGGCGACCAGGAGGACCGTCTTCTTGCCCAACTGGCACAAGAGTCCGTGGCCGGCCGGATCGCGGGCCACCACCCGGAGCGATTCCTGCCCGGCGGCCTGGGCTGCCAGCAGAGCCACTATCACCACGCACCACGTGAGCCGGGCTCTCCACCCGGCAAGTGGCGAACGGGTGTGCCACTGCTTGCCCTCAGGCAAGCAGTGTGTCCCTGGGTCGATCGAACACTGCTTCTGCGAAGCAGTGGCACACGCGAGGGTATCGGGAGTGCCTGGCTGTTGGGTCATTCGGCGCTCTCCATGGCAAAGTTGAACAGGGCGGAGAAGATCCGCGTGAGCTCGGCCGCCTCCACGTGTTTGACGGCCAGGCCGCCGGGCGGATCAAAGATCGCCTCTTGGGTCGGGGTGTGAAGCTGCCAGGTGCGGAAGGTGAGCGTCCCCCGAGCCCCGGGAAAAGCGAACGTGAGCAATCGGGGGGTCTTTCCGTCCTCCTGGAGCTGGAACGTCAGCGTGCCTTCGCCGCGGCCCTTCAGGGTCACTCGGATCGTCCTGCGCCCCTGGACCGGCTGGCCCTCGGCGATCGCCGCCAGGGGATCGAGGATGTCCGGGGCCAGGGCCGCCCCGCCGATCGCCCCGGCCACCGCCCGGACCCGCAGCAGGTATTTTGGATCGGCCAGCGTCAAGGGGTCCTTCGGCGGCGACGGGGCGCCCGTGGTCCCCTGGAAGATGGTCTTGCGGGCCGACACCATCCAGGGGAACTTCCCCTGTCCCAGGGCCACGTCCCCGACCACCGGGGCCTTGGCCTGGAGCTTGAATCGCCCCTCCCAGCCGCGGACCACCAGCAGCCGCCCCTCGTAGGACTTTTTGTCGCCGTCGGGCGTGAGCGTCAAGGCCAGGTCGGCGAAGTGGCACTTGCCGCGGGCCGGCTCGGAGAGGAGGAAATCGGTCGCCTGGCCGAGGATCGCCAGGACGATCTGCGTGGGCGTGCGCACGGCCGGGGGCGGCGGCCGGATCCTCGTCCCCGGCGGCAGGTCCTCGGCGAAGAAGTCGGCCATGCGCTCGAGCATTTGCGGCAGGGCGGCCATCGCCGTGTAGTGCCCCAGGCCGTCGAGCCACTCGATCCGGTCCTCGATCCCCAGGGCCGTGGCCAGCTTCATCGTGCACGCCCGGGGGATCAATTCGTCGTTGGCGGCGTTGATCATCACCACCCTCCCCCGGCTAGCCCGATCCCGCAGAGCGCCCGCGTGCTGGAGGGGATCCACCGAGCGGATCGTCTCCTCGAACCGGGCCCGCCGGTCGGCCGGCAGCGCCTTGAGCATCTTGCTCAGCTCCTCGGTCTCGCGGGCGTGATGGATCATGGTCAACAGATCGCCTCCGGACAGGGCGAGCAGCACCCGGCCCAGACGCGGCTCGCGCCCGGCCGCCGTGGCCGCCACGATCGCCCCCAGGCTGATCCCGTTGATCCCGATCTTCCCCGGGTCGATCTCCGGCCGGGACGCCAACAGGTCGATCGTCCGCCGCATGTCCTCCATCCCCTGCGTCAGGGAGCTGACGATCAGGCCGGGGTCCTTGGCCAGCGCCTTGGGCCCCTCGGGCGGCCCCCGCTCGCCGTAGTACGGCAGCTTGAACAAGAGCGACGGGATGCCCCGGGTGGCCAGCACGGTGCAGGTCATGCGGACCAGCTCCATGTTGCCGTCGAGGATGTGCATCGAGATCACCGCCGGCAGCTTCGGCCCGCCGGGCCGGACCGTCGGGGGAACGTAATACTCCGCCGGAACCGTGTTGTTCTGCTCGATCGCCGTGACCACCGGGGAAGGATACGTCAGCCGGTACATGGTGTATCCCGGCCGCTGCGAGGCCGATTCGATCCGGTAGCTGAACGGCCGGCCGTCGTAGGTCCTGGTCACCTCAACGACCACCGGATACTTCCCGGCCGGCTCGGCGGCCGCCAGCGACGCAGCGACGGCCGCCGCCAGCCCGGCGACGATCGAATACACAACTCCGCGAATCGGTCCGGTCCGCACGGCGTGTTGACGCATGGCTGTCTCCGAGAGATCCACGGTTGGCGACGCCCAGGCATCGGGCAAGGGGGCCCGCGACACGAGGGTCAGTCGGCGCTTTGGGTGATTATAGCCGGAACAGCGGTCGGCGCGAACCCATTTCGTCTGTACACCATGCCGCCAACGGCCTGCCGCTGTGATGCGGCTCATTTTGCACTTTGCACTTTTCACTTTTCATTTTGCATTCATTTGGTTGTGACCGTGGCCCGCATGAGGCCGTTCCCTACCGACGATCTGACACGCCCTGGGCCCCTACTTCCGCCCGAGCATCCGGTCCAGGGCATCGGACGTCTGGTAAACCAGGGCCTCCGGCCAGTGCGGCCACGGATTGAAGTACTCGAAGGTCAGGAATCCCCGGTATCCGACCTGGTCAAACGCCTCCAGCACCGCCGGCCAGTTCGTCGTCCCGTCCAAAAGCGGCCGGAACGTGTGCAGGGTGAACTCGTGGACCTTCTTGGAATACTCCTTGAGGTGGACGTTCTTGATCCGCTTGCCCAAAAGCGGAATCCAGTGCTCGGCAAAGTGGTACTGGGCGATGTTGCCCGTGTCGAAGTGGACCTGCACCCGGTCCGACCGGAAGCCATCGACGAAATCGACCATCTCCCGGGGCGTGTGCAGGTAAGCGTTGATGAAGATGTTCTCGATGTTCAGGTACGCCCGGGCCTTCTCGGCCTCGGGAATCAGCCGGCGGACCGCCTCTTTGGCCCGGCGGTCGCAGACCTCGAACGGCACGGGCGGCTCCTCGGGCATCCAGGGGATGTACACCGCCCCGGGCACGACCAGCACGTCCTCGGTGCCCAGAAGCGGCGCCGCCCGGATCATCGCCGTGGCCACCTCGAGGCCCTTCTCGCGGCGCTTCGGGTCCTGGTGCGTCAGGGCGTACGGCCAGAACAGGAACGAGCAGAGGCCGCTGATCTGGAGCCCGACCTGCCGGGCCAGGGCCCCGATCGCCCGCAGCTCGGCCGGGCTCGACCGGGCCGACAGCTCCCCCTCCTCGACGAAATTCACCTCAACCCCCTCGAAGCCCGCGTCTTTGACGAGCTCGAAGCACTGCTTGAGCGTCATTTTCTGCGGGTAGGGCAGCGCCCAGAGGTTGATCGACTTCTTCATGGCGTACTTCTTGCCGGGCACTTTGGGCACCGGCGCGGCGGGGGCCGGAGCCTCCCCCTCGGCGGCCTCCGCCGCCAGCCCCTGCGCCGACAGGAACGCGCCGCCGAAGGCCGACGTGTACGCCAACAGCTCGCGGCGGCTCAGTCGGTCGGAGTGCTCCCCTTGCGGCTCGCTCGGTACGTCCGGCTTCATCGTGGATCCTCCTGTGCCTGGGAAACGATCGTGGGAGATGGACCTGCACTCCCCGAGTATTCCGTTGTAGGGTGCGTGCTTGCACGCACGCGAGCCTTCTCCCCGCAGAATGGCGTGCGTGCAAGCACCCTACAGTCTACAGTCTTCGGGCACGGCACTTGCGAGACGCCAGTGCCACCCAAGGTGTCGATGGAGGCGCGCCGGCCCGCTAGGGCTTGGCTTCGGGCTTGGCTCGCTTGGCCTCCCAGTCGCGGCTCTGGGCCTGGCCGTCGCGCTCGAACTCGATCTTCCCCTTGATCGTGTCGCCGCTGAGCTTGCCGGAGTACTTCGAGGTCATCTTCTGGCCGTCCCGCTCGCGCACGACTGTGAACGTTACCTGCCCGCCCTTGAACGCGGCGTCCTGGATCGCGGTCTCCTGGCCGTCACGCCCGCCCAGGGCTCCGGTGAGCGTGCCCTTTTCGAGCTTGAGCTTGAGGGTTCGCTCGCGGGTCTGGCCGCCCAAAGTGGAGGTCCACGTCCAGGTGCCGGTGAGGCTGGGGCTGGGCGCCCGCTTGGCTGACCAGTCCCGGCTCTGCGCCTGGCCGTTGACCTCGAATTCCGTCTTTCCCTCGAGCGTGTTGCCGCTGAGCTTGCCGCTGTACTTGAAGGTCATCTTCTGGCCGTCCCGCTCGCGCACGACCGTGAACGTCAACTGCCCCTCCTTGAACGCGGCGTCCTGGATGGGGGTTTCCGGGCCGTCGCCCCGGGTGATTGTCCCGGTGAGCTTGCCTTCCTCCCGCCTCAGCCTGAGGGTCATGTCAAAGGACTGGTTGTTGTAGCTGACGGTCCATTTCCACGTCCCGGCCACCCTCGGCCCGCCCTTGCCCTTCTCCTTGGGCTTGTCCTGGGCCGCGTGCGCGAGGCCGGCCGTCACCACGATTGCGAAGACAAGTGCCGCTGTCAAAAGTCGCCTCATGAGCCCATCTCCTGCAACAAAGACCCGGACGGGACAGCACGCTCGCCCCCACGACTAGCGGATTTCCCGTCAGATTCGTCCGCCACCGATTGCCGCCGGACCGGTCGATCGGCCGGTCTTGCCCTTGACGGGCACTCCCCGGGCCATCGGTCTATGGGAAGCTTAACCGCGTGGCTCGGTCCAGTCAACCAGCAGGCTGCCGGTCACTCGGAATCAGCACTGGCGGGACGCCAGTGCCACCCCGCCCCACTGGCTGGCAAGCAGCCAGTGCCACCCGCCGCTCCACTTGACAGCGTACCTGCCGGGCAGTATACGTCACTCAAGACCGGTACCCAAGGGAGAACAGATCGGATGAACGTCGCCCTGCTACTCATGGCCCACGTGACGGCCGCGGCCGCGGAGGGAGAGCCGGCTCGGGTCGATTTGGCCCGCCACGCGCGGATCTTCGCCTCCCACGCCACCCCCGGCGAGGAATTCCAGATCGGCAACGCCATGGACGGCAACCCCGAGACCAAATGGGTCGGCGAGGGCCATCCGTTGAGCTTCCAGCCGACCAGCGTCGTGCTGGCGTTTGACGCCCCCGTGGTCGTCCGCCGGCTGGTGCTCCTCTCGACGGTCTTTCGCGACCGGCTGGCGCTGAAGGATTTCGAGGTGTACGCCTGGGCAGGCGACGGCTGGGCCGGGGTCTCGCCGCTGGCCGTGGTCCGCTCGACCCGCGACGTCCGCACCGTGGTCGACTTCGAGCCCGTCCGAACCACCCGCCTGCGCGTGCGGATCCGCGACACCTGGCGCGACGATCACGCCTTCCCCCGGCTCCACGAGATCGAGGTCTACGCGGCGGCCCCGGGCGTCGAAGGCCGGGTTTTGAAAAGCGCTCCGGTGCCCGGCGAGAAGGGATCGGAAGCATGGCTCCTGCGCCGGGCCATGGGCGAGAAGACCGTCTATCCCGGCGAGCCGTTCGACCCGGCCAAGGGGTACCTGCACTATGCCCGGGCGTTCCTCGACACCATGATCCGCGAAGGCACCGACCGCTACGGCCCGGTCCCCAGCCCCATGTTCGCCTCGCTCCTGGACATGGAGACCCATCGCAATCCGGAAGACACGCCGGCGAACGTCCCGGGCCAGCGTTTCGGCGACCGGTCGATCCGCGGGGGCAATCTCTTCCACGACGTCATGCTCCTCCGCGCCGCCGGCTACCTGACCGAGCTGACCGGCCAGCCCCAGTACCGCCGGGCGGCCACCGACTACCTAAAATTCTTCGCCGATCGCTGCCCCCAGCCCACCGGCCTGTTTCCCTGGGGTGAGCACGCCTACTGGGACTTCTACCGCGAGGCCCCGGCCGACGCCACGCACGAGTTCCTCGGCGGCGTCCCGGCGGCCTTCTGGCAGCGCCTGTGGGAGCTCAGCCCGGAGGCGGTCCGCGGCGAGGGCGACGGCCTCATGAACCACGTGGTCAACCTCGAGACCTTCGCCTTCAACCGGCACGCCGACGTGCGTCGCCCCCTGCCCACGCCCCGGCCGAGGATGGGCTACATGGATTTCCCCAGGCACGGGGGCTTCTACATCCACCTCTGGGCCTTCCTCTACGCCAAGACCGGCGAGGCGAAGTACCTCGAGTGGTCGCTCAAAATGCTCGACAAGCACTGGAAGGGCCGGAACCCCGTCTCCGGGCTTCCCTCGGGCTGCCCGGGCCGGGGCGACCGCACCGCCTCGACCGAGACCATGCTGAGCTTCTCGATCAGCGTGCTCCAGGCCGCCCCGCTGCTGCCCGAGGGCGAGCCGAGAAAGCACTGCCAAACCGTGGGCCGCGCGTTCCTCGACAGCCTGCTGCGCCTTCCCCACCGGCCCGGCCAGGGGCAGTTTCTCGTCGATCTGCCGTTGGATTCCAAGCCGGAGCAGGCGACGGGCGAGTACTCGAAACCCTACGAGTACGGCTACGGGGGCGGGTTCACGGCAGACAACGCCGCGCTCTTGGTGGCCGCCCACCGCCTGACCGGCGACCCGCGGGCCCTGGCGCTCGCCGAGGGCTTCGCCGCCTACTACGCGGCCCACGACCCGCCCCCGCCCACGGAGATCGTCCGCGCCCACGTGTACGCCAGCATCCTCGGGCTGTTTGCCGACCTGTACGATCGCACGGCCAAGCCCGAGTACCTCGGCCAGGCCGAGCGTTACGCCCGGCTGGCCATCGAGCGGCTCTTCCATCGCGGGTTGTTCCGCGGGGCCACGGGCATCAATCACTACGAGGGGGACATGATGGTGGGCAACCTCGTCTACAACCTCGTCTGGCTGCACGCCCTGCAAAACCGGACCCGCGTGAAGGTCGAGCCGAACTACTTCAACCGATGAGGCTTACGAAATCGAGCACCGGCGCCTATACTCAGAATTGTGGGATTCGTGATACAGGGTAAGTTAGCTGCAAGAGAGATTGCGTGGAGCACGCGCCGTTTTCGCCACCACTTTCGTATCGAAATCGCCTGCATGACGTTCCAATGCGTTGGCGTGTGGGACGCATTGCGGCCACCTGCATCGGTATCGCCGGACTCCTGTTCGCTATTGCTGGATATGTCGCGGGTCTTGCACCAATGTCGAGAGCGGGAGGGGAGTTACTTGGCGGAGTGTTGATGTCAATTGCGGGTCTATCCACAATTCTACTTCTGCTCACGGCTCGCACGGCCCCGATTGAAGCGAGGAAAAGGTGGGCTGTAGCCTCAGTGTGTTGGCTGCTTTTCGGAGGCCTGTTTGGCGCAAGCGCATACCGCACAGTTGAGAAAGACATTGTAGAACGCAGGCAGGTCCATGAGAATCTGAAGGCACTCGGGGAAAAGGTGGAGGCCATTGAGGCAAGTGGCAAGAAGTGGGATCCCGTGGCCGGGGAATTCAGATGAGGCGATACCCCAATTGCGTCGCAGCTATTGACGCCCGCATTGCCAATGTCCGCAGGGCGGCCGAAGGAAGCCCGGTTTCCCGGGGGCAGTCTTGGTGGGACTTCGTCCCACCCTACGACTTCGTCCCACCCTACGAGTTCACCCTACGACTTCAATCTCAGTCAAACGCCCGCGGCACCGGCCGGCTCGGCCTGCGACGTCAGATCGGCGCCACTTCGATTCCGGCCAACTGCCCGTACGCCTTGATCATCCGATCCCACTTGCCCAGGAGGAACAACTGGTGGAAACCCCTGTAGTCGCGAGGATCGCCGCCCTGGTCCAATGCGACCTCGACCGAAGTGCGGCATCCGCCGGATACGGTCGTGTCGACGTTGCTGACCACCTTTCCCGTACCCAGGATGATCTGCTTCGGACCGTTGAACTCCATGACGGTCACCGGCTCGCCCACGGGCCAAAGCACCTGGGTCGCGCAACCGTAGTTGGTCCCGTTGTCGCTTCGCAGGATCAGCGGGGCGGGCGGCTTGTCCGGGCCGGCCAGCCTGGTGGGGCACGAGCAGTGGGCGCCGATCAGGGTATTGTTGATCGTGTTGGGCACGGGATCCTGCACAAAACCCGGCCGCCGCAACAGGGAGTGGGCCAGCAGGAGCGAGCAGATGGCATCCACGTCGGCCTCGCAGGCGCCCACCAGGAGCTCGTCGTTGAGCTTCGACCACGCCAGGCACGGGCCGCACGGCACGCCGGGCTGGCCAATCAGGGGCATGCAGTCCACGGAAATGCCCTGGCATTGCTCGGCGGCCATGATTTTGCGCGCCACCACGTAGCACTTCGCCGCGTTGAGGACGTCCTCGGGCTTCGGCTCGACGATCTTCTTCGCCGCCTTCGCGTAGAAACCGGCGATCGCGCGCACCTCCTCGGTGGCCGGAGCCTTGCGAAACTGGTCCATCCAGTGACCTAAGGGCAGCCGGCGCAGCGTCACTCCAAGCCCCGGCACCTGCGTTTCCTCGGACTTTGTGCCGCCCAAGACGCACACCCGCGCCCGCTTCATCCTGGCGATCGTGGCCAGCATGCGCACGCCGTCGGCCAGCCAATGGGGGTCCTGCGTGGCGGCCTGGAACGTCCGCGGCGCGCTGCGGGTGGCGGCGTGATGGTCGGTGAACGTCGTCCCCACGGGGGCGAAAATGAGCGTCGGCACTTGCCCACGCTTCTCCACCACGTGGTTCACCACGCTCCACCACGGCTGGCACATCAGCACCAGAAGGATCCCGTCCGGCGGTGATTTCTGGCACTGGGCGAGGAACTGGTTCGCGGCGGCCTCGTCGCAAAGCGGTTCGGCGTAGACGTCCAACGGGACGTCCAGTTGCCGGGCTGCGTCGGACATGATTCGGGTGAATTCCGCCATGCGCGCCGGCGCATCGTACCCCGGGCCGGTAAAGGTCATCCAGTAGCCCTTCGCATCCTTAGGCCGGACCATCGCGGCGCGGAGGGCCGGTTTGGAGGGCGTCGGCGATTGGCCCGCCATCAGCGAGGCGGCGAAATCCAGCAAACCCAACTGCATCGCCGCGGCCGACGCGCCGGCCGTCGCCAAGAAGTGCCGTCGCCTCCTTGTGTTGCGACAGCAGCGACAACCGCCATGGGGTGCTGCCTGGCCGTGCGGCGTGACGCAATGATCGCATGCACTCGAAGCCTTCATCGAAGCACCTCCAATCAAGGGGTTGATGGGACGAACGACGGACAATGCGCCTCAGGCGTCCTCTTCGATCACGTTCAATCCGATCAAGGTGGCCAAATCCTTGATCCGCTCTCGATGATCGCCTAGCGTCCCCGACCGGTGCACGCCGTACTTGTCCGGGTAAACGAACCTCTCGATCTTCCTCGCGTCCTTCACCTTGATGGCGAACTTCGTCCGGCACATCGTCTCGTTCCAGTGAGGCTTATAGGGCGAAGCCACGGTGGTCAGTCCCATGGCTTGGGCCGTCGGATTCGCGATCGTGGTTCCCGTGTGTACGAGAACGTCCTTGGTCATAACGTCGATGCGCCAGATGGTGCCGGGCTCGTTCGGCGGGTAGAGGACGGAAGTGCAGGCACCCACCCCCGGCTTCGAGTGGGCGCGCACGGCTCGCTCCCGATGATCCGTAATGACGTACGGAATCCTCCGGTCGTCGCCGTACGGAGTCCAGGGGGCGCCGCAGTGCATCATGTACGACACGTTGTTGTACGTATCGAGCATGTAATCGCCCATCATGCTCGGTCTGCCGAAGGCATACTGGGCCAGCATGTGCGTCAGGACGACGTTGATATGGGCCTGGCAGCAGCCCACCTGCCCGGTCTTCTGGAGCTCGGAATCGGCCATGCTGGGCCAGACCAGGTCTTCGGGCTTCGGATTCTTGACCAGCGCCCGCAAGTGGAAAGCGATCGCCGTCGCGTCGTGCTTCTGCATGAGGATCTTCAGCGCCAGGTAGACTTTCGCCGAGCGGACAACCTCCGACTCCATGGTGTTGACCATCGCGGCCGCCTCGCGGATCCACATCTTCGCAATCCGGTTGGCTTCCTCGCTGTCATGATGCCAGAGATGCTGGATTTCCGGCTCGGAAGCCACCTCGTCCAGCCCGATCTTCGTCAGCCTCGTTCCCAGTAGATCGGTCAAGGTTTTCTGGTACAGCTCGTTATAGCCGGGCGGATGCGACTTGGTCATGCAGCCGTGATACACGTCGACGAAGCGGTCATCGGTGCACGCCAGGATGCGCTCCGTCTTCATCCTCCCGAGCGCGGAAATCAGCCGGACCTTCTCAAACAGGTCCTGCTCCATCCGTTTGGAGACCTGCTCAGAGGCACAGAAATGCCACCGGTCGATCGTCGTGGTGAGAGTCTTCCCCCGCTTGGCAAACAGCGCGTACGGGATGTTCATGAAATCGTGGATGCTGTACACCAGGAGGGTAGGCAGGCCCGTTTCCGTGAGTCCGTAATGTCTCGGCGCACCGAAAAGCAGTACGCCGTCGCAGCCCTGCTTCTTCAGATCGCGCATTTCGTTGAGAATGGACTCCAGTGCCCCGGGCTTCTTCTCGTCCCGGCGCACAAAGTCGATCCCCGGGCAATTCTCTTCGAGCCGGCGCAGAAGGTCGGCGTCCGACGTCGGGACCACCGAGGTGTCATCCGGGGACGGATGCATGGGCCCGAAGACCGTGAAGATCCTTGCCCGGGGCGGCCGGGTGTTGCCCCCCTTCGGAGAGGCGTGGACGCGGCTCGCGGCGACCGATGCCCCCACCGCGCCCGCCGAGGTCTTCAGGAAATCACGACGCGATAACTCGGACATGTTCTTAACCCCTTTCGATGCTGGTTCTTCGGGGAAAGGAAATGGGAATGGGACATTCGGCGGCCTCGAGCGATCGGGCTGGTCAATCGAACACCTTCTGGCGGTCGTTCTTCCCCGCATACACGCGCACGTAATCGACGTACATGTCGGCCACGCCGTGGCACCGGGACAGGTCCACCGGCCAGCCGCCCCCGGTAGCCAGGTTGATAAGGAAGAACAGCGGCTCCTTCTTGCTCAGCGGCATCGTCTCGTGACGCGCCACCTCGATGTTGTCGCAGTAGTAGATCGTGTCGGTCTCAGTGATCTTGCAGCCGTAGGTGTGCAGCGCCTCATACCAGGTGCAAGGAATGCCGAACTTGCCCATGCGGATGGGGAAATTCGCCCGGAACGCCTTCTCGGCGATCGCTTTCTCGACGGCGGGCTGTTCCCAGGCATGGGGGGCGATCTGGTAGCCGTAGCCGAAATTGGGATGCCCGGGGCCCTCGCCGCCGTAAGCCTCGATGACGTCCAGCTCATCGTTCGGCCGGGACTTGCCTTTGAAATCAATCATGTAGTTCGTCATCAGCCAGAAGGCCGGCCACGTGCCGACGGCGTTGGGGCCGATGAACCGGCACTCGAAGTAGCAGGGGGCCTTGGCCGTGATGCCGCTGCCGTCGTTCTTCACGGAGCAAATCAGGCCCGAACTCTTTAACGTGTCGCTGGCCCGGATCCGCAGATACGTGTCGACCCGGGCGAAAGGGTTCTTCGGCGACTCGTAGTCGGAGAACGTGTGCACGCTGAAGTCCGTGGACCCGTGAGGCGGCTTGTGGCTGTAGTAGGTGGCCTTCGGATCGGTCCTGGAAATGGACAGCGGGCCGGAGAAGTCGTCGGCGAACACCAGCTTCATGTCCCTGGCTGCCGGCGGGGGCTCCTTGGGCATCCCCTCGTTCCAGGAAACGCCCCCCTTGTTGTAGAGCTGGAGGCAGCAGTTGTCCTTGGCGTCGCCGCGGACGCCGGAGATCCGCACGGTGACGGGGCCGTGCGGGTACTGGTCCGCGGGAAAGACGAACGAGCCATGCCCTTTCGCATCCGGCGCGACCGTGGCCACGGTGGAATCGCCGCCAAAGCCGGCGCCTTGCTTCCAGCATTTCACGGTCACGCTCTTGAAGCCGGGGGCTGCCAGGGTGACCGTCGTGTCGCCCTTCACCGCGGAGCAGTACTCCGGCGACGGCACGGACACCTGGCGGACGGTCAACGTCTCCTCCGCGCTCTTCTCGGAGTCCACGCTGAGGGAATCGAAGTACAGGTCGCCCTCGGCCGGCAGCAGTTTCTCCTTTCCGCCGTCCTTTTCCGTCGGCTGGCCGACGGTCAAGATGATTGCCGTGATGGGATGATCGAGCTTGCCGTTGCGGTCCCCTCCCCACGTCTCATGGGGAGCGTCCAGGTCGAAGACGACCTCCTTCCAGCCGGCGAAATCGACAATCCCGCCTTGGCCCGTTCCGTTGGACAGCGACCTGTACTGGTGCGTCTCGCCGCCGGCGTCGGTCACCTGCAGCCCGTAGGAACACTTCGAGCTGTCCCCCTTGAGCCAGTAGTGCAGTTTGTGGACCGGGGCTCGGATGGTGACCTTGTTTGGGATCCCGAGGTATTGGAAACCCCCAGTGCCGAGGAAGCGGTAGTGCAGCTTCAGGCACTGCTTCCCGTCGTGCGGCTGATCGGTCGCCAGCTTCACCGAGGCGTTCTCGTCGGGAATGTTGACTACCCATACCGTGGGCTGCAAGGACGCCTTCTCAAAATCCTGCACCATCACGGGCGTGGCTCCCCAGGCCGGCGCGGTCCCGCAGGTCAGCAACACAGACAACAGTAGGCCCGGTTTCATTCGTTCTTCTCCCTTGTCCCCTGGTGAGCACGGGTGGGGTTCACCCGCAACATCCAATCCTTCGGTCGGAGCCAAAACACGATTGGTGACACTGTCGCCCCGCCGGCTCGTCACTTGTCGATGGCCCCCGTCAGGTCGCGCACCGAGCCGACCTGCTTCTCGAACAGGACATCCCACGTGTCGAGGCATCGGCTTGAGACATCCTTCGACGATTGCTCCTGGGCCTGCTCGTACAGCCTCAAGAGCAGGGGTGATAGGCGCCGCACGTCATGGTGAAGGTCGGGCCTCGCCCCGGTGTCGGATGCGAGGCCTGCGACGACCTCGCCGGCCTCGCAAATGACGTCCGCGTAGGGCAGCAACGGTTCTGGGTAGTCCTCCAGCGCGAGGAAAAGCCAGGTCGGGTCGTCGGCGAACGCGGGCGAAGCGATAAGCGTCTTGACGAACTCGACCATCCCGGGCCGCTTCAATACGTCGGCCTTGCAGAACGCTTTCGCGGCCTCGTTGCGCACCTCCGCTTCCGGGTCGGAAAGCAGAGGCAGCAGCAGGTCCTTACAGCGGTCGGTGTACTCTTCCTCGCCGAGCAAGTGGGCCGCCACCTTAGCCACCCCTTTTCGATGCGGAACACGTCCCTTTCTGCACTCCTCCACCTCGCTCGCGAACCTCCCGTGGAACAGCCAGCGTGCGGTGACCTCCTCGGCCCCTTCCTCGGCAACTTCATCGCGCTCGGAGCCGTACATCGCCAGTACAAGCGGGGTGATTTGGACGTGATGGGTCTGAAATGCGCGGTTGAATACAGCCACTGCCCGCTGACACGCCGCCACGCGAAGGTCATCCCGGCTCGCGATGCAGAACCACCTCACGGCAAGATCCTTGTCAATCCCGAGCACCGCCCGGCATGCTTCAACAGCGGCTACGCGGACTGCCGGATGGGGATCTCTGACGAGGCTTTCGATTCCCGGCCGCAATCGCGGCAGCCAATCGCGATGTTCCCAGAGAAGCGCGGCAATCGCCCTGCCCGCGGCACCGCGAACGCAATTGAGCGCATTGTTCAGCAGGTCGTGTATCGAAGCCTTCTCGTAGTCAAAGCCATGTTCGCTCGAACCCACATTCAGTTTGCTCAACGATGGGTCGGAGTGGCTTGTCGCGTATTCCAGGAGGCGGTGGATCGCGCGGTCCGACCAATCCTCGGCAGCCCGGCCTCGCACGAGCCAGCAGAAGCTGTATGCCGTGTCGCGATCGTCCCCCGGCTGGAGTTTCTCAAGGACGGTTTCGATGGTCTCATGCTTGGCCGGCTCCCAAGTGGCTTTCTCGTCTTCCGGTACATCTTGCGGCTTGGTCGCCGTCACGCCCCGCAGGATCGCTGCCACGTAGTCCGGGTGAATATCCTCGGGAAATCGCAAAGCCAAGCGTGCAAACCGCTCCGGCTGCCTCTGGGCAGCGCTTGCGAGGTCTCCTGCGAACATGCCAACTGAGCATTCCGCGACACGGTCCCGCCCGACCTGCCGCCATGGGAGGCCCCTCCCCCCTGGGATCTTCTTATTGCGAACGATGCCGAGCCAGGCTTTGTCGCTGATCTGAAGGAGGCGATCGGCCCGCAACGGGGAGGTTACCGTGCCGCCCCGGATGCGGCCCGTTCTCAGAAACTCCTCCTCCGGATATTCGGCAAACTTCCGATCTAGCACGCCAATCAGGCCCTCCGTTGTTGGGCTCCGTCGAACCGGGCAAAGGGCAGGGAGAAGGAAGTGCTGGGCCTCGCCATACCAGGCACCGTAGTATCCCTCTCGCGAAGACCGCAAGTAGTATTCGGCGTGTCGTCTCTCATTGGGAGCATGGTAGTGAACGATCCGATGTTCCAACTGCCGGAACAGCCCTTCGGAGCAGTGCGGCGACGCAGCCTTGATGAGTCGCGCCGTCGGCATGTACGCCGGCTCCGACCTGCCGGGGCCGATCTCGAACCGCCGGGTGTCTGCCAAGAGCCACTGGATGGCCTCGTCGGCGTGCGCGGAGGGCAGGCTCGCGTAGACCTCCAGGAGGACTCGCTGGGTAATCACAGAGGTGCTGTCATGAAGGGCACGAGTGCTGGCAAGCAGCGCTTCCGGCGCCTCCTTGGCCAGCGTGCCCCCGGCCTCGCAAACCAGCGCAGTCATTCCTCGTGCTATGCTTGTGATCGGGTTCTCGTCCTCCATCGGATCGGGGTACTCCCAATCATGCAATCGGTAGGACGCGGGTCCCTGGACGTTCCGAGTGAGCCGATCGATGTGCGGCATGAGCGCATCCCACGTATCGGCCGGATGGGCGGAGGCAGCGCGCTTGAGTGCCGGAAGATCCTCTCGGCTCCATTGCTCCAACCGCCGATGCCCCCCGGCGCGCCGCCATGGCAACTCGTCCTCGTCTTCCGTGGGCGCCTCCCAGGTCGACACGACCGCCTCGATGAGCCCAATTGCCCTCCGAGGGTCTGCATCCACCAGCTTGTCCCACGCGACGAACCGATCGACCTCTCCCCGCCGCGCCAACCTCAGACGGAGGTCCCATAGCTTCGGCGAGTCGCCAATGGCCCCGATGGGCAGAGTGCTCAGGATCCACGTGGGCCAGTCCCCGCCGCGGTCGACGAGCGGCTCCAGCAAGTCGGCGACCACGTCGCCACAGCGCTCGTTGACGGACCGTAACAGCCACAGCGCCTGATTGACTTCCGCCTGATGTGGCGAGTTGAGCCAGGTACAGATGATGCCGCGCTCGACCAGCGCCCGGACGTGCTGCTCATGCCTCCAGAAGACGGAGCCAAGAACATGAGGTTTCCAGTACTCGTCCGCCAGCAACTCAATCAGGTAATCCGCCAGTGGGGCAGCGGGCGATTCGATCTGCGCAATCGACTCCAGCACCAGGTGCTTCACGTGGAAGCGGACGTCGTTGCCGCCAAGCACTCCCTGGACCTCGCGAAGGAATCTTTGCGGCGCTTCGTCGGAAAGCAGGGCGAGGACGAGGCGGAGCTGATCGCGGCGAAACAGAGACTGGCTCTCCTTGGCCCCGAGCCAACTTACGACGGACCCTTTGCCTTGGTCGATATGCCGCAGCACCCGCTCTGCGACAAGGAAGTCAAAGAGACTCTGGTGAGTGAATGCGATCTGCTGGCCGGCCGCACGGAAGATGCCCAAGGAGGTCAGATCGTCGCAGATCTTCGGACGCTCGGCCAGCAATCTTCGGGGGGCATCCTGGCGAGACCACTTCTCCATGTAGTCGACAACCGCGTCGAGCGCCGCCGTCACCTCTTCGCCCGAGAACCCCAGGCTTTGCAGGACCCTCCGCCGGTCCTGCCAGAATTCCCGCATGAGCTGCGCGGCGGATTGAAAGGGCGGGACCGGCCCGGACTTGCTCAGCTCGACCCAGATCGCCAAGTACTGCGGTGAGCGGAGAATCTCCTTTCCGCGGTCCCGCAGGTCCTCATAGGGTTGGCCGACGAGGCCCTTGACCACGGCATCCGAGAGCGGCTTGACTTCGATCTTGCAGACCTGCTTCTGCTCGCCGCCGCCAAGCCAACCCTTGATTTCGGGGTCGTGCTCGAGGTCGAACGTGCGGCACGAAAGGATCACCGACACCCGCTTCTCCACGCCGCAAAGCACCTGAGCCTCGCGGACCAGGGCCTTGCACACGTCGAGGGCATCGGCCGAATGGGCGCTCGTCCATCGCAACGCGTCCAACTGGTCGAGAATGAGCACCGCGGGTCGGCCCCCCGCCGCGGCTGCGAGGCACCGTGCGGGCGAGTCCGGAAGGTCGAGGTCGGCACCGAATTGTCGCGGCGTGTTGGCCGGACGCCTGCGGTCCAAGCGGATGGGGAGGAAAGGTACTCCCTGTTCCTCCAGTTTGCACGTCACTTCGTAAAGGACTGCGCTCTTCCCAAGACCGGCTTGCCCGTGGAGAACGACCACTCCCCGGCTGGAAATCGCGTTGAGGATCTGATCGGTCTCTTCCCGCGGAATCAGTTCGCCTCGGATCAAGCCGGGCCGGATCGATTCGATGAAGTCACACTTCAACGCCTCGATGGCGGGAATCAGCCTTGCGTCGAGGTCGAGCCGTTTGGGGTGGAACCCCAACCCCGAAAGATGCCTCCGGGGATCGTCCGCATAGATCTCCTTGCGCAAATGGTCCTCCGCGAAGTCCGCGAGGACTGCAATGATCGTGTCCGGCTCGCCAGCCACGAGCATCCCGGCCCACGTGCGCAAGTCGTCCCGGGTGGCCCCGTCGTCGGCGAACGGGTGGAAGTGCATTCGCCGGAGGAGAACGAACGCCTTGGCGCGGCCTTCTTCAGACTCCGAGTCCAACCCCATCCCGGCGCAGAATTCGTTGAAGACTTTTCGCCTTTCGTGACCCACCCCTAGAACCTGATGGCGGTAGTACTCCTCCGGCCGGTCGCTGGAATCGCGTGCGCTTTGGCACAGGTCTCCAAGCCGGGTGGCAGGCAGCGCGGAAACGAAGGTGTATTGGTACGTCGGGTCGCGCTCCAACTGCATTCGCGCATAGCCCAGCACGCCGCAACGCTCGAGGTCCTTGACCGACCACGATTCCCGACCCGCGTTGCGCCCTTTGCACTGCTGGGCTTCGCGGATGCCATCCTTTCGGGTGACCCAAACGTCAACCCCGCGCTCGTCGTCACCGACCGACTCAATGACCAGGGAACGGATTTGCTCGGCAAGCACGTAGAGCAACTGGCGGACGACCCAGTGTCCTTCGTATCGATTGCCGAGCTTCTCGGCGTATCCGCCCGGTTCCCAACTCATGAGCTTTCTGCTCCTTGAGAGCTTCATCGTACCTCGACGCGCACGGAGGCACAAGCCGAAAAGGGCGCCCGGCGCGGCCCTCGCGGAGGAGTTTCTGGAAGGCTGGGCGGGCTCCTTCTCAATCGAACGCCCGCGGCACCGGCGGGAGGCCCTGGGTGAGCACGGGCGGGGAGGTGCGGCCGGCCTGGGTGTAGTCGAACGGCTTGAAGCCGAGCTTGGTGATCGCCGGCGAGTCGGGGGCGAGGCGGAAATCGCCTCCCCGGGCGTCGAGAAACTTCGGGTCCGCCACCAGGCTGTGCGCGTCCTGGCCGTGCTTCTTCTGCCAGGCGGCAAAGTCCACGTCCTTGGCGAACAGCACCGGCTTGCCGTCGGCGTGCCAGTAGAGGTTCCGGTCCAGCGTGTAGTAGCTCTCGGCCGAGATACCCCAGCCGCCGCCGAGAATGACGCCGCGGTCCATGAGCACGATGTTCCGCTCGAAGGTGAACGAGGTGTGGCGGTCGCGGCGGTCGTTCCGCCGGATCAGGCACTCCTGCCCGAAGGCGAAGATGTTGTTGGTGACGAGGTTGTTGCGGCCGTAGTGCTGGTCGAACCCGCCGTCCTTGGTGTGGTGCACCAGGTTGTCGTGAAGCACCACGTCGGTCGAGCCTTCGTCGGTGTAAAGCCCCCATCCGCCGTAGCCGAACGAGTGGACGTGGTGGACGTGGTTGTGGTGGATGGTGGTGCCGGGCTGGATGCCGAGCGAGTAAACCCCGCCCATGTCGGAGAGCACCCCCTGGCCGATGGTGTGCAGGTGGTTGTAGGCGATTTCGTTGTGATGGGCGGGCGAGGGCGCGTAGCCCCACACCCAGCCCAGCGAGACCGCCGTGTAGTACAGGTCGTAGATGTCGTTGTGCAGCACCTTGTTGTAGGGGCTTTTTCCTATCCAGACGCCGACGGCCGGCGGGTGCAGCCGGCCGGCATGGGCGATGGTGCAGTTCTCGATGGTGTGGTGCGAAGGGAGGCCCTCGGGGTCCTTGGAGACCTCGTGCGACTGCCTCCACTCGCCCGCCCCGGCAAAGCCCACCTTCACCCCGCCCGCCCCGAGGTCCACCAACTCGCACCGGCGAACGGCGTTTTGCTTGCAGCCTGCGCCGAAGCCGATCGCGTAGCCGCCGGTGTGCCGCACGCAGCAGCCGTCGAGGGTGACGTTCCGGGCCCCGAAGGCGGTGATCGCCTCGGACACGCCGATCGCGGCCTGGGGCATGCTCATCCCCTTGGGGCCCAAGAGCCAGTTCGAGTGGGCAAACGTCAGGCCCTCGAGCCGGACGTGCTCGACCCACTGGTGGCCCGCCACGTCGCCCTGGAAGCGGACCAGCGACTCAAGCCGGGGAGCGACGACCACGCACTTCTCGGGCGTCTCGCCGGGCCGTGGGAGGTAGGTCAGCTCGCCGGTGGGCCGGTCCAGGTACCACTCCCCCGGCTCGCTGAGCGATTCCTTCACGTTGAGCACCCGGTAGCGGTTCCCCTTGGCATGGGCGGTGTAGTAGTTGGTGCCCCGGGTAGCCCCGGTGAAGGTGACGATTCGCTTCTCGGGGTCCAGGCCGGCGATCCGCATCTGCGAATCGCACCAGATGTGGAAGGCGTGCACGAGGACGTCGTCGCGGTTGGCCCAGTCGGGTTTGATGTCCCCCTCGCGGTAGACGAACTGGGTGTATCCCTGCGCCCCCGGCTTCGGCTTCACCTCGCCGGCAATCGTGTAGTATCCCTTCTTGGGCAGCCTGGGCGGGAAGCGGCGCTGGTCGTCGACGAAAAGCTGCTGGAAGTTCCACCGGCCCGACCTCACGTCCTCGAGCGTTGTGCGCCAGCGTGCGTCGGGGCCGACCTTCCAGCCGGTGATCTTCCGGCCGCCGCTCAGCATCGGCCGCTCGCCCGGGGACGCCTGGTAGACGACCGGCGCGCGGGCCGTGCCCGAGTCCTCCGGCCGGAAGACCATCGGCTCGGCCAGCTCGTACCAGCCGCCGCGGATCGACACGACGATCGGCCTCGGGCGATCCGGCTCCCGGCCCTTCAGCTCGCGGACCTGGCGCTGGGCCCTCGCGACCGTGGCAAACGGCTGCGCTTCGGTTCCCGGGCCGGAGTCGTTGCCGTCGGGGGCGACGTAGAAGTCGGCCGCCCACGCGACGCTGCCCGAAAGGACCCAGGCCAGCAAGGCAATCCACCCGCCTCGACGATTCGTGCTCCGCATCGGCGTTACCCTCCCTTAGGGCGCCGGATGTCATGCTAAAGCATAACCTATCGGCTGCGTGCTCTTGATCCGCGTTACCCTCCCTTGGGCACTCACCACGACGTGGAGCCCGGCTCCTCGCGCGCGATGAGCTCGTTGTCGTACTCCTCCTCCAAGGCACGGACCGTCTTGGCCAGCTCGGCGTTGGCTTCCACGGCGGCGGAGACCTCGAGCTCCCAGGTGGTGCTCGCCGTGCGGAGCGAATCGAGGTCCAGGTGGCGGGGGAGGCGAAGGATCTTCGCCAGCCGGCGGGTGACCGCCTCGATGCTCATCGGGTTCGGACCCTGGAGGTAGCTGGGAATCTCCGCCACGAGCGACACCACCTCGATCCCCGCCGATTCCGCCCGGCTCATCAGGTAGCTGGTGAACGACCCCGGGCCCGAGTACGTGCTCGGGCGGAATCCGTACTTCCTCATCTCGGGCAGGCAGGCGGGGTCGGAGCAGGCGACAAAAAGGCGTGGCTCGCGGGTGTGTGGAACCGACCCCCCAAACGAGCCGACGAACAGGATCCGCTCCACGCCGACCTCCCGCGCCACCGCGAAGATGCACCTCCCGAAGCTTCGCCAACGCAGGTTCGGCTCTTTGCCCAAGAACAGCACCAGGTCCGCCGGCGCATGGACGTAGAACGTGTTGGCCGGCATGCGCACGCCTTGGACGATCCCCTCCTGGATCTCCACCTGCGGCCGGAACAGCGAGGCGATTTCCATCGAGCCCGGCATGTTGTAGATGAAAAACGGCTCGGGATCGATCTCGGCGAACGGCTTGGCATCGAGCAAGTGGACCAGGCGGGTGACGGTGCCGGTCGACACGTCGCCGCCGTCCATCCACCCGCTCAGCGCCAGCACCAGCGTGGCGCGCTCCAGCGAGGGACCATCGCGAATCTTCAGCATCTTGGGCAGTCTGGTCATGAGGGCATTCTAACCCAAACCGTGGAATCGGAAAAGCGGAAGACCGCGTTACTTCGTCCTCGCGGCCGGGTCCAACAGCGTTGGGTACGGCCGGCTGTCGGTCGGGATGCGGACCTTCTGGCCGCCGATCTGGACGTCGCGCCCCGTGTCCTCGTTCTGCACCCAGAGGTGGCGACGCTGGAACCACACCCCGTTGTCGGTCCCGTCGGCACGGACGATCATGGGGATCTCGTCCTGCTGCGGCCGCTTGCCGGAGCGGACCTTGCGCGACCAGCCCTCCTCGATCGAAGTGAAGAGCGCCAACAGGTAGCGCTCGGGGTTGGAGAAGACCACGTCGAGGTGCCCGTCCTCGTCGACGTCGACCAGCCGGCAGCCGGCGTCGCGGCCTTGGCCGTCGACGATCGAGACGCCCTCGGGGAGCGTAAACGGCAAGCGCTCCCACCCGTGGCGGTCGGGCAGCCAGCGGAACACGCCCTGCTGGCCGGGGTTGCCCACGATCAGCTCGCAGACGCCGTCCCGGTCCAGGTCGACCAGGCGCACGCCGCGATCCCGGCCGGCCCGCGCCGTCGCGATCGGTCCGTTGGCCTCGAGCCCGGCAAGCCCCCGGGGGTCGGCCGCCCACTGCGAGCCGTCGAAGTGCCACAGCCCGGCGGCCTTCTCGTTGCGAACCAGGATGCTGGCGTGGCCGCTTTTCTGGAGAACGCCGAACCGCACGCCGGCCTCGTGCCGATTCCCCGCGGAATCGACGGTGACGAGCGGGACCGGGAAATCGCCGACGATCCAGCGTCTCTCGCCGGGGGACCAGCGCCGGGTCTGGCGAGTCTTCTCGTTGCCGATCACCACGTCCATGGTCCCGTCGTTGTCCAGGTCCACCAGGCGCACGCCGTTGTCCTGGCCGTTGGCCGCCCGGAGCGGCACCCCGCCCAGCACGTTCCCGGTCAGCCGATCGTAGACCTCGCGGAAGCTGAAGAACTTGACCTTCCGGCCGTACTTCGCCACGGCGTGATCCACGATCTCGACGATCTGGCCGTTGCGGATCCAATTGTGCGTGTGCGGGTGGAACGTCAGGGTGAAGACCCCCTGCTTGATCGCAATGGCGTCGATCGCCGCCTTCATGTCGGCTACCGTGAGCGGGTTGCGCGGCTTGTGCAGGTTGTTGCCCAGCCAGTCGTCGGGGATCGCCGAAGGCATCTCCCAGCACAGCCGGCCGATGACGTAAGGGTACGGATAGTCCTCGACAAAGTTGCCGTACTGCCGGTCCGCCGGCACGTACTTGCCGAACCGTGGGCGCAGGTCGGCGTCCCGGACCAGCGCCCGGGGCAGCGCCGGGTCGTTGGCCGTCAACAGCATGAACACCGAGGAATCCATGCCCAGGAAGTTCCCGCCCGGCGTCGTCTTGTTGAACAGCTCGGTGAAGAACCGCGGGCTGGCCGAGTTCATCGAGTCGCAGCACGGCATGCGGAAGGCCACCGGCCGGTTGCCCGGGATCGTCGCCACCACGTCGATCGAGCGGTCGAAGGTCGCCTTGGCCCGGGCCAGGTCGCCCTTTTCCAGGCACGGGCAGGGATGGTCGTAGGTGTGCGACTCCACGCTCACCCCCTCGTTGAGGAACGTCTGCAACTGCGGGTCGGCCGCGTCGACGTGCGGCGTCATGATGCTCAAAGGCGCCCGCCCGTCGATCTTCTTGAGCCGCTCGAGGATCGGCCGGAGGAACGTTTCGTAAACGGCCGGCTTTTGCATGTCGTCGATCGAGAGCACGATCGCCAGCTCGACCCCCGGCTCGCCGATCCACTGCGGCGTGGTCAGCTTCGCGGCGTGGAGGCCGACGTAGTACGGGTCGCAGGGGGCGTCGAGGTAAACGAGCCGATTACCCGCGTCGGCCGCCGCGGCACCGCCCGCCGTACCGGCGGCGTACGCCAGCACGAAACAACACAACACCACCGAGCCAAACCACCGGGCTGCCATAAGCTCATTCCTCAGGTAGATCGTTGAATCGTAGAATCGTAGGGTGGGACGAAGTCCCACCGCCGCTTGCCGTCAGCTTTCAGCTTTCAGCCGCGGCGTCCATGCCAAGGATAGCCGGCCCCACCGCCCGCCGCAAGTCGGGCCGTGCAGCACGAGCGGGCCCAAAAAGCCGCAGGCGTGGAGCAGCGATAGATCGCGGGGATAGTCGAGCTTTCCGTGGCCCGCCGGCTCGTGGCCCGGGTGGCACTGCCGTTCCGCCAGTGCTCATTGCGGGTCACAGGCAGCCTGGTGTCAAAGTCACGAGGAGTGTTTTCGCAGCCCCGAGGGCCAAACAGGTTTGCACGATTCCAGCCGGGCACGCGATCGTCTGTAGGGAACGCGCTGCTGTGGGCGTTCCCTCCAGGCGATCCTCCTGGGATCACGCACGCTCACTCGGCGCCACCCTACCCTCCATGGCGTCCTTGCGTCGCTTTCACCGCTTTGCCGGCCAGCTTGCCCGGTCGGCGCTCGGGTAGAGCCCGATCTTCTCCAGCGGATTGGGCCGCAGCCCGAGCTTCAGGGCCGGCGAGTCCGGGGCCAGGCGGAAGTCGGCGGGGGGCTTGCCTGCGAAGCGCGGGTCGACGTTCACCAGGTTGTCCTGGAACTTGACGTGCGGCTCGGCCTTCGGCTCGGTCCAGCCCCACGGGCCGCCCCAGCAGACGTTCCGCGCCACCACGTTCCCCTTCGGGGCCAGCGGCTCGTCTTCGAGGATGCCCAGAAGCTCGGGATACTTGATCGACCACGGGGGCTGCTTGTACTTCAGGTCGATCAGTTCGCGCGTGGCGAACTCGCCCACACCCTTGGCCCAACCAAGGCCCCGGGCGTCGATGCTGAAGGGGCGCCCGCAGTGGACGAACAGGTTGTTGGTCATGAGGTTGTCGCGCCCGCCGCCGATGAGGATCGCCGTGGCCACGTCGTAGAACACGTTGCCGGAGATGTCGGCCGACGAGAAGCAGTCGTCGAGGTACACGCCCAGGCAGCCCTTGCCCTGGAAGCCGCGAATGTGGTGCAGGTAGTTGTAGCGGATCTTGTGGCCGCGCATGGACCAGGTCTCGTCGGGCGGGGAGGTGTAGATCGCCCCGGCGTCGTTCGACTGGAAGACCGCCGTGTGGATCTCGTTGTACTCGATGGTCTGGTCGTTGCCCGAGAAGCCGACCGCCACGTGCGGCACGTGGTCGATGAGGTTGTGCGTGGCCCGGTTGCCGACGCCGAACAGGGCGATCGCCTGCTGGTAGACCGGGTCCCAGCGGGCGGTGTGATGGACGTGGTTGTTGTCGGCGTAGTGGCCGGCGGGGGTGAGGGTCTTGCGATCGCCGCCTTCGAGGTGGATGCCCCCCTGGCCGTTCTGGTAGACGTCGCAGCCGACCACGCCGTGGCCGGTGCCGCCTTCGACCCGCACGCCCCAGTTGCCCATGTTGCGGATCGTCGAGGCCACGACCCGGACCTTGGAGCCGCCCTTGACCACGAACGCGCTGCCGCGTCCGGCCTCGACCATGAGGCCGCGCAAGGTGACGTTCGAGACGTTGTCCAGCCGGACCAGGTCGCGGACCACCGAGACCACCACCTTGCCGGCGGTCAGCGGCGCCGGCGGCCAGAAGTAGAGGATCGAGCTGGTGCGGTCCAGGTACCACTCGCCCGGGCTATCGAGCTCGGGCAGGACGTTCTCGGCGTAGAACCATTGCCCGCTCCGCAGGGCGAAGGTCTGGCCGGGCCTGGGCCCGAGGCTGATGGTGCGGGCCGCGGTGTCGACGCTCCCGAGCGGGATCCGCACGTCGGCCCAGTCCCACACCCAGAAGCCGTGGAGCCAAATGTCTTTCTCGCCGGCCCAGCGGGCCGGGCGGGGGTCGTCGCAGACGAACTTGCCCTCCGCCGTGGTGACGTCCCCCTTCTTGACCGCGCCGGCGGCGTCCACGACGCTCGCGATGTGCATGTAGCCCGCGTTGGGGTAGCGGGCCAGCGTCATCGGCTTGTCCTGGAAGAACACTTCGAGGCCGGGGTCCGACTGGTAGGTCCCGGCACGGTTGATCCCCTCGAGATCGGTAATGCCCAGGGCCTTCAAGTCGGCCTGCCACACCTGGCCTCGTGCCGGCTCGGGGAGGCGCTTCAAGACGGCGGGATCGCTCGTCGGCTTCCACGCGGTCACCACGCGCCCGCCCACGAGGCGCACGGTCTCTCCCCGCCGGGCCCGATACTCGATCCCCGCGGCGTCGGCCCCGCTGTCTTGGGCGGTCAGCTCCAGCGGCCGCGCGAGCTCGTAGGTGCCGCCGCGCACTTCGACGGCGATGCCGCCGGCCGGCAGGGGCCCGGCGGCCTTGCGCTGGCGCACGGCGTCCCTGGCCCGCTGGAGCGTGGCGAAGGGCTGATCCTCGGTGCCGGGGTTGGTATCCTTGCCCTGGGTGGCCACGGTGAAGGTGGCGGCCGTTGCCACGTGGCACGCCAGCGCGAGCACAACCAAGGCCGTGATGATAGCGAGTTTGTTCATGATCGGTCTCCCTGCGCCAGGTACCAGGGGGTGTTATTGAAGGTTGCGATGAAAGTGGAACACCTTCAAAGCCCGGGGGTTGCAACCCCCGGGCTTCGAGACCAGCATTGTAATGCCGCAGCCCGGGCGGTTTCCAGCCCAGGCAATGGCTAGGGTGCGGATTCCCCGTCGAGCCGGGGCCGGCGGTTGTCGGTCTGACAGGGAACCACCTCAGGTCGGTCGACCCGGCCGTGGCAGGTTCCTCTCGCCCTGCGGCGGAGCGAAGATGGGCCTATACGCGGGGCGGCCCCAAACAGTAATCTCAATTGCCGGCAATCCGAGGCGCTTGCGACGAGACTCCAGGGACGCGACGTCCGTCGTTGGCATTTCCTCCATAATGTATAGCCACTCGAGGCTCGGGAGGGAGAGGAGTGGAGTAAGATCCTTCTGCGCGATGCGATCAAGGTAGACCCCATGCAGCTTGTTCAGGCGCCCCAGCGGGGCGAGGTCGGTCACGGGAGTCCCGAATATCGCAAGCGTTTCGAGGTTGCTTAGTGCTCCCACGGGGCCCAAGTCCCTCACTCCGGTTCCAATCAAGGTGAGGGTCTCCAGGTTCGTCAGGCCTGCCAGTGGGCCGAGATCCGTCACGGGAGTGTCGGCAAGGAAAACGCGCTTAAGCTTGGTAAGCCTCGCGAGCGGACGAAGGTCGGCGACGCGGGTGTTGCTCAGGTCCAAGTGCTCCACGTCGGTGAGGCCGGCGAGAGGCCCGATGTCCGACACACGCGATCCGCTGAGGCTGAACCCCCGCAGGGTCCGCTCCTTCGCGCGGCGGACGATCGTCTCCCACAGCCGGGGCAAGTCTGTTGGCTCCGCCGAGAACAGGGCGACGAACAGCCGGGGCTCGGGCAAGTCGAACGGGAGATCGGATGACCGGAAGAAGGTCATCTCCGCTTGACAGCACCGGTCGATGGCGGCTTCGCGCATGGGATCGCTGAGGCCGGAATGGGGATCCGCGGCCAGGTGGGCCAGGAGCACCCCGGCCTCGTAACGTGGACCGACGACCCCAATCCTGCTGAAGTCCGGCCCGAACAGGGCCTCGGCCAACTCCTCGGGCCACCCCGGCCGGTTGGCCAGGAGCTCGAACAGGAAGATGAGCGTCTCGCGCCACAGGGGGGCTTGGGCGAGTTGGGCGAGGCTCTCCGGGTCCGTGCCGTGGGCGGCCTGGCGGCGCTTGAGCCAGCCGGGGGAAGTGACCTGCTCGCTTAGGAATTGGGCGGCGAAATACTCCTGAAAGGAGAGGTGCATGAAGGCGAATTGGCCTTCGCCGCGGGGGAGCAGCAGGCCGCTCCGCCGGCCGATGTAGTCGACGAAGGCGGCGGCCCGGGCCTCGTCGCGCCCGTAGCCCGACTCCCCCATGGCCTGGAGCACCCAGTGCTCGACGTCGGCCTTGTCGGCGAGAATCTCCTGCTGCACGTCGGCCTTGTCGGCGAGGATCTCCTGGGTGGAGCCGGCCGAGGCCCGGCGAAGCTGCATCTCGAAGCCGACCCGGGCCAGCCAGCGCTTCTTCTGGGCCAGCGGGAGGTCCATTTCCCTGAGGCGGCGGTACTCGTCGATTGACTCGAGGTAGGCGTCGGCCACGGCGTCGTACAACAGGGCCCGGCCGTGGGGCAGCCGGGCCTGGACGCGGTAGATCAGCGCCATCAGGGTCAGGAGGTTGGGGATGCGGGCGAGGCTTTGGGTGGCCCTGTCGCGGCGAATGGCCGCCAGGAGCTCCCCCGCCCCCACCTCGGCCCGCTCGGCCACCGCCTCACGATGCGTAAACCAGTTCCGGGCAAACTCGTCGACCTGCTGATCGTTGAACGGCGCCGCGTACATCACGTCCGCGATCGGGCGTGTGATAATAGAAGGCGGCCCCATCGGGTGCAAGTCCTCTCCTTCGACGAATTGAAACGGCACGGCCTCGTAGCCTACGATCCGGGAGGTCAGGAGCCAGCGGCACGAGGGATACTTCTCGAGGCCCTCGAGGAATGCCTCATGGAGCGACTCCCGGGCCGCCACGTCGCCGATCTCATCCAGGCCGTCGAGCATCACGAGGGCCTGCCCGCGCTGGAGCACAGGAAGCAGGGCTTCGGGCGTGAGCACGCCTCGGGCCATGCCGTGGGCCAGGAGGGCCTCCAGCAGGCCCTCCCACGTGATGCCGCGGGAGATGGGCAGCTCGCGGAGCACCAGGGGGATCGGCACGAGCCGGCCCAGCCGGGCCACACACGGACTCCCGTGGGGCCGCGCCATTTGCCAGGCCAGCCAGCTCACCAGCGTCGACTTGCCGCTGCCCGGATCGCCCAGCACGACCAGGCGCGGGCTCGCCTCCAGGGCGTCGAGCACCGGCTGCGTCTTGGGCCAGGCGGCCGGGTCCTCCTCGGGCGCGATCCGCTGCGCGCCCAGGCGCGGCTCGACAAACAGGCGGTCCATCCCCACGTCGAGGTACTCGCCCACGCGCGGCAGTCCCACGAAGCGGATGTATCCGTGCCACCTAAGTACGCTCTCCAGGTACTGCGCGAGGACCGGGTCCTGAAACGGGTCATCAAACTCCGTCCGGACTGGGATCGCGCGTCCAGTTATGGATGTGATCCAGGCTGTCCGGCGTCGCTTGCCCATCACGGTGCCTCCGAACCGGGCGGCTCGTTGCCGCGGAGGTAGCGGGCGAACGCCTGGAGATCCGCGCCCGGCGCGAGCATGACGTCGTGCAGGAGCCCCTGGACCCAGAAGACGTTCCAGTCGGCCGGGTCGGGCAGCGCGGTCTGGCAGCGGTACTCGGGGACCGGCGTGGTGGGGTCGGCCCGGATCGACTCGGCCCGGCGCAGGCGGCCGAGCACCCGGTGGAGCGGCAGGCGCTTCTCCTCTTCCTCTTCGTCCGTGGTCTCGGGCTGCATCAGCCGCACCGGCTTGAAGCGGGCCCAATCCAACAGGTACCGGCCCACCGCAAGGTCCGACTCCCAGAGGCGGTACAGATCGGGATGGAACTGGTAGACGTAGGCCACGATGAGCATGCGCCTGGCCTCGACGACCATGGCGGGGTCGTCGGCATCGCCCTCCTGACGCGGCAGGCGCGCGCGGAACCTCTGCACGAGGTTGGCAAGGCCCTTGATGCGGCGCGGGTTGGGGGGCAGGCAGGCGTGGTCGCCGATCGCCCCATCGAGCCACTGGCGCACCACGTCGTCCGGGAGCAGGTCGAGGAGGAACTGCTTGGGGTTGCCCACGCGGGGGACTCGCCACACGTTTTGGCACAGCTTCTCGAGGTAGGCGGCCGCGCGCTCGGCGCGGAGCGCGTCGCTGCCCGGCGGCGCGGGCACGCACCGGGCGATCGCCTCCTCGACGATCTGCTGGTTCATGCCCAGCACGAACACGCAATTGGGAAGGGTCAGGTAGATCTTCAGCCCTTCGAGGAGCCGGTAGGCGACGTCGGGCTGGCAGCGGTCCAGGTCGTCGATGAGCACGACCACGCGCGGGTCTTTGCCGGGCGCCACCTGGGGCAGGATCGCGCCGATGGCGGCCTGGAGCTGCTCGCGGATGGTGTGCGACGGGAGCGTCACCGCCAGGTGCTCCTCTTCCCACTTCTCGCCCACCTTCTGGATTTGGGACGCCTGGATGCCGATCTTCCTGGTCAGCTCCTCCATCGAGAACAACGCCCCCTTGACCGTGACGGCCATGGCCTTCTTGAGCCGGGCGAGCCCCTTGAGATACCAGGCCATCTGAGAGCGCATCTCGTGCAGCAGGGCGACCACGGGAACCGCTTCATTCTGATAGCGCCAGGCCTCGAACCAGACCACGGTTGCGCGGTCCTTGTGCTTGCCCGCGGGCAACTGCGTGCCCAGGCGGGCCTTGACCGTATTGACCTCCGCGTCGGTGTGCTGGGGGGAATCGCCCACCAGGTAGAACTGGAGCTGATGGAGGAAGCTGGTCTTGCCCGACCCCCAATCGCCGTGGAGGCCGAACACCTGGGGGGGATCGCAGGAGGCGATGGCGTCGCCGACCTCGCGCACCAGGGGCCATCGCTCCAGGCGGTCGTCGAGCACCGGCTCGTCGTTGTGAAGCGTCATCGGCGACCCTCATTTCGGACGGGAAAGGCACCTCCATGATACCTTAGGCGGGATTCCCCCGTCAATGTGCCGCGCACGCCCTTCTCTGGGCCGTTCTTGTGACCTAGACTTGAGCAAGCGGGCGCGGGCCCCTGGGTCGAACGGGGCATGCGCCCCCGACGCTCCGTTTGCCCTCCATCTCCACAAGGAGCCCTGTCGATGTGCCGTCGAGTTACCGCCGTTGTGGCCATCCTGGGGGTGGCCGTCCTCGGGATGGCTTCCCGTGCGTGTGCGGCCCCGGAGGCGGAGAAGTCCGCCGGGAAAGCCCGGAAACCGGACGTCTGGTTCGTCCCCACGCCGCACGACGTGGTCGAGAGGATGCTCGATTTGGCCCAGGTGAAAACCAACGACGTGGTCTATGACCTCGGCAGCGGCGACGGCCGGATCGTGATTGCGGCAGCCGGGAAGCACGGCTGCAAGGCGGTCGGCGTCGAGCTCGATCCGAAGCTGGCGGAGCAGTCTCGGGAGAATGCGCGCAAGGGCGGAGTGGAGCACCTCGTGCGGATCGAGCAGAAGGACCTCTTCACCGTCGACCTCAGCGACGCGGACGTGGTCACGCTGTACCTCCTGGTCGACCTGAACAAGAAGCTGATCCCGCAACTGACGAAGCTGAAGCCCGGCGCCCGGATCGTTTCCAACGCCTTTCCCATCGTCGGCTTGCAGCCCGACAAGGTGGTCGTGGTGAAGTCCGCGACAAGAACCCAGCCTTGCACGCTCTACCTCTACACGGCCCCGATCAAGACTCCACGTCAGAGTGCCGCAGCTCCTGCGACGAGCGCGACGCCCGCTCAGCCCCAACCGGCTCCCACGGCGCCACCGCCCGCCCAACAAGCCCCGCCCACGCCGGGGAAGGATCCGGGCGACGGCAAACGCCTCGCTGCCGTCTTCGCGCCCGGCGAAGTGGTCGCCTACCAGGACGGGGCCGTCTTGAGCCGCACGCTGCTCGCACGATCGGGCGGGTACGTCAAGGTGCTCGCCATCGACCGGCAAGAAGAGCTGACCGAGCAGGCGATCGCGTTCGAGACCCTCATCTACGTTCTCGAGGGAGAGATCCGGCTGACGGTTTCCGCAGATTCCACCGCGGACCACACCCTCCGCGCCGGCCAGTCGATGATCGTCCCTGCCAACGTGGCCCAGGCGGCCAAGGCCGTCAGCCCGGCCAAGATCCTCGTGGTCATGATCCGGCCGTGAATGGCATGCGGTCTGAATGCCATGGGAATGCCCTGGGGTCAGAGCACCCTCTGTCCGTAGCGAATCGGTGGCTTTGGCCTACTGGCTCAAGTGCGCTCTGACCCCCGCAGGCAGAACCGGATTGGACCCGACCCCATCTTCCTTTCATTCTTCTCATCTTTTTTTCCGCCCGGTGCCACAACAGCCGGCCTTCGACGATCCGGCGACGTCAGCCGCTTAACCGAGGTGCTGCGTCAGGCGATCGAGCACTTCGCCCTGCGGGCCGCGGAGGGTGATTTCCAGGGGCATCTGGCCCGGAAGACTGTGGGTGGCGCAGCCAAAACACGGGTCGTACGCCCGGAACGCCATCTCCACCATGTTCAACAACCCCTCGCTCACACGACCCCCGTGGATCAGACCCGCCGCCGCCTTCTTCACCGACAGCGAGATCGGCGCGTTGTTGTTCG
>Ga0315290_10000133_pt1 | contig 43988 bp, 28 predicted proteins | sample YL17G12_0_MG_FD_203627 | JGI IMG/M metagenome (GOLD analysis project Ga0315290, IMG submission 203627) | Sediment microbial communities from Yellowstone Lake, YNP, Wyoming, USA - YL17G12_0 | ecosystem: Environmental > Aquatic > Freshwater > Lake > Sediment | place: USA: Wyoming | collected... | reverse complement strand
CCGGAGAATGGGATCGCCCTGATCCGCCCGCCCTACGTCTCCCTCTCCACCCGCCGGCTCGGGCCAGTCAATACGGCGGTTGCCACGCAGTGGTTGTTCGAGCGGGCCGTCGAACGCGCGCTGCACGGGATGAGCGAGCCGCCGGACGCCGTCTATGGGCACTTCCTTTACAGCGCCGGGGCCGCCGCGATCCGGATGGGGCGGCGCCTGGGGATCCCCTCCTTCGTCGCCGTGGGTGAAGGGACGTTCTGGAGCATCGCACCGCTGGGGTTGGCGCGGGCCAAACGCGATTTTCGCGACGCCACCGGCATGATCGCCGTTTCCACGGTCCTCAAAGGGAAACTGATCGGCGAACTGGGGATTCCCGAAGAGAAGATCTCCGTCTTCCCCAACGGAGTGAATCTCCAAGAGTTCTTCCCCCGCGAGCGCCGGCAGATGCGGACCAAGTACGCCCTGCCACCGGACCGGTTCCTCGTGGCCTACGTCGGCAACTTCCTGCCTGAGAAAGGCGTGGCGCGGGCCGCCGAGGCCATCCGGGACCTGGAGGGAGTGGGGGGGATGTTCGTGGGATCGGGGCCGCTGAGGCCGTCCGGTCCGAACGTTGTCTTTGAAGGCCGAGTGCCCCATGCCTGCGTTCCGGAACTCCTTTCCGCCGCCGACGCGTTCCTCCTCCCCAGCGACGTTGAAGGGTCATCGAACGCGACCGTCGAGGGGATGGCCTGCGGTCTGCCCGTAATCGTCTCCAAGGGCGAGTTCAACGACGAGATCGTGGACGACCAGGCGGCGATCCGAGTCGATCCGGACGATATTCCGGCCATCCGCCGCAGCATCGTGGCGCTGAAAGAAGATCCCGCGCTGCGCCGGAAGATGTCCCTGGCAGCCCTCCAGAAGGCCAAGACGCTCGATATCCACGAGCGGGCGCGGTCGATCCTTGACTGGATGGAGTCCCAGATCGCACCACGATGAACCCCCGCAAGCCAAAAGTCTGCATCCTGAGCACCTCGCACGCCGTGGGCGACGACCGCGTCTTCCACAAGGAGGCCACCTCGCTGGCCAAAGCCGGCTACGAGGTGTCGCTGGTGGTCCAGCACGATCGCGAGGAAGTGATCGATTCCGTGCGGATCATTCCCTTGCGGCAGGCGAGAACCCGATTCGGTCGCTATGTGACGGGCTGCCTCCGCGCGCTGGTCCTTGCCCTCCGCGCCCGGGCCGACCTCTACCACCTCCACGATCCGGAGTTGGTGGCCGTCGGAGTGCTCTTGAAGTTGGCGAGGAAAAGGGTCATCTACGACGCACACGAGGACTACGAGCAGAAACTACTATCCAGGCCGCTACCCAAGATGATCCGGGGACTGGTCGCACGAGCGTGGGGGGTATGGGAGAGATGCGCGAGCCGGCTGTTTGACCACGTCATCACGGCGGACTCACATACCCAGCTCAAGTTTCCCGCCAGCCGGACGACCGTGATCGCGAATTATCCGCCGCTGAAGTTCGCAGCCCTCGAGAACGGCAAGCGACACGAGGGCGATTTTCGGGTGATGTACGTGGGCGGCCTCGGGGACGATCGGGGGATCGGAAAGCTGGTGGAGGCGATCGGCCGCGTTCGCTCCGAGAACGCGCGACTCCACGTGGCGGGCGCCGCCCCCAACCCCGAGTATGCCGGTGCTCTCTCGCGCCATCCTCGGGTGAGCTATCATGGGAAGCTCCCTTGGGAACAAGTCAAGCCTCTGCTGGCCACGGGCCACGTGGGAGCCGTTGTCCTTCAGCCCGTTCCGGCTTACCTCTACTGCCCGGGCGAGAACATCATCAAGCTCTTCGAATACATGGCAGTGGGCCTGCCCGTGTTGATCTCCAGTTTTCCCAAGCTCAAGGCGCTGATTGAAACGATCGACGCGGGGATTGCGGTGGACCCAACGTCGCCCGAGGAGATCGCCCGGGCAATCGACTACCTCCACGACAACCCCGAGGTGTGGCGGCGCATGAGCGAGAACGGCCGAAGAGCCGTGCTGGAGCGCTACAACTGGGAGCACGAAGAGAAGAAGCTCCTGGATCTGTACGCAAGACTGCTGCCGAACGGAGCGCCGTGAGCATGGGAAGCGGTTGCGAGTTGTGCCAAGTCAACGATGAATGGTGATGGAAGGATGCCGTGAGCGTCTCTAAAGAAAGCGACCCGGTGGACCGTGCCGCGCCGCGAGGCGGCAAGGGCCCTGATTCCCCGACGGACGCCGCGCCCAAGCGCAGCAAAGCCGAGGCATGTCAGGTCCTTCCGCTCGCCGACCACGATCGCTGGGACGAGTTCGTGCTGTCCCCGGGACACGGGACGCTGTTCCATACCGCCTGGTGGTATCGTGCCTGGGGCATGCAGCCGACCGTCCAGGCGCTCTGCGACGCGCAGGGGAAGATTCAGGCGGGCATTTGCTACGCGATGGGCCGCCGCTGGGGGCTTAGGAGCATCGTGCGGCCGCCGATGACCCCGCGCAACGGCCCGGTCTTCGCCCCGTTGGCCGACGCGGGACGCCACCGGCAGCACACGCACCACAAGAAAATGACGTCCCTGGCGATTGGCGCCCTGCCGAGGCTCGCGGCCTACGACTTCATTCTCCGCCCGGACGACGCCGACGTGATGCCGTTTCTGTGGAACGGCTTCGACACGCTGATCGTCTACACTTACGTCGTCCCGCGCACGGAGCGCGATACCTGGATCAAGCACGCCTCGAAGACACAGCAGCGCCGGGTGCGCACCGCCGCTCGCCACGCCGAGGAAGAGCAGTACGGCTTCGAGCCCGATCCTGACTTCGGCGAAGTGCTCGCCCTGTTGAAGGCGACCGCGGAGGCGAAGCGGTACTCGATGGCCCGGTTCGTCGGGTCCCTTCCGGCGTGGTGGCGAGAGGTCCAGGCCCGGCAGGCGGGCAGCGCCTACCTGCTGCGAGACGGCGCAGGCCGGCCGGCCTGCGCAGCGCTCATGGTCTACGATTCCCAGTGCGCCTATTACCTTGGCGGCGGAATACGGAGCGACCTGCGCAGCGGGTCCATTGTGAACGTGCTCTTGTTCCACCGCATGATCCAGGATGCCCACGCCCAAGGCCTGGACTTCGATTTCGAGGGCTCGGTCCTTCCCGGCGTCGAAGGGTTTTTCCGCAGCCTCGGAGGGGAGCTCCGGCCGCTGTACCGCGTCGTGAAGCTCCCTTCCCTGGTCTCGTACTTGATCTGGTCGGGCTACCGATATCTCAAGGGGCATCGGAAGCGGGCCTGGATCGTAGTCGACTGACCATGCTCCGTCCCAGGAGGCGACAGCGTGAAAGCCATCGTCTCACCGAACGTCCAACCGAGGAGTCCCGTGAAGGCCCTTCTGCACGTCCCTGAGCTGGCGCGGCGGAGCCGATTGCACTACGCGGCAAGCGTTCTTTCCGACTCCATCGCGCTGGACCCGCCCCTGGAGATCGTCGAGGCACGCGACGCCGACTTTCGCGGCCTTCTTCTCCCCAACGGAGTCGTCGTCCCGGAGGAGGAGTTGCAGGCGGTGTTCTCCACGATCACCCTTGGCCGGGAGCTGGAGACGGGGAAGTTGGACCCGATGGGCCGCTTCGACGAATCGGCGATTGCCTGGGACATTTCGAGGCCCTGGATCGACGTTCGCGCCGCGGACCTCGCCGCCCGCCTGACCGAAGACGGCTGCGGCGCGCCGCGAGAACAGGGCAGGTTTCGGGTCGTCGTTTCCCACGACGTCGATCGGATCACGGGGGCGGAATTGACGGCGATTGCGAAACGTCTGCTCCACGCCACCGGCTTCCGGTCCGGCGCGGGTCCAAGTCCCTCCCTGCCCTTCTCTCCCAATGCCTATCGCGACAACATCCGGCGCCTGCTCGAATTCGAGCGGGCCCAGGGGATCACGGCGTGCTACTTCCTGCTGTCCGGTCCCTACGGACTGCGGCGCCATTCGAGCCGCTACGACGCGCGGTGGTCGCAGGCGAAGAAGCTCATCGGGGAGATCCTGGGAGCCGGCATGACGATCGGCCTCCACGGGAGCTACTACGCCCGCGATTCGGGAAGCTACCTGGTGGAGAAGGATCGCCTGGAGCAGGTGACGGGCGTTGGGGTCATCTGCCACCGGAACCATTACCTCCGCTTCGATTCCCGGCGGGTGTGCAGCCAGCTTGAGGCCGCCGGCATTCGATACGAATTCAGCGTGGGTTTCGGCGAGCGGATGGGATTCCGCGCCGGCACGGCACGGCTCTATCGGATGTTCGACCTGATGAACGGCCGGCCGGCCAGCCTGGCGTCGGTCCCCCTGGTGTACATGGATACTTTCACCGGCGACCCTGCCGCGGCGTCGGACCGGGACTCGATCCTCGGGCAGCTTCGCGCCGTTCTGGTGGAAGCCAAGAGGGTCCACGGCTGCGTCTCCCTGCTGTTCCATCCCGAGCTTCTCCTGGCCAGTCCCGGCCTGTGGACGTTCTTCGAGGAAGTCGTCCGCGTGTGCAGGGACTTGGGCGCGGACCTTGCCAGCCCTCTGTCGGATTGGCCGGCGTGGCCCTCCCTGCCCGGCGAGCCCTCGGGGGCCGCTCCCGCCGCTGGCACCCGTGAAACGGCCTTGGCGGTCTCGGTGCGCTCCGGGCGGCCCAAAGCATCGCCCAAGGTCGATCGATCCGGCGAGCCCGGGCCCTATCCGGAGGGCCGCTCCTTCGCCTTCACGATCATCGACGACACCGACAACGCCACGGTCGAGAATACCAGGCCGGTCTACGATCTACTTGACAGCTTGGGCATGCGCACGACCAAGACCGTTTGGATCTACCCATCGCGGGGCAAGTTCGGGGGAGAGTCGTTGGCGGATCCCGAGTATCGCCGGTGGGCCCTCGATCTCAAGCGGCGCGGCTTCGAGATCGCCCTGCACGGAGTCGGCTCGGGAGAGTTCCTTCGCGAAGAGATTGTCGAGGGCTTCCGGCGGTTCGAGGACATCTTTGGCACCTATCCAAGTCTCTACACCAACCACTTCGAGAACCCCGACAACTTGTACTGGTCGCCGAAGAGCCGAGTGGCATTGCCCGTGGGCGGGGTTCTCTCGTTCCTGGATGCCCTGAAGAGGCTGTTTCGCCGCCGAGAAGGCTCGCATGGCGGTGAGAATGCCACTTCGCCTCATTTCTGGGGCGACTTGGCCAAGGAGCACATCAAGTACGTACGAAACCTGACATTCAACGGAATCAACACTCTGAAGTACGATCCCCGCATGCCCTACCAGGTTCCAGCCAAGGAGGAGTACTCGAACTACTGGTTCAGCTCCTCGGATGGGCATACGCTGGAAGAGTTCTCCTCCCTGATCGCGCCCCAGAACGTTGGCCGGCTTGTCCGCGAGCAGGGCGCCTGTATCGTGTACACCCATTTCGCCTCGCAGTTTGTTCGAGGCGGGAAGGTCGATGCGGTCTTCGAGGAAAGGCTTCGTCACCTGGCGAGCCACCGGGGGTGGTTCGTGCCGGCGGGCGTGCTGCTCGATCATCTCCTGGCCCGCAAGGTCGACCAGGAGGATCCCGGCTACGGCTACTTGGCCGCTCTCGGAGTCAGATGGCTCGCGCATCGGATGATCAAGTACCTCCGCTATCGCCGCTAGCAGGGGCCGAGAAGATCACCCGGCTCCAGGAAAACGGGGAAGCCATGTGAGCCTACAAGCAACGGTTGATCGAGTACTACACCTCCCGCGGCACTCCATTTCAGGTGGTCAACTCCGTGCTATGGGCGGAAGCGAATCGGATCATCGAGCCCTGGGAACCGGCGGAGGCCGATACCCGGATCTCCGCCGGGGATGCAGCGTTGCTGATCCGTCGCTTTCCGCGTGGCCTTCTGGTGCGCTGCACCGACGGCTTCCACCCCGGAAACGCGCACTCCGACTGGTACGAGGTCATCTGCCGGCGGTTTGTCGAACTGAGCGAGTACCCGTCGAAGAAGAGGAGTCAGATCAAGCGGGGCCTCAAGAACTGCTGGGTCAAGAGAGTGGGTGCCGAGACGATCGCGGCGGCCGGCTACGAGGTGCACATGGCGGCGTACCGGCGCTATCGCAACGCCGAAGTGCCCTCGCTTGGTGAGAACGCATTCAAGAACAACGTACTGGCGACGAAGGACTTTGCCGACCTCATTGAGTACTGGGCCTGCTACGCCAAGGACAGGCTTGTCGCCTATGCCACGGTCTGGCTCTACGACCGAATCGAGGCAAACTACACCGCAGTGCGACTACACCCGGATCACCTCGAGTGCCATCCCGCCTATGCGCTGTTCCACTGCATGAACGAGCACTACCTGCGGGAACAGAACTTCCAGTACGTCAACGACGGAGAACGAAGCGTTCTTCACGAAAGCGGGGTCCAGCAATTCCCGATCAGCAAACTGGGCTTCGAGTACGGGTATACGAATCTCCACGTGCACTATCGGCCGAGCCTTGCCTTCTTCTTTCGCCTGCCGAGCGTCGTCCGACGTCTTGCCGCCAAATGGAGTCCGAGAGTGGCCGCCGTGTGCGAGCTCGATAGGTTGGCCGTAAGGCCGAAACCCCTTGTGCCCGGCCAAAGCTGAGTCCCCACCTCGCTTCCCGTCCCTCGAGCGTTCCCCAGGCGATGAAGATCCTGCTTGTCAATCATTACGCCGGCTCGCCGAAGCACGGAATGGAGTACCGCCCGTACCACCTGGCGCGCCAGTGGGTGCAGCAAGGGCACCAGCTGACGATCGTCGCGGCCTCCTTCTCCCACCTCCGCACGGTAGCCCCGCCGGCCAGCGGCCGGGTGACGGAAGAGTGGATCGACGGCATCCGCTACCTCTGGCTGAAGACGCCCGAGTATCACGGCAACGGCGTTCGCCGCGCGGTCAACATGTTCGCCTTTGCGTGGCACCTCCAGCGTCACGGCGGGAGACTCGCTCGCGAGTGCTCTCCGGAGATTGTCATTGCCTCGTCCCCTCATCCCTTGATCATCTACTCCTGCGTGCGGATCGCCAGGAAGGCCGCAGCGCAGTTGGTCTTCGAGGTTCGCGACCTCTGGCCGCTGACGCTGGTCGAGGTGGGTGGGATGTCACCGTGGCACCCCTTCGTTGCCCTCCTCCAGGGCGCCGAGAACTACGCCTATCGCCATGCCGATCGGGTCGTGTCGGTCCTCCCCAAGGCGGACGAGCACATGCGCCGCCACGGCATGGCGGCGGGCAAGTTCGTCTACCTCCCGAATGGGATCGACGCGGCCCAATGGGAGGCCGACGCCTCCCCGCTGCCCGCGGAGCATGCCCAGGTGCTCAGCAGGCTCAAGGAGGAGGGCTGCTTGCTGGTGGGCTACGCGGGAGGGCACGGGATCAGCAATGCGCTGGACGCCCTGCTCGAGGCCGCCCGGCTCGTGGACGATCGACGCCTCCGCTTCGTCCTGGTGGGCCAGGGACCCGAAAAGGACCGGCTCCGGGGCAAAGCGGAGCAGGCGGGCGCAGGCCAGGTGTTGTTCCTGCCTCCCGTCCCCAAGGCCTCCATTCCCGCGCTGCTGGCCGAGATGGACGTCCTCTATCTGGGCTGGAATCGCAATCCGCTGTACCGCTTCGGAATCAGCCCGAACAAGCTCTTCGACTACATGATGGCCGGCAAACCGGTGGTGCACGCGGTCGAGGCGGGCAACGACCTGGTGGCGGAAAGCGGCTGCGGCATCTCCTGCGCGCCGGATGACCCCGCCGCCATCGCCGCCGCGATCCGCGACCTGCTTGAGCGGCCGAGAGTCGAGGTCGAGGCCATGGGACGCCGCGGCCGGGCATACGTGGTTCGCTGCCATGACTACGGCATGTTGGCCCAGCGGTTTCTGAAGAGCCTCGAATGATGTCGCGCACCGATCAGGACGGCTTCGTTTCCTGCCCCGTATGCGGCCATCGCATGCTGCCCTTCGGTAAGGCGTCGTACTGCTTGCCCGGCCCGCGCCGCGTGGACACCGACGTGCTATCCTGCCGTGCATGCGGCCTGCTGAAGCGGGATTCGTCCGGGATCGACCTGGAGGATCATTACAGCGTTGCCAGCTACACCTCCTTGGCCAACGAAGCCCGCTTTCACGCCGCGAGGATCGGCTTCTTTGAGTCTCTCTGGCGCCTGGCACAGCGCACAGCGCGGGCCCCGATCAAACGCTGCCTCGATTTCGGATGCTCCTACGGGCACTTCCCGGCCCTCATGGAAAAGAGGGGGTGTGATGTCGTCGGCATCGAAGTGGCCGACGAACCGCGGGATCTGTGCCGCCGAAAAGGCTTCAAGGTATACAAGCAGATCGAGGAGATCCCCGAGGAGGCGACGTTCGACCTCGTCACAGCCATCGACTCCATCTACTATCTCGACGATTCCTTGACGTTTCTTCAGCACGTTGGCCGACATCTGGCTAAGCACGGGACGCCGTTGCTCCGGGTGACCAACAGGAACTGGATTGCGCGCGTGCTCAAGGTCCTTGGCAAGGATCACTATGGCAACTGGCTGGGGGATGGTACGCTGTTCTATAGTGCGAGATCCCTCAGGAGACTCTTGGAGTCGGGCGCGTTCTCGATCCACAGCGAGCATTACTGGGAACGCGGTAAGCAAATGCCTCAGATGAAGAAGGCGCTGTACTGCGCCGCGGCCGCGGTGTCCTGGGCGACGTTGGGCTCGCTGATCCTTGCCCCGGGTATCACCGTGCTTGCAGGGAGGTCGAACGCTTGAAGCACCGCCTGTGGGAGCGAGAGTTCGCCCGGCTCATCGAAGCGTTCTTCGGGGGCGGCAGCGTTTCCCTTCTTTCCAAGGGACGTGTGGCGCTGTACGCCGGGCTCCGCGCGATGAGCCTCCCGGCCGGCTCCAAGGTCCTCCTGCCCGGCTATACCTGCATGGTCGTACCCTCCGCGGTCCAATACGCGGGCCTGGAGCCCCTCTACGTCGACGTCGACCCGAGCCATTACAACCTCGATCCGGCCCTGCTGGCCCAGGTCCCCGCCCAGAACGTGGCAGCCGTCATCGTGCAGCACACCTACGGCATCCCTTGCGACATGGCCCCGATCCTGGCGTGGGCTGCCGCCCGGCAGATCCCCGTGATCGAGGACTGCTGCCATGCTTTCGGCAGCCGCGCCGCAGGAGGACTGTGCGGAACCCTTGGAGCCTTCGCTTTCATGTCGGGACAGTGGAACAAGCCCTTCTCGACAGGACTGGGAGGAATCCTCCTTGTCAACGATGCGGCCCTTGCCGGCCGGGTCGGCCGGCTGATCGCGGGAGAGTTCGCGGCGCCGGGGTGGATGCGGAACCTGTTTCTCCAGGCCCAAATCCTGGCCTACGGCCTCGTCGTCCGTCCCCACACTGCCGGCCGCATCACCCGCCTCTACCGCTTCCTCACCCGCTGGGGTCTGGCAATCGGCAGCTCTTCGCAAGCCGAGCTGGCCGGCATCATGCCCGAAAACTACTGCTTGACGATGGCTCGATGCCAAGTCCGAAAAGGGCTCCGGGAGATCGCTCGCATCGAGGAGAACCAGCGGCATCGCCGACTCGTGAGCGCGTTGTACCAGCGGCGGCTTGCGGAAATCGGGTTCGCGCCCCTCTCGATACCCCCGTCGATCGCCGGCGAAGACGCGATTCCCCTGCTCCGCTACCCCGTGCGCGTGGCCAATAAGCCGGAGGTCCTGCGAAAGGCGGAGCGAGAGGGCGTCGAGATCGGTTCTTGGTTCGAAGTGCCCCTCCACCCGGCTGGAACGCGGATGGAGGACTTCGGCTACCGCGACGGCGCGTGCCCCCAAGCAGAAGCTGCCTGCCGCGAGGTCGTCAATCTCCCCACGCACCGAGGAATCACGAACCGTCGCGCCGAGCGAACGCTCCAGTTCCTGAAGCGGGTGGCGGTCCCCGCGGCCTTGTAGTTCAACGGCGTGCCGCTGCCCGATACCTGTCGACAGAGCCTTCCGAGAATGCGGCTCGTGCTCAACCGTGCCTTGGCCCGGCAAACATCGACAAGAGAAGTCTCACAACCCGCCTGACAGGGCATTCCGTTCTTCGAGAGTCTCTCTCCATGGCGCAGGACTTGCGGATCGGCTGGGTCGGCTTTCACGCGGAAGGACAGGCGGCCCTGGCCGCCTTGCTCGAAGCGGGGATCCCAGTCGAGGCGGTATTGACGCTGACCGAGCGTGAATTGGCCAAGCGGAGCGGGCGCTCTTCCTATGAGGAGCTTTGCGCCCGGTATGGTGTCCCCCTGCACAAGATACGCCACGTCAATGACCCCGAATCCATTGAGTTGCTGCGAAGCTTGTCGCTCGACGTGGTCTTCGTCATCGGCTGGAGCCAGATCGTCGGTCCGGAAGCGCTTCGGACGCCGCGGTTGGGCATGGTCGGGGCCCATGCCGCGGTCCTGCCCCGCAACCGCGGCAGCGCGCCGGTAAACTGGGCGATCCTTCGCGGTGAGACCGAGGGAGGCAACACCCTGATGTGGCTCAACCCCGAGGTTGACGAGGGGGAGATCATCGACCAGGCGTCCTTCCCAATCACGCCGTACGACACCTGCGCCACGGTCTACGACAAGGTGGCCCAGTCGAACCGCGAGATGATTCTTCGCCTGGTCTCTCGGCTGAAGGAAGGCCAACGGCCCGGCCGGCCGCAACCCCCGAGCCATGACCCGATCTTGCCTCGCCGCCGGCCCGAGCACGGACAGATCGACTGGAAGAAGCCCAACCGGGAGGTGTACAATTTCATTCGTGCCCTGACGCGACCCTATCCCGGCGCATTCAGTTGGCTGGACGGCCGGCGTTACTTCCTGTGGGACGCCGCCCTGCTGCCGGGGGAGCCGTACGGCTCGGCGATGCCGGGCCAGGTGGTCGGAGCCGTGTTGAGCCCCCACCCCGGCGGCGCGTGTGGACAAGTGGTTGCGTGCGGCCACGGTGCGGTCATCGTCCTGGAAGTGGAGTCGGCCGAAGGGTTGGTCCTCAAAGGCCCGAAGCTGAGCGAACAGGCATGGGAAGGGAAGGTTTGGTCGAATGAGTGATCCAGCAGCCCGCCGAGTTCTGGCCATTGCCGCGCATCCCGATGACGAGGTCCTCGGTTGCGGCGGCACGCTGGCCCTGCACGTCGACGCCGGAGACCGGGTGACAACGCTGATCGCGTGCGAAGGAGAATCGCTGCGATACGGAGCGGGCGGGGTCAACCAGGCCTCGCATATCCAGGAGGCCGGCAAGGTCCTCGGCGTTCATGAGGTGCGCGTGCTCGGTTTTCCAGATCAGAAACTGGATACGCTCAGCCTGGTCGACGTCATCCTGCCGCTCGAGAAGGTCATCGACCAGACGCGCCCCGACGTCGTCTACTGCCAGTACGGGGGGGACCTCAACCGCGACCACTATATCCTGTTCCAGGCGGCCCTCGTGGCCACCCGGCCGATCGTGGAGTGTATCCAGGCGGTGTACGCCTTTGAAACCGCCAGCAGCACCGAATGGGCCTACCCGCGGACTTTCGTCCCCGATACCTGGGTCGACATCTCGGCAACGCTGGAACGGAAGATCCGGGCCATGGCGTGCTACACGAGTGAGGTGCGCGACTCGCCCCATCCGCGGTCGTTGGAATCCCTGCGACACCGGGCCGCGTACTGGGGCAACCAGACTGGCGTGCGAGCGGCAGAGGTATTCATGACCGTTCGGAGAGTCCACCGAAATGGGCAAACGCCTGTTTGACGTTGTCGCCTCGATGGCGGCGCTGCTCGTGCTCTCACCAGTGTTCCTGCTCGCCGCGATCGCCATCCGCCTCTCGGGACGCGGGCCGATCCTGTACCGCGCGCAGCGATGCGGTCGCGGCGGCGAGCCGTTCACCATGCACAAGTTCCGTACGATGGTCGTCGAGCAGGGGCCCAAAGCCAGCGCGATTACCGCGTCGGCCGACGGCCGCGTGTTCCCGGTGGGTCGCCTCTTGCGCAAACTGAAAATCGACGAGTTGCCACAGCTCTACGACGTACTGCGAGGCAAAATGTCGATCGTCGGCCCTCGGCCGGAAGACCTCTCCATCGTCCGCGATCATTACGCTCCCGAACACATGGAGACCCTTACGGTGCGTCCCGGCCTCGCCAGCCCGGGCAGCATCTACAACTATACGCACGGAGAGCGCCTGGTGGGCCGCGAGCACCCGGAGCTGGACTATCTCCAAAACCTGCTCCCGGTCAAGCTCGCTCTGGAAACCGTCTACGTCCGTGAAGCGAGCTTCGCTTACGATCTTCGCGTGATTCTGCGGACACTCCTCGTCATCGGGCAGATTGCGGCAGGCAGACGGCTCTTCCCGGATCCTCCGGAAACGGCGCGGATCGATCGCATCGTGCCCGCTCGGATGGCGCCTGCCGAGGAACGGCAACCGCTCGATCATCTTCCCAAGTCTTCCGCCCCCCAAGCGAAGGCATACGGCCCATGATACTCCAGGGGCTGCTCCCCTGGCTGGAGCGATGACGATGCATGCGACCTCGACCCGCGTCCCAGTGCCCTTCTTCCGCCCCTCGATCGGCGAGGAGGAGATCGAGGAGGTGGTTGGCTGCCTCCGTTCCGGCTGGCTGACCACCGGTTGCCGCACCCAGCAGTTCGAGGACGATTTCGCCGTGGCGGTTGGGGCGAAGCACGCCCTGGCCGTCAATTCCTGCACGGCCGCCCTGCACCTTGCGGTCGAGGCCCTGGGGCTTCGGGCCGGCCAGGCCGTGCTCGTGCCGACCATGACCTTCGCCGCCACGGCCGAGGTGGTCCGCTACCAGGGCGCCGTCCCCCTGCTCGTCGATTGCGACCCCTCGACCCTCAACATGGACCTCCAGGACGCCGAGCAAAAGATCGCCGACCTGAAGGCCGGGCACACGCCCCTGGACCCCGGCCTGAACGTGGCCGGCGTGATGCCGGTCCACGTCGGCGGGCTGATGCTCGACATGGACGCCGTCAAGGCGTTTGCCGCCCGGCACGGCCTGTGGGTCGTCGAGGACGCGGCCCACGCGCTGCCGGCCGCCTTCCGCCACGGCCCGGGCAAGCCCTGGCGACGCTGCGGCGAGAACACCGCCGCGGTGACCTGTTTCTCGTTCTACGCCAACAAGACGATCACCACCGGCGAGGGCGGCATGGCCGTCACCGACGACCCGAGCCTCCAATCCCGCATGAAGCAGATGTCGCTCCACGGGCTGTCCCACGACGCCTGGAAGCGCTATGCCGGCACCGGGAGCTGGGACTACCGGATCGTCGCCCCCGGCTACAAGTACAATCTGACGGACATCGCCTCGGCGCTGGGCATCCATCAACTGCGCAAGGCGGAGCGCCTGCGGCGCGAGCGGGAATCGCTCGCCCGGGGGTACCGGGAATCGCTCGCCGCGCTGGAGCAGGTCGAGCTTCCGCCGGAGCCCAACGATCGCCTCCACGCCTGGCACCTCTTCCCGCTCCGGCTGCGCCTGGACCGGCTGACCATCGACCGCAATGCGTTCATCGATCGGCTGCGCGCCGGGGCCATCGGCTGTTCCGTCCACTGGCGCCCGCTCCACCTGCATCCCTACTACCAGGAGACCTTCGACTGGAAGCCGGAGCACCTGCCGGTGGCCAGCGCCGCCTGGCAGCGCGTGGTCAGCCTGCCGCTGTTCCCGGGCATGTCGGCCGAGGAGCAGCAGGCCGTGGTCGCCGCGGTCAAGGACATCGCTGCCCAGAGCGCCCTCGAATAGAAAGACGCCAACGGCATGAACATGCAGGAATTCCTGGCGCAGGTGGAGCACGCCCTGGACGTGCCCGACGGAACGCTTCGGGAAGAGGACCGGCTGGTGGACCTGGAGAAATGGGATTCGATCGGCGTGCTCATGGTCATCGCCGTCGTCGACCGGCACTACGGCGTGGTGTTGACGGGAGAGGCGTTGATGCAGTGTCAGACGGTGGGGGAGCTGGCCCAACGGGTCCAAGCCTCAGAAAAGTAAAGCAACCGCGACAGATCCGAGCCGGGCCGTGTCGGCCCGGAGAAGCCGGGGCGGCACGCCCCGGCTCGGAGAGAGAATGCTGCATTACTTCTCCGAGAATCCTTAGGAGGCCGGGTGTGCGATGGTTGACAGACAGAGTATACTCCAGATCATCCATGCGGTCATCGACGAGCTGAACGCCCAATGGCCCGATCGTCCCCCGATGACGAAGGAGGGGGACGCCGTGCTGTTCGGCCGCAACGGCTCGTTGGATTCGCTGGGCCTGGTGCACTTCGTCGTGGGCGTGGAGCAGGCCCTTGCCGAGACCCTTGGGGTGAACGTCACGCTGGCCAGCGACAAGGCCATGGCTCGGCAGAGCAGCCCGTTTAGGACCATCGACCGCCTGGCCGACTTCATTGCCGAGCTGCTCGGGGAGTAATCGCAGTGCACGACCGAAGAGTCATCCTGATTACCGGCACGAGCCGGGGGATCGGCCGGCACCTGGCCGACCATTACCGCCAGCAGGGGTGGGCCGTCGCAGGGTGCAGCCGAAAGGGGCTGGAAGACGTTCCCGAAGGGCACCTCCACTTCGCCCTCGACGTGGCCGATGAGCCGGCCGTCAAGGCGATGTTCGCTGCGGTCCGGGAGCGCTTCGGCCGCCTCGATGCCCTGGTGAACAACGCCGGCATCGCCTCGATGAACCATGCGATGCTCACCCCCCTGGACACGGTCGAGCGCGTGCTCAGGACGAACGTCGCCGGCACGTTCCTGTTCTGCCGCGAGGCGGCCAGGCTGATGCAGCGTGCCGGGCAAGGGCGGATCGTCAATTTCACCTCGGCCGCCGTGCCCTGGAAGCTCGAGGGGGAGGCCATCTACGCCGCCTCCAAGGCGGCGGTCGAGTCGCTCACGGAGATCCTGGCCAGGGAGCTGGGCGGGCTGGGGATCACCGTGAACGCCGTGGGGCCGGGCCCGATCCGCACCGATCTGGTCCAAGGCGTCCCGCCCGAGAAGCTCGACGAGCTTCTCCGCCGCCAGGCCATCCACCGCTTCGCCGAGCCCGCCGACGTGGCCAACGTCGTCGACTTCTTCCTCCGCCCGGAAAGCGATCTGGTCACCGGGCAGGTGGTTTACCTGGGAGGGGCTTGACCGGCGTGTTCCTCGACTTCCTCACCGCGACCTTCGCCGACCACCGCGACGCCGACGCGATCGTCTGGCGCGACCTGGCCTGCTCCTACGGCTGGCTCCTGGAGCAGGTTCGGGCGTGGGGCCGGCGGATCGAGGCCGAGGCGGTTCGGCCGGGCACGGTCGCCGCCCTGGAGGCCGACTTCTCGCCCAACGCCGTGGCGCTCCTGTTGGCTTTGGTCGAGGCCCAAGCCGTGCTCGTCCCGTTGACCGGTGCGGTGGCTTCCCGCAAAGAGGAGTTCCTCGAGATCGCCGAAGCGGAGGTGGCGATCCGGCTCGCAGCGGACGACGAGGCGACCTTCACCCGCCGCCCCTGCACGGCCGCGCACCCGATCTACGCCGAGCTGCGAACGCGGCAGCATCCGGGCCTGGTGCTGTTCTCTTCCGGCTCGACCGGCAAGAGCAAGGCGGCGGTCCACGACTTGGTCCCGATCCTCGACAAATTCCGGGCTCCCCGCCACGCCCGGCGCACCATGGCCTTCCTGTTGTTCGACCACATCGGCGGCATCAACACGATGCTCTACACGCTCTCGAACGCGGGGTGCCTGGTGACGGTCGAGGATCGCAGTCCCGAGGCCGTGCTGGGGGCCGTCGAGAAACACCGGGTCGAGCTGCTCCCCACCTCGCCCACGTTCCTCAATCTCCTGCTGGTCAGCGAAGCCTACAAGCACCACGACCTCTCCTCGCTGAAGCTGATCACCTACGGCACCGAGCCGATGCCCGAGAGCACGCTGCGGCGACTGCACGAGCTGCTGCCCCGGGTCGAGCTCTTGCAGACGTACGGGCTGTCGGAGGTCGGCATCCTGCGGTCCAAGTCCAAAAGCTCCGATTCGCTCTGGGTGAAGGTCGGTGGGGAGGGTTTCGAGACCCGGGTCGTCGACGGCGTCCTCCACGTCAAGTCGCGCTCGGCGATGCTCGGCTACCTCAACGCCCCCAACCCCTTCACCCCCGACGGCTGGCTGGTCACCGGCGACGTCGTCCAGCAGGACGGGGAGTTCCTTCGCATCCTCGGGCGCCAGTCGGAGGTCATCAACGTCGGCGGCCAGAAGGTCCATCCGGCCGAGGTGGAGAACGTCATCCAGGAACTCCCCAACGTGGTCGGGGCGGTGGTGTTCGCGGAGCCCAACGCGCTGACGGGCAACATCGTCTGCGCGCAGGTGGCGTTGGCGGAGAAGGAGGATCCCAAGCAACTGGCGCGGCGCGTGAAGCAGCATTGCCGCGAAAGGCTCCCGCCGTTCGCCGTTCCGGTCAAGGTGATCCTCGTGGACGAGGTCGAGCACTCCGAGCGGTTCAAGAAGCACAGGCCCCGCTGAGGGCACGTGGCCGCGAGGCTCGCGTCGAGGCCAAAGAGCAGATCAAGGAAGACGGGGAAGACGTCCATGGGCAGCCGCATCCGAGGGATCCTGAGCGTCGTTCCCGTGCAGGTCCGCACGACGGCGGATCTCGCCGCGCGGTTCGGCGCCGCCGAGGCGGAGCGGACCGCCCGGCTGACGGGCATTCTCGAGGCCCGCGTGGCAGCCCCGGGCCAGACCGCGGGGGACCTGGCGTATCACGCTGCCGGACGCCTGCTGGCCCGGCTGAACGTGGATTGCCGGGACGTGGACGGGCTGGTCTTCGTGAGCCAGACCCCGGATTTCCCCACGCCCGCCACCGCCTGCGTCCTCCAGGACCGTCTGGGGCTTCCCCACGGCGCGCTGGCGTTCGACGTGAACCTGGGCTGCTCGGGCTACCCGTACGGCCTGACGATCGCCGGCGCATTGATTACGGCCGGGGTGGCCCGGCGGATCCTCCTGCTGGTCGGCGATACCTTCACTTCGTTTGTCCACCCGGACGATCGCGTCTGCGCGCCGTTGTTCGGCGACGCCATGACGGCCACGCTGCTGGAGCAGGACGCGGAGGACGACCTGCTGGGGACGGACCTGGGGACCGACGGAGCGGGCTGGGCCAGCCTGATCGTGCCGGTGGGCCAGAGCCGCTACCCGTCGGCCGAGGCGCTGGCCGCCGAGAAGCCGCCGCGACTGGCCGGCCTCGCGCATCCCGAGTTCGTCTCCATGGACGGCGCGGAGGTCTTCTCCTTCACGCTCCGTGAGGTCCCCGGGGTGGTCGAGCGGACCCTCGCCCGTGCAGGACGCGAGGCGGATTCCGTCGACTACTTCTTCTTCCACCAGGCGAACCGGTTCATCCAGGATCACCTGGTGCGAAAGCTCGGGCTGCCGCCGGAAAGGTGTCCGGTTTCCATCGATCGCTTCGGCAACACCAGCGGGGCCTCCCCGGCGCTGACGGCCTGCCACGCGATTACCGAGGTGAACCGGGACCGCTCGGTGGTGGCGATGTTCGTCGGCTTCGGCATCGGATACTCGTGGGGCGGGGTGGTCGCCCGATTGCGGGCCGGGACCGTTTGGCCGGTGGAAGAGGTTTCGGCCGCCGGCTCCGGCCTGGTAGCCCCGCCCGAGGGAGAATCGTAGGCAGCAGGCGCCGGGCGGAATGGACATCAGGATCGTACCGTACGCCGCAGGGCACGAAGAGGAGGTGCGCCGGTTCGTTTCCCGCGTTCGAGCGGCGGGCATCGATCCGCTTCGCTACTCCCTGCGCTTCCCGGAAAGCTGCACCCCCGCCTGGCAGGCCGGCCGGGAAGGGGACGTGCACGAGGAGTACTTCCTGGCGCTGGACTCGGAATCCGTGGTCCGCGGCGGGTACATCCTCAAGCACCAGTCGTTCATGCTGCGGGGCGAGCCCCGCCGGCTCGCCCACTACTCGCTGCCCATCTCCGAGGGGATCGCCGACCGCCGCTTCGCGCCGGTCGCCCTGAAGCTCCTGGAACACGCCCTGGCCAGGCAGCCGCTCTTGATGAGCCTGGGGATCGGCGGGCCGGAGATCCCCCTGGCCCGGTTCCTCCGCGCCGCGGGCTGGAGCCTCGTGACGATTCCGTTCTTCTTCCGCGTTGTGCACCCCCGCGCGTTCCTGAGAAACATCCAGGTGCTGAGGACCTCGGCCTTCCGGCGGCTGGCCCTGGACGCCCTGGCGGCCACGGGCCTGGGTTGGCTGGGGATCAAGGCCCTCCAGGCGATGAAGCGGGGCTATGTCCCCCCGGCCGCCGTCTCGTGGGCGCCGGCGGCGGAACCGGACGATTGGGCCGACGCACCGGCCGACGAAATCTGGCGCGAGTGCCACCGGCGCTACGGCCTGGTGGCCGTGCGCGATCGGCGGATCCTCGGCGCGCTGTATCCCTCCGCCGAGCGGCGGTTCATCCGCCTGACGGTCCGCCGTGACGGACGGCCCATCGGCTGGGCCGTGCTGCTGGCCACGGCGATGTCGTCTCACAAGCAGTTCGGCGGGATGCGCGTCGGCACCCTGGTCGATTGCCTGGCCCTGCCCGAGGACGCCCGCGACGTGGCCGCCTGCGCCCGCGAGTTCCTGGCGGCTTCGGGCGTGGACCTGATGGTGTCGAACCAGGCGAGCGACGCCTGGGGCCAGGCACTTCGGGACTGCGGCTTCCTGCGCGGTCCCTCGAACTTCCTCCTGGCAGCCGCCCCGAAGCTGGCCGGCCAACTCGAGCCGTTCGCGCCGAGCGCCGGAACGTTTCATCTGAACCGCGGCGACGGCGACGGCCCGGCCAACCTCTAGCCCGGGTCAGGCTCCGCCGGGCGTTTCTTCGGCCGGCTGCCGATGGTCCAGCGCCCACTTCAGCACAAGCTGCGCGAACTGGGCGAGTCTCTCCTCGGCCTGCTCCTCCCGGTTGCCCCCGGCGATCTGGAGCATGAATTTCGTGACCGCGGGCCAGGCCCGCTGTCCGATGAGGTTCCAGCGCGCACTGCGCAGCTCCCGGTCATCGAGCACGATCTCGTCGCCGAAGTGGTACCAGAAGAGGACGAGGATTCGGTTCCCCTTTTGCTCGAAGGTACTCAGTCGCACGCGGACGAAACGCCCGCCGTCGAGCGTGAGCAACTTGTTCCTCTCGTCCACGCGCCGCCAGCCGGCGCGGTCGTAGCAGATCTGCGGCGGATGGGGAACCCAGCGGAGGTTCTCGGTGATCAACTTCTCGTAGTCGGAGGCGTGCAGCAGGACGGGCTCCCCTTGGTTCGTGTTGTAGGTGCGGTCCACGACGTGGTCGGCCTTGAGGGCCTCGAAGACCTGGGGATCGGGCTCCGAGTCCGTGCCCGTCCAAGTGCCGAGCTTGTCGCCGAGCTTGTCGCCGAGCTTGTAGGGAATCTGCGCCAGGTCGATTTCGGGGGGGGCGATCTCGGAGGGCCATCGCCCGTAGCGCAGCGCCAGGACCACGCCGTGGATCATCGCCAACAAGGCCGCGGCAATCAGCAATCGCTTGAGCATAGGGTTGGCTCAACCTCCCCTCTTGTTTCTGGCGGCGCTGGTCAGGGGGCCCAGACGCCCTCTTCCCGATCCCCGGAAACGAAGATCCTCGACAACAGCCCCATCTCCCCCCATATCAGCAGCACCGCCAATGGCATCATCCCCCAGCCGGCGAAGTCGTGGAGTTTCTTCACGTCCGCTCCGGTCGTCTCGCAGAGAATCCCCGTGATCGTGATCCGGGCTATGTTCGCGATGACGGCGACCGGAGGCGCGCTCAGCACGACCACGAGCTTCTCCCAGAGCGGACGCTGCATCAGACACGCCGCCCCGATGCACACGGCGACGAACAGCGTCAGCATTTTCAGCCCGCTGCACGCCCGCGCGACCTCCAGGTCGATGCTGCTGAGCGTGATGACAATGCCGCGGTCGACTGCCGGGATGCCGCAGGTCTGGAGCAGGTAGGTGCTGACCACGGTCCCGAGCCTCTGAAGCGGATAGCCGAGCATGCTGGCCACCGGGCCGGGCAGCGGGATCATGAGAATCAGGAAGAGAATCGACGGCCCGCTCCAGCGCAGCGCCGGCCAGCCGCCCAACAGCAGCGCCACCCCGGCCAGCGCGAGCCACAAGGAGAACGGATCGAGGTTGTCGTAGAACAGAAAGAACGTCGAGAGGCAGCGCAGGATCCCTCCGAGACCCAGCAGGACCAGCCCCCACGCACTGCCTTGCGGCGCCCTGGGCATCAGCCCTCGGCGTGCCCAGAGCAGGTAGAGGGCAAACGGCCCCACCAGGAACCCGTGCGCGTAGTCCGGCTCCAGCCACCGGCCTGCCAGCAACCGGAACTCCAGGAAGTAGGCCCAAGAGAAAACCCCAATCAGTACCGCCCACCCGGCCAGTTCGGCCGGAGCGGGAGTCCGGGTCGACGTCTTGCGTAAAACCACCATCCCGGGAGGGGCAAGGCCCCGCCTCCTGAGTGACTCTTGATCGAGCCCCGCAACGAGGCCATCACTCCGCAAGTATAGGGCGAACTGCTTGGCGGGCAAATCGTTTCCTCGGGGTGCCGAAATTGCCTGGGATAGTCTGGAAAGAACCGACAATCTCTCCCGCGGCCGCGAGGAATGTGAGCGAGCTGGCCACCTCGATCGACCCCCACGAACTGGTGGACCTACATAACCCTTGCAGAAGACGGTTGGCTCCCCTCGAACCCGTTCTAAAGCCATACCATTTAAGGGCTTATCAGCAATCGGCTGGCGAGCAGCGGCCCCCGTGGGCCCGCACACGTATCACCCAAGAGGTCCGCACCACCCGACCGCGCCTGGATTGATAAATTGGTGAAACTGGGAGAACTAGCGTTGACTTTGCCAGTTGACCAACGATACTAAATGGAAATTGGGGCTGGGGCGTGTGGGTCCCTGGGATGCCGTAAGGCACGGGTGACTTCGATCGCCGCACGGCGACGAAACCACGCAGCCGAGGGGGCCGACCCAAGCCGGCATGAGCGTGTACGGAACAACCTACTGGGAGACTGCATCAGAGAGGAGTTCGGAATGAGGCGTCTGTTGCTTGGGTGCACGGTTGTGGTCCTTGCCGCGATCGGCCAGGCGGCCGTTGCCGCCAACATCCAGTTCGACTTTGTCAGCGAGCCGGCCGGCGCCTCGGCGCCCGCCGCCTACATCGAGTTCAATGGGGGCCCGACCCGATCGATCACCTTTCCCGACGCCGGCAGCGGGTACGACTTCGTCATCACGCGGGCCGACACCTCCGGCCTGGTGAGCCTCAAGGGGAACATCGGCGGGACGTTCACCGTCGGGGCGATCACCACCGCCGGGATCCTCGAGATCGCTCCGGTGACCGGCGCCGGCACGTTCAGCATCACGGACCCGATCGGGAAGGTTCTTTCGGCCTCGGTGGCCTGGAACGACGTCTTCGTGGTGGCCGGCTCGCAGGGCGGGCTCAACACCGGCAACACCCCCAATTTGACCGGCTGGACCTACGACGGCTCCTACGCCCCGCTGTTGGAGATCAAGAACAGCGTTGATGCCAGTGCCAACATCAGCTTCCAGTTCAATCCCTCCAAGAAGCTGGTGCAGCTCATGGCCGACGGGGCCCTCAACAAGACGACCTACTCCGGCTCCTTCTCGGCGGTTCCCGAGCCCTCGACGTTCGTGCTCATGGCCGGGGCGGCGCTGGGGCTCCTGGCGGTGGGACGGCTCCGCCGCAAGACCGCGTAGCGATCGATCCTCGTGTGAAAGTATTGCCCGTATTAATGATGCAACCGTGTGGAGTATGAACATGCGTACGGCAACCCTGATGAGTGTGGCTCTTCTCGCTCTGATCGTCGCTCCGGTCTCGGCAGCGAACATCTATTTCGAGCAGGCGGAGTACTTCCTGCCGCAGAACGTCACGGGCTACCAGGTGAACATGATGGCCTCGGGCGGCGAGACCGTGTTCGGGATCGAACTCTTCTTACAGGTCGACGCCAACGGTCCCGAGATCGCGGTCAGCGAACTGAGCGATCCGCTTGGCGGCCTGATCGGCCCGGGCCTGATCTTCGCAGGCGGCGATACGCCGATTATCGTCTGGGAACCCAGCGATCCCACCCGGATCATTTATGCCTCCACCGGCACCGACGTCCCGACCCCGGGCCCCCCCCCTAGGCCCGGCGACCCGCGGATCGCCGACGGCAAGCTCGCCATCCTGACGTTCTCCACCGTAGGCATCGCGCCGGGCTCGTACAAGTTGTCGCCGTTCCTGGACGACAACGCGAGCTACTTCACCGACATTGCCGGCGACCCGCTCCCCACGAACCTGGAATCGACGATGCTCAACGTCGTGCCCGAGCCCTCGGCGATCGTCCAGATCCTCGGCCTGCTCGGCGCTCTTCCCGCCGTGCTGGCGTACCGCCGGTGGAAAGCCGCCAGGTGAGTGCCCTCTGAATGCGGCTCGCGAGGGGGGACGGTCCCGGTTTTCGCTCCGCGAAGATCGGGGCTGTCCCCCCAACGCATTTCTCCGCCTCAGCCGGTGGGGTGGCACGGGCAGCTTGTCTGCCCGTGTTTCCTACACCGGCTGACAAGCAGCCAGTGCCACCCATTTCCTGCACCGGCTGACAAGCAGCCAGTGCCACCCATTTCCTGCACCGGCCGGCGGGCAGCCTGTGCCCGCCGACGTCCCGCGCGCCCCGCGTTCTTGTCGCCTTGCCCGCCCGCGCTCGAGTTGCTACGCTGAGTGCTCGGCACGATCGGCGTTCTGGTGGCCGTGAGCTTGCCGTGGGAGGAGTGACCGATGACGAGGGTCCGCCTTGGTGCCCCGATGCTTGCCGTCGCGTGCTTGACGACGGCGATGTCCGCCTACGCCGCCGACGTGGTGCGGCTCGGGGTCGTCTCGCAGGTCTTTAGCGACGAGGGGCGAGCGCTGCCCGCCGTGCTGGCCAGGCTCGACGAGGCCGCGGCCCAGGGGGCCGACCTCGTGCTCTTGCCGCAGCAGTGCGTCCTGACGCCGGGGGAAGCCATCCCGGGGCCCATCAGCCTGGCGATCGCCGAGAAGGCCAAGCAGCACAAGATGTACGTCGCCGGCAACGTCCGCGAGAAGGACGGCGCCAAGAGCTACGTCACCTCCTTCCTGGTCGATCGCCGCGGGGGCCTGGTGGGCAAGTACCGCAAGAGCCACAAAATGCCCGACGAAACCATGGACCTCGGCGACGAGCTGCCGGTGTTCGACGTGGACTTCGGCCGGGTGGCCATGCGGATCGGCTCGGACCGGTTCTTCCCGGAGATCGACCTGGTCTACGCGGCCCGGGGGGCCAGGGTCGTCCTCTGGTCCCAGATGCCCGAGCCGGTCGAGGACGAGCACGCCCAGGATTTCCCGTCGCAGGGCCGGGCAGCCGACTTCGGCCTGACGATCGCCTGCGCGCGGTACGCCTATCGCGGGCCCGGCTGGATCACCAACTTCTATCCGCCGTACTGCGGCAGCCCGATCGGCCGCGCGTACGTCGTCAACGCCGAGGGCCAGCGCGTGGCGAGCACGTCGCGCCAGGGGGGCGTGGCCGTCGCGGTAATCCCCAAGGGGGCCCTGGGATCGCCGCGCGCGCCCAACCGCAGCCCCGGCTTCGCCGCCATCACCGCCCCCGTGAGGCTCCCCCCGCCGCGCACGTGGGAGAAGCGACGCATCCGCGTCAGCGCCATCGACGCCCACGTGGGCGTCGACGAGTTGCTCGCCCGGCTCGACGAGGCCGGGCGCATGGGAAGCGACGTCGTCTCGACCTACGAGTTCGTCTGGATCGCCGGCCCGGACAAGAAGCAGATCGAGCAAATGACCGCCGTGGCCAAAAAGAACCTCCAGCGCGTGGCCGAGAAGGCCCGCCAACACAAGATGTACGTCCTGGTGGCGGGGGTCATCGACCGCATCGAGCGGAACGAGGCGATCCTGTTCGGCCGGGACGGGCAGGAGAAGGGCCGGTACTTCAAGATCGCCAAGACCCACGACGAGATGGTCCCCGGCGACTCGGCGCCGGTGTTCGAGACCGATTTCGGCCGCATTGCCGCCCGGATCTGCGCCGACGAGTGGATGGTCGAGCTCGACCGCTCGTTCGCCGTGCAGGGGGTGGACGTCGTCTTCACGCCCACCCAGAGCTGGGGCCCCGACGCCCTGTTCCGAAACCTCCGCGACGTGTCCCGGGCCATGGACGGCGTGAGCTTCCTGGTCGAGAGCACGCATCCGACGACCGAGCACGTCCACCGCAGCATGATCGTGGACCCGACCGGCACGGTGATCGCCCGGTCGGAGTACCGCAAGGCGGGGATCGTCTCCGCGGTGATCGACCTGGACGCGGACCGGCCGCTGCGTTACCACCGGGTGTACGACCCGCACAAGCCCGGCGGGTATCTTCCCGAGTACCAGCCGACCCAGATGCCCCGCTCGAGCAACGACCTGCGCGAGACGATCCTGGCCAGCCGGCGTCCGGCGCTCTACGGCCCGCTGGCGCCGGGGAAGTAGCGCCTGGCGTGCGACCCGCCCTCACAGCGACGGCTCCTGCGATTCCCGCGATTCAGCCCAATCGCGGTGGGCCTTCCAGAACTCGTCGATCCGCTCGACGATCGGACGCTCCCGGAAAAGCGACCGGACGTTGAGGATGACGTCTTCGTGGCCCTCGTGGCAGCGATACTCGACCGCCGCGGGCCCCGGGGGCGCGGGCGGGTGCTCGCCGGGGAGCCAGGGCTCCACCTGCCACACCCGCTTCTCGTGCACCAGGCGGCGGAGCCGCTCCATCTGCGGCTCGTCGGGCCGGCGCCGCGGCAAGTCCTCCGGCGGGCGCACGTCGCTGCGCATGACGTACCGCACCTCGCAGGGCATCCCCTCCAGGTCGAGGCGCTGGAGCGTCGCCGATCGCCCCAGCCAGGCCATGAAGATCCCGTCGTGCCGGTGGACCTCCCTCGCGTAATCCAGGCGGAACTCCAGGGCCCCGGCCGTGCAGCAAAGGCTGAGCCGATGATCGGAATCGCACTCCAGCCGGATGTTCCCCTTCACACTGGCCAGAGGCTCACACCAGGAGCTTTGGCCCGCCCCGCGAGAGACCGGCATCGCCGAGAGGGCCAAGGGCACCCGATCCAGGTCCATCCACGGCCGGTCCCACTCCTGGAGCTCGTCGGCCAGGACCAGAATCACGCCCAACGGCTCCCCGTCAAAGGGGATCTTGCGGCTGAAGTGGTTGTGGTGGGCCATGGCGGCAATCGCATGGGAGAACTCACCCACGCTCCGCTTCCGGCCGAGGTCCGCCAGGCGCTCGCGGACGTGGATCGCGCTGATCACCCCATGGTCCTCCCCGGGGCGGTCGTCGGTCTGGTATTCCCACTCGGTGATCCCGGTGGCCACCGAGCTCAGCTCGCCGAGGTGTTTCTGCACGTCCTCGTGAAGCCGCGTAAGCGACTTGCTCTGGAATCGCTTCAACAATTCGGTCCAGCCCTTGCCCACCTCGATCACGTAGCCCACGTCGTGGAGCAAGGCGGCCAGGAACCACTGGGCCAACACGTGTCTCCAGGCCCCCAATTCGTCCCACCCGGACAATCTCATCTTCTCGGCCACGTGCATCCACAGCCGCTTGGGCGGGTCGCCGAATTGGGTCTCCATGAGCAGCCAGCCCGTCAGGCAGACCTGGATCACGTGGTTCAGGTGGTCGCGGTAGAACCGTTTCAGGCCGTACAGGGCGGGCTGCTCCATGGCGGCCAGCCCGAGATGGTGCTCCAGGTCGATCCGCCGATCCAGCCCCAAGGCGGCGTGCCCGAACTCGCAGACCGACCAGAGCAGGGCGTGGAGGGTATCGACGTCCGGCTCCCGCGCCCCTAAGGCGAACTGCGCCACCACGGCCAGACGGAGCAAACACACCAGCCTCTGGCGCACGCCAACCCCCTCGACCGCCCCGCCCAGGGCGCACTTCCCGGCCGCGTCGTGACGCTCCCTCCACGCTAACAACTGGGTCAGGAAGAATGCCGCCAGGCGCGGGGCCGACAACTCCAGGTCCTCCCCGCCATCGGCCCACAGCACCCCGGGCAGCTCACCGAGCAGCTTCTTCCCCTCTCCGGCCAGCTCCTTGACCGCCTCCTCCGCCTCGCCATGATCGTAGTCGCCTCGTCCATTGCGGACCTTCTCGCGGCGTTCCTGCACCTTCGAGAGGTGCTTTGCCCACTGCCAGATCGCCTGCACTCGCCTTCTCCGCCGGCCTTGTTCCTCCGTCGCAATCGGCTCCAGCGGCGAATTGTCGCGGCAGCAGTAGTAGCAGTCGTTCAAGGCCTCCCGGGCCCGATCCACGGTGAAAGGCTCCCCCGCCTCCTCGCCTGCCTCCGGCGGGCTTGGATCGGGCGCGTGCCCCACCGCAGGAGGCTCGATCCTCTGAATCTCCACGAGGGTCTCGACCGTCGGCCCCAAATCGGCCTCATCCAGAAGCGGCGCCAGCCGGCATGCACTGCGAAGATAGGCACCCTGCAAAACGGGATCGGCCTCCAACTGCTTCCGGCGAGCGCTCAGGGCAAGCGAATCGACCCGCTCCTTGCGCCAGAAATGCGCGTTGACCTCCGCCAAGTAGACACAGAGGGCCACGAAGCTGTGCTTGGGTACCACGAAGCCCCTTCCGTCGTACTGCTCGCCACCCCGCGCCGTCACCTGATTCGCCATCAGGAACAGAGTCTCGCCCAAGCTGCGCTCGCCGAGTCTGATGTGGCCCAAGGGGAACGCCGTGACGGGCCCGAGAGCAGGGTCGAGGTCATTCAACCCCTTCGCGCAACGGTACTGCTGTAGGAACTGTGCCGCCTGCTCGTCACCCGGCGCGGCGGGGATGACCTGTGGCTGGAAGTCGACAAAGGCTCGCGGATCGCCGCCGTGCCCCGCCTGAGCACGATCCGACAGATCATCGAGCAGTCTCCAAAACGCCCGGCTCTTGCACAGGCCTCGCCAAAAGACGTCGGCATCCGGTCCGCCGCCAGAGGTCAACTCGCGGAGGACCCATGCGGGGCCTTGGTCCAGAGGCTGCTCGTTGTCGCGTGCGATCAGCATCACCGCATCGCACCCATTCCAGACGCGAAGTGTCTCCAGGACCTTCGTGAGGCTGAGTGATTCCCTGGTCACGAGCCGCCGGAGGTAGCTCCAGACTGAGGCATCCTCGGGCGAGAACTGCCAGTGCGACCAGCCGAACGCCGTTCCCGTCGGCATCGTATGCCCACCGTTCATGGAGGTTGTCCCTCGGAAGTTGCAGTCTTGGCGGCAACAGCACCCAGAAGGTCAACGATCGAGTCGGCCAACTCCGATGGTCCCACCGGTTTGCCCAGCCATCGCAGCCTTTCATCCTCGAGCATGGCAGGCCGGAACTCCGGATTGCCCCGCGCGGTCACGACAAGGATCGGCACCTCGGCGATCTTCTCGCCCCACTCCTTCTGCATTCTCAGGCGGTGCCAAAGGAAGAACCCCGCGTTCATGTCCATCCGCCGCGGCTTGGCGTCCAACCACTGCTGGTTGCGGGGGAGCATCAGGTCGAGCAGCACCAGGTCGGGCGGACTGTCGCGCCGGGCCGTAAATCGCTTCTCTGCCTCCTCAACCGTCGGGGCTTCCTCCACCAGGATCTCCTTGCGGACCTTCTCACGCAGCAATCCCTTGAGCAGGTCCACGCCTGCCTCGATCCCCCGAAGCTCGTCTTCGATCCATAGAATGACAAAGCCGGGGCTCGGTACGTCAGTCATCCTTCTGTCTCCTTCGGTGCTCACTTTTGGTCTCTGGGAAGGGGTAGTGTGATCCACACGGAGACCTCGTGATTGAGATAGTTGTCGTCTTCAGGGGTAACGCCTTTCGGGGGCGTGCTCTCCAACTCAATCTTCCCCGCGTGGGCCTCGATGATGCGCTTGGTCATTGGCAGCCCAAGTCCCGTCCCTGCACGACTCCGGCCGCGGTACTCCTCCTCAATGTCGGGGCGGGGGAAGTCGAAAACGCCCAGTTGTGTCTTGGGAGGAATCCCCACCCCATAGTCGCTCACCCGAAGTACGAACCAGCGATCCTTTACTTCCGCGTACACCCTCACTTCCTTTCTCTCGAACGAGTACTTGACTGCGTTCTCCAGGATAGCGTGAAAGCCCGTGGACAGGAGATGCTGGTCGATGTCCAGCATCACGGGATGCGCGGGCCGTTGCACCCACACTACGGCGATCCCCCGGCTGGGCTCCAGGTTCTCTGCAAGCCGAACCGCGCGGTCCAGCAAGGAGATCACGTCGAGCCGCTCGAACTCGCAGTCGATTTTCATCTCCCGGACCGTAAGGCGGTCCAGAGGGGCTGTCTTGCTTCGGGCCTCCTTGAGCGCGTTGACAAGGTCGGCCGCGTGCCGCACCAGGTTCGCATCCCTCATCCCCAGCCGCTTGATGTCGTGGGACATGGCCTCCGCCAGGTTGAATGCCGCGTGCAGGGGGACCTTCACGTCGTGCGCAGCAAAGGTCCCTTGGGCTGCATAGTCTTGGCGGACCCTGGCCAACTCCACGACGTGCGACATCGGACTCACGCAACGCGCGATCTCCTCGGCCAGTCTTCGCAGGAAGTCGTCCGTTCCCGGGGCATCCACCTCGCGGCCGACGCAAACCAGCACGGCCGGGAGCGTCACGGCCGGGCTCCCCGCCTGGCACGTGGTCGCGGCCACGGCGCACGGCTCGCGGGGCCCGATTCCCAGGCGCATGCGGAAATTCGGGGCCCAGCTCTGCAATCCAGGGTGCACAGGGCGATGGCGGACGACCTCCCAGAACGAACCGACCTTCGCCTCTCCGCTTGCCCATCCCCCCTGAGCGCTTGCCGCCTTCAAGTCCAGCTCGAAACGGTGTGCAGGAGAGCCAAGGAGGAAGGCCATGCGATCGAGCCGGCACGCCCTGCACACCTCATCGAGGACCAAGCCCAGCTCGGTCCACCAGTCTCCGATCGGGGCCCGGGCCAGCGCGTCGGTGATCTCCTTCAACAGTTGAACCTCGGAGGCGCTTCTGCGGTGCTGGTAGAGCATTTCCAGCAGCGTCTCGACCTCCCTGGCAAACTCCTGAAATTGCTCATGCCGTCTCTTGATCACGTCGGCAGTGGGCTTGGGATGGCCACTGCGCTGGGCCGTGGCGATCAAATCGTCGATCCAGGCCTCCTGGTCAGCGCGGGGAAAGAGCGCCTTCAGACGCCCATGCATTCGCTTCTGCCACCCCGGGATTATGGGCGGAATCTGTCCACCGTGCAGCACGGCAAAAGGTCGGCCGCCGACGCAGATTGCCTCGGCCATGTCCACCATCTCCGCGTGACAGGGAAAAGGCTTCCGGAACTCTTCGGCTTGGGCGGGGTAGTCCCCCGGGTCCTCGCCCAGGAGGACTCGTGCCACCTTCGCGTCCCAATCCAGGCAGTGCTGCTCGGCACCATACTGCTTGCGGAGCTTGTTGCAGAACTCGCACCAGTACTCCTCGGGAACGCCAAACAGATCGTAGCGCTTCTTGCGGTCCTGCATGGCTACGGCCATCTTGCCCAGACCGGTGGTGAAGCCGAGCATCAGCTTCTTCAGCATCGGCTCGGTGAGTAGCTCCTCGGCCGACTCCGGATAGTAGAACGGAGAGAAGTTCAGCGGGCTTTGCGGCATGTTTTTCCTCAGGACACATGTCCGGTAACGACTTTCGCCTCCCCCAATAGGATGGCGTGTCGCAATGTACTCCCCATGTTAGTGGCAGTCAGAGCCATGTCAAGGGGCAGTCCCGGTTTCCCGGAAGGCCCGCCAGCCTGGGGAGCTTTGCGCGAAGTTGTTCCCCAGGGCGCCGCTCGAAATGACGGGGCCCAAGGCGGTCTTGATGAAGCGTGCGCCCGGGAAGTAGCGTCTGGCGTGCGATCCGCCCTCGACGTCGGCACTATTCATTCGTTTAACCGCAAGCCGAAGGCGTGCGCGCGTTGCGCAACCCCACTCCCTGCCCCGCCGCCGTCCAGGCGCTCGGGGCGCGCACGCCTTCGGCTTGCGGTTAAACGAGCCATCGCCCCTGGTGGCACGGCCCTGAGCGGGCCGCCGTGGTCAATCTCGGTTCCCAACGCCTTTTCTGAGCTGGTACTGCAGGATCACTGCGGCGGGCCGGTCGGCCGACTCGATTGCGATCCCCTGCTCGCCGAGCTCCCGGCCGGTCGCCTCCCAGGGCTTGCCCACGTCGAAGTCGAGGAGCCGGTACCGGGCCTCGGGCACCAGGCCGCGGAGCTTCAGCCGGACCGAGGCGGCCGGGCACTCGGCCCGGCGAAACGCCTGGACAAAGCCCTCGCCCAGGTCGGGGCGGTCGAACTGCCAGGCCATCCAGACGTTGTTCGCCGTGCTGTAGGCCGTAAGCGGCCAGTAATCGCCCAGGTAGCAGGGGGCCACCTGGCGCCACTCGCGCACCAGCTTGCGCAGCAGCTCGTAGTCGAGGTCCTTGCGGCGGGTGTCGCAGCCGAGGGTGAACTCGGGCGACATCTGGCTGCGGATCAGGTACTTGTTGATCTCGACGAAGCCCGTGCCGTTGAACGGCATCCAGAAGGAGACGCCGTAGGTGTGGTTCTGCTCGCCGACCGGTTCGAACAGGTAGTCGCTCCGCAGCAGGGGGACGGCGCGGCGGAGCGTCTCCAGGTCGTTGCGCCGCCCGCCCGAGGCGCAGGAATCGATGAGCATGCCGGGCCGGCGCCGCAGGAGGTCGTCCCAATAGGCGAGGTAGCCCTCGACGTGGCGGATCTCGCTCATGCCCTGCCGGTCCTCGGCGTCGGCGGCGCGCCAGAACGGCAGAGGGTCGATGTTGAAGTCCTGGCGATACAGGTCGATCCCTTCGGCGGTCATGAGCCGATCGATATGGCCGGCAAGCCACTGCCGGCAGGCGGGCTCACCAAGCTTCAACAGCCCGCCGGCCTTGCCGCCGTAGATCCACTCGGGGTGCTGCTCCGCCAGCCACGTACCCGCGTGCACCCGCTCCGGCTCGAACCAGACCAGCGTCTTGATGCCCCGGGCACGGCAGAAGTCGCTCACCTCGCGAATGCCCTTGGGCCAGCGCTTCTTCTCGACCTCCCAGGTGCCGGTCTTGGGCCAGCCCACGCCGTCGCAAGGGTACCAGCCGGCGTCCTGCCACCAGTAGTCCGGCCGGATTCCTTCCTCGAGGTAGCGCCTAAGGAAGTGCATCTCCTCGGCGGCGTTGGTGATGATCCCCGGATAGAGATTTCCGTTGCAGGCGGCGGTTTGGGGGGCCAGCGGCTTGCCGCCGGGCCGGGGCAGGTTGTGGGCGACCATCCAGGCCCGCCACACGTTTTGGGCCCGGTGCCAATCGCCTTGGTAGAACTGGAGCACGATCAGGGGGTTTCGCACCTCCTCGCCGGGATGCAGCTTCAGGCGCGTGAGTTCCTGGCCGCCGCAGACCCGAACGGCGTCGTCCCGGTCACGGAGGAAATCGGCGGCCCATTGTCCGGCCCAACCGATCGCGGCGATCACGCCCCCGTCGCGGCCGGTCTGGAGGTTGAAGTACGGCAGGTCGCTGTTGGTGGGCCGGCCCCCCTGGGTCGTGATGCGTTTGATCGCCTTGGGCCCCAGCACCGCCTCCAGCGGCTGGTAGTCGTTCGGCGCGCAGATGCTGCCGACAAAATGGTGGAGCACCGGCTCGGCGCCGCCGACGCCGCCGGGGCAGTCGAAGCGGGTATCCAGCGGCCGGATGGCCTCGAGGATCGGGGAGTCGCCGGGGCCGGTGTTCTTGAAGCAGAGCGTCCACTCGACCGTCGGATAGTCGGCGTACTCGACAATCACCGCGCGGACCACCAGGCCGGTCTTGGGATCGGTGTAGGTCTGCGTGCGCCGGCTCCGCATCGCGTCAAGCTTCTCGGTTCGCTCGTGGAACTGCCAGTCGCCCAGCAACTCGTCGGAGGGCCGCTCTCCGTAGAGGAACGAGAACGGCGGGGCGGAGGCCTGGCGCGGATGGGCCGCCACGTTGAGAACGGGCAGGTCGCCCAGCCACACGTCGCGGCCGTCGGCCAGCACGACCTTGGCGTCGGCCCAGGAGGCCTGGTCGCTGTTGATGTTGTCGCCGCCGTCGCCGACGGCGATCACAAACTCGCGGGCCCCGCCCAGGTCTACGGCCACCGGCACGCCCGGCTCGCCGCGGTGCATCACCGGGGAGCGGAACGCCTGCTTGCCGCGCAGGTGGACGAAGAACTCCGCACTGCCGCCGCCGTAGTTCCCGTTGGTGTCGATCCCCACGGTCGCCGAGAACGATTTCCCCGGGCCGGGCAGGCGGACGAGGAGCTTGCTCACCGCGTGGCAATACAGCCCGCGGCGAAACGGCTTGCCGGCGATTTGCAGGGGCTGCCCGTCGCGGCCGTTTTGCTGCACGGGCCCGTAGTTGGTCACGACCACCAGCCCTGCGCGGGCGGGCTCCGCGGCTTGCGGAGGGGCCGGCCCGGGAACCCCTGTCGCCCGTTGGAAGTGCTCCTGGGCCCAGCGGCGGGCAAGGGTCAATTCCTCATGGCTCGGCACCGCGGCCAATGCCGGCGCGGCGAGCAAGAGAATGATCCACATGATCGAGGACATCTTGCAGGAAGTATTCATGCTTGGTTTCCCTTCTTTCCCACACTTCCACCGCGCGCCGATGTCCCCTGTCTTCCTCCGCTTCCTCGCACGTCAATACCGTAAGGCCCGTGGAGGAATAGGTCAGGCGATTCTATTGGAGCAAAGGCTGCCCGGGATGAACAGCTCCCGCCAGCGAAGAACGCCGTCGGGCGGCCTTCGGTTCCATACCTCTTGGGATAAGCGTTACATGGATTCCTCTCTCGAGGATGGGCAAGCACGGCTGCGGCACCAAGACCGCCCATCTCACCCATTCCCGCGCCGCGCGGTCGCGTGTGGTAATTACGACAATTATTACAGGCGATTCTGATAATATACAATTTTGTGTTTTTCGACCTTCCGACCTATTGCATTTGAAATGAAATCTGTTATGCACTAGTCCAGGAACCGTTCCCGCACTGCGCGATCCGATCCTCGCGGTGCTAGTTGGATCCAGGCGTTTGAAGTAAGGATCGTTGTGGGCGTCTGACTGGTAACACAGCTTCCTCTCTCTGGAGACGAAATCATGTTGCGGAATCTCTGGAATCGTTTCACTCGTGGACGCAAGGCTTCCCCGCGCATTCGGATGCTCAGCCACCGTCCGCTGCGTTTCGGTCTGGAGCCGCTGGAGCAGCGGCGCCTATTGAGCGTTTACACCAACCCGCACGTGTCTTTTCCCCACGACAACGGGCCGCTTGACACGGACACCGACGCCAACGAGGTGTCGCACGGGATGGTCGTGTCGCACTTCGGCGTGAAGCTGATCACCTCGGACGGCCACGCCATCAACGACGGGACGGTCGGCTCCGGCGATTTCACGGTCAAGAAGGCAGGCAACACCCTGACCGAGGGGACCGATTACACGTACTCGTACGACAGCACCAACGACATCGTGACCTTCACGTCGAAGCTCTCGGCCGACAACAACCTGTTCAAGGCCGCCTCGTACGAGATCAGCATCGCCAACAATTCGATCCAGGACTCCAACAGCGATTACGTCAACGGCGGCCCGTTCGCGATCACGATCGCGGAGACCAACACGACCTTCACCGTGGCTGCCTTCCCCGATACGCAGTTCTACGTCGACGACAGTCCGGAAGTCTACTTCAAGGGCCAGACCCAGTGGACCGTCGACAACATGCAGGCCACCAACATCGTCTTCGCCACGCAGTTGGGTGACGTGACCAACACCAACGCGGCCGGGGAGTGGAACGCTGCCGACGCGGCGGTGGACAACCTCGACACGCTCGACCCGGCCGGCGCCGCCAACTACGGCGACAACACGTTCCCGTACGGGGTTTCGCGCGGCAACCACGACGACACCACCGAGTTCCAGAACGGATCGAACCGCTTTGGCTCGGAGCGCTATTCCGGCCGCGAGTGGTACCTGGGCTCGTCGGCCACCGACCTGAGCCACGCGCAACTGTTCAGCGCCTGCGGCTACGATTTCCTGCACATTTCGCTTTCCTATCGGGGGACCTCGGGCGACCGGACCAACGAGATCAACTGGGCCAAGGGGATCATCGACGCCCGGCCCGACCTGCCGGTGATCATCTCGACCCATTCCTACCTCAACGTGGGCGGCAGCTACACCACGGAGGGGAGCCAGATCTTCACCGACCTCGTGGACATCCGGCCGCAGATCTTCATGGTCCTGTGCGGGCACATGCACGGGGCGGTGCAGAAGGTGTCGTTCAACGACGCGAACCAGCCCGTTTACGAGATCCTTTCCGACTACCAGAGTCTCGACAACGGCGGGGACGGGTACCTGCGGCTGGTGAAGTTCGTGCCCGCCAACAACCAGATCGAGATTTCGACCTACTCGACCTCGAGCACGATCAACAACGACGTCAAGAACCTGGTCGACGTGAAGAACGAGTTCAAGCTCGACTTCGACTTCGCGCGGCGGCTGAGCAAGCAGGAGGCGCCGACGGCGAAGCTGACCACGCCCGAGGACTTCGGCTCCAGCGACCTGGAGATGAACCTTCCCAACGTCGTGGGCACGAGCACCAAGCCGTCGAGCATCGTGGTCCAACTCGGCGACTACGACTTCAGCGCCAAGACGTTCAACGGGATCGACGACAGCAGCGTCGTCGGTGCGACGGTGAGCATGACCAAGGACGGCAAGGCGCTGACCCAGGGCGCCGGCAGCGACTACACGTTCAGCTACGATTCGGCGAACAACCGGATCACGCTGAGCTCGGTGGCCGCGAACTTCGGGCGCGGGCGGTACGATATCACGCTCAACGGGGGGGCGAGCCAGATTGACGACACGGACGGCCTCGTGATGCCCCAGACCACGCTCACCGTGGTGGTGGACGACACGATCGCCGAGACGACCCTGGTCTCCAGCGGCGGCACCTGGAAGTACAAGGACACCGGCGTGGACCAGCACACGGCGTGGCGGGCCTCGGGCTTCGACGACAGCGGCTGGTCTTCCGGGGCGGCGGAGTTGGGCTACGGCGACGGCGGCGAGGCGACCACGGTCAGCTATGGTCCCGACGCCAACAACAAGTACATCACCACCTGGTTCCGCAAGACCTTCGAGCTCTCCAGCGCCACGATCGCGCACTCCCTGAAGGTGGAGCTGATGCGGGACGACGGAGCGGTGATCTACCTGAACGGCCACGAGATCCTCCGCGCCAACATGCCGGACGTGAAGGGGATCCTGGCAAGCACGGTGGCGTCCAGCGCCGTGGCCGGGGCCGACGAGTCGACGTTCTTCAGCTACGACATTCCTGCGGAGCGGCTCCGTTACCTGGTCGATGGCACGAACACGCTGGCGGTTGAAATCCACCAGAACGTGGTGACGAGCACGGACATCAGCTTCGACATGCGGCTGAAGGCGAAGCTCTCGCAGCCGAGCTACAGCTTCGACTCCGGGACGGGAGCGATGGTGATCTCCGGCACGCCGTATTCGGACAAGATCGAGATCGCCGTGACCGGCTCGCCCTCCAAGGTGTCCATCAACGGAGTGGCCACCACGGCGGCCCCGGCCGACGTCCACGACCTGACGGTCCACAGTTCCCTGGGCGACGACACGGTCGACCTGCGGGGCGTGACCACCGGCAACGGCTTTTCCGGACTGGACGGCCACATCTCGGTGTACGCCGCAGGGGGCCACGACATTATTTGGGGCAGCCCCTTCAGCGAGTTGCTGGACGTGGGCTATAGCGATGACGAGATCCACGGCGGCGACGGCAACGACACCCTCTATGGCAGCGACGGGCCCGACCTGCTCTACGGCGAGGGCGGCAACGACTTGATCTACGCCTTTGCCGGCGACGACGTGATCGACGGCGGGACCGGCAGCGACACGGTCTACGCCGCGGAGGGCAATGACTACGTCGAAGGAGGCACCGGCTCCGACGCCGATCTGCTCTACGGCGGCGACGGCAACGACTCCATGAACGGCAACGGCGGCAGCGATACGCTCTATTGCGACGCCGGCAACGACTCGGTGGACGACGGGACCGGAAACGACCTGATCTACGGCGGCTCCGGCAACGACACCATCGAGAGCAGCAGCGACAACGACACCGTGTTCGGCGAAGCCGGAAACGACCTGATCTACGGCGGGACCGGGAACGACCAGCTCAACGGCGGCGACGGCGACGACATCATCTACGGCCAGGAAGGCGACGACCAGCTTGGTCCCGGGGCCGGCACCGACTACCTCTACGGCGGGACCGGCAACGACACGTTTGGTTTGGCCAGCGGCTATGGGGGAAGCGGCTCGAAGTACCTCTACGAGTATACAGACGAGGGAACCGACCATGTCTCCCTCTACGGGCTGGGCAGCGGGGTGACCTTCAGCCTGGCGGTGACCGCGGGTCAATCCGTTCCGGGAGGCACCATCTATCTGAATAGCGGGTCGACCTTCGAGAACCTCTCCGGCACGGTCTACGCCGACAACCTGACCGGCAATACCCTTGCCAACAGCATCGACGGTGCAGGGACCCAGGGCGGTTACACCTACGACACGCTCTATGGCGGTTCGGGGAATGACGTCCTTTGGAGCTCCACCCACTGGCTGAACGACGACAACGGCATCATCGCCTATGGCGAGGACGGCAACGACACGATCTGCGGCACCCTGGGCTATGACCGGCTGTACGGCGGCGAGGGCGACGACTCCATCTACGGCTACAGTCTCGCCGACTCCATCGAGGGCAACAACGGCAACGACGTGCTCTACGGTGCCTACACCTCCGAGGCGCCTTGGGTGTACGACCTCGGCGACACGCTCCTCGGCGGAGCGGGTGATGACACCATCTACGGCGGCCCCGGGAACGACCAGCTCGGTCCGGGCGCCGGCACCGATTACCTCTACGGCGGGACCGGCGATGACCTGTTCGACTTGGGTAGCGGCTACGGCGGAAGCGGCACCAAGTACCTCTACGAGTACACGGACGAGGGAACCACCGACCACGTTTCGCTGTACGGGCTGAGCGGCGGCGCGACCTTCGACTTGTCGTCGACCGCGGGTCAACCCGTTCCGGGAAGCATCACGATCTATCTGAACAACGGCTCGACGTTCGAGTATCTCACCGGCACCGCCTATGCCGACACGCTGACGGGGAATGACCGCGACAACAACATCAACGGCGCAGGCACTCAGGGCGGCAACACGTACGACACCATGTCCGGGCGAACGGGGAATGACGTCCTCTGGACCTCCACCTCGTGGCTGAATTCCGACAACGGAATCATCGCCTACGGCGAGGAGGGGAATGACTCGATCTACGGCGGCCTCGGATACGACCGGATCTACGGCGGACCCGACAACGACTTCATCTACGGCTACAGTTGGGCTGACGTGATCCAGGGCGACGCCGGGAATGACACCATCTACGGGTGTTACACGTCGGCGGGACCATCGGACGGCGGCGACACGATCACCGGCGGAGACGGGAACGACCTGATCTACGCCGGGGACGGCGCCGACTCCGTCCAGGGGGGCAACAACAATGACACCATTTACGGGGGCGCGGGCAACGACTCCCTGTATGGCAACGACGGCGACGACTACGTCGAAGGCCAGGAGGGCGACGACCTGGTTGACGGAGGCGCGGGTGACGACATCGTCCTCGGCGGCGCGGGCAACGATTCGCTCTACGGCCAGGCCGGCAACGACTCGCTGGCATCCGACCTGGGCAATGACTACCTCGACGGCGGCACCGGCGATGATACGCTCAGCCCTGGCCAAGACAACGATACCCTGGTCGGGGGAGACGGCAACGACTGCCTGATCGCGGGCACCGGTAACGACTCCGTGCTCGCCGGGGCGGGGAACGACTCCGTCGATGGCGGCGCCGGCGACGACACCATCAAGGGCGAAGCCGGGGCCGACAACATCCAGGGAGGAGACGGGAACGACTACATCCTTGCCGATGCGTGCGACTACTACGCGGGCACCGGAGGGAATGATACCGCCTCGGGAGGCTACGGCAACGACACCATCTATGGCGGCTACGGCAACGACTCGCTCTCTGGCGACGACGGCGCCGACTACCTCGTCGGCGACTGCGGCGGCCTCGGCGGCACCGCGTACGGCAACGACACCCTCAATGGCGGTGAGGGCAACGACACGGTGTATGGGGGTTCCGGCAACGATAGCCTCCTGGGCGCTGGCGGCGCCGACTACCTGTTCGGCGAGGACGGCAACGACACTATCGACGGCGGTTACGGCAACGACGTCGTCTACGCCGGCTACGGCGACGACTTGGTCTACCTCACCGACGGCACCGGCGGCGACTACGCCGACGGCGGCGCCGGCAACGACACGCTCTACTACAACAACGGCGATAGCTACGGGAACTTCGAGTCGACCCATCTGGTCTGACCGTGAGCCCGAGGAGCGCACTAACCGGGGAATTCCGGGGATAGAACAACCACGAAGGTGAGAAACTCGATTGGCGGCCTCTGCATTGGACGCCGTAACCGGCCTTTCTGTGGGAACGGCGGCGGCGCGGCGGGGCCTCGGGCGACGGCGTGGGTGGCACCGACACGGTGCACTACAACACCGGCGACACGTACCTGAACTTCGAGTCGTCGACCTGGCACGCCTAGGCGCGAGCCGGACCAGCGCAACGTACCCGGAAGCGGTCGGCAGGGCTGGCCGCACTCGGCCAGCCCTGCGTGTTGCCGTTCGACGCGCCCCGCGGCCCGCCGGACGACGACACGTGCCACGGCACGATGCACCACACCCCAGGCCGGGGGCCCGCGCTGCCGGGGGCCTTTGGAGCCCCGAGCTCTTCGATCGCAGCGGCCGCGATTCACGGGCGCTCTGTTTGTCGCAATTGTAACAGACGCAATTGAAACAAAACAATTCTGCTGTCTGTGCGTTATGACCCCTTGCACACTAGGGGACAGTCTGCTACGAACTATCCTAGGAATCTCTTGTTCGGCGATCGGATCCTCGCGGTGCCGATTCGATCCGGGCCCTCGAAGCAGGGACCGTTGCGGGCGTTTGACCGGCAGCATCAGCTTTTCTCAGGAGACGAGATCATGTTGCGCAATCTCTGGAATCGATTCATTCGTGGACGGAGGAACTCCTTTCGGGCCGGCACCCTGAAGCATCGTGCGCTCCGTTTCGGGCTGGAGCCGCTGGAGTCTCGCAAGCTTCTGAGCATCTACAACTTCTCTCACGTGTGCGACCCGCACGACGGCGGGCCCATGGACGGCGACGGCGGCAGCGGCGAGATCTACTACGGCATGGCCATGTCGCACTTCAGCGTGAAGCTGGTCGCCTCGGATTACGACGCCATCAAGGACGCAACAGTCGCCCCCGGCGACTTCACCCTCACCAAGGACGGGACGACCTTGACGGAGGGCACGGATTACACTTACTCCTACGAGCTCACCGGAGACGTGGGTGCGAACGACGTCGTCACCTTCTGGTCGAAGCTCTCGGCTGACGGGAACTTGTTCAAGCCCGACACCTACGAGATCACCATCGCCGCCAATTCGATCCAGGACGTCAACGACCATTACCTGAACACGTATTCCTCCACGCACCAGATCAGGATCACGGGTTACGACACCACGTTCACTGTTGCGATGCTCCCCGACACGCAGCACTACGTCCTGGACGGCACCAAGGCGGGGATCTTCAACGAGCAGACCAAGTGGATCGTCGACAACATCAACGCCGAGAACATCGTCTTGGCGACCCACATGGGCGACGTGGTCGACACGGCGTCGAACACCGACCAGTGGACCCGCGCCCGCACCGCGATGGACTACATCAAGGCTCTCCAGGGCGACACCTACAACTACAACGACGGCATGCTGCCGTACGGGGTTTGCGCGGGCAACCACGATTTGGGAGATGGCGGAACGAACTACAAGAGCACCAGTCCCTTGAACTTCCCCGCGGAGCGGTACAACGCCTACGAGTGGTACGTGGGGACCCCGGACTCCGGGACCTATCCCAACGCCCACGACCTGAGCCACGCCCAGAGGTTCAGCGGGGCCGGATACGATTTCCTCCACATCAACCTGGTGTTCGGGTCGGCCACCTACGCGATCAGCGACGCGATCACGTGGGCCAAGGGCGTGATCGACGCCCACCCGACCCTGCCGGTGATCCTCTCCACCCACTCCTACCTGAACGCCGACGCCACCGCCTCGTACACGACGGAGGGCAACACGATCTTCAACAACCTGGTCAAGGAGCGGCCGCATATCTTCATGGTCCTGTGCGGCCATTCGCACGGGGCGGCCCGCAAGGTGTCGTTCAACGACGCCAACATGCCGGTTTACGAGATCCTCGCCGACTACCAGGAGGCGATCGACAGCGGCGACACCAGCGTCAAGAACGGCGATGGCTACCTGAGACTCGTGACGTTCGATCCGGACAACAACGAGATCAGGGTGACGACGCACTCCGAGCACAACGCCACGTTCCCGGACCTCGCGGACCCGAAGAACGAGTTCACGGTCAAGATCGACTTTGCCCGGCGCTTGAAGGACCTCGATCACCCCTTCGCCAAGCTGACCACGCCCAACGACGACGCCTCGGGTGACTACGACCCGGTCACGCAGGGGAGGGCGGTGGTGGACGCGGCGCAGTCGAGCATCGTCATCCAGTTGCAGGACTACGACGGCGCGAACAAGACCTTCGGCGGGATCGACGACAGCACCGTCACCAGCTCGACGGTGAGCATGACCAAGAACGGCGACTCGCTGTCCTACAACTTCAGCTACGACTCGGCCAACAACCGCATCACCCTGACCCCGACTTCGGGGAACTTCACGACCGGCACCTACGACATCACCCTCAACGGCGGGACCAGCAAGATCAAGGACTCATCCTCGCCCGCCAATGAGCTGCCGACGCAGGTTCTTACCGTCGTGGTCGATACCACGATCACCCAGAAGACGCTGCTCGACAAGGAGTCCACCGGCTGGCACTACTACGACGACGGAGGCAACCTGGGCACGTCCTGGCGCGAGCCCGGCTACTCGGAGTCTGGCTGGGACACAAGCAGCCCGAACCAGGCCGAGCTCGGCTACGGCGACGGCGGCGAGAAGACCGTCGTCGGCTACGGGCCGGACTCCAACAACAAGTACGTCACCACCTACTTCCGCCACACCTTCACCATCGGCGACAACAACGCCGAGCTCTACCGCTCGCTCAAGGTCGAGCTGCTCCGCGACGACGGCGCCGTGGTGTACCTCAACGGGCACGAAATCTGCCGCGACAACATCAACGTGACCGGCGTGCCCTACAACCAGTACGCCGAAGCCGCCGTCGGCGGGACCGGCGAGACCACCTTCTTCTCCTTCGACGTCGATCCGAGCTGCCTCCCGTACCTGGTCAACGGCACCAACGTGATCGCCGTGGAGATCCACCAGTGCAACGCCACCAGCACCGACATCAGCTTCGACATCAAGCTGACCGGCAAGACGTCGCAGCTCAGCACGACCTTCGCCAGCGGAGTGCTTACGATCAACGGCACCCCGTTCGACGACAACATCGTGCTCTCGTCGACCACGGCGGGCGATGCCACGCACGACATTACCCTCAACGGCCAGGTCCTCAACACCTCCTGGCACGCCGAGGACGTCCAGCAGATCTGGGTGTACGGCTTTGACGGCGACGACACCGTCGACCTCGATAACGCCGACAACGCCCATTACTTCACCAACACCAACCTCGTGAACAACGCCAATACCCACATCGACCTCGGCCGCGGCAACGACTACGCCATCGGGCTGGACTACGACGAACTCTTCCTTTGCAGCTCCGGCAACGACACCGTCTACGGCCGGGCCGGCGACGACTCGATCAACGCCGGGGACGGGGACGACGCCGTCTATGCCGAAGGGGACTCGGACACCGTCTACGGCGGGGCTGGGAACGACTGCATCGACGGCGGCGCAGGCGCCGACCTGATCTTTGCCGAGGCCGGCAACGACTGGGTCTACAGCCAGGCCGGCGACGACACCCTCTACCTCGGCGACGGCGACGATTACGCCGAGGCCGGCGACGGCGTTGACATCCTCTACGGCGGCGCGGGACGCGACTACGTCAATCTCGGTTATGGAAACGACTTCGCCTACGGCGAGGACGGCAACGACACCATCCACGGCAAGGAAGACAACGACTGGCTCGAGGGCGGCTACGGCGATGACATCGTGTGCGGATGGACCGGCAACGACCGGGTCTTCGGCCAGGACGGCAACGACCTCGTCCAGGGGAACGCAGGCAACGACACCCTCGAAGGCGGCGCGGGCAACGACCAGGTCTGGGGTGACGACGACGGCGTCACCGGCGACGACAGCCTGATGGCCGGCGACGGCAACGACACCATCTACGCCGGTGCCGGCCACGACTTCGTCGACGCCGGCGCCGGAGACGACTCCGTCGTCACCGGCGACGGAAACGACACGATCTACGGCCAGAGCGGCCGCGACACGATCGACGCCGGCGCCGGCGACGACCTGGTCTATGGCGGAGACACCAGCGACTCCATCGACGGCAACACCGGAAACGACACGATCTACGGCGGACTCGACGACTCCAACGACTACGGCGGCTACGGCGACACCATCCTCGGCGGCGCCGGCAACGATTCCATTCAGGGAGACGAGAACTATCCGGGCAACGTCGGCGGGCGCGACTGGATCGACGCCGGAGCAGGCAACGACAGCGTCTACGGCGGATACATGGCCGACACGATCTACGGCGGCTCCGGCCGGGATACCCTCTACGGCGACCACATGGATCCCGATTTCGGCTTCGGCGACTACATCGACGGCGGCGACAACAGCGACCTCATCGTCGGCATGCTCGGCGACGACACCCTCATCGGCGGCCTCGACGACTCCAACGGCAACGATCTCCACGGCGACACGATCGAGGGCCAGTACGGCAACGACGTCATCTACGGCGACAACCCGGGGCAGGAGTCCGTCGGCGGCGACGACCTGATCTACGGCGGCGACGCCTGCGACCTGATCTACGGCCAGGCCGGCCAAGATACGATCTACGGCAATTACGACACCTGGCAAGGCGGCAACGGCGACACGCTCGTCGGCGGCGACGGCGATGACCTCATCTACGGAGATGAAGGCATCTGGAGCCTCTGGGGCGGCCACGACTGCCTCGTGGGGGGCGCCGGAAACGACACCCTCTACGGTGAAGAAGGCAACGACACCATCGATGCCGGCAGCGGCAACGACGTGGTCTACGGGGATCAGCCCAACGAGCCCGACCGCGGCGGTGACGACCTCATCTACGGCGGCGACGGCAACGATACGGTCTACGGCATGCTCGGCAACGACATCGTCGACGGCGGATACGGGGACGACTTGCTGTACGGCAACGCCAATAACGACTCCCTCATCGGCGGCACCGGCAATGACACCCTGGAAAGCGGCGCCGGCGACGACACGGTCCGGGGCGGCGCCGGCAACGACACCTTCGTCTTCAGCGGCACCGGCCTCGGCTCCGACAAGATCACCGAGACCGCCGCGGACGGCGGCACCGACGTGCTCGACTTCTCCGCCTTCGGCGGCACCGTGAGCTTGAACCTCGGGAGCACGTCGTCGCAGACCGTCAACGCCGGCAACCTCACGCTGACCCTCTCCGACGGCAGCGCCATCGAGAACGTCGTCGGCTCGGCCTACGCCGACAACATCACCGGCAACAGCCTCAACAACAAGATCTGGGGCGGATACGCTGACGACACGATCGATGGATACGGCGGCGACGACAGCCTCTACGGAGAGGCCGGCGCCGACCGGCTCTACGGCGGCTACGGCAACGACCGCATCGACGGCGGCGACGGCAACGACGTCGTTTACGGCGGCAGCGGCAACGACTACATTTGGGGCGCGGCCGGCAACGACAGCCTGTTCGGCGAGGACGGCGACGACACGATCGACGCCGGCTACGGCAACGACCTCGTCTACGCCGGGAACGGCAACGACCTGGTCTACCTCACCGACGGCACCGGCGGCGACTACGCCGACGGCGGCGCCGGCAACGACACGCTCTACTACAACAACGGCGATAGCTACGGGAACTTCGAGTCGACCCATCTGGT